>Ga0116226_10000920_pt1 | contig 25738 bp, 22 predicted proteins | sample S1TSphfallax_FD_89692 | JGI IMG/M metagenome (GOLD analysis project Ga0116226, IMG submission 89692) | Host-associated microbial communities from peat moss isolated from Minnesota, USA - S1T2_Fa - Sphagnum fallax MG | ecosystem: Host-associated > Plants > Peat moss > Unclassified | place: USA... | reverse complement strand
TTGGATTTCACCTATCTGCGCCCCGCCGTGTCTGTAGATGAGGTCGAATCCATCACCGAGCTGCGCAAGCGCCTCGTGTCTCCCGGCATTTCGCTGGGTGCGCTCGGCCCCGAAGCCCATGAGACTTTGTCGATCGCGATGAACCGGATCGGCGCCAAATCGGACAGTGGCGAAGGCGGCGAGGACCCGGCGCGCTCGGTGCTGCGCGCCAATGGCGACAACCCGGCATCGGCGATCAAGCAGGTCGCCTCCGGCCGGTTCGGCGTCACGGCGGAATATCTCAATAATTGCCGCGAAATCGAAATCAAGGTCGCGCAAGGTGCCAAGCCCGGCGAAGGCGGGCAGTTGCCAGGCTTCAAGGTCGACGGGCTGATCGCGCGCCTAAGGCATTCGACCGAGGGCGTGACCTTGGTGTCGCCGCCGCCGCATCACGATATCTACTCGATCGAGGATCTGGCGCAGCTCATCTATGACCTAAAACAGATCAACCCGGACGCCAAAGTCTGCGTCAAACTGGTCGCCCGGTCCGGCATCGGCACCATTGCAGCCGGGGTCGCGAAGGCCAAGGCGGATGTGATCCTGATCTCCGGCCATGTCGGCGGCACCGGCGCGTCACCGCAAAGCTCGATCAAGCATGCCGGGATTCCCTGGGAGATGGGCCTTGCCGAGGCGCATCAGGTGCTGGTGCTGAACCGGCTGCGCCACCGGGTCCGGCTGCGCACCGATGGCGGTATCAAGACCGGCCGCGATGTCGTGATCGCGGCGATCCTGGGGGCCGAGGAATTCGGACTGGGTACCGCCTCGCTGGTCGCAATGGGCTGCATCCTGGTCCGGCAATGCCACTCCAACACCTGCCCGGTCGGTATCTGCACCCAGGATGAGGCGCTGCGCGAAAAATTCGAAGGCACGCCGGAGAAGGTGGTCAATCTGTTCAGCTTCGTCGCCGAGGAGGTCCGCGAAATCCTGGCGTCGCTGGGCGCCCGAACGCTCAACGAGATTATCGGCCGGACCGATCTCTTGGCCCAGGTCAATCGCGGCTGGGCGCATCTCGATGACCTCGATCTGAACCCGATCCTAGCGCAGGCCGATCCCGGCGAATATCCGCGCTATTGCACGCTCGAAGGCCGCAACGAGGTTCCGGACACGCTGGATGCGCAGATGCTGAAAGACGCGCATATGCTGTTCGAACTCGGTGAGAAGATGCAGCTCACCTACAATATCCGCAACACGCAGCGCGCGATCGGCACGCGGATCAGTTCGATGATCACGCGGCAATATGGCCAGCATGGATTACAGCCCGGCCATATCACCGTCCGGCTGCGCGGCTCGGCCGGGCAGTCTTTGGGCGCGTTTGCGGTCCAGGGCCTGAAGCTCGAAGTGTTCGGCGATGCCAATGATTATGTCGGCAAGGGATTGTCCGGCGGCACGATCGTGGTGCGCCCGACCAGTGCCGGAGTCGCAACCGCGCATCTGAACACGATCATCGGCAATACCGTGCTCTATGGTGCGACATCCGGCCGGCTGTTCGCGGCCGGGCAAGCGGGCGAGCGTTTCGCGGTCAGGAACTCCGGCGCCGAGGTCGTGATCGAAGGCTGCGGCTCGAATGGCTGCGAATATATGACCGGTGGTGTGGTGGTCATCTTAGGGCCGGTCGGCGAGAATTTCGGGGCCGGCATGACCGGCGGCATGGCGTTCCTCTATGACCCGGATAACCGCCTCCCCGCTCTGGCCAACCCGGCGGACATCACATGGCACCGGCTGGCAACGCATCACTGGGAATCGGTGGTGAAGTCCCTGATCCGCGACCATGTCGCCGAAACCCAATCGCGCTTCGGCGAGCGGATCCTGAATGACTGGAGCCGCGAAGCCGCGCATTTCTGGCACGTCGTGCCGAAAGAAATGCTGGGGCGGCTCAGCGTGCCGATTACGGCGGTGGCGGCGGAGTAGGGGAATTTATGATATCCCGATTGGGGGAATGCGGGCACCATGTTAGCGAGACGGGCATAAATAGACACGAATTCGGAGAGGCTTTGACGGCACGAATCCGCGAGGGGCATGATCAAGGCCCCAAGGCTGATATCATGACACACGATAGAAAGTTGATTTTTTACATCGATGCCTATTCGCCGGAGACCATCCCTCTGGCGAAGCTGGGTGAGTATATTGCCGACTTCGCCTTGTTGCTCGGAAAGGACAATGTTGTTCATTTTGCCGGGCTTGAGCCGGGCAGCACCAGGATTACAGCCCATGTCAAGTTTGAGGATGTGCCAAAGGTGACGACGCGGCTTAACGACATTCGACGGGGTAATCCGCCCCAGGATGCGGTTAAGCTGTTCGCTCAAATTGACGCTCGGCTTGCCAACGATAACGCGGTTGGTCGTATCTTGATTGAAGAAGATGACGCCGTTGCCGCCGAGCTATTGGTTTTTCCTGGAAGAGACCGAAAGACAACGCAGAGCTATGGCCCGTTCACTCAAGACGGCAGCCTTGACGGTATCTTGATCTCGGTCGGCGGCAAGGACGAAACTGTGCCCCTTCGATTGCAGAATGGCGATGTCACTTACACAAATTGCGATACGTCGCGCGCTATAGCCCGCGATCTCGGCAAGCATCTCTTTGAACCGATCCGCGTCTTTGGTACTGGCCGATGGATCCGTGAATCGGATGGGGCATGGACCGTGAAGCGCTTCCGGGTTCGTCGTTTCGATTTGCTCTCGGATGCCAGCTTGAGGGACACAATTACCGCTCTCCGCGCCGTGCGCGGTAGCGGCTGGGCGGAAATTGCCGATCCACTTGGCGAACTCACCGATCTTCGTCACGACGACGACAAGCTCCATTGATATGGTCGTGTTTGATGCGTCAGTCCTGCTCTTTGTCTTCGACGAAAATACGCCATCTTCAGTGAATCGCGCGAAAGAACGCGTCGAAAATTTGATTGAGCTTCTATCGGATCGCGTTGAAAAGATCATTATTCCAACCCCGGCTCTCAGCGAGTGTTTGGTCTATGCCGGGGCCGCCGGCGCCGAATATCTGACAATTATCGGTGAGCAGTCCTGCTTTCGAATCGTCAGCTTCGACGAACGGGCAGCCGTGGAAGCCGCACTTGCAACATATGAGGCGCGGCAACACGGCCAGAAAAAAGGCGGCAACCCCGCTTCTACGAAGGCAAAGATCAAATTCGACCGCCAGATTGTTGCTATTGCCAAGGTCGAAGCCGCGACCGCCGTGTACTCTGACGATGGCGATGTTTGCAAATACGCACGCGAGGCCGGCATGGTGGCTTACATGCTCTCGGATTTGCCCTTGCCTCCTGATGATCCACAAGGCGCTTTACCGCTACCGCCGCCTTAGGTCCATTCCGCCGCAGGTGCATCTGCCTTAAGAATGCCTACATCCCGATTTAGAGTGTTCTTCTTTGCCGGGAGATTGAAATGTCAGGGATCTTGCCGAACGCCAGAGTAATGACCAGCGCCGTCGCGCTTGCCGCCTGTCTCGCCATCGCCGTTGCGCCCTCCGCGGCACTTGCGGCTGAGCCGGGGCATGGCGGCGGCGGTGGCGCCCACGCTGGCGGGGGTGGCGGTGGCGCGCATCGCGGGCCGTTCCAGGGCGGCGGCTATCATGGCGGCGGCTATGGTGGATACCATGGCGGCTATTACCATGGCGGCTGGGGCTGGGGCGGCGGCTGGGGTGGGTTCTATTATGGCGGCTATTACCCATGGGGCTATTATCCGGGTTACGCGGCCGCCTATGCCTATCCGGCCACGTATTACGCCCAACCGCCGGAAGCTGGCCCCGCACCGGCCTCTTTGCCGGCCGAGCCTAGCGCCGAGGTGCCGTCCGCGCGTCGCTCGTTCCAGGTCTTCTTCAATTTCGACAAGTCGGACATCACGCCGGCCGCAGCCAGCGTGATCCGTCAGGCGGCGGAGGCGGTGAAGTCCGGTCAGGCCACGCGGATCAATGTGGTCGGCCATACCGATACGGTCGGCACCGGGTCCTATAACCAGACCCTGTCGGATCGCCGGGCCGCGGCGGTTCGGGCGCAACTGATTGCCGACGGCGTCCAGGCCAGCGAGATCGACTCGACCGGTGTCGGCAAGTCCGAACTGATGGTGCCGACCGGCGACGGGGTGCGCGAGGCGCAGAATCGGCGAGTTGAAATCATCCTGTCCGGCGCTGGGGCGAGCGCCAGCAATGGATCAGACACGCCGACGCGGGTGGCAACGGCGAATTGCCGCGATTTCCAGACCCAGATCATGATCGATGGCCGCGCGCAGCCGGCCAGCGGGACGGCCTGTCAGCAGAGCGATGGGTCGTGGAAGGTCGTGCGTTAAGGCGTCGTTATCAATTCACGTTGAGGCGAAAAATCCTCCTCCGCGCAGCGGGGGAGGATTTTCTGTGCTATGGTTTTAGCGAGAGATAGCGCGTCTGCGGATAGACGTGGTCGTCGACGAAGCCTTCCAGCTTTGGGCTGACCACGTTGTTGCGTCTGCGGTAATCCACACCGACGACGCGCTCGCGAAATTAATCCTCCTCCGCGCAGCGGGGGAGGGGGACCGCGCGAAGCGGGGTGGAGGGGGCGCACACGGTCTTGCCCCCTCCACCATGCTGCGCATGGTCCCCCTCCCCCGCTGCGCAAGGGAGGAATTATGGTAGTTTCGGGGACGCTATACTAAACTCGAGGAAGAGTTTAGTATAGCGTCCCCGAAACTAACGCCGGATGGGCGACCAATCAAATTGCTCATTCGCGCGCGCTCCAGGCCTAAAAGCTTGAAAAAACCGCCTGTATCAGAAATGAATGGCACAAAATAACGCGGGCATCGTGACGTCCGTCGCCTATAAGCATACGTGCCTTTTAGCAGACCAAAGCCGTACGGGGGTTTTTATCGATGGAAGCATATGCGCTGTTCCTTTTGGGATTGACCATGGGGATCGTCGGACTGACCTATGTTATGTTCAAGGCGCGGAAGAACAGGCCTCATGAGGCTATGCTAGGCACGGCAATGGCCATTATCGGCTGGGTTATGGGTATCATCGGCGGCATCATGGTTGTGCTGCGATAACGCCCTTTGAATGCCATGATCATATCGTTCAATGGGATCTGTGGCATCTGACTACCGGGGATAGATTATGAGATTGATGAATTTGGTGGCCGCCAGTCTGGTCATGGCGGGCGTCGCAGCGTGCGCCTCACACGATGACGAAAATGCTAAGTCCACCGCCTATGGCAGCGGTGACGCTGGCACCGGCAGCGAGATGGTGAATTCGGGCGAAAACAGCGCGCCGCTCGACGCCGCAGCGTTGCAGGCAGCCAGGGTCGAGCTGAAAACCAAAGTGGGCGATACGGTGCTGTTCCATTTCGACAGTTCCGAGGTCTCGCCGGAAGGCAAGGAGATCGTGAGCCGTCAAGCCGCCTATATGCAGCATTATCCGAGCCTGACCTTCACGATCGAAGGCCATTGCGACGAGCGCGGTACGCGTGAGTACAATCTGGCGCTCGGCGAACGACGGGCGACGTCCGTGAAGACGGCGCTTGAGGCTTTGGGCATTCCCGAGCAGCGTTTGCAGACGATTTCCTATGGCAAGGAACGGCCGGTGGCGGTGGGATCAGGCGAAGCCGCCGCGGCGCGCAATCGCCGGGCTGTCACGGTCATCAACTGATCCGAGAGACGCGAAAATGTCCGAGACGCATGAACTCGCCGAAAAAATAGCGGAAAGCGGCGAGCATGGGGAGCATGGCCATGTCAGCGACGCGACGTTCCGCCGTCGCGTCGGCGTGCTGATCGGTGCGCTGGCCTGTGCGCTCGCGATTACGTCAGTCAGCGGCTCCAATGCGATGAAGCGCACGTTGATCGCCAATATCGAGGCCAGCGATACCTATAGCTTTTATCAGGCAAAGGTGATCCGGCAGCAGGTGCTGCGCGGCGCCAATGACGATCTCGACACGACGCTCCTGACCCATCCGGAATTGTCGCCCGACGATGTCGCCAAGATCCATGCCCGCCAGGATGGCTATAAGAAAGACATCACCCACTGGGATTCGTCACCCGAGACAGGTGATGGCAAGAAGGAACTGCTGGAAAAGGCGCACCGGGCCGAGGAACGGCGCAATCACGCGTCCGAGCAGAATGAATGGTTCGAGATCGCGGAGGCGCTGCTGCAAATCTCGGTCGTGATCGCCTCGACCAGCGTGCTGATGGCGTCGCGGCCGCTGCTGATCTTCTGCCTGGTCTTTGCCGGGTTGGGGCTGGCCTGCGCCGTCAATGGCTATGGCTCATTCGTCGAATTACCGTTTGGCGGCGGGTGAGAATCTGAGCCTATGAATTAGAGCGGTATGAATTTGGCTTCAGTCGGCATATCCTAAGGAGAGTATCCCCTCTCTGCCCTTTAGGGCGGAGAGGGTTAGGGTGAGGTGGGTTTCGCCGTGAGCGAAATCGGCGCCATCTTGTGCGCGGCGGCCCCACCTCTCCCCGACCCTCTCCGCCCCAATGGGGCAGAGAGGGAGAAAATTCTGTAGACTGTCCCTCGCGCTACCCGGTTGTTCATGCGTACCCTGTTCCATCTGCCGCTCTGCCCATTTTCGCGCAAGCTGCGGCTTGTGCTGAAGGAAAAGAATCTCGAGTTTGAGCTTCAGCAGGAGCGTGTGTGGGAACGGCGGGCGGAGTATCTAGCGCTGAACCCCGCGGCCGAGGTGCCGGTGCTGATCGAGGCCGATGGGCGGATCGTTGTCGATTCCGGGGTTATCACGGAATATCTCGAAGAAACCTATCGCGAACGGCTCTTGATCGGGATCGACCCGGTTGACCGGGCCGAAGTCCGGCGGTTGGTCGCCTGGTTCGATCTCAAGATGAACCGCGAGGTCACCCTCAATCTCGTCGGCGAGAAGCTGATGAAGCGCATGATGGGCTATGGCCACCCCAACTCGTCGGCGATCCGCGCGGGTCATGCCAATCTGCATCACCATCTCGATTATATCGCCTATCTGGTCGAGCGCCGCCGCTGGCTGGCCGGCGATCATTTCTCGCTGGCCGACATCGCAGCGGCCGCGCATCTATCGGTGATTGACTATATCGGCGATGTGCCGTGGGGTGCGCATGAGCTTGCCAAGGATTGGTACGCCAGGATCAAATCGCGCCCCTCGTTCCGGCCGCTTTTGTCCGACCACATGCCTGGACACCCGCCGCCGCCGCATTATGCGGATCTGGATTTCTAAGGCGCGGTCTCATTCGGGACTGCGGCAGACGGCCTCAATATTATTGCCGTCCGGATCAAGCACGAAGGCGCCGTAATAATCCGGGTGATAGATCGGGCGGAGGCCAGGCGCCCCGTTATCCGACCCGCCCGCGGCCAGCGCGGCTTCATAGAACGCAGTGACCTGTGCCCGGTCGCTTGCCGTAAAGGCCAGATGGAACGGACCGGATGGAACCTCGCCGGCACCAAGCCAGAATTGCGCCCGCCCGTCTTTCCCGAACGCGACATAGCCCGCCACCTCGACGACAAGACCGATGCCAAGCGGCGCCAAAGCGCGGCGATAGAACTCTGTACTCTTCGGTACATCCCGAACCGATATCGTAAAATGGTCGAACATCATCGCCCCGCGTCAGATCAGCCGAACCCCTTCATGCTGCAACAGCCAGCGTTTGCGCTCAAGGCCGCCGGCATAGCCGGTGAGCGCCGCCTTAGCGCCGACCACGCGGTGACAGGGCAGTACGATCGCGATCGGATTGAGCGAATTGGCATAGCCGACTGCACGGCTCGCTTTCGGCATGCTGAGGCGCGCGGCCAGCTTGCCGTAGCTCTCGGTCGTGCCCACCGGGATATCGCGCAGCGCCTGCCAGACTGTGTTTTGGAACGCGGTCCCGCCCGGCGTCACTGCCGCCCCATCAAACGCCGTGAGATCGCCTGCGAAATAGCGGCCGAGCCGTGTCACAGCGCCCGCCGGATCCGGTGTCGACACCAGATGATACTGTCCGTAGCGCTTGGTCAGCAGCAGATCCATCCGCGCCGCGTATTCCTCGAAATCGAGCGACACGAGTTGCTGGCCGTCGGCCACCAGCAGAACATTGCCGATCGGGCTCGGCACCGTTGCCATTTGAAGCTCTTTCATCCGCCACCTCCCATTCCGCGTTTGTGCCAAAGATGCAGGGCGGCATAGGCCCGCCAGGGTCGCCAGGCCTGCGATAGGGCCTCAAGTTCTCCAATCGATGGCACCACGCCATCGACCGCGAGCGCTTGGCGTAACCCAAGATCACCGCTGGGGAACGCATCGGGCTCGCGCAGCGCCCGCATCGCTATGTACTGAGCGGTCCATGGCCCGATACCCGGCAGCATGCAGAGCCGGCGGATCGTGTGCTCCAACGGCAGAACTGCCTGCAACAGATCCGGCTCATCACGATAGGCGGCGGCGAGTCCGGCAATCGTCCGCGCCCGCGCGCCTGGGATCCGGAGCCGGCCGGGATCTACGCTCAGCAAGCGCTCGGCATCCGGAAAAACATGCGTGAGGCCCAGCGGCGCCGGACCATCATCGAGCACGAGCGGTGCGCCATACTCGACGACCAGCCGCCCCGCCAGTTGCGTAGCCGCACCCACGCTGATCTGTTGCCCCAGAATGGCCCGGATCGCGAGCTCGAACGGATCCCACGCCCCCGGAACCCGCAGACCGGGTCGGGCCGCGACCAGCGGCGCCAAAAGCGGATCACCGGCGAGCTGGGCGTCGATTGCCGCGCTATCGGCATCAAGATCGAATTGCCGCTTCAGCCGCGCCGCGATCTGCCCCAGCGCCGCCATCAGCGGGAAGCGGATGGTTGCAGCGAGTGCGGCTTCGCCCGGCACGGCCCGGATCTCGACGACGCCATGCCGGCCGTCCAGCGCAATCGTCCGGCGATAGGACGAGCCCTCGACGCATTCAACACCCGGAATCGCCCGCATCTTCAGCCAATCCAGCATCAGCGCCCAATCCAACGGCGGCTGGAACGGCAGTTTCAGCGTGAGCCCGGCCGATCCGCCGCCCACGGTCCCGCGGCGCAACTCACCGGGTGGGCGGTTCCAGGTCTGGCGCATCGCCGTGTTGAACCGCCTCAGACTGCCGAAGCCCGCGGCCAGCGCGACATCCGTCATGGACAGATTGGTCTCGATGATCAGGCTCTTGGCGAACAGTAAGCGCCGTGTCTGCGCGACCATGACCGGCGAAGCGCCCAGATGCTCATTGAACAGCCGGCGCAGATGCCGACCGCCGACACCGAGCCGATCGCCCAGCGCCTCAACCGATGCGCCATCAAGCGCGCCCTCGTCGATCAGCCGGAGCGCCCGCGCCACCGTATTACCGGTACCGCGCCACAGCGCGATGCCCGGTGCCGCTTCAGGCCGGCAGCGCAGGCAGGGCCGAAACCCCGCCGCTTGCGCCGCAGCGGCGCTCGGCAGAAACAGGCAATGCTCGCGCTTGGGTGGCCGTGCCGGGCAGACCGGACGGCAAAAGATTCCCGTCGTGGTGACGGCGGTAAAGAACCGGCCGTCGAACCGTGTGTCGCGCGTCAGAAGCGCGCGGTAGCAGGAATCCGCATCAAGCATTACCTTGCTATAGGCGCGTCGATTGTCGCCGTCTCGCCGTTTTCGGACATTAATGACGGCGGGGCCCGGCTGGTGTAACCAAGGCGCGTTGCTGCCTGCTATCGAAAGGACGATCTTGATGCGGAAAATCGCCCTGTCCGGCCTGCTGGCCTGGATCATCGCCGCACCGGCACTGGCCGGCACCGTCCTGCATCGCCCGAGCGACGCGGAGCCGGACACGCTCGACCCGCAAAAGACCTCCAGCGCGGAATCGGTCGGGCTCGATCGCGAGCTGTTCGTGGGATTGGTGACACTCGATCCGGAGCTGAAGCCGGTACCCGGCGCGGCCGAACGCTGGGAGGTTTCGGCGGATGGCAAGACCTGGATTTTCCACCTGCGTCCGACCGCCAAATGGTCGAATGGCGAGCCGCTGACCGCTGCGGATTTTGTCTATAGTTTTCAACGGCTGGCCGACCCCAAGACCGCCGCGGCAGACGTGTCTGATATCGAACAAATCGTCAATGCCAAGGCAATCGAAGCCGGCAAGATCACCGATCTCTCGAAGCTCGGCATCGTCGCGACCGATGCCCATACCGTCACCATCACGCTAAGCGATCCGAGTTCGACGTTCCTGCTACTGATGACCGATCCGCAGGTCCTGCCGGTCAATCGCGCCTGCCTGGAAAAATGGGGCAATGGCTGGACGCAGCCCGGCCATATCGTCTCGAACGGCCCCTATATGATGGAGAGCTGGACGCCGCAATCCGCCATCGTGCTGAAGAAAAGCCCGAGCTTTTACGATGCTGACACGGTCAAGATCGACGAGGTCGATTGGCTGGATTCGAGCGACCTTGAGGCAGCGCTACGCCGGTTTCGCGGTGGCGAGCTGGATTGGACGCGCCTCACGCCGCCGGGCGTGCGCTGGGCCAAAGCGAACATGGCAGACAAGCTGCTGAGCGTGCCGACCGACGCCAATTATTTCATGTTTTTCAACATGACCAAAGGCGATCTCGCCACAGACATCAGGCTGCGCCAGGCGATCAATCTGGCGGTCAATCGGGAGGTGCTGGTCGATAAGATCGATGTGCGCGGCGAGCAGCCGGCCTATGGCATCGTGCCGCCGGTGGTCCCGAATTACACGCCGCAATCCCTGCCCTTCAAGTCGACCCCGATGGCGGACCGCATCGCCGAGGCCAAGCAATTGGTCGCTGCTGCCGGCTATGGACCGGACCATCCGCTGCAGCTTTCAGTCGCCTATGCCACCAGCGAAAATACCCGGCAGGTCTTGGGTGCGATCCGCGAAATGCTGCTGCCGATCGGGATCGAGCTCAAACTCGACAACATGGAATGGCAGGCGCTGATGGGACAGGTCAATTCGCACAGTTACCAGATCGGCTTCATGGGCACTGCGGCGAGTTACGTGGATTTTCAAACCTCAGTGGGGGATTATTGGAGCAAAGCCGGCATCTATAATTTCACCGGCTGGTCCAATCCGGAATTTGACAAGCTCTATGAAAGCTCAATGACCGAGATGGACGCGTCCAAGCGGCGGGCCACGATCGAAGCCGCCGAACGAACCATCCTTGCCGACGAGCCGGTGGTCCCGCTGGAATATGACCAGAATAATTTCCTGGTGAACCCAAAGCTGGTCGGATTCCTCGGCAATATCCGGTTTCCCCAGTCGCGCTATCTGTCGTTCAAGGACCAGGCCTCGTGATCGTGAAGCGTATCGCGTTAGCACCGCGCTCAACATCGCAAGGCGGGGCCACTTGATGGAACCGGCCGATTACCCGATGATCCCGCGCGATGACGGCACGCGCAATGCCGCCCGTGAACCCCAAGCTGCTCGGCTTCGTCGACAGCACGATCAACCCGCAATCCCGCTTTCTATCTTTCAAGGATTCTGCCTCTTGATGCTGCGTTCCCTAGCGGCGCTGCCGCTGCTTTTCGCCCTCACCGCGCCATCCTTCGCCGAAGAGGTGCTGCACCGGCCCAGCGAGTCCGAACCGCAATCGCTCGATCCGCAAAAGATGACCTCAGCCAATGATCAGGCAATTGCGCGCGATCTCTTTGTCGGGCTGATCGCGCTCGACCCGCACGGTGTGCCGGTGCCGGGCGTCGCCGAAAAATGGGAGATCGCGCCGGACGGCAAGACCTGGACCTTCCATCTGCGCCATGGTCTCAAATGGTCAAACGGTGATCCGCTGACCTCGGCCGATTTTCTCTATAGTTTCCGCCGTCTGGTCGATCCCAAAACGGCCGCAGACGATCCGAGCGACCTCAAGCAGGTGGTCGGGTTTGACGCGATCAATTCCGGCAAGGAAAAGGATCTGACCAAGCTCGGCGTGGCCGCGCCCGATCCTTACACGCTGATCCTGACGCTGGCCGAGCCGCGCCTTGCGCTCAAATTCCTGATCAGTGACCCGCAGCTCTTTCCGCTGCCGAAAGCCACCATCGAGAAATGGGGCAATAGCTGGACCCAGCCGGAACACATGGTGTCGAACGGCCCCTATGTGATGAAAAGCTGGACGCCGCAATCCGATATCGTGCTGGTGAAGAACCCGAATTTCTACGATGCCGGCTCGGTCAAGATTGATGAGGTGCATTGGCTCGATGTCGAGGATACCGACGCGGCGTTCCGGCGGTATCGCGCAGGCGAGCTGGATTGGATGTTCCTCAGCCGTAACACGATCGCCTTCGCCCGCAAGGAACTTGCAGATCAGCTTCATGCCGCGCCTGTGAATTCGCTGGATTTCATCTTCTTCAATATGGCGAAAGGCCTGTTGTCCCAGGATATCCGGATCCGGCAGGCACTCAGCCTGGCAACCGATCGCGAAATAATTGTTACCAAAGTTGATCCGATGGGAGACGTCCCCGCCTATTCGATGACGCCTCCGGTGATTACCGACTATACCGCGCCGAAACTGCCCTTTGCCGATACGCCGATGCCGGAAAGAATTGCGCAAGCCCAAAAACTGATGCAGGCGGCGGGCTATGGCCCGGACAAGATGTTGAAACTGACCATGTCCTATCCGACCCGGGAATCGACGCGGCAGATCCTGTTATCGATCCGTCAAATGTGGCAGAAAATCTATGTCGATCTGACGCTGGAAAATTCCGAATGGCAGGCATTCGAAAGCGCCGTCAATCTGCGGAACTACCAGCTCGGCATTATGGCAGCCCTCGGTCCTTACAACGACTATGAGAATGGGCTGGATAATTACCGAACCGACGCAGGGAATTTCAACTGGTGCGGCTACAGCAATCCGAAATTCGATGATCTGTTTCGTCGTGGCGGGACCGCGACCGATATCAATGTCCGGCGCGATCTGATGCAGCAGGCCGAACAAGTGGTCGAAGCGGATTACGCGATCATTCCCATCGATTACCGCACCCGTAACAACGTGGTCAGCCCGAAGCTGGAAGGCTTCGTCGACGACCAGGTCTACCCGCAGACGCGGTATTTGGCGCTGAAACCGTAGCGTAGAAAATCCTCCCTTGCGAAGCGGGGGAGGGGGACCATGCGCAGCATGGTGGAGGGGGCGCAGCACCGATCCTGCCCCCTCCACCCCGCTTCGCGCGGTCCCCCTCCCCCGCTGCGCAGGGGAGGATTAATTTCGCGAGCGCGTCGTCGATGTGGATTACCGCAGACGCGCTATCTCTCGCTGAAACCGTGGCGTAGAAAATCCTCCCCTGCGAAGCGGGGGAGGATTAAGACATCCGCCTCCTATTTCGCGGGCGCGTCGTCAGTGTGGAGTTCGAGCTTTTCGATCGCCGCGCGGGCGGCGTCGCCGGCCGATGAGTCGGGGGAGAGTTCCAGCACTTTGCGCCAATCCTGGCGCGCGCCGGCGAGATTGCCGGTCTGGCGGCGTACGGCGGCACGTTCGAGCCAGGCTTCCGGGAGATCCGGCGAGAGCCGTACCGCGGCGTCGGCATCGGCGCCGGCATCCTTGAGATCGCCCAGCGCACGATAGGCGGCGGCCCGATCGGCCAGCGCATCGCCGCGCGGCCCGCCGACCGTCACCGCTTTGTTCAGATCGACGATCGCCCCGTTATAATCCTTGAGTTCGGCACGCGCGATCGACTGGGATATTAAGTACGCGGCATTTTCCGGCTGCAGCTTGATCGCCTGATCCAACGCGACAACCGCGTTTTCGGGCATATCGGCCTGCATCCAGGTGTCCGCTGCCTGCGACAGCACGTCGGCCCGCATCACGCTGGGTTCCCGGACCATCTCTTCGGCCAGCTTTTCCAGGCGGATTGCGGCTTCCTGATAATCCTTCAACCCGATCAGCGCGGTCGCAACACAATGCTCGGCGGGAAGGCCGCCGCCATGGTCGCGCCAGAGCGAGGCGGTCTCGAACCCGGTATCAGGATCGGTCCGTGCCTCGTTCATACAGTCATTATAGGTCTTTGCGTTGTTCTCCTGGGCAAAGACGGGGCTCACGGACAGCGCTGACAGCAGCGCCACGCCGGAAATCATGGTCGAATATCTCATAGCGTGGCATAGGGACAGAAAATCGCTCCCGACTGCAAGCCTCTATCAGCCAACAGCGACAATCCGACCCTTAGGAGGAGATCGTCCCCATGCCGAAACTCTGTTGCCTGGGGCTTGGGGTCACGGCGCTTGCCCTGGCAGATCGGCTGTTGCGTGACGGCTGGAGTGTCGCCGGAACCTGTCGAAGCGAAACCAAAGCCGCAGATCTCCGCAAGCGCGGAATCGAGGCGATCGTGCCGGCCGGACCATGGGCCTTGCCCGATGCGACGACCCATCTGCTGAGTTCGATCCCACCAGATGAGTCCGGTGATCCGGGCTTAGCACTAGCCGGTTCGGCGATCGCCGCGCATCCGGGCCTTTCCTGGATCGGCTATCTCTCCGCAACCTCGGTCTATGGCGACCAGCAAGGCGGCTGGGTCAATGAGGCCACACCGGCGACGCCCAGCGGCCCGCGCGGCCAGCAGCGGCTCAATGCCGAACGCGCGTGGCAGGCGCTCAGCCCGTCCGCCCATATTTTCCGCCTCGCCGGTCTCTACGGTGCCGGCCGCAGCGCGCTCGACACGGTTCGCGCGGGGCGCGCGCAGCGGATCGACAAGCCCGGCATCGTTTTCTCGCGCATCCATACCGATGATGTCGCCACCATCCTCGCGGCCTCGATCGCGCGGCCGAACCCGGGCGCGATCTATAATGTCGCCGACGACGAACCGGCTGGCCCGGCCGAGGTGATCGAGTATGCGTGCCGGCTGCTGAAGGTCGAGCCGCCGCCGCTGATCCCGTTCGATCAGGCGACCTTGTCACCGATGGCCCAGAGCTTTTACGCGGACAGCAAACGCGTCGCCAACCAGCGGATCAAAGACCAGCTGGGGGTGAGTCTGGCTTATCCCACTTACCGCGAGGGGCTTAGGGCGTTGTTGGACAAGTGCCCCCCTCACCCTGCCTCTCCGCCCTAAAGGGCAGAGAGGAGACATAACCTGCAACAGAACCCTCTCTGCCCTTCAGGGCGGAGAGGGCAGGGTGAGGGGGTCTCGACGTTTTCTCAGCCGTGCGGACTTACGCTCAATGCCGCCACCGCCTCCGTCACCAGCGCCAATGCCTCTTGCGTCGAGAGGCGATGATCGCCGCCTTTGATCAGGGTCAAGCGGGCATCGGTCGAGGTCAGCGCCTCGACCACGGCGAGCGATTGCCGCCATGGCACGTCGCGGTCGGCGAGCCCATGGAAGAGGCGAACCGGGATATCGAGAGCGATCGGACCGCCGAGCAGGAGATGCGAGCGCGCCTCTTCAATGAAGCGCCTTGTGATCGGATATGCGCTGGTCGTCGCGGTCGGTGGCGCAATGATCTGGCCGTCTCTCATCACCATGGCCTGGCCAGCCGCCCCGAGCTTTGGCCACATGATCGATTCGGTGAAATCAGCGGCAGCGGCGATCGTGACGATCCCCACGACTCGGGACGGTCGGCGCAGTGCCGCGAGCAACGCGAGCCAGCCGCCCATGCTCGACCCGACCAGGATCTGCGGCCCCTCCGAGAGCTGATCGATCACCGCCAGCGAATCGTCGAGCCATTGGCCGATCGTGCTATCTTCAAACTGTCCGGACGAGGCGCCATGGGCCTGATAGTCGAACCGGACGAAGGATTGCCCGCTTCCCTCACAAAATTTATCGAGCGCGGTTGCCTTCGATCCGGTCATATCCGACCGAAATCCGCCAAGAAACACGACACCGGGGGTCGCGGCGCCGCCGAATCTGCGTCGGTAGGCGATTGAAGCGCCGTCGCCGCGTGCTAGGATGCCGTCGACCTCGGCGCTGTTTGTCGCCATCGTTTCCGCTTTCACCACCGCCGAATCCCAGATTTGATGACACGATCGGCCGACATTAGCACTCCTGCCCCGACCGGCACAGGGCGGCAGCCTGTCGTGTTGCAGGTTCTGCCGGCGCTCGTCACCGGCGGCGTCGAACGCGGTACCATCGATATGGCGGCGGCCCTGGTGCGCTCCGGCTGGCGGGCGCTGGTCGCGTCGGCCGGCGGCCCGATGGTGCGCGAACTGGATCGCGTGGGTGCCGAGCATGTGACGCTGCCGCTCGCCTCCAAGAATCCGCTGACCATCAGGCGCAATGCGAAACTGCTGGCCGGGCTGATCGAGCGCTATCCGGTCGATATCGTGCATGCCCGCAGCCGTGCCCCGGCCTGGAGCGCCTATTGGGCGGCGGCAGAGACCAAGCGAATATTCGTCACGACCTTTCACAGTGCGTATGGCGTCCAGTCGCGCTGGAAGAAGCGCTATAATTCCGTGATGGCGCGCGGCCAGCGTGTTATCGCGATCTCGGAATTTGTCGGGCAGCACGCGCTCGATACCTATGATATCCCGGCCGAGCGGCTGCGCGTGATCCCACGCGGGATTGATCTCACCCGCTTCGATCCGGCGGCGGTGCAGCCATCGCGGGTGATCGCGCTGGCCAAGGCGTGGCGTCTCCAGGATGGGCTGCCGGTCATCATGCTGCCGGGGCGGATTTCGCGCTGGAAGGGCCATATGGCGCTGCTCGATGCGGTCGGCATGCTGGGGCGTCGTGATTTTCAGGTGATCTTCGTCGGCAGCGAGCAGCAGCATCCGCATTTCCGCGACGAGCTGATCAACCGGATCAAGCGGCTGGGGCTGGAGAGGGTCGTCCATATGGTCGGCGACTGCCGCGACATCGCGGCCGCCTATATGCTGGCCGATGTGGTGATCTCGGCCTCGACCGAACCGGAAGGTTTCGGCCGGGTTTCGGTCGAAGCGCAGGCGATGGGACGGCCGCTGGTGGCGACCGCCCATGGCGGCACGCGCGAGACGGTGATCGATGGCGACACTGGTTGGCTGGTGCCGCCGACGAATATCCGCGACTGGGCCGAGGCGATCGAGATGGCGCTCAGCCTCAACGAGGCCGAACGGATCGCGCTCGCCGACCGCGCCCGCCAATGGGTGTCGAGCCGGTTCGACACGCGGATCATGTGCGACGCCACCATCGGCATTTACGAGGAATTGCTGTTCCCGGATGAGGTCGCGAGGACCGCTTGAACCGGGTTCTGGTGATCAAGCTGGGCGCGCTGGGCGATGTCGTTCTGGCGCTGGGCCCGATGGCGGCAATCCGGGCGCATCATCCCGGTGCCCGGATTACGCTCCTGACCACCGCGCCGTTCCGCGCACTGGCCGAGGCCTGTCCCTACATCGATGATGTCTGGATCGATAACCGCCCACGCTTCGCCAATCTTCCGGGCATCTGGCGACTGCGTCGGCGGCTGATCAACGGCGGATTTGAGCGGGTCTATGATCTTCAGACCTCCGATCGATCGTCCTTCTACCACCGGCTGATGGGGCCGGGCCGACGGCCGGAATGGTCGGGAATTGCGCGGGGCGCCTCGCACCCGCATGCCAATCCGGATCGCGACCGGATGCACACGATCGAGCGGCAGCGGGATCAACTGAAGATGGCCGGGATCGATACGGTGCCGGCGCCGGATCTGTCCTGGGCCGAGTCCGATATCGGCCGGTTCGGCCTTGCCGCGGAGTTTGCGTTGCTGGTGCCGGGCGGATCGGCGCATCGGCCGGCAAAGCGCTGGCCGGTGAAGCACTATGCTGCGCTGGCGGCGAAATTCGCAGAAAATGGGCTTCAGCCGGTCGTGATCGGATCATCGTCGGAGCGCGAGCTTGCGCAGGCGATCCTCTCGGCGGCGCCTCGCGCAATGGATCTCACCGGCCGCACCCAGATGCTCGATCTCGCTGCACTCGGCCGGGCGGCACGCCACGCAATCGGCAATGATACCGGCCCGATGCATCTGTTCGCGATCGCCGGAGCGCCCTCGACGGTGCTGTTTTCGGCCGCGTCAGATCCCGCGATTACCGCACCGCGCGGTACCAGCGTCACCATCCTCCAGCGCGAAAGCTTGGCGGACCTGTCCGTGGGTGAGGTTGCGGCGAGGCTGGGGCTGGGTTAAATCCTAGCGTACCGAAACCTTCAAGCGATAAGGACCCGCGATCTTGGCTCCCGATTCAGCCGCGCCGAACCCGATTACCGTCACGCTGCCGGATGGTGCGACACGCACATTCGACGGCCCGGTCACCGGCGCCACGATCGCGACCAGCATCGCCCGCTCGCTGGGCAAAGCGGCGCTCGCCATCAAGGTTGACGGCAAGCTGCTCGATCTGTCGCGGGCGATCGATCACGACGCAAGGATCGAAATCGTGACGCCCGCCTCGCCGGATGGGCTGTCGCTCATTCGCCACGATGCCGCCCATGTCATGGCGCAGGCGGTGAAGGAGCTTTATCCCGAGGCGCAGATCACGATCGGCCCGTCGATCGATACCGGATTCTATTACGATATCGCGCACGACACGCCGTTCACGCCGGACGATCTCACCAAGATCGAGGCGCGGATGCGCGAGATCGTCAAGCGCGACGAGCCGTTCACGCGCGAAGTCTGGCAACGCGATGACGCGTCCCGCCATTTCGAATCGATCGGCGAGCATTACAAGGCGGAGATCATCCGCGACCTGCCCGAAGATCAGGATATTTCGATCTATCGCCAGGGCGGGTTCCTGGATCTCTGCCGCGGCCCGCACGCGCCCTCGACCGGCCGGGTCGGGCAGGCCTTCAAGCTGACCAAGCTGGCCGGCGCCTATTGGCGTGGCGATCATCGCAACCCGATGCTGCAACGGATCTATGGCACGGCCTGGGCCACTCAGGCCGATCTCGATCAGTATCTGTTCCAGATCGAAGAGGCGGAAAAGCGCGACCACCGCAAGCTCGGCCGTGAGCTCGATCTCTTCCATTTCCAGGAAGAGGCGATGGGCAGCGCGTTCTGGCACCCCAAAGGCTGGACGCTCTATCGCACGGTCGAAAATTACATCCGCCGGCGGCTGAAACTCGATGGCTATGTCGAGGTGGCGACTCCGCAGCTCGTTGATTCAGCCTTGTTCAAGGCCTCCGGCCATTGGGACATGTATGGCGACGGCATGTTCAAGCTGTCGGTCGATGATGGCGAGAAATGGCTCGGCATCAAGCCGATGAACTGCCCGCTGCATGTTCAGATCTTCAAGCAGGGCCTGAAATCCTATCGCGATCTGCCGCTGCGCATGGCCGAGTTCGGCTGCTGTCACCGCAATGAGGCCTCGGGCGCGCTGCATGGTCTGCTGCGCGTGCGCCAGATGGTGCAGGATGATGCGCATATTTTCTGCACCGAGGATCAGGTCACCGCGGAATCGCTGAAATTCTGCGCGCTCCTCAAGAAATGCTACCAGGATCTGGGCTTCGAGATCGCCCGCGTGCGTCTTGCCGATCGTCCTTCGGTGCGGGCCGGCAGCGACGCGACCTGGGACAAGGCGGAGAATGCCCTCAAGGTGGCACTTGAGCAGGCCGGCCTGCCCTATGACATGAACCCCGGCGACGGCGCGTTCTATGGGCCGAAGATCGAGTTCTATCTGCGCGATGCGATCGGCCGGGAGTGGCAGTGCGGCACGCTGCAATCGGATTTCGTGCTGCCCGAGCGGCTGGATGCGAGCTATATCGGCGAAGATGGCCAGCGCCATCGCCCGGTGATGCTGCATCGCGCCGTCTTGGGCTCGCTGCATCGCTTCATCGGCATTCTGATCGAGCATTATGCCGGCAAGCTGCCGCTCTGGCTCGCGCCGGTGCAGGTGGTCGTCGCCACAATCACGTCGGAAGCCAATGACTATGCCGAGTCGGTCCGCGCGGCGTGCGAGGCGGCGGGGCTGCGTACCGAGCTTGATCTCGACAATGAGAAGATCAATTTCAAGGTTCGGCAGCATTCGCTTGCCAAAGTTCCCGTTATGCTCGTCGTGGGGCGGAACGAGGCCGAGGCGCGGAGCGTTGCAATCCGGCGTTTAGGCGGCAAGGATCAGGAAATCGTCGGACTCGACGACGCCGTCTCTAGATTGATAACCGAAGCTGCTGTACCATTCACGGCTTGACATTCCCGAACGGAAAGGCCGCCGCGCAGAGGGAAGCGCCGCGCGCCTTTAGCCGTCTTTCGACAGGAGACTATACATAGCCAGACCACCCTTGAACCTCAGCCCGTCCCGCGAAGGCCCGCGTGTCAATGAGGAGATCAATGTTCCGAACGTCCGTCTTGTCGACCAGAATGGCGAGATGGTGGGCGTCGTAACCAAGCGCGAAGCCCTTGTCCTGGCTGCCGAAGCCTCGCTCGATCTGGTCGAGGTCTCGCCCAACGCGGATCCGCCGGTCTGTAAAATCCTCGATTATGGCAAGTTCAAATACGAGGAGCAGAAGAAGAAGAACGAAGCGCGGAAAAAGCAGAAGGTCATCGAAGTCAAAGAGATCAAGCTGCGTCCCGGCATCGCTGACCATGATTATCAGGTCAAGATGGACAGCATGCTGAAATTCTTCGAGGAAGGCGACAAGGTCAAGGTCACGCTGCGCTTCCGCGGCCGCGAACTGGCGCATCCCGATCTCGGCATGAAACTGCTGAACCGCGTCCGCGACGAGCTGGAAACCATCGCCAAGGTGGAACAGACGCCGCGGATGGAAGGTCGGCAGATGATCATGGTGCTGTCGCCGAAGTAGGGCGGCGACAGCCTATCCCGCCCCTACCCCCGCACCGTATCCATCACCGTCAACAACTCCTCCAGATCAAACGGTTTCGACACGAACCCGTCCATCCCCGCTTCGGTGTAAATCTCGATCTGGTTTGCCATCAGCGCGGCGGTCAGCGCCACGATCGGGGTGCGGCGGCGGCCGGATTGGGTTTCCTGGGTGCGGATTTCGCGGGTGGCGGTGAGGCCGTCCATCAGCGGCATCTGCATATCCATCAGGATCACGTCCCACTCGGACTCGGCCCAGGCGGCGACGGCGGCGCTGCCATTATCGACCAGGACCGGGGTGATGCCGCGATGCTTGAGCAGGCCCGACAGCACCAGCTGATTGACCTTGTTATCCTCGGCGGCGAGGACACGGAGCGAGGGCGGCAAGGGCCGTTCGACGGGCGGTTCGGGGGGTGGCGGCGATGAGGATGATAAGAGCTCGATCCGCTCCAGCGGCAGATGCGCCGTGAAAATCGAGCCCTGGCCCTCGACGCTTTCGGCGGTCACCGTCCCGCCCATCATCTCGGCCAGCTCGCGGCAGATCGAGAGGCCAAGGCCGCTGCCGCCGAATCGGCGTGAGGTCGAGACCTCGGCCTGTTCGAATTTCTGAAACAGCTGCCCCAGCCGGTGCGCCGGGATGCCGATGCCGGTATCGGTCACCTTGATCTCCAGCCCCGGTTTGATCGCCACGGTGACGCCGCCACGCTCGGTGAATTTCAGCGCATTCGAGATCAGATTATAGAGGATCTGGCGGACGCGAACCGAGTCGCCGAGATAAGCCCCCTCAACCTCGGGCGCGACGGAAAGCGCGAAGGACAGGGATTTTTCCGCGGCGATCACGGAAAAGGCGGCGAGAGCGCTGGCGGCGACATCGTCGAGGAGAAACGGTTCGGTTTCCAGCGTAAGCTTGCCGGCCTCGATCTTGGAGAGATCCAGCAGATCATTCAGGATCGACAGCAGCATCTCGCCGGACCGGCGGATGACTTGCACTCGGCCGCGTTGGACCTCTGAAAGATCGTCGGCTGCCATCACCATGGCCATACCGAGCACGCCGTTGAGCGGCGTTCGGATCTCGTGGCTGACCGTGGCCACGAAGTGCGACTTGGCGGTATTGGCGGCTTCGGCCGCTGCACGGGCGGCGCGTGCCGCCGCATTGGACCGAGCCAGAAGCTGGGCCGTGCGATTGCGCTCGCCCAGCACATAGGTCGCCGGCACGGCGCAGCCGAAGATCGAGAGCAGGAAAAGCTGGACCATATGCTCGACAGACAACGGATCGGACCAAGCGATTACGGCGATGGGACCGATGCCATGCACCGAAAAGCCCGCGGCCTGCACTGCAATCACCAGCACGGCAGCGAGCACCAAGGGCGGGCCGGCGCGGAACGCGATCAAGGTCAGGATCGGATAGACCAGCAGCAGCCAAAGCGAATGCCCCACCGTAAAACCAAGCAACGTCACGCTGGCGATCAGCAGCAGCAGCAAGCCGCTTTCGACCCTCCCGGCATCGCCGCGATAGAGCGCGCGATGCCGGCGCACGCCCAACAGAATGGCCGGCGTCGCAATCAGGAGGCCGAGCCCGTCGCAGTCGGTCCATTGCAGCCAGTCGCTCAGCCGCTCCTGGTTGGTCGCGATATCTTCCCAAGTCAAGAGTTCGCCAATGAACGCTTCAAGCGCCGCGGACGCCATCACAATTGCCGCGAATTGCACTAAGCGCCGAACGCGCAACAGATCGGTCGCCGCCCCGCAAAAGGTCCGGGTCAGAAACGCAGTGAGAAACGATAGCCCGATATTGAGCGCGGACACCTCGAGATTATGACCGAAATGGAGGTCCGCCCAGGCATTCTCAATCATGTCGATGGCAAAACAGGCGGCGCAGAACACCCAGCCTGTGCGGCGCGGCAAGACCAGAATCCCGACAACGATAACCCCGTTGGCTGGCCAGAATGGCGAATTACCCAGCTGATCCTGGCAGAACAGCTTCATGATGGCGCTGACGACAAAGAAAACCACGAGCAGCGCGAGAGACGTCCCCCGCTCGTGCGGCCCGTCAATCCGCCGATAGAGATGCCATCGAACGGGCATAGTTTTCCTTTTTTTGGGCCTCATCCAGCCGATCAGCTGCACGCCATGTAAAAACTATAGTATAGCTGATTAAGCTCGCCCCAACGTTAATTATTAGACTACGGCGCCGGCTCTGCAAGCGTTAGGTCACTGCTGCGATGCTGATCGACTGCATTATCGAGGTAGTGCCCAACCCGTGTACTAACCAGCCTTGGGGTCTCGTCATAGGCCAGCGGCATCACCGGCTGATCGCGCGACAGCAGCGCCTCGCCTTGCTCCAACAACGCCATCCGCGCCGCAGGGTCCAGCGTGTTCTGCGCTTTGTCCATCAGCGCGTCGTAGTCGCCGTTCCGATAGTCCGGCTGGTTGAGCTCACCGGCACTCGACTGGAAGATCTGCAGGAAGGTCCACGGATCCGGATAATCCGCAATCCAGCCATAATAGCCCATCACGAAATTATGGTGGCGCAGTTCCGACTCAACCACCTGATTTTCCCCAGGCGTGGCACTGGCCTCGACGAAGATCGGTTTCCACATCGCCACCACGGCGCCCAGCAGCCGCTTTGAGTCTTCGCGGGCGGCATAGATCACATCGATCTGCAACGGATGGCTGGCGCTATAGCCGGCTTCGGTCATCAGCCCTTGGGCCCGCTTGACCCGCTCCGCCATCGGCAATGCGGCCCAGTCCGGCGGCTGCTGCACATAGCCTTCGATCCCTGGCGGAATCACCCCATAAGCCGGTTTCTGACCATGCGGCACGACCCGCTCGTCCAGGATCGTGCGATCGATCACCATCGACAAAGCCTGACGCACCCGCACATCGTTGAGCGGCGGTTTTTGGGTATTGGCGATCAGATAGGTGGTCCAGAGATTGGCGCCGGTATGGATCTCGTTGGGGATCGTCTTCAGCGCCCACGGCACCTCCTTGACCGGGATGCGCGACAGATCGAGCTCGCCATTGCGGAAGCTGCGCAGCGACGTGTCATCATCCGGTTCGACGATCCAATCGACCCCGTCGAGCGCGACCGATTTGGCGTCGTAATAATGCGGGTTGCGAATCATCAATATATGCTGCTGCGGTACCCAATCCTTCATCATGAAGCCGCCGCTGGTCACGATCTTGCCCGGCCTGGTCCATTCTTCGTGATAGGTCTCGATTGCCTTCTGCGGCACGGGAAACGCGATCCCCACCGCCATCGTGCCGGCGAAATAGGCGGTCGGCGCGGTGAGCTCAAATTTGACGGTGAGCGGATCCGGCGCGGTCACACCCAAGGTCGTGAGATCCTTTTCCGTCCCGACATTGATCGCCCGCGCGCCCTTGATCGGATAGAGCAGCGAGGCATAGGGCGCCGCCGTCGCCGGGTCGAGCGCCCGACGAAATGACCAGACAAAATCCGCGGAGGTCAAAGGCGTACCGTCCGACCATTGCAGGTTCGGCCTCAGATGAAACACCCAGCTAAGCCCGTCCGCCGCAATGTCCCACCCGGTCGAGAGATCCGGCACCAGCTTGCCCGCCGCATCGAATTTGGTGAGGCCGATGAACATGTCCGACTGGACCCAGAATTCCTCAAGCCCATCGGATTTATGCGGGTCCAGCGTCTCCGGCTCGTCATGATTGCCACGGCGCAAAATTCCGTCCGCGTCGGCATTGTTGAAAGCGAGCAAGCCTGCGATGATCGCCGCGGCACAGAGAATAGAACGGAACGGCCGGTTCAAGCGTGTCTCCAATCAGCGGGTTGGCCTTGTCATGCCCTACCCAATCACCACGCAAGAGTCGAGCCGTCGCTTGTGAAGCTTGATCCAGACGGAGCCCCCTCAATGAAATATCTCCACACCATGGTCCGTGTCACCGATGTCGATGAATCGCTTGATTTCTACGTCAATAAGCTGGGTCTGAAGCAGATCCGCCGAATGGATAACGAAGCCGGCCGGTTCAGCCTGATCTTCCTCGCCGCCGAGGGCGACGAAAGCGCGCAGGTCGAACTCACCTATAATTGGGACCCGGAGCCCTATGATAGCGGCCGTAATTTCGGCCATCTCGCCTATCAGGTCGATGATATCTACGCGCTCTGCCAAAGCCTGATGGATAAGGGCGTCACGATCAACCGGCCGCCGCGCGACGGCCGCATGGCGTTCATCCGCTCCCCCGACAAGATCTCGATCGAGCTCCTGCAAAAGGGCGAGGCGTTACCAAAGCAGGAGCCTTGGCTTTCGATGCCGAACACCGGCGTATGGTAGGAAAAAAGAACACACCGCGAACATTGTTCTTGCAGAACAGAGCAGGAACGGATACTCTCTGCGTCGACCGTGATGCTGCGCAGGACCGGCCCGTCCCCCTGCCTCGGCATCGCCCACCGGAACCGGCCCACGGGTGCAAAATCCCGGGGCCGGTTCGGTAATCTAAACCGCGGCGCCTGCCGGCTCCAACGCCGCCTCGATCGATCGCCCGATCGCAAATAGCCGCTGATCCAACCCGCGTTCGCCGACCACCATCAGCCCGACCGGCAGCGAGTCTGGCGCGCTGCACGGCAGGCTAAGCGCCGGACAATCGAGCATGTTGAATATCGAGGTGTTGCGCAGGACCCGGCCATTGATCGCGAAATAATCCTTATCCTGCACGAGATCGCTAAAAAGCGGCGGCACCAGCGCCACGGTTGGGCAGATGAGGGCATCGAATTTCTGGGTCGCGCGGGTGAATGCCTCGATCGCCACGGTGCGCGCAGTCAGTGCCGTGATATAATCCGCGGCCGAAATGTGCCGGCATAATTCCAGGCGGGAGCGGACGCGCGGGTCGTATTGACTGCCCCGTGCTGCCAGCAATTCACGATGCCAGGCGAACGCTTCCGGCCCGGCAATGCCACCCAGCCGGATGATCTCATTGACCGAGCCCAGTTCCGGCAGGTCGCATTCGATAAGCTGCGCCCCGCCTGCCGACAGGCGGGTGAAGGCCTGCTCGATCGCCCTCGCGACCGCATCATCCAGCCCGTCGAACAGCACGCTCCGCACCGGCACACCCAGCCGCACATAGCGCAGCGGCAGATCGGG
>Ga0116226_10000919_pt1 | contig 25751 bp, 20 predicted proteins | sample S1TSphfallax_FD_89692 | JGI IMG/M metagenome (GOLD analysis project Ga0116226, IMG submission 89692) | Host-associated microbial communities from peat moss isolated from Minnesota, USA - S1T2_Fa - Sphagnum fallax MG | ecosystem: Host-associated > Plants > Peat moss > Unclassified | place: USA... | reverse complement strand
TTTCGGGGTTGTGCTTGTTGGCGAACTGGTTGGGGGAGACGGCGCCCGGGGTGGCTTCCAGCAACTCCTTGGCGCGGGCGACGGCGCCGCTCATGCCTTTTTCGCGCGGGGTCAGTTCCAGTTGCGCGCCGAGGAAGGCGAGCATCTTGCGGCGCTCGATGGAGACGCTTTCCGGCATGGTGAGGATGAGGCGGTAGCCGCGGCTGGCGGCGACGAAGGCGAGGCCAATGCCGGTGTTGCCGGAGGTGGGCTCGATCAGCGTGGTGTCCGGGTGGATGCGGCCTTCCTTTTCGAGGGCCAGGATCATGTTGACGCCGATACGGTCCTTCACCGAGGCGATCGGGTTGAAGAATTCCAGTTTTAATACGACGTCAGATTGGAGGTTTTCCTCGGCGCTGATGCGGGGGATGCGCACCAGGGGGGTGTTGCCGATGGTTTCGATGATGCTGTCGTAGATCCGGCCGCGCAGGGGCTTGTCGAGGATTGTGGGTTTGAAGTGGCTGTCCATAGGGGATCTCCTGCCGTGTGCATGACGATGCGGGCGGCACCCGGTTGCGGGAGCCGGCCTACGTCTGATGTTCCACCCGGGCCAGATCATTCACCACGGCGGTGAGAAGCGCAATCTGGTCGCGGATCTTGTCGAGCTGGTGGTCGATCAGGCTGGGGGTGCCGTCGACGCGGCTGTGATGCATGTGCAGGAGCTCGTCGGCGAGGCCGGCGATGTGGCGGCTGATGTCGCGGGTGGCGCTGGCGAGGGCGTCGGGGGTGCGGTCGGGCATATGTGCTCCTTGGGTCGGTCGGGTGGGCGGCGGATGGGGGGGACGGCGGATGGCGCAAGGGCTGATCCGCCCTACTGATGGTTCCTAAAGTCTCAGGGCGGAAATCTGGTGTCCGATCGGGCCGCCGTCGGATAAGATTCTGCGGCGGTGGCTGAAAAATCGTTCATGATCAGGCAGCGTGTCCAGCCCCAGCGCGTGGGCGGCTTGTATGCCGGCGGCGTCCAGGCGGGCAACGCAATATGCTGGAAGGTCGAATTGCCAGCGGCCGAGGCGGCGGCCCGGCTGAAAGAAAGACGCGGCGTCGGGCAGGGTGGGGGTGACCGCGCCGTAGAGGTCGGGTCCGACTTCGTAGCTGTCCTGGCCGATGCAGGGGCCGACGACGGCGACGATGTGGCGGGCGCCGAGGGCGGCCATGGCGGCGACGGTGGCTTCGAGGATGCCGGCGGCGGCGCCGCGCCAGCCGGCGTGGGCGGCGCCGATGATGTTTGCCTGCGCGTCGTGGAACAGCACGGGGGCGCAGTCGGCGGTGATGATGCCGATGGCGATGCCGGCGGTGGCGGTGACGAGGGCGTCGGCGGTCGGACCTTGGCCTGCGGGCCAGGGTTCGTGGACGGTGATCACGTCGGTGCCGTGGACCTGGCGCAGGCCGAGCAGATGGTCGGCGGGGACGCCCAGCACGGCGGCGATGCGGGCGCGATTTTCGGTGACGTGGGCGACGTCGTCGCCGCCGGACAGGCTGGCGTTCAGGCTGGCGTAGGGGCCGTGGCTGACGCCGCCGCGGCGGGTGAAGAAGCCGTGCGGGGCGGTGATGGCGGGGTGGGTGAGATATTCCGGGGTCAAGCTTCGAATCCGGGCGGGGTGGGGGCGGCGCGCTGGGTGATGGCGAAGGCCTTGAACAGATGGCCCATGCGGGAGGGTGCCGCCAGACGGTGGGCGGCCTCGTGCAGGCTTTCCGCGTTGGCGGGATTGGCGGTGGCGAGGCGTTCGACGCGCTGCCAGAGGCCGAGGCGGGTGAGGAAGATGCCTTGAGGCAGGGGGCCCCAGGGTTGGGCGCCAGCGTGGTGGGCGGCGGTGGCCAGCGCGGGGAAGGGGACGTGGGCGGTGAGGTCGGCCTGGCCGGGATGGTGCAACGGGTGCGCTTGCTTGCCGGCATGCAAGGCCTGGAGCGAGGCGCCGGTGGAGTCGGTGCCGGGGCCGTAATCCAGGATGAGTGCGACGCCGCCCTGGGTGGCGATGCGCGATGCCAGCGTGGCGACCCAGGCGAGGGCGGCTTCGGCGCGTTCGAAGATCGTGCCGTCGGGCGCTTCGCCTTGGTGTGCTGCGGGCAGCAGGCGGAATTCATTGGCCTCGACGTGGCGTTCGTGCCAGGCGCCGCCGGCGCGTTCGAATTGGCGTATCGGCAGGGCGTCGAGAAATTCGTTGGCGAGCAGGATCATCGGGCCGGGGGGCAGATCGGCCAGGGCGGCGTTCCAGGTGGCGCCCGGCACGCGGGCCTGCTGCTTTTCACGCAATGTCGGCGAGGTCTCGATGAAATGAATTTTGGCGGCGGCATGGAAGGGGGCGGCGATGCGGGCGGTGGCGCGGCGCGCGTCGGCCATCAGCGTGCCGCGGCCGGGGCCGGCCTCGGCCAATATGATACTTGCCGGGCAGCGGAGTTGCTCCCAGGCGATAGCGGCCCAGGCGCCGAGCAATTCGCCGAAGACCTGGCTTATTTCAGGCGACGTGGTGAAGTCGGCGAACGGGTCGTGGGTTGCGTAGTAGGCTTCGTTGGCGCGCGCCATGAAGGCGTCAAGCCGTTCCGGCATCAGAAAGACAGCGGTTCTTTGTGGAAAAAAAGCACCATAAAACCTTTGCTCAATGGCATACGCGGCCAATTTCAAAACGGCCGCGTGTGCCAACAGATAAGAGTTTTTTGGTGCTTTTTTTCAAAACAGAACTGCTTCCTGGCTGTGCTGTCCTTGCTGACCCAATTCCGATGTGGGCGGGCGGCTCAGCGCCCGAACCATGAAATAGAGTCCGGCGAACAGAACCGGCATGCTGAGGAGTTGCCCCATCGTGGCACCTGCCCATAGATAGCCAAGAAATTCGTCAGGCTGGCGGAAGAACTCGCCGATGATGCGGGCGATGCCGTAGCCGGCGAGGAAAACGCCGGTGAGCAGGCCGGGACGGAAGAAGCTGCCGCGGACGCGGGAGATCGAGAATACCACGAGGAACAGCAGCAGGCCTTCGAGGAGGGCCTGGTAGATCTGGCTGGGGTGGCGGGGGATCATGTCGCCGGCGCGAGGGAAGATCATGGCCCAGGGGAGGTCCGGCGGCGCGGGGCGGCCCCATAGTTCGCCATTGATGAAGTTGGCGACGCGGCCGAGGCCGAGGCCGATGGGGGCGACGATGGCCAGGCGGTCGCCAAAACCCAGCAGCGGAATACGATATCGCCGCGTGAACAGGATTGTCGCGATGATCACGCCGAGCAGGCCGCCGTGGAAACTCATGCCGCCGTTCCACACCTGCAGGATGGCGAGCGGATGGGTGAAATAGGTGCCCGCCTGGTAGAACAGCACGTAGCCGAGACGGCCGCCGAGCACGACGCCCAGGGTCGCCCAGGTGAGGAAGTCGTCGACCTGTTCGGCGGTCGCAACAGCGGGCGGGCGGCGGACCAGGCGGCGCATCGCCCACCAGCCGATCAGCAGCCCGGCGATATAGGCCAGTGCGTACCAGCGGATCGCGAACGGTCCGATATGGACCAGTACCGGATCGATGTCCGGGAACGGAATGGTGGCCAGCGTCAGTGCCAGGCAAGCAACGATCATCGGTAGGGGCTGGCCTGGGTCAGGTAGTCGCGGACGTAGCCGGCAATGCCGTTCTCCAGCGTGGCGAAGGGGGCGGTGTAGCCGGCGGCGCGCAGACGGTCGATGCGGGCTTGCGTGAAATTCTGGTATTGCGGGCGCAGCTCTTCCGGCATGTCGACGAAATTGGCGGCGCGCGGCACGCCGGCGGCGTCGCATACCGCGTACGCGAGATCGAGATAGGTGCGGGCGGTGCCGGTGCCGACATTGAACAGGCCGTCGACGCCGGGGTGGTCGAGCAGCCAGAGCATGACGCCGGCGGCGTCGGCGACGTGAATGAAATCGCGCGCCTGTCCGCCGTCCGGCACGGCGGGATCGGTGGAACGGAACAGGGTCGGGGCCAGGCCGGCGGCGATTTCGTCGTACTTTACCTTCACGACGGAGATCATGTTTTTCTTGTGGTATTCGTTCGGGCCGTAAACATTGAAAAACTTCAGGCCGGCCCATTGCGGTGGGCGGGGCGCGCCGCGGCGCAGCATGTCCAGCACGCGCAGGTCGAAGGCGTGCTTGGACCAGCCGTAAAGGTTCAGGGGCTCGAGCGCGGGCAGGCGGGCGGGGTCGTCGTCGAAGCCGGTTTCGCCGGCGCCGTAGGTGGCGGCGGAGCTCGCGTAGATGAACCGCACGCCGCGGTGCGCGCACCATTCCCATAGAAGCAGGCTCAGCTCGACGTTGGTATTCCAGACGTGGTCGCCGTCGGTGGCCAGCGTTTCGCTGACCGCGGCCATGTGGAAGACGGTTTCCAGCGGGGGGTGGGTGTCGAGCCAGTCCTCGAGCGCGTCGGGGGCGATGATGCGGCCGGGGGGGTGGCGGGCGATGTTGCGCCACTTGCCGTGGCTGCCGAGGCGGTCGCAGATGACAGTCTCCAGGCCACGCGCATAAAGCTCGCCCTGCAGGTAGGAGCCGATGAAGCCGGCGCCGCCGGTGACAAGAATCATGCAGGTGCTTTAGGGGTTTGCGCGGGCGGGGTGAAGGGCGCCAAGATCGGGCGCGTGGCGTGGCACGGCGAGGAGACAGGACAATGAGCGACAGACCGCGGTTCTTTGAGGACCTGGCCGGCGTGGCGGGCGGGGCAATCTCCGCGCTGGCCGGGCTGCGCGAGGAGGTCGAGGCGCTGGCGCGCGCCCGTGTGGACGAGGCGATCCGGCGGCTGGAGCTGGTGCGGCGGGATGAGCTGGAGGCGGTGACGGAACTGGCCGCCAATGCGCGGGCGGCGCAGGAGGTGCTGGAGGCGCGGGTGGCGGCGCTGGAGGCGGCACTTGCGGAAAAGGAAAAGTAAGGAAGCAGTTCTCTTTTGAAAAAAAGAACCGAAAAACTTTTGCAAATTTACGGATGTGGCACCTGCCAAACCGAGATTGAGGGTTGAAGCTTCTTCTCGCTTTGGGAACTATCCTGCCTTCCCGAACCGCCATCCGTGCCGCTGGAGCGGCTTCATCCTGACTGGAAAATCATCGGCATCCGGCGGGCCGCTCCAGCCAGTTGTTTGCAGAGCCTTTGTATCAGCCTCAAACCGCCGGCTCATGAAGGCCGATTCCAGTCAGGCTGAAAATGCTCTAAACGCCCGCATGCGCCGCGATACTGTCACCGCACTCGTCCTGATGCTGCTCCTGCTCCCGGTGCAGGCGGCGATCTGGTTTCCGCTTCTGCCCAATGGCGATGGCCGGGTTTCGGTGGATTTTTCGCTGTGGCTGCCGGATATGCTCGCCGGGTATTACTGGTATTTGCGTAACGGCTTCCTCGCCATGCCGTGGTTCAGTCCGTCGCAATGCGCGGGGATTCCGTTTCATGCCGACCCGCAGGTGTTTTTTCTTTCGCTGCCGCAATTTCTGACCTTTGTCATGCCGCCGTTGGACGCGGTGCGTTGCACGTTCGTCGCGTTCGCCGCCGCCGGCTATTGGGGCGCGTGGCACCTGGCGCGACGCACTTTTTCGCTGTCAATCGCGGCCTCATTGCTGGCCGCGGCGCTGTTCATGCTGAACGGATTTTTCTCCGTACGCATGGTGGTGGGGCATATCACCTACGCGCCGTTCATGCTGACGCCGGCGTTTGCCGCGGCGATGCTGCGGCCTGCCAACCTTCCAACATTTGGCATGGCTCTGCCGGGCGGTGCCGAAAACATGTTCCGTGTGCTGTTCGGCGGCCTGATCCTGGCGGTGGCGATACAGGCCGGCATGGTGCATATTATTCCGCCCATGTATCTTTCCCTCGTGGCAGTCGGGCTGATCCATGCCCTGCGGCGCGGACCGCAGCCGGCGGCGGCGATGCGCCTGGCGATGGCGAGCCTGGTGGGGCTTGCGCTGTGCGCCGGCAAGCTTGCGGCGAGCCTTGCGCTGCTCAGCCAGGAACCGCGCGACCTCTATACGCTGCCGGGGCTGAGCAGCCTGCCGGCGGCGCTTTACGTGGCGCTGCGCGTGCTGTTCACGCCGCTTGGTGGGCGGTTCGACGCCTATATCGTCAACGCGCACATCATTCAGGAACAGCACGAATGGGAGTATGGCGTCGGCGCGGCACCCCTGCTGCTGATGCTGGCGGCGGGGGGGCTGGCTGCCTGGTCATGGTGGCGGCGAGGACATGTGCGGCCGAAACCGAGGCCGAGCCGCGGGCTGCTTCTCGGTGTGGCCCTGGGCGCCACGCTGGCGGTGCCGCTGGTGCTCAATCTTTACAGCCCGGGCTGGAACCATGTGCTGAAATCGCTGCCGTTCTTTGGCAACAGCAGCAACCTGCTACGGTGGTTTTGCGCCTGGATTTTGCCGGCGATTGTCGGCGGGGCGTGCGCCCTGGAGTCGATTGCCGCACTGTGGCCGCGCCTGGCGATTCCGCTCGCGGCCGCTGGCGTGGCGCTGATGCTGCTTGGCACGGCGCTGGCCGACCACACGCGGTATGGGCCGCCGCCGGACGGCATTGGCTTTTATGATCCGGACGCCCTGACCGCGGCGTGGCATCGCGCGCATGATAGCGGCAGTCCGCCGCCGATCACCGCGGTTACCAAGATGGTGGATGCGGACCACCAGTTGCTGATGGCGCCGGAGCGGCAGAACGCGCTGACCGAGGGGTATTCGACCCTGTTCTGCTACGCGCCGATGTTCGGCTACCGGATGGAGAAGTTCGTGTTTGGCCATCAGAGGCTGGGCCCGGCGCTCGGCGAGCATGACGGGCTGCTGAATTTCAAGAATCCCGCGTGCTATGTGTTTCCGGGGGCCAATCTATGCGTGCCGGGGGATCAGTTTACCGCGGCGCAGGCGGCAAATTTGAGTCGTTTCCTGGATTATGGACCGCTGGATTTCGCCAAACCGGGCTACGCGGTGGCCGCGGATTGGCTGGGCCTGATGGCGCTGCTGGTATTTCCTGTGCTTTTCGTGGGGAGCTTAGTTGTTCATAAGAAGAGGCAGAAAGCAGTTCTTTTTTGAAAAAAGAACCAAAAAACTTTTACTCATGGCGGCTGTCCGGTCGTTCAAATGGGCCGCTTCGGTGCGGCCCGCTACTTTACCGGCACCATAATCTTGATCCCCGGTGCCGGCGGAGTCCGCTCATCGATTGCATGATCCAGATTGGAGTAAGGCGCGTAGCCGTTGCCCTCGAACACGTCCGAGCGGGAGAGAAGTGTCGGGCTGAGGCGGGCCGATGCGACGGCTCGGAGCGCCGGATCATCGATGTCCTGGTCGGGGATTGGCGCGGGCAGCAGGCCGGCCGGCCGGGGCGCGGCGGTGACCGATGCCGCGATTGGCGCTGGCTCCCGACGACCGAATACCGAGGAGTCGGCAACCTGCACCTGGAGGGAGGGCTTTGGGGCGCCGGCGGCGCGTGCGTGGCCCGCGGTGCCCACCATGACGGCGCTGCTTACGGCCAGACAAGCCAGAAAGGCGCTTCCAGACCTGCGATGTGCCGGCATGTCCGAATTCATGAAGGGACTTTCACGAAATGGCGGGCGGGAATCAAGCCCCAATCGTGCAACCTCTGCACGTCTGTCGTCGTGAAGCCACAGCGTTAAGTGTTCCAGGGAACGCTACAGGGTAAACAATGAGGAAACAGTGAACCATCTGCCAATGCATCCAGGGCGGCGTTGTCGCCGGCTTCCGCCGCTGCCATGATGGTGGTTTCGCCGCTCGTGGCGCCTGACCGGGCTGCGGTCGCGCCCGTCTTCGTTTACGCCATCCTTCCCTGTGGCGCCTGCCGCACCTAATTTGCTACAGATACAGCCTACACCGCGTCGCACGAGGAAAAGTCCCGCATGAAATTCCGCACCGGCCTGCTGCTCGGCGCCGCCTTTGCCACTGGCGTGATTGCCGGCCCCGTGGTTCGCCACATGGGGCCGATCCTGCGTATCGACTCCGCCCATGCGGAGGACACCGCCCCGGAGCGCGACGACGCCTACCATGCGCTCACCCTGTTCGGCAGCGTGTTCGAGAAAGTCCGCGCCGACTACGTCGAGCCGGTGAAGGACCAGCAGCTGATCGAGAACTCGCTCGACGGCATGCTCTCGGGGCTTGACCCGCACAGTTCCTACATGAACCCCAAGCAGTGGGCGGACATGCAGATCACCACCAAGGGCGAGTTCGGCGGCCTTGGCCTGGAGGTCACTTCGGATAGCGGGCTTATCAAGGTGATCAGCCCGATCGATGACACGCCGGCCGCCCGGGCCGGCATGAAGTCGGGCGATTTGATCCTCGATCTGGACCACAAGTCGGTGGAGGGCCTGTCGCTGAACGATGCGGTGGACAAGATGCGCGGGCCGCGCGGGACCACCATCGTGCTGACGATCAAGCGCGAGCATGTCGACAAGCCAATCGACGTGCAGATGACGCGCGAGGAAATCCATATCCAGGTGGTGAAGTCCGCCGATTACGGCGATGTGGGCTATATTCGCCTGTCGAGCTTCAACGAGGAGAGCGATCCGAAGCTTCGCGAGGCGATCGACAAGATCAAGACCGAGGAGCACGGCAATCTGCGCGGCCTGATTTTGGATTTGCGCAACAACCCCGGTGGGTTGCTTGACCAGGCGGTGGACATTTGCAGCGATTTCATCGCCGACGGTGAGATCGTGTCGACGCGGGCGCGGCATGACGATGAGAGCCAGCGCTGGGACGCCAAGGGCACCGACCTGATCGACGGTCTGCCGCTGGTGGTGCTGATCAATGGCGGGTCGGCCTCGGCCAGCGAAATTGTCGCGGGCGCGCTGCAGGACCATCGCCGCGCCGTCATCCTCGGCACCCGCTCGTTCGGCAAGGGCTCGGTCCAGACGGTGATCCCGCTCGGCAACGACGGCGCCATGCGCCTCACCACCGCGCGCTACTACACCCCCAGCGGCCGCTCCATCCAGGGTCTCGGCATCGCACCGGACGTCGAAGTCGCCGAGTCGCGCGAGGAAGAAGTGCATTTCCTGCCGGACCGCGAGGCGGACCTGAACCATGCGCTGAAGAACGAGGGTGGCAGCGAGCCCACCAAGCCGCCGGCGCCGCGCGACGACCTGCCGCCGCAGGCCAAGCAGATTCCGGAAAAGCCTCCCGCGAACTGGCCGAAGTTCGATCTGGCCGATCCGCAGACCGATTTCCAGCTACAGCAGGGCATTACACTGGTGCACGACATGGCGCAGCAGCGTCACGCGTCGCGCTGAGGTTTTCCTTCCATGGCGCAAGTAAGCGCGGCCGCGGCGACCACGAAGCGGCCGGTAACCTATGTCACATTGGGAATTTTCTGGGCGATTGTGCTCGTGGCGGGCGGCGGCGGCGCGCTGATGCTTCAATTGCTGGGGCCGGTGACCCAGCAACCCGCCGTGACGGCACGCAAGCCCGCGCAGGCCGAAACAGCCGCCGCACCCAAGCCGTCCTTGCCGGCGGAACCGGTGAGGAAAATTGCCACTATCGCACCACCCAGCGATGACCTGCTGGAAGTGATTTCGGCCACGGACTACCCTGAGCTGGCCGGTGCGAAATTGCCGAAAGTCGGCGCCAACGGCGCTGACTGGCCGGCGAAGCATTATGCCGCCCCGGTGGATCCGCTCGATCACCACCCGCATGTTGTGCTGGTGGTCAGCGGCGCCGGGTTGGATCAGGGACTGACCTTGAATTTATTGGGCGCAGTGCCCTCCGCGGTCGATATCGTGTTTTCCGCCTATATGCCGCCGGACCGCGCCGATTTCATGGCCCAGAAGGCGCGCGACACCGGCCATGAGTGCCTGCTTTCCATCCCGATGGAACCCAGCACGGCACCGATGAAGGATGAAGGTGTGCGCCAACTCACCGCCGACCTGAACGTGACCGACGATGCATATCAGCAGAATTTATATTGGTCGCTATCGCGGCTCGGTGGCTGCGTCGGCGCAACGGGTGCCGCCGATCGCGGCATGCGCGGCGAGCGCTATGCGCAAAGCAGCACTTTCACCAATATGCTCGTCGAAGTCACCAAGCGCGGCCTGTTGTATCTCGATCCGCTCACCAAGACTCCGGCGCTTTATCCGCCCGGAACGAACCCGCCGACACTTTTGGAACCCGGTAATATCGACCTTGTCCGCAAGACAGCCATCGTGCTGGACGAACAGGTGCAATATGACGAAGTGCTGAGCGAGGATCAGATTCGCAAGAATCTGGACACCCTCACGGGCCTCGCGTCGCCCGATCAGCCGCCGATTGGGCTCGCGTTAAACCTGAACGCGAAACTGATCGACATCATTCACGAGTGGGCGAACACGCTGCCCGCCCGCGGCATCACCCTTGTGCCGCTCAGCGCAACGCCGAAAATGCCGCCACCGTCGCCACTGGATATTATTTCGCCGACAGATCAAAAATAGACAGGTAAGCGGTTCGTTTTCTAACGAGAACACCTTCCCTGGTGGAGCCACGCGCTTGTCCGACCTGCCCTATCGCCTGAACGTCGGCGCGGCCGTTTTCAACCAGCAGGGACTCGTGTTCGTCGGGCGCCGGGCCGACCTCGGCGACCGGCCGGGCGCGTGGCAGATGCCGCAGGGCGGTATCGACGCGGGCGAGGATCCGGCAACCGCGGTGCTGCGTGAACTGGCCGAGGAAACCGGCATCACCAACGTCGAGATCCTGGCCGAACATCCGGATTGGATCGATTACGATCTGCCGCCCGAACTGATCGGCGCGGTGCTCGGCGGGCGGTATCGCGGGCAGCGCCAGCGCTGGTTTGCGCTGCGCTTCCTCGGCGAGGATAGCGATATCGATCTGAACGCCCACAGCCACCCGGAATTCATCGACTGGCGCTGGGTGAAGCTCGCCGACGTTCCCGGCCTGGGCGTGCCGTTCAAACACGCGACATACGCGCGGCTTGTTGCCGATTTCGCGTCGTTCGCGGCGTAGGGCGGATGCGATATTGCGAGATCCGCCGCGCCAGCAGCGGCACTCATTAAAGTAAGGAAGCAGTTCTTTTTTGAAAAAAAGAACCAAAAAACCTTTGTCTATTTCGGTTGCCGCTGGGGGCTTTACGATATTTTCAGGATGCTCAATGCACAGTGCCGGCAAGCTGGCGGCGCACACATCGCTCAACAATGAACGGATCCTGAATGCCAAACCTCTTCTCGTTCTTCAAGCATGGTGCGATGGCAGCTAATCTGCGGGCGCTGGATCGCTCGATGGCGATCATCGAATTCACCATGGATGGCACGATCATTACTGCAAACAAGAATTTCCTCGCCGCTGTCGGCTACACGCTGGAAGAAATTCGCGGCAAGAATCACAGCATGTTTCTGGAGCCTGGTGCAGGCACGACCGACGAATATCAGCGTTTCTGGCAGGATCTGGGGCGCGGCGAATTCAGGTCCGCGGAGTTTCGGCGGCTAGGCAAGGGCGGCCGCGAGCTGTGGTTGCAGGCATCTTACAACCCAATCGCGGGCTTCGGCAACAAACCTTGCCGGGTGGTGAAATTCGCAACCGATATAACCGCGGCAAAGAAAATTGCGGCGGCGGAGCAGACAGCAAAGGAACGCCGAACCTGCGCGGTGGGAGAGCTGGTAGGTGCCTTCGAGGCGAAAATTGGCGCCATGGTCAGCGTCCTGTCGTCGGCCGCGACCGATCTTGAGGGAACGGCAAAGCAAATGGCCGGCACCGCCTCTGAAACAAATGGCCAGGCGGCGACGGTGGCCGCTTCGGCGACGGAGGCGAGCCTGGGCGCCGAGACCGTTGCGGCGGCGGCGGAGCAGTTGACGGCATCCATCCAGGAAATAAGCCGCCAGGTCGCACAATCGTCCGAAATCGCGGGCAAGGCCGTGGCTGATTCGGAATTGACGAACGAAATCGTCAACCGGCTCGCCCAAGGTGCCGAGAAGATCGGCCACGTGGTCGGCCTGATTACCAGCATCGCCGGCCAGACAAATCTGCTCGCGCTCAACGCGACGATTGAGGCGGCGCGGGCAGGCGAGGCAGGGCGTGGGTTTGCCGTGGTCGCGGGCGAGGTGAAAAGCCTGGCAAGCCAGACCGGCAAGGCCACCGAGGAAATCGGCGGCCAGATCGCCGCAATTCAGACCGCCACGAAGGAGGCGGTGGAGGCAATCCACCGGATTTCCGAAACGATCCGCGGGGTCAGCGCGATCGCCGCGAACATCGCCGCCGCGGTTGAGCAGCAAGGCGCGGCCACGGCCGAGATTGCCCGCAACGTGCACCAGACCGCACAGGCAGCCCAGGAAGTCACGTTGAACATCGGCCGCGTCAGCCAGGCCGCGACGGACACGGGCACTGCCGCCGCCGACGTTCTGAATGCGGCCGGCAACCTGTCGCAACAGACCAACCTGCTGAATGGCGAAGTCACCAGCTTCGTCGCCAAAGTCCGCGCGGCGTAAGCCCGGGCACAAGTGCATCCAAAGCTCCAACGGGGCAAAAGCTTTTTAGAGCATTTTCAGCCTGACTGGAATCGGCCTTCATGAGCCGGCGGTTTGAGGCTGATACAAATGCTCTGCAAACAACCGGCTGGAGCGGCCCGTCGGATGCCGATGATTTTCCAGTCAGGATGAAGCCGCTCTAGTTCTTTTTTTTTCACGAAAGAACTGCTTCCTTCCCGCTGACCTACCGGTCGATTTGATCCAAAGTACCGTATTGATCGTGCCCGCCGCAGCAGGTCGACACGTAAAACTTGCCGCCGAACAAAAGCGGATCGTTTGGATAAATGCCGGCCCGGCCCACCGCTTCGAAATTATGCAGCACTTTCTCCGCGTAGCCGCTTTTCCCGGACGAGACCGCGAACACCACACCGCAGCCGACAATACCGTAATCGTTGCAGGTTCCATTGCCACCGAACGGTGCCGCGCCGTATAACGTGCCGCCGGGTCCGCGATACAAATCGCCGGTCGGATACGAGCCGTCGGTGCCCTGGAAATTATACAGGGTCGACTTGGTATAATTGCCGCCGGACAGGCTGAGCTCGAAAATTGTTCCGCAGCCGGGCAGCAATCCGGAAACCGCGCATGGCCCGGTGCCGCCGAAGGTGGTCATGCCAAACAAATTGCCGCCCCCGTCGGCATACAGTCCGCTCTGCACCTGCGCGCCGTCCGCGCCGCCCTGAAAATTGTACAGCACCGTCTGCACATAGTGCTTGCCGACGGGCGTCAGTTTGTAAACCGTGCCGCAGCCGCCGCCGTAGGTGGGACACACGCCGGTGCCGCCGTCGAACGTCGTGCCATACAGCGCGCCGGCCGCATCGATAATTGGTGTCGCATCGGGATAGGTGCCGTCCGCCCCATCAAACCGGAATATCACGCTCTCCACGTAGCCGGACGGCGTCAATGTCAGCTTGTAGGCAACGCCGCAGCCGCCGCCAGGACATTTGCGCGAGCCACCGGCCGAGGTGGTGCCATACAGATTGCCGAATGCATCCGCGACCACACCATAAACCGGATTGGCGCCGTCATCCTTGCCCTGAAAATTATAAACCACGCTCTCGCTATAGCCTGTTGGCGTTGGCGTAAGTTTGTAGACAACACCACATCCAGGCACGCCAAAATAATTGCAGGGACCGTTGCCGCCGCTGATCGTCGTGCCATAAAGCGCGCCGGATGCATTCGCGATGAGCGCGCCCGAGCCTGGCACCGCGCCGTCATTCGGTTCGCCAGCAAAACGGTAAATCGTTTTCTGGATGTTGCCGCGCGGCGACGGAATGGTTTCGAACACCGTGCCGCATCCGGTGGCTGACGCTCCGCATACCACGCCGCCATAGGCCGTGGCGCCGTACAGCGCGCCGGCGAGCGGAAACAGCCGGTTGCTCGGATAATTGCCATCCGGCGTACCGTGGAACACGTGCAGCAACTTCGCCTGACCGGCATTGGCCGGTGCCGCGCAAACCGCACCCGCCGCGGCCCACAGGCAAGCGGCCAAAACGCGCGCCGCGCGCACACGAGAGCCAGTTGGTTCGGTTCGTGACATGGTCGGGTTCCTTTCGTGCCGGCACGCAATCTTCTCAGGCATTTTTAGGCAATGGCCCATCGCGTGCACACATTGTATCGGCACAATTGACCGCGTCAAACGCTATATTGTATTATATGACAATTAAGGGAGAATCCTATGACCTGGCGGCCCGAGCTTCCTCCTGGCGACGCCCTGCATGTCCGCATTGCCGCCGCGCTGCGGCGTGACATAGACGCCGGCGTGCTCCATCCCGGCGCACGGCTGCCACCGCAGCGCACCCTCGCGGACCGGCTGCGCATCAGCGTCGGAACCGTGACAAAGGCGTACCAGGAGGCCGAGCGGCTTGGCCTGGTCACCGCGCATGTCGGCAGCGGCACGTTCGTGAAAACAGCCATCAGCCTGCCGGCGCGTGAACCAGCCACCGACCGGGTCATCGATTTTTCCGTCAACATCACCCCGTTTGCCGAAGCGGCCGCGCGTTTCGCCGAAACGCTGCGCCACGTTGCACGCCGCGCCGACCTCAATGATCTGCTCGCGTATGCGCCGCCCGCCGGCGCTGAGGCGCACCGCAAGGCCGCCGCCGTCTGGCTCGCCCGCACCGCGCGCTTCGCCGAGGTCGACACCTCCCGGCTCGTCATCACGGCCGGCGGTCAGCAAGCCATGGCCCTGTCGTTTTCAGTACTGTGCCGTGCCGGCGACGTTATCCTGTGCGAGGCCGCAACTTATTACGGCATGCGGGCGCTGGCCGAACAGGCCGGTTACATATTGCACGGCGTGGCCATGGACGACGAGGGAATCCGCCCCGACGCACTGGATCGGGCCGCGCATGAAACCGGCGCCACCGCGGCCTATCTCATGCCGACCGTTCAGGTGCCGACCGCGCGCACCATGGGTGCGGTGCGGCGGGCCGACATCCTGCGCGTCGCACGCGCGCGCAACCTGTACATTGTCGAGGACGACAATTACGCCATGTTCGCGCCGCCGGAGCAAAGCGGCATCGTTCCCCTGGCGCACCTCGCGCCCGACCTGTGTTTTTACATCGCGAGCGTGTCGAAGAGCCTGGCGCCCGGCTTGCGCACCGGCTTTCTCGTAGCGCCGACGCAGACATATTTCGAACGCATCCTGCATGTCCTGCGGTCAACCGTCTATGCAAACGCCGGTTTCGGGCCGCTCGTCATGGCAAGCTGGGTGGAGGATGGTTCTGGTTTCGCAATAGCGGCCGCCATGCTCGCCGAAGTCACCGCCCGCTGGGAACTCGCCGCCGGCATCCTCAGTGTCGCGGGTGAGGCGGGTTTCCCCCTCTCGCCCCATTTGTGGCTGCCGCTCGACGAACTCGAGACCGAGCGCACCGCCGGCCGCGCGCAGCGGGCAGGCGTTATCGTAACGCCACCCGAACTGCCGCTGCTCGACCCGAAGCTGATCAGCGGCTTGCGAATCTGTATCGGCGCGGCGGCCAACCGCATTGACATCGCGCTTGGTCTCGAGCGCCTGCGCGGCGCGGTCGGACGAACCGCCAAAATTCCGTCGAATGCGCTGATTTGAAGGAGCCAGTTCTTTTTTTCAAAAAAGGACGGCTTCCCTACCGCTTCCGCGCCATCCCCCGCCCGCGCTGAATTATCTCGACACCAAACCTTTCCCGTAACCGATCGATAGCCCCCTGGCGAGCCACGGCGCGCGGCGTGTCCGGATCGGCAAGATCGGCAAGATCGGCCGCGGACAGGGGCGCCAGCGCGCTTGTTCCGATGCCGATGAGGCGGAATGCGGTGCCGTCGGCCTCGCGGGCCAGCAGTTTGCAGGCGTGGGCGAAGATGCGGTCGGGCAGCGCGGTCGGCTGGGCGAGGCGGGCGGCGCGGGTGCGGGAGACGAAGCGGGCGGTTTTCAGTTTCAGCGTGAGGCCGGCGGCCGCGAGGTTCTTGGCGCGCAGCCGGTCCGCCAGGCGTTCGCAGAGGTGCCAGAGGTGGTGTTCCAGGCCGGCGCGGTCGGCGATGTCGGTGGCGAAGGTGGTCTCCGCGCTGATCGATTTGGCGCCCTCCATGGGGTTCACCGGGCGGCCGGAATCCTCGCCGCGGGCGCGGCGGACGAGGTTCGGTCCGTCGTCGCCGAGGAGGCGGGAGGCGGTGCGGTCGTCGAGCGCCTGGAGCTGGGCGAGGCGGGTGAGGCCGAGGGCGGCGAGGCGGCGTTCGAGCGCGGGGCCGACGCCGGGGAGCAGGCTGACCGGGGCGGGGGCGAGGAAGGCGGCGGCCTCGCGGCCGATGACGCAGAAGCCGCGCGGCTTGTCCTGGCCGGCCGCGAGTTTGGCGAGGAGGCGGTTGGTGGCCAGGCCGATGGAGATGGTGACGCCGACCTCGCGCTCCACGTCACGGGCGAAGCGGGCGAGCACGGCGGCCGGTGGGGCGCCGTGCAGCGCTTCGGTGCCCGATAGATCGAGCACGGCTTCGTCGATGGAAAGGGGCTGCACCAGTGGGGTGAGGTTGCGCATGAGGGCGCGGATGTGGCGGGCGGCTTCGCCGTATTTGGCGAAGTCGGGGCGGATGACGACCGCGTCGGGGCAGGCTTTCAGCGCCTTGAACATCGGCATGGCGCTGTGCACGCCGGACAGGCGGGCGATGTAGCAGGCGGTGCTGACGACGCCGCGGGTGCCGCCGCCGACGATCACCGGGCGGTCGGCGAGGTCGGGGCGGTCGCGTTTTTCCACGCTGGCGTAGAAGGCGTCGCAATCGACGTGGGCGATGGCGAGGGTGAAGAGTTCGGGGTGGCGCAGGATGCGGCGGCCGTGGCAGGTGGGGCACGCGGCGCCGGGGATGGCGGTGGCGCCGCAGTCGCGACAGAGTGACGACCCGCCCTGCATCCTGATGCCTCCGCTTGTGCCGCGCCGCCTGGCACTTTACGCCCATTGGCGTTTGATCGCGCGAAAAAGGCGGGGGGCTTTGCCCCCTCGACCCCGATCGGCGTGCCGCCGACGGGGTCCAGGGGCAGAGCCCCGGCCTTCCTTCGAGAGAGCAGGAGCAAAGTGGCAGAATGCCAGCGGACGTGGCGGAAGCGGCGGTGTTGCGCGGGGAGGTGGCGCGGCTGGCGGCCGAGAATGCGCGGCTGCGCGCCGCGGCGGCCCATGCGGCCGACAGTGCGGCGGTGCAGGCGCTGCGTGCCGGGGCGCAACTTGGTGAGGCGCACGGGTTGCGCATGCAGTTGCGGGCGATGCGGGGCAGCCTGTTCTGGCGCCTGACCTTGCCGCTGCGGATTGCTGTCGATTTTGTGCGTGGCGCGCCGGCCGAGGGTTCACCGGAAGCGGTGCGGCTGCGGCGCGCGGTCTCGGTGCTGCGGCGCGAGGGGCCGAGGGCGCTGAGCGCGCGGGTGCTTGCCGCCATGCGGCGGGAGCGCCGCACCAGGGTGCATGCTCCGCCGGTTGGCGTCGCCAGCGAGGAATATCCGGCGGGCGCGGTGCCGCCGCCCAATGTGGTGTTGGCGCCGCTGGTGGTGATCATTGCGGAATTGACGTTGCCGCAATGTGCCAAATACCGCGTGTGGCAGAAGCAGGCGCATTTTGCCCGCCTCGGTGTGCCGTGCGTTGTGGTGAACTGGCACAATCAGCAGGATTGCCTGTCCGCCGCGGCGCTGGCTACTTTTGCGATCCTGTATCGAGTGCCGGCGTTTCCGCCGGTTCTGCGGCTGATCGATACACTCAAGGAACTGCGTGTGCCGGTTGCGTGGGAGGTCGATGATCTGATCTTCGATACCGACCAGTTTTTGCAGAACCGCAATGTCGACACGCTGGACCCGGCGTTGCGCGAAGGCGTGCTGTCGGGTGTAGATTTGTATCGCAACGCCATGCTGGCGTGCGGCCGCGGCATTGCCAGCACGCCGCATCTGGCGGACGCGATGCGGGCGGCCGGGTTGGAGGACGTTACGGTAGTTGAAAACGCACTGGATGCGGAAACGCTCGCCCTGGCCAATGATATTCGCGCGGCGCGCCGTCCGCACGACGGTGTGCTGATCGGGTATGGTTCGGGCACGAAAACTCACGATGCCGATTTCCGCGAGGCGGTGCCGGCGCTGGTGCGCGTGATGGCGGCGCGGCCCGAGGTGCGGCTTCGCGTGGTGGGGGAGCTGAACCTGCCGCCGGCGCTGGCCGAATTTGGGGCGCGTGTGGAACATTTGCCGCCGGCATCGTTCGCCCGCTACCTGGGCCAGCTCGGGGATTGCGATATCAACATCGCACCGCTGGAGCCGACCCTGTTCAACGACGCCAAGAGCAACATCAAATTCCTCGAGGCGGCGATTCTGGAGCTGCCGTCGGTATGTTCGCCGGCCGCGAATTTTACGGCACTGGTGAGCGACGATGAGACGGGGCTGCTTGCGTCGGGCGAGGATTCGTGGTTCGCGGCGCTGGACCGGCTGGCCGGCGACGCCGCATTGCGCGCTCGCCTGGGCCGGGCGTCGCACCGGGCCGTGCTGGACAATTACGCGCCGGAAGCGATCGCGCGAGACCAGGTTGCGCCCTTGTTGCGGTTCATGCCGGACGAGCGCCCGGCCGGGAAGATGCGGGTTCTGTTCGCCAATGTGTACTACGCGCCGCGCAGTTACGGCGGCGCCACACTGGTGGTGGAGGAGTTGGCGCGCCGCCTGCATGCGCGGCCGGATACCGAAGTTTATATCGTCACGGCCTTGCCGCACGACGTCGAGCCGCGCCGTATCGTGCGGCGCGAGCAGGACGGGATTACCGTTTTCGAATTGCCGGTGATGGCGTTCGACCCGGTCGGTGAATTCGACGATCCGCTGGTGGGTGACCTGTTCGGCCAGGTGCTGGAAGCGGTGCAACCCGATGTTGTGCATCTGCATTCGGTGCAATGGCTGAGTGCCAGCCTGGCGACCGCCTGCCGTGGCCGCGACATTCCGTATCTTATTACGATGCACGATGCCTGGTGGGTGTGCGCGCGGCAGTTCATGGTGCGCGAGGACGGCACTTATTGCCATCAGACATCGATCGACTTGCGCGTCTGCCAGAATTGCCTGCCCGGCGCGCGGCATCTGCAAAAGCGCCAGGCGCTGCTGCGGGCGGCACTCGATGGCGCTGCGATGCTGATTTCGCCCAGCGAGGCGCATAAGGCGCTGTATGTCGCCAACGGTATCGCGCCCGACCGGATCCGCGTCATGCCGAACGGCGTGCGCCTGCCGCTTCACGTGGCGCCGCGGGTGGCGGGACGGGTGCTTCGGTTTGCCTATGTTGGCGGCAATGTCGAGGTCAAAGGGTTTTCCGTGGTGCGGCGCGCCTTCGAGGCGCTGGAGCGGGGCGATTGGGAACTGACCCTGGTGGATAACACGCTCAATCTGGGTTTTTCCAGTGTGGACGCGGCGGGCTGGCGGGTGCGCGGCACCATCCGCACCGTGCCCGCCTATACGCAGACGACCATGGATGAATTCTTCGCCGGCGTGGATGTTTTGCTGTTCCCGTCGCAATGGAAGGAAAGTTTCGGGCTGACCGTGCGGGAGGCCCTGGCGCGCAATGTGTGGGTGATTGCGACGGGCGGCGGGGGGCCGGCCGATGCGATCGCGGAGGGCGAGAATGGCAATCTCATTGCGTTGGATGGCCGGCCGGAGGGACTGACCCGGGCGATTTCGGCATTGCTGGACGACCGCTTGCGTCTTGTTGGGTATGAAAATCCGTATCGGAACCGGATTGGCGACTTTGATGCGCAGGCTGATGATCTGCATGCGCTGCTTGCGCAGATTGCGGGGCAGGAAGCAGTTCTTTTTTGAAAAAAAGAACCAAAAAACTTTTATCTGTTACGGGTAGCACCCGATTGGCCGATTTGGGCCGTACGCCGGACGCAATTAGCAAGAGTTTTTTGGTTCTTTTTTTCAAGAAAGAACTGCTTTCTTCTCCTGGGGCACCGCCATGAACGACCATCCCATCAACTCGGAACAAATACTCGCTCCCTTGCTGGATCCGGCGCTGGAACCACTGTTCTGGCGGCCGGCGCGGCTGGGGGTGCTGAGCGCCTGGTATGGGCACGTGCCGTTTGCGCACTGGCTTGTCAGCGTGCATCGGCCGCGGAGCATTGTGGAGCTCGGCACCCATTGGGGCGTGTCCTACGCGGCGTTCTGCGAGGCGGTGCTGCGCGAACAGCTTGATGCGCGCTGCCTCGCCGTCGATTCGTGGCAGGGCGACGAGCACGCGGGATTTTACGGCGCGGATGTGCTGGCCGATTTTAAGCGCTTCCACGACACGCGCTACGGCGCGTTCTCCACGCTGAAACAAGGTCTGTTTGACGAGGCGCTGGACACGGTGCCGGATGGCAGCATCGATCTGCTGCATATTGACGGGCGCCATCTGTATGAGGATGTGAGCCACGATTTCGCGACCTGGCGGCCCAAGCTGTCGGGGCGCGCGGTGGTGCTGTTCCACGACACCAACGTACGCAACCTCGATTTCGGCGTCTGGCGAATGTGGTCGGAATTGGCGGCCACGGAAAAACATTTCGAATTCCTGCACTGCCACGGCCTCGGCTTGCTGGTGGCGGGCGATGGCGTCGGTGCCGAAATCAGCGCGCTGTGCGGGCTTTCCGGCGGTGCCACGAATGCGGTGCGGGAGCGGTTTTCCACCATCGGGGAACGCTGGATGGCGGCGCAGTTTCTGCTGGAACAGCAGGAGCGGGCCGGGCGGTTGCAGCAGGAACTGGCCGCGGCACGGCAATGGGGGCAACGGGCTCAAAACGAAGTGAACAAGCTGTTTCCCCAGTATCGCGATTTGCTGGAGGTCCATCGCGGCGCGCGCGCGGCGCTGGCGCAGGCGCGTTACGAACGCGCCGCGCAAGTGCGATCGGTGGAGGAGTTGTCGCAACAAGCGGCAGCCCAGCTTGCGTCCTTGGAAGCCGCACGGCAGGACTTGCAACAGGCCAACGCGTCAATCCGTGCGCTTCATGCCGAGCGCACGGCGCTACTGAAGTCGACATCCTGGCGTGTCACCGAGCCGTTGCGCCGGCTGGGCTCGTTGCGGCATGCCACCGGGCCGGAAGTGACGCCGCTGCCGCAATGGCTTGACGAGGCAACGGATGCGGCGGCGGCAGGCACCGGCGCTAATCTGGCTGGCGTGCCCGACGCGGGTGCGGCGGCGTGGCCGGAGAACGGCCTGCCGCGCGCGTTGTTCATTACGGGCGAACAGCATACGCCGGGCACCGTGTACCGGGTAGAACGATATACCGAGACGGCGCGGACGCTGGGGTTCGAGGCGCGGTTCATGCAGGCGGCGCCGGTGGGTCCCGCGGATCTGGAGCGGGTGCGGCTGGTGGTGCTTTGGCGCGAGCCGCATAGCGCGCATATCGATGGCATCGTGCAGGTGGCGCACCAGCAGGGTGGGACGGTGATTTATGACGTGGACGATCTGATGTTCCGGCCGGAAATGGCGGTGATCGATATTATCGACGGCATTCGGTCGCAAAAATTCTCCGAGCTGGAAACGCAGGCTTTCTTTGCGCGCATTGGCCGCGCGCTGAAGGCGTGCGACCTGGTGACCTGCCCGACCGACGAATTGGCGCGCCACGCGCGGCGCATGGGCAAGCCTGCGTTCGTGCTGCCGAACGGTTTTGACGCGGCGAGCCACGCTGTTTCGCGGGCGGCGCGGCGGGCCTGGTTGCAGGACGGTGATGATCTGTTGCGTATCGGTTATGCGGCCGGGTCGCGTACCCATCAGCGCGATTTCGCGGTGGCCGCGGGGGCGGTCGCGCGGATTTTGCGGGAAAATGAGAAGGCGCGGCTGACCGTGTTTCGCGACCCGTCCAGCGGCGAGGGCGTGGTGCTGATGGACGAGTTCGAGGCTTTTGAGGGGTTGGAAGCCAGGATCGAGTGGCGCGACATGGTGGGGTTGCGCGACCTTCCGCTGGAATTGGCACGCTTTGCGATCAATCTGGCGCCGCTCGAGGCCGGCAATCCGTTTTGCGAAGCCAAGAGCGAGCTGAAATATTTCGAGGCTGGGCTTGTGGGCGTGCCGACCATCGCGTCGCCGAGCGGCCCGTATTGCCGCGCCATTATCGATGGTGTCACCGGGCGCCTGGCGGCGGGCGAGGAGGAATGGTATCAGGCCCTGAAGGATCTGCTCGGCGACGCGGCATTGCGACATCGTATTGGCACTGCGGCGTATCATGATTGCCTCGGGCGGTTCGGCGAGGCGGCGCGGGCGCGGGCGTTCGGCCTGATGCTGGCGCAGATCGAAGGCGGGGCGGCGGGGGCTGCGGCGTTCGAGCGCGAGCGGTATCGCGCTGCGCTGCCGCGGCCGCAACCGCCGACGGTGCCGGCGGCGCGGACATTGTTCGAGAGCGATCGGGGCGGCACGGCGCGGGTGACGGTTATCGTGCCGGTTTATAATTACGCGGATTACATGCTGGAAGCGCTGCCGAGCATTGCCGAACAGACGTTGGCGGCGCTCGATCTGGTGGTGATCGACGACGCATCGCCGGATGATTCCGCGCGCATGGTGACGGATTGGGCGCGCGGGCAAACGCACCGTTTCAACCGGCTGGTGGTGTTGCGGCATGAGGCGAATGCGGGGCTTGGGTTTGCGCGCAATAGCGGATTTGCGGCAGCCGAGACAGAGTTCGTGTTGCCGGTGGATGCGGACAACCGATTGCGTCCGGCGGCCTGTGCGACGTTGTTGCAGCGGATCGAGGCGGCGGGTGCGGCGTTTGCTTATCCGTCGATTCGCGAATTTGGGTCGAAAGGCGATGTGTTTGGCACCGAGCCGTATTCCGTGCTGCGGCTGCAACGGGGCAATTATATCGATGCCATGGCGCTGGTGCGTAAATCGGCGTGGGCGCTGGTGGGTGGTTACGACCACGTGCAGTATGGCTGGGAGGATTACGATTTCTGGTGCCGCCTGGCCGAATGGGGCGAATTCGGCGTGCAGGTGCCGGAGGTGCTGGCGGATTACCGCGTGCACCGGCAGTCCATGCTGCACACGACGACGGAAGTGCGCGACCACAAGAACGATCTGGTGGCGGATATGAAGCGGCGGCACCCCTGGGTGGATGTGCCGAAGAAGGACGAGTGATGCCAATCCGGGTTCCGCGTCATCGGGAATGTCGCCGTGGTGGTGGAATCCTGCGGCGTGACCGGCGACGCTCTGTGCGGAGAGTTAAAGCGGCGGATGACGCAAGGGCTTATCCGACCTACCGGCCTGTGTTTCAAATCTTATTCCGGATGTGACTTGGGGCGATGGTGGGATTGAAGGGCATCCCACCCTACGGTTTGTTGCGATTCAGAATACGTCACGCCAGGCGGCGCGCAGGGCCTGGTCTACCTCAGGCATCTGTGCGTGTGCGCCGAGTGCGTGGAGGCTGGTGACGCCATGCTCGGCGATGCCGCACGGAACTATGCCGGCGAAATGATCCAGGGACGGATTTACGTTGAGGGAAACGCCGTGCCAGGTCACCCAGCGCGTCACGCGCACGCCGATGGCGGCGATCTTGGATTCGCGGCCGGTGGCGGCGTCGGTCACCCATACGCCGACGCGGCCGGGGCGGATTTCGCCGACTATGCCGAAGCGGGCCAGGGTCAGGATGAGCCAGCGCTCCAGGCCGTCCACGTAGGCGTGCAGGTCGCGGGGGGCGACGCTGCCGTGGGGGTGGTTCAGGTCCAGCATGACGTAGGCGACGCGCTGGCCGGGGCCGTGATACGTCCATTGGCCGCCGCGGGCGGCTTCGAAGGTGGGGAAGCGGGCGGTGGCGAGCAGGTCGGCCGGGCGCGCTGAGGTGCCGGCGGTGTAGAGGGGGGGGTGCTCGAGGAGCCAGATGCGTTCGCTAGCGGTGCCTTCGCGGATGGCGGCGATGTGGGCTTGCATGGTGGCGATGGCGTCCGGGTAGGGCACCGGTGCTGGGGCGGTGATCCAGTCGGGGGCGGTTGAAGCGGGGGCGTCCATCGGCTATAGGCCCGCGCCTACCGTGCGGTCGTGGCGGAATGGTAGACGCGCAAGCTTGAGGTGCTTGTGGGGGAAACCCCGTGGAAGTTCGAGTCTTCTCGACCGCATAAAAGGAAGAAGTTCTTCTTTTTTGAAAAAAAGAAGCAAAAAACTTTTACTACATGCGGCCAACATGCGGTTCAAAATGGCCACCTGAGTGCTGCCCGCAATGGTTAAAAGTTTTTTGGTTCTTTTTTTCAAAAAAGAACTGCTTTCTTCCTTACGTTAGCCGCTCAATCGCCACCGCCGTCGCCTCGCCACCGCCAATACAGAGCGACGCGACGCCGCGCGTCTGGCCGCGCGTCTGCAGCGCATAGAGCAGCGTCACCAGAATGCGGGCGCCGGAGGCGCCGATCGGGTGGCCAAGGGCGCAGGCGCCGCCGTTTACGTTGACCTTGTCGTGCGGCAGATCGAGGTCGCGCATGGCGGCCATGGTGACGACGGCGAAGGCTTCGTTGATTTCGTAGAGGTCGACGTCGCCGCGGCTCCAGCCGAGCTTGGCGAGCAGTTTTTCCATGGCGCCGATGGGGGCGGTGGTGAACCAGGCGGGGTCCTGCGCGTGGGTGGCGTGGGCGCGGATGGCGGCCAGCGGGGTGAGGCCGCGGCGCTCGGCGTCGGACAGGCGCATCAGGACGAGGGCGGCGGCGCCGTCGGAGATGGAGGAGCTGTTCGCGGCGGTGACGGTGCCGTCGGGGCGGAAGGCGGGTTTCAGGGTGGGGATTTTTTCCGGGCGGGCTTTGGTGGGGGTTTCGTCGTCGGTGATTTCGGTGCGCGCGCTGATCGGGGTGATTTCGGGGCGGAAACCACCTTCCGCGGTGGTGCGGCGGGCGCGGGCGAGGCTTTCGAGGGCGAAATTATCCTGCGCCTTGCGGGAGAATTGCAGTTTTTCGGCGGTGTCCTCGGCAAAGGAGCCCATCAGGCGGCCGCGGTCGTAGGCGTCCTCCAGGCCGTCGAGAAACATGGAATCGGTCACGCGGCCGTGGCCCATGCGCAGGCCGGCGCGGGCTTTTTCGAGCAGGTAGGGGGAATTCGACATGCTTTCCATGCCGCCGGCGACGACGATGTCCGCGCTGCCGGCGAGGATCTGGTCGTAGCCGAGCATGGCGGCTTTCATGCCGGAGCCGCACATTTTGTTCACGGTGGTGGCGGGGACGGCGCGGGGGAGGCCGGCGCCGAGGGCGGCCTGGCGGGCGGGCGCCTGGCCGAGGCCGGCCGGGAGCACGCAGCCCATGATGACTTCGGAGATGTCCTCCGCGGGCAGGCCGGACTGGGTGAGGGCGGCCTGGATGGCGCGGGCGCCGAGCATTGGGGCGGTTTGGTCGGCAAGGGCGCCCTGGAAGGCGCCCATGGGGGTGCGGCGGGCGCCGACGATGACGACGGGGTCAGAGTGCATGGTTTATGTTCCTCGCACGTGAGAAGGAAGGGGTGGGATTGAAGGGCATCCCACCCTACCGGGGCGGCGGCGTGGCAGACGAATTCGTAAAAGTTTTTTGGTTCTTTTTTTCAAAAAAGAACTGCTTCCTTCCTAAACTACTTGTGCTTCCTTCAGGCCGGCGATCCGTTCCGCGGAATAACCAAGCGCCTTGAGCAACGCATCCGTGTCCGCCGCCGCGTCTCCCGTTGCCATGCGCGGCGGTTCGGGGGTGGAGACGGAAAAACGTGGGGCCGGCGCTGGTTGTGTGACGCCCCCCACCTCGACAAATGTGGCGCGGGCTTGGTTGTGGGGGTGCTCAGGCGCTTCCTGCATTGAGAGCACGGGGGCTACGCAGGCGTCGGTGCCGTCGAAGAGCTCCATCCAGGCGTCGCGGGTGCGGGCGCGGAAGACGGCAGTGAGTTTTTT
>Ga0116226_10000918_pt1 | contig 25756 bp, 17 predicted proteins | sample S1TSphfallax_FD_89692 | JGI IMG/M metagenome (GOLD analysis project Ga0116226, IMG submission 89692) | Host-associated microbial communities from peat moss isolated from Minnesota, USA - S1T2_Fa - Sphagnum fallax MG | ecosystem: Host-associated > Plants > Peat moss > Unclassified | place: USA... | reverse complement strand
CCGACACATCCACGCCGACCGCCGACGCGCTACGCCTGTTGGTAGTCGACGACAGCGCTCTCGCGCGGCGCGCCTTCGCGCTGGCTGCGCTGGCCTGCGGCGCCCATCTCGACACCGCGACAGGGAGCGCTCAGGCGCGCGCCCTGCTGCATGCCGCGCAGGAGGCCGGTGCGCCGTACGACGCGGTGCTGATCGACTGGCAGATGCGCGATGCCGGCCAAGCCGGCGGTACCGTGCTACAAGACTTGCGCCGTGAGTTGGCCGACTCGGACAGTTTGTGCGTCGCCACCTCCAATACCTACGGGCGCGGCAAACTGCTGCAGGATCAGGCTGCCCAGGCCGACGCCATCCTGATCAAGCCCGTCACCTCACTGAGCTTGCTGGATACCCTGCAGCCGCTATTGGCCGAGCGCGATGCCAGCAGCCACGCCTCACTGGCGGGCAATGCCAGCGCCTTGCGAAATCGGCTGGATGGGGCGCATCTCCTACTGGTCGAGGACAATCCGATCAACGAGATGCTGGCCCGCAGCCTGCTCGAAAGCGCTGGTGCCAGTGTCGATTCGGTCGAAAACGGACAGCTTGCGGTGAACCAGTTGCGGGCTCACCCCAAAGCCTACGATCTGGTTCTGATGGACGTACAGATGCCGGTGATGGACGGTTTTGCTGCGACGCGCCTGATCCGCACGGAACTGGAACTGGATCTGCCCATCCTGGCTATGACGGCAGGCGTGATGGCCTCAGAACAGGCTCAGTGCACGGCATCGGGCATGAACGACTTCATCGCCAAGCCGATTGATATCGAGCAGATGTTCGCCACCTTGTTGCGCTACCTACCGCAGCGCGAAGCCCGCGCGCGGCTCCGCCTGGCCCGGCAGGAGGAAACGGCCGCTGCAGAGCCCGCACCGCTTCCCGCCTTCGAACCCGACGCCTTGCGCGCGCTGATGCACGATAACCCCGCTGCGCGCGGTAAGTTGCTCGGGCTGGTCGAGACGATGTTGACTGACGGACCGCGGCAACTGGCGGGCGCACGCGCCGCTTGGCAGGAAGAGCGCGTGACCGAGGCCGGACAGATGCTGCACAAGATGCGCGGTGCGTTCGGTGCGCTCGGTGCCAAACGGTTCGCCCAGGTCGCGCTCGATCTCGAACGCGCATTGCGGGGTCAGGCTGACGCGCCCAAGCTGCCGCCGGAGGCGTTATTCGATGCATTGGAAGCCAGTCAACGGGACGTGCTGGCGCTGGCGCGCGCGTGGCTGGAACAGGAGCGCAAGGAATGAGAATGAGACGCGACATAAGGTGCTAGACTGTCGCAATATATGGTAAAAAAGGTATTTTTGAAAAAGTCTTCTCGGGTATCTGGTTGAATCGAGTATAATTGGTGTATTGAAAGTGGAACGCTCATGGCTAACCAAGAAGACGAAATCCTGACCACGCGGCAAGTTGCTGAATTGCTGGGCGTCAGTGTAAAAACGGCCCAGACCTGGGTCACCTCGGGTGTTATCGAAGCCTGGAAAACGCCCGGCGGCCATCGCCGGGTGCGGCGCAGTGCGGTCGATCGCCTGTTGAAAAGCGAGACCTCCGGCGTACCCGCTGGCGTTGCGGTGCCCCCACCCGCCGAGGTACCGGTGGCGTCTCCACCTCCGGCGCGACCGGCGGCCGTGCGCACGGCTGAGCGCGATCACGGCGCCACCGCAATTCTGATCGAAGACGATCCGACCTTGCTGATGCTGTACGAAATCGCCCTGAATGGGATTGCCGGCCTGACCACCATCACCGCCAGCGATTGCTTCACGGGCCTGCTGCGCATCGGTGAGCATGCGCCCGATTTCGTCATCACCGATCTGCGCATGCCCGGTTTCGACGGCTTTGCGATGTTGCAGACACTGGAAAAGGACGGCCGTCTCGAGCAAATGGACGTGCTGGTCGTTACCGGCTGCACGCCGCAGGAAATCGAAACGCATGGCGGTTTGCCGCGCTCGGTCGAAATGCTGGAAAAGCCGGTGGATCCGGTTTCGCTGGCGCGCCGCGTGCAGGAAAAGCTGACGCAAAAACTCAGCGTCGCGGCCGCGCTCTGATCTGACGCCGGCACGCGATGTAAACGACGCCCCAAGCGCCGATGCGCCTGGGGCGTCGTGCTTTATGCGCCGTGTCTCAAATCAAGGGATCAGCCACAAGGCCAGCGCATAGATTACCAACGAAACCACAAACGTCACCGCGGTGTAACCCATCACGCGCTGAATCTTGATCCCGGCGATGGCTACCACCGGCACGGCCCAGAACGGCTGCAACATATTCGAGACATTCTCGGCCATCGCCACCCCCATTGCAGTACGCGGCAGGGATGCATGCAGACTCAGCGCCGCCGGCAACACAAACGGCCCCTGCACCGCCCAATGTCCGCCCGCGCTCGGGATCAACAGCGTGATAATCAGCGAACTCAGATAACTCCACACCGGCAAGGTGGTCGGCGTGGCAATCGCGACAAACGTCTTGGCGATCACCGAGGCCAGCCCAGTGCCTATCATGATGCCCATGATGCCGCCGTATATCGGATACTGCAGCAGCATCGAACCGGTTTGCCGGGCCGCGCCGCGGATCGCCTCGGCATACGCGATAGGCGTGCGCTGCAACGCCAGCCCGACCAGCATAAAGAGCAGGATGGTGGTGTTGATGTCCAGCTCAAAACCCTTGGTGTACCAGGTCATCCCCAAATAGCCGCAACCCAGCACCAGTAACACCAGGGTGCCCAGCATCGATTGTTCGACCCGTCCCGCGAATGAGGTCACGGGGGCCGTACGTGCATGACTATCATCGCCACCGGCCACGCCATCCGCGGCAAACACCACCACGTCTTCCGGCTTGGGATGCATGCGGATAAAAACCAATGTCATCACCACCACAACCAGCACCGTCGGCACGAATACAAACGGCGCGAACACCGTCTGACCCAGACCGATCACGTTGCCGGTCGCCTTCTCGACCAGATTCAAGGCATTGCCGTGCGATGCCTGCGACAGCGCAATCGAACTCGACAGACCGCTATTGCAGACCGACCAGGCCGAATAGCTGCCGGCGACCAGCCAGGCGAAGTCGACCTTGACGCGCCGCGCGATCTCTCGTGCCAGCAGTGCCCCCACCACCAGCCCCAGGCCCCAGTTCAACCAGGCTGCCAGTGCGACCATCGGAAACACCAGCAAGGCCGCCCGCGTCGGGGTACGCGCGACCCCGGCCAAGGCGCGCAAACCGCGCTGAACGATGGGCGCGTCGGCGATCGCATAACCGGTCGCCAGGATCAGTATCATCTGCAACGCAAAACCGAGGATATTGAAGGTGCCGGTGTACCAGGCTCCGAGTATCGCGGCGGGCGTGCCCTTGGGCGCCAACACGGCAGCCAGCGCAATCACCACGACGGTCAAGCCGATCGAGAGCACGAATGGATCGGGCATCAGCCGCTCGAACGCATACACCAGGCCCGCCACCACGCTGCGCCGTGCCGCCACGGGCTGTGCAGCGCCCGCCTTGAGTGAAGTCTGTTTCATTGTCTCTTTTCCTGTTGCGGTAACGCCGTGCCATCTCGGCTCGCGCTCCGCGTTCTTCTAGTCTATTTCGGCGCTCACGCGACACAATCTGTGTCCGCTAACGCCACTCCTGACGCCTCTGTACAGCCTTGCCCTATTGCGCGGCACGTGCCCCAGACACATGCCGCCAGCCGGGCTCAAACGCGTTCGATTATCAGTGCGATGCCCTGCCCGACTCCGATACACATGGTGCACAACGCATATCGTTTGCCGCTGCGCCGTAACTGATACGCGGCAGTGGTGACTAGACGCGCGCCGCTTGCACCCAGCGGATGACCCAAAGCGATCGCGCCACCGTTGGCGTTGACATGCGCGGCGTCGTCCGGCAGGCCCAGGTCGCGCAATACGGCCAGTGCCTGTGACGCGAACGCTTCGTTCAGTTCGATCACATCGATCTGGTTCAGGGTCAATCCAGCCAACGCCAGGACCTTGCGTACCGCCGGTGCCGGCGCAAAACCCATGATGCGCGGCGCTATCCCCACCACCGCACTAGCCACCACACGGGCGAGCGGCGTCAAACCGTGACGCTTGACCCCAGCGCCATTGGCCATCAACAAGGCGCACGCCCCATCGTTCAGGCCCGAGGCATTGCCGGCCGTCACCGAACCCTCGGCACGCACCACACCTTTCAAGCGCGCGAGCCCTTCCAGCGTCGTGTCTGGGCGTGGATGCTCGTCGTGCATCACTTCGATCGGATCGCCTTTCTTTTGCGGCAGCGCGACCGGCACGATCTCGTCGGTGAACAGACCGGCGGCTTGCGCTGCAGCCGCGCGCTGCTGACTGCGCAAGGCGAAGGCATCCTGATCATCGCGTGCAATACCGAATTGCTGCGCCACGTTTTCACCGGTTTCCGGCATCGAATCGACGCCATAGCGCTCACGCATCAAGGGATTGATAAAACGCCATCCCAACGTCGTGTCTTCCATCTTGGCGCTGCGCGAAAATGCGCTGGTCGCTTTACCGATCACGAAGGGCGCGCGCGACATGCTCTCGACGCCACCGGCAATCAGCACGTCGCTCTCTCCCGTCTTCAGCGTACGCGCAGCCAGCCCCACTGCATCCAGGCTGGAGCCGCACAGTCGATTGACCGTGGTGCCCGGTACCGATTGCGGCAGCCCCGACAACAAGGCTGCCATGCGCGCGACATTGCGGTTGTCCTCGCCGGATTGATTGGCGCAACCGTAGATCACATCCTCCACCGCGCTCCAATCCAATCCGGCATGACGTGCGATCAAGGCCTGGATCGGCAGGGCCGCCAGATCGTCGGCGCGGATGCCCGACAAAGCCCCACCATAGCGACCGAACGGGGTGCGTACCGCATCGCAGATAAATGCCTCTTCCATGGTTTCTCCTTGTCCTCAGGCGCCAGCTTGCAGCGGCAAACCGGTCAGGCGCCTCAATTCATCCAGGCTCAGCCCGGCGACGGCTTCGCGCACCACCACCGCCTGCGGTGTGATGTCGAATACCGCCAGATCGCTGTACACGCGATCCACGCAGCCGATTCCGGTCAGCGGGTAGCTGCACTGTTCGACCAGCTTGGATTCGCCGGTCTTGGTCAGCAGCTCCATCATCACAAATACCTGCTTGGCCCCCAGCGCCAGATCCATCGCGCCGCCCACGGCGGGAATCGCGCCCGGCGCACCGGTGTGCCAGTTGGCCAGATCGCCGCCGCTCGACACCTGAAAGGCGCCCAATACACAGATATCCAGGTGACCGCCGCGCATCATCGCGAAGGAGTCGCCATGGTGGAAAAAGCTGCCGCCCGCGAGCAGGGTGACGGGTTCCTTGCCGGCGTTGATCAACTCGGGGTCTTCGCTGCCAGGTGCCGGTGCCGGGCCCATGCCCAACAGTCCGTTTTCGCTATGCAGGAAGATTTCACGGTCGGCCGGCAGATAGTTGGCGACCCGGGTGGGCAAGCCGATGCCGAGATTCACATAGGCGCCCTCGGGGATATCGCGCGCAACGCGAGCGGCCATCTGTTCGCGCGTCAGACGCGTGTAGGCGCAGATAGGGGCGGAAACGGTGGCGTGCTCGCTCATGCGGCCTCCGATTGCGGGACGGCCGACGTCAACGCGATCACGCGCTGCACGAAGATGCCGGGGGTGATGATGACTTCCGGATCGAGCTGGCCCAGCGGCACGATATCGGCGACTTGGGCAATGGTGCAGCGCGCCGCCATCGCCATGATCGGACCGAAATTGCGCGCCGCCTTGCGGTAGACCAGATTGCCCCAGCGATCGCCACGCTGCGCCTTGATCAGCGCAAAGTCGGCGGCAATCGGATATTCCAGCACGTAATGACGACCGTTGATCTCGCGGGTTTCCTTGCCCTCGGCGAGCAAAGTGCCGTATCCGGTCGGCGTGAAGATGGCACCCAGACCGGCGCCGGCCGCCTCGATACGCGCCGCCAGATTGCCTTGCGGCACCAGTTCGAGTTCGATCTCGCCGGCCCGATAAAGCGCATCGAACACTTGGGAGTCGGCTTGGCGCGGAAAGGAACAGATGATCTTGCGCACCCGCCGCGCCTGCAGCAAGGCAGCCAGCCCGTGCTCGCCATTGCCCGCGTTGTTGTTGACGATGGTCAGATCGCGCGCGCCCTGAGCAATCAGGGCGTCTATCAGTTCGGTCGGCTGACCGGCCGTGCCAAAGCCGCCGATCATGATGGTCGCGCCGTCATGGATGCCGGCCAGTGCCGCGTCCATCGACGCCACGGTTTTGTCGATCATGGATATGTCCAGTCCGGCCACGCTGGCCGGCACGTCCTAAAGAGGGATAAATATGTGCGACGCTGTTTGTGCGATAATCGAACAGAGATTCGATTAACGCCCGAACAATTTAGGATGTCGCCTGTACCGAGTCAATCCGCCGCAGACAAAATGCGTGCGGTAATCGGACATCGGGTGGCACCGTGCCCGCACTTCGGAGACTTCAATGCCAGCCACGCCCCACCCCGCCAAGCGCCGCCCGGCGGTGGCCGCAGACCAAACGGAAACCTCCGATGCAGACGGCCTCGGGGCCGCCGACGAGGCGGGACATGAGGATGGCGAACGGATCACGCCAGACGCTGCCACGGTCGAAGAAGCGTCTGGCGATCCGAATTTCATGACCTCGCTGGCGCGTGGCTTGACGGTGATTCAGGCCTTCAGTCAGCAGCGCCGCAGCCTGACCATTTCCCAGATCAGCCAGAAAACCGGTATTCCACGCGCGGCGGTGCGCCGTTGTCTGTACACACTGGCTCAACTGGGATTTGTGGCAGCCGAGGATGGCCGGCATTTTTCCTTGCGACCTCGCATTCTGTCGCTGGGTCATCCCTATCTGACTTCGACGCCGCTCGCCAAGGCAGCACAGCCGGTACTGCGTCATGTCAGCAATACGCTGAACGAATCGAGCTCGATTGCCATCCTCGATGGCGCCGACATTCTCTATATCGCGCGCGCGTCGACCTCGCGCATCATGACCATAGACCTCGATATCGGCAGCCGACTGCCCGCGCATTGCACCTCGATGGGACGGGTGTTGTTGGCGCAATTGGAACCGGTCGCGCTCGAAGCACAATTAGCCCGCTGCAAGCTGATCCAGTACACGCCCAATTCCCTGATCACGCTCGACGCCCTGCGCGCCGAACTGGATCAGGTGCGTACTCAGGGCTATGCCTTGATCGACCAGGAGTTGGAATTGGGTTTGCGCTCGATAGCGGTGCCGATACTGGAGTCCGGGGCGGAGTCGGTCACCCAGGCTGCCGCTGCGCTGCCCTCTGGCTCGCAGGTGGGGCTGCACACCAGGCTGCATGCCGGCATCGCCAGCGACGCCGCCCCCGCCTTGGCGGCGATCAACGTCGGCGTGCATGCCGCCCGGGTGTCGGTGACGGACATGCAGCAACGGATCCTGCCCGTGCTGCGTGAGGCGGCGCGCGAGTTGGCGCTGCTGGCAGGCTGACGTTGCGGCAGTGACGACGGCTACAGCGTCACCACCACCCTCACCCCGTCGTGCTCGACAGATGGCACCACCTGACCCGAAACGCGCTGGAACCGGATCGCCGCAGTGCGATCACCGACAGCGAGATTGCTGATTTCGAGCCAGTCGATCCCATTCGGCAGATCGGGGCGATCGATATGAATCTCGTGCGTGGCCGCGTGGATCGTGATCCCGAGGCAAGCCTCCAGCACCATAAACGGCGAACCCGCAGCCCACGCTTGCGGCAGGCAGGCCACCGGATAGGCCGTCGGTGGCTCCCCGCGACGCCGCGTAAAGCCGCAAAACAGCTCGGGCAAGCGCATATCGAAATTGACGGCGGCTTCGAACAACGCTTCCAACAATCGCACCGCACCGCTCTTGTCGCCGTAGCGCGCCAGACCCCGGGCGCACAGCGCGGTGTCATGCGGCCAGACCGAACCGTTGTGGTAGGCCATGGGATTGAAACGTGGCTGTCCTGCCGCCAAGGTACGGACACCCCATCCGGTGTGAAACAGCGTCGACTCCAGATGACGCGCCACGGCACGACCGCGCTCGCGGCTCGGCAAACCGAAAGCCAGCAGGTGTCCGGCGTTGGAAGCCATCACGCGGCATAGTTCGCCCTGACCATCCAGCGCGATTCCGTAGAAATTTTCCTCCGGCATCCAAAAGAGGGCTTCCACGCGTTCACGCAAGGTCGCGGCCCGTATCGCATAGCGTGAGGCCGCATCCGGCATCCCGCGCAGGGCCGCGTAGTGGGCCATGGTATCGAAAGCCGCGCGGGCGTAGGCTTGCACTTCGACCAGTGCGATCGGGCCATCCGGGAAACGCCCGTCCGCATGAAAAACCGAATCGTGGCTGTCCTTCCAGCCTTGATTCGAAAGCCCGCTTTGCGCCCCGCGTTGATAATCCAGCAGGCCGTGGCGGTTGCGATCGCACACCCCGGCCACCCAATGCGCGGCGCGTTCAAGCGCGGGCCATAATTCGTTGATCAGGCCCATGTCGCCCGTGCGCGCGGCATAGCTGCCGGCTAACACGATAAACAGCGGCGTGGTGTCGACGCCTCCGTAATAGAGCGCGTAGGGCACTTCGCCAGTACGCGCCATTTCGCTTTTGCGCGTCTCATGCATGATTTTGCCCACTGCGGCGTCGCGAAAGGCGGAATCTTCATCGGCCTGATGCGCGGCAAGAAACCGCAACACGCCACGCGCCAGCGCCGGTTGCAACCACAGGGTCTGAAGCGACGTGATCACTGCATCGCGCCCAAACGGCGTCGAGAACCAGGGGATGCCCGCATACGGATACGGACCCGTTGCCAGATCGGTGGTGAGCAAGCCGAGATCGGCGATGGAGCGGTCCAGCCAGGCATTGAATAGCGGATTATTGGAGCGCACCCGGGCGGCGCTGCGACGCCGGTCGCGCATCACGCGGTGCGCTTGCAGCAAGGAGGCGCGCAAGGCACCGCGACCGGTGTCCCGCGCCGCTGGCGACCCGGACTGCGGCGTGTCAGCCCCTGCTTGAGACTGTGCCGCAGTGCGATCCGCTTGCGCATCCGCTGCGGTGGACACCGAGAGATGAATCGAGACGCAAGCCGCCGCCGGCAGTTGCACCATAAAGTCGGCACGATCGGCCAGCAGCTGTTGTGGCGCCGGTTCGAAGCACATCCGCACTTCGCGCTGAATGTGATCGAGCCCGACGTAGCGCAATGTGACGCCATTGCCGTCGATCTGCGGGGCCTGTACATCGCCATGCTTGCTGCGCTTGGTGCCGCGCACTTCGAACATGTCGCGGAAATCGCCGGCAAAGGCGATCGAAATCGGGACCACCACTTCGCGCTCGCCGTAATTGGTCAGCGCAATCGCCTCGTGCAGCACGGTGCCATTGATCACGCGTTGGCGTTGCAGATGGATCACGCCCTCAGGCACCGGGATACCGTCCGGCTGAGGCAGCAGATGATTGGTCAGATGGGCTGTGAATGCGGTGTTGTCGCTACTGACACTGCCCGACAGCAGCAACGGCGCACGACCGCCGAAGGTCAGCCGCAACAGCGACAGGACCCGGGTATCGTTGACAAATAAACCGTCGCTGTCGACCCCGGCGCTGCCGCCAATATCGCCGTATAAATCGTTGACGATAAAGGTGTCGCCCGACTTCAGGACGCTCAAGCGCTGGCTTGCGGCAGCCGCAGCTTCCAGCGCCACGAATGGCGCGAAGTCGGGGGTGACAGCGGGAGTGAAATCGGACCTGCTCTCGGCTTCGCTGGCCAACGCGTCAGCGAGCGTATCCTGCATCGCGATCGGTTCTTGCATCGTGTGTCTCTAAGGCCTCAGGCCCAGCATGCAGGCCACGGGCGGAGCTTGGGAAACCCGGTCGGACAAGCGCACCGCGCGAGGCGTCACGTATGCCCGCCACCGTGCTGACCTTATCCGTGCGCACTACGCGGCTTAGGTCGCAGTCTTGGGCTTGATTTTGTGATGGTGGTGATGACGCGCAGCGGCCGCTGCCGAAGCTGCCGAGGCCGGTACCGCCATGGCCGGGGCACTGGCGTCCAATGCAGCCGACGCCTCGGCCGGCGCCGCCGGTACCACGATGGTCGGCGTCGCAATCGATGTCGCCACCGCGGGTGGGCGTAACAGCACCACCAACCCCCAGATCGCGCAGACCATGGTGATGAAACCGAAACCGGCGGTCAGACCCAACATCCATGCTGCGAACTTAACGGTGCGGCTATCCATGGTGATCGTTGTCGCCTCGGGTAAGTGCTCAGGGGTATCGATCGGTGCCTCGACGCCGCGGGTCACGCCGACCGCAACCGCGGCGGCCAAGGCGTGGTCTGCGGTATGCGCGGGATCGACCACGGCACAGCCGCGCTCGCTTGGCCCGGACGCGGCACGAGATGCGCGCCAGCTGGGCTCCGCGTCGCTCAAGCCGGTCTGCGCGTGTGCGCCGAAGTCAAGCGTGCCTGTGCGAGCGGGCAGATCTGCGGCTGGCGCGAGGTTTGACATCGGTGCTGATGTCGCCTCTTGGGTGACAGACAGCGCCGCCTCAGCGGCAGGATCGGCGATCAAGTCCGGCGCGGCACGGGGGGTTACCGGCGCTGACAGTGTCGGCTCGAGCGGCGCGGCGCTAACGGGGTCGGCTGCACCGGCACGCGCGCGACGCCGCGTATGGCGCGCGGCGACAGGGACTGCCGACGTCGTGGTTGGCGCCGTGGCGGAGGTAGCAGCCGGATCCACCACCGGCATCGACAAGGCCGCGTCACTCACCGGCTCGGTTGCGGCCTCGACGTTGCGCGTGCGCAGCGTGGGCTCGACCGACTTGCGGCCCCGCTTGGGTGGGGTAACTGGAGTCACAGGCGCGGGCAGCACGCCCCCCGATTCAGCCAGGGAGTCGATCGAAGATTCAGGCGCGCTGGACAAGACCTCGGGGGTGTTGCTTTTTGCGTCTGTGCTTGCCGTAGCGGCAGTCACGCTGGCGCCTTCAGGATCATGGACAGCGGCCGCAGTGTGCGGCAGATCTGCTTCGGCCGGCGCCGTCGGCAATGCAGACTGAGACAATGCCGACTGAGACGAGGCAGCCCTGACTCGCGCAGGCCACTGGTGCGGTGCCGGCAAGGGTAAGTCAGGCGGCAGTAGCGGGCGGCGTTCCAGCGGCTCCGAAGTCACGGTGTCATGCGGCATAGCAGCAGGGTCTGCTGCGGATTCTGCTATAGACGCGGGTTCGGCGACAGGCTCTGTCGTGAGGTCGGCAGTGGTAGCCTCGACTCGCGCCGACGCCTCGATTGCGGCTTGCGATGTGGCATCGCCCTGCGCCACGGCTTCGACGACAACCGGGAGGTCAAGCTGGGGAAGCAAGTCTGCCGAGGGCGCGGCGTTGGGCTGCGTGGCAAGATCGGCCGCTACGGCAGGCGGATTCGCTGCACGCGCGGCGGTGGATGACGCTTTTGAGGTGACGGGTACCGATGGCTCGCTGGGCAGGCCCAGGTCCAGAAAACCCTGACGCTCGTCGCGTCGAGCCGTATCCGGGGTATCGTGTTGCTCGCTTGGGCTCATACGTCGTTCGCGGTAAAAAGTGGCAGCAGGTACAACTGTTGAAGCGATTATACGGCGCGCACGCCTCGCGTCACCTTGTATCGACCCTAAGTTTGGCCAGAAGGGAGATCCGACCCGCGTGTCACTTGTACAATATACACGCGCCGACCACGATGCCAAGGTCAGAGCGCGCCTACCCTCATGCGGCGAGACCGGATCCACCAGAATCATGAGCAAACCCCAGCGGGCTGCCCCGCCCCGCCCCGCGTCGGTCAGCACGCCACCGTCACCGGCGCTCATCGCGCAATTGCAGCAAGCCGTGAGCCTGCATCGTCAAGGACAGCTGCCGGCCGCCCGGCAGGCGTATGAGGCCGTGCTGCAACTCGACCCCGAGCACTTCGACGCACTCCATATGCTGGGCGTGATCGCCCTGCAGCAACGTGAAGTAGAACACGGCATCGCCCTGATACAACTCGCACTGTCGCACGGTTCAGCCTCCGCGCTGGCCTATGCCAACCTGGGTCGCGCGTATCAGGAACTGGACCGGCAGCATGACGCCCTCGCTTGCTTCGACGCAGCGCTCGCGCTCGACCCCGCTCAGATAGAGACGCATTTCAATCGCGCTTCAGCCTGCTTCAAACTGCAACGTCATGCCGACGCGTTGGCCGGTTACGATCGCGTGATCGAGCTCGATCCGACATCGGCAGAAGCCTGGACCAATCGTGGCAATGCCTTACGCGAACTCAAGCAACACCAGGCCGCGCTGGACAGCTTTGCCCGCGCGCTCGCGCTGAAGCCGGATTTTTCCGAGGCCCTGGCCAATCGCGCCAACACCTACGCCGATCTGGGCCGGCATCAAGAAGCCTTCGAGGATTTCGAGCGCGCGCTGAGCCTGAAGCCCGATTATTTCGACGCGCTGGCCAACCGCGCCAATCTGTTGCTGAAACTGCGCCGGCTACCGGAGGCCGTGGCCGAATTCGATCGCGCGCTGGTGCTGCGGCCGAATCACGAATTGGCCTGGGCCAATCGCGGCAATGCGCTGTTTTATCAAGGTCTGCATGTAGCGGCACTGTCCAGCTACGATTGCGCACTGAAAATCCGGCCCGACTTCGTTGAAGCCTGGTCCAATAGCGGTAATGTATTGCGTCAACTCAAGCAGTATGACGCCGCGGCAGCCTGCTATGAACGTGCGCTATCCCATGCGCCCAACTATGCGGAAGCCTATGCCAACCGCGGCAACCTGCTGTGTGATTTGGGCCGGTTCGAGGACGCGCTGCGCAGCTACGATCAGGCCATCGCCTGCCAACCGGGTATCGCAGAAACCTATTCGAACCGCGGCAACGCGCTGCGCGAGCTGGGCCGCTATGACGAAGCGATCGCCAGTTTCGAACAGGCGCTGACGCTGCGGCCGAATTTCGGTGAAGCCTTGTCTAACCTGGGCAACACCCTGCGCGATGCGAATCGTCGCGAACAGGCCCTGCTGCGTTATCAACAAGCGCTCGATTTGAATCCCGACTATGTCGGCGCGCTGACGAATCGCGGCAACGTCCTGCGCGAACTGCGCCGCTTCGACGAGGCACTGCGCGACTTCGATCGTGGTCTGGCCCTGGCGCCGCAGTCGTCGCAGTTACTGTCCAACCGCGCCAATGTCTTGTTCGATCTGGGGCGTTTCGACGAGGCGCTGGCTCATCACGAAGCCGCGCTTGCGATCGCGCCCGACGATTTCGTCGCCTTGTCGAATCGAGGCAATGTATTGCGCGAACTGCGCCGCTTCGACGAGTCGCTCGCCAGCATCGATGCAGCGCTTGCACTGCGGCCCCACTCGCCCGAGATCATCGTCAATCGCGGCGATACGCTGCGCGAAGTCGGGCGGAATCAGGAAGCGCTGGAACACTATGACCGTGCGCTGGCGCTCAGGCCACGCTATGCCGAAGCGTTGTCGAACCGCGGCAATGTACTGCGCGCGTTACGTCGCTATGACGAGGCGCTGGCCAGCTATGCCGCAGCACTCGAACTCGACCCGCAACGCGCCGTGATACACATGAACGACGCCTTATGCCGTCTGCTGGTCGGAGATCTCGAGCAAGGGTGGCGTCAATACGAGTGGCGCTTCAAAACCGAATCGACCGCCCCCCATGTGCGCGACTTCGCCCAGCCGTTGTGGTTAGGGCAGGAAGCGCTGGCAGGTAAACGCATTTTGCTGCATGCCGAACAGGGCTTTGGCGACACCTTGCAGTTCTGTCGCTACGCGCCCTTGGTTGCCGCCCGCGGCGCGCACGTGATACTTGAAGTCCAGCCGGCGCTGAAGCCGCTGCTGGCCAGCCTCGACGGTGTGGCTGAACTGATCGCGCAAGACACGCCGCTACCGCCGTTCGACTATCAATGCCCGCTGATGAGTTTGCCCCTTGCCTGCGGCACCACCTTGGCCAATATTCCTGCCACGCTACCCTATCTGGCGGCCGACCCGGTGCGCGTGCAGCGCTGGAACGGCCGCTTGAGCGCCCTGGCAAACGGGCGACCCAAGGTAGGCCTGGCCTGGACCGGCAATCAGAAAAACCGCAACGACCACAACCGCTCCTTGCCATTCGAGCGGCTGGCCGGCTTGCTGTCGGCACCCGTCTTGCGCTTCAGCGTACAAAAGGAATTGCGCAACGCGGAGGAGGCAGCCTGGTTGGATCGGGCGCAGATTGCGCATTTCGGAGCCGACTTGGAAGATTTTTCCGATACCGCAGCGCTGATCGCCGCCAGCGATTTGCTGATCACCGTCGATACCGCCGTGGCGCATCTGGCCGGGGCGCTCAACAAGCCGTTCTGGCTGCTGCTGCCCTACAATCCCGACTGGCGCTGGCTGACCGAACGCGAAGACAGCGTCTGGTATCCTTGCGCGCGCCTGTTCAGGCAGAACCGCCTGGGCGATTGGGACGATGTAATCGAACGGGTCGCGCAAGCGCTGCGGCAATGGAGCGCCGATCCTGAACACGTCTCCGGCCGCCCCCTCTGATTGCTCCGACACAGAACCTCATGACCATCGAAACCATACAAGCGCTGGAGCAACGTCTGCTCGACGCGACCTTCGCCAGCGATCTCGACACCCTGGATGTCCTGCTCGCCGACAATCTGGTGTTTATCACGCATACGGGCGCGCTGACCGGCAAGAAAACCGATCTCGACGCTCACCGCAGCGGTCTGTTGAAGTTGACGGAACTGAGCGCCGCAGATGAGCAGATCAGGGTGTTTGGCGCAAGCGCGGTGGTCACGCTGAAGCTCGCACTGGCCGGCACCTTCGATGGCGAGGCGTTTGCCGGCACGTTCCGCTATACGCGCGTATGGGCCCAGCCCGCAGGCGTGTGGCAGGTGGTATCGGTCCACGTCAGCCAGGTGTTCTAGTACTGCATCAGTCCACCTGACCGGTCTTAAGCATCGCTAGCGCCGCTGCTGCGCACCCGCCTAAGCGGCACGCCACTGACCATCGCGTTGGGGCGTGCTGGACGACTCGATACGAAACACCGAGACCGACGCCTTCAAGGCCTGCGCCTGATCTTCCAGCGACTGAGCCGCTGCGGTGGCTTGCTCGACCAGCGCTGCATTTTGCTGGGTCGCTTCATCGATTTGCGAGACCGTCTGATTGACGTGATCGATACCGCGGCTCTGCTCGTCGGAAGCGTGCGAGATTTCGCCCATGATGCCGCTCACGCGGTGTATCGACTCGACCACTTCGGTCATGGTGGAACCCGCCACCCCCACCAGTTCGGTGCCACTGCGCACGCGCTCGACCGATTCCGCGATCAGATCCTTGATTTCGCGCGCGGCACTGGCCGAGCGCTGGGCCAGCGAGCGCACTTCCGAAGCCACCACCGCAAAGCCTCGCCCCTGCTCGCCGGCCCGTGCCGCTTCGACTGCGGCATTGAGCGCGAGGATATTGGTCTGGAATGCAATCCCTTCGATGATGCCGATAATATCGATGATTTTGCTGGAACTGCTGTTGATAGTATTCATCGTCGTCACCACTTGCCCCACCACATCGTGACCGCGCACCGCGACATCCGATGCGCTGGCGGCCAAGGCGTTGGCTTGGTGTGCATTGCTGGCGTTTTCCTTCACCGTGGTAGTGAGCTCGCCCATGCTGGACGCCGTACGTTGCAAGGAGGCCGCCTGCTGTTCGGTACGTGCCGACAAATCGATATTGCCGGCCGCGATTTCGCGCGTCGCGGTGGCGATCGAATCGCTGGCTGTCGTCACCGATGCCACGATCGTGACTAAACTGTCGCGCATCTTGGCCAGCCCGGCCAGCAACTGCCCCATTTCGTCGCGCGAGTGAACTGCCACGTGGTGGGTCAGATCGCCGTGCGAAATCGCATCCAGATGATCGAGCGCAGAGCGCAGCGGCTTGGTGATCACCCGCTTCAAGGAATACCAGCCATAGAAGGCTGCCGTCACGGCCAGCAGTAAGGCACCCAGATTGACCAGGCGCAGTGTTTCGAAGGTGCTTTCAGCGGCTTCATAATCTTGCCGCGCGTGATCGAACTGGTAGGTCTTGAGCTGGTTCGACGCGGCTGTCAGGGCCGCGAAACTCGGCTCGAACTGGGTCATCATGACCTCGTTCATATGATTCTGATCGAACGAAGCGAAGGCGTCCGTAAAGACCTTGACGGTCTGCTCGAACTGCGCGCGCTTGTCCTGCACCTGATGCGCCAGCCTATCCTCCTCTTCATCGTGAGGCAATGCCAGATACTGCTTCCACGCGTTTTCGGCTTGCGTGGCGAAAGCGTTGGCCTGGGTGATCTGGGCGGCATCGTCCTGGGCGTCCGGGTGTAACGCCACTCTATCGAGCACCGCACGTTGACGCGCAATCAGCAAATCGGCCTCGCCGATGGCATTGCTGCTGGCGAGTCGACGCGCAAAGGTCTGATGATTGGCCTGATTGCTGTTACTCATCCCTATCAAACCGAGCGCCGCCACGAGCGCCAACAACAAGCCCAACACCAACATGGTCCAGCCGAGTCGAGCCTTGATCGTCATGATGTTCTGAAGTCCTTAGCGATCGCCACGACCGATACCGCGCCGAACGCCTTGCGTTCGCGCGCGTCCGGGCGCTGCGCGTCTCCTGAAAAGCCGTCGCCGACGGCTGCACGCCTCCATTGCTGAAAGCGTCACTTATGAATTTAAACTACTTTTTATTGTCGATCATTTTGTACTTAAACTACAAGCTATGCAAAACCCTTAAGGGCGGGCGCAAGACCAGCAAGTATTCGGTTCAATCTCGGGGGGCAAGGGCGGGTAGCCGCGCAGCGCACCAACGTTACAATAAGGGTCAAATAGTTATGGGTTCCGGCGCAGGTGGAATGCAACGCCGGTCCCGCAGCAACTCAGCGAACTCAGCTTCAGGCAACGGCCGACTGAAGTAGAACCCCTGCATCTCCTCGCATCCGAGGCCACGCAGGTAGCCCAGTTGCGCAACGGTTTCCACCCCTTCCGCAATCACGCTGACATCCAGGCTGTGGGCCATGCCGATCACGGCGCGCACGATCGCGGCGTCGTTCGAATTGGCGATGATGTTGGAGACGAAGCTGCGATCGATCTTGAGACGCGAGATCGGCAGGCGTTGCAGATAGCTCAACGATGAATAGCCCGTGCCGAAATCGTCCATCGCATGCGTCACGCCGTCGCTTTTCAGGTCGTTCAGCGTACGTATCACCGAATCCGCCTGGAACATCACCACGCTCTCGGTAATTTCGAGTTCAAGCGCTTGCGGACTCAGCCCGGAATCCGCCAGCGCAGCGCGCACCTGCTGGCGCAGATCGCCTTCGCGAAATTGGCGTGCCGACAAATTGACTGCCATGCGCATGGGCGGCAGTCCCTGGTCACGCCAGCGCTGGCAGACCTGGGTCGCCTCCTGCAGCACCCAGGCTCCGACTTCGCATATCAGCCCGGTATCTTCCAGTACTGGAATGAATTCGACCGGCGAGATCATGCCGTAATCAGGACGCTGCCAGCGCAACAAGGCTTCCGCGCCGACCACCTGGCCAGTTTGCAGGTCCAGTTGCGGCTGATAGTGCAATACGAACTCCCGGCGCGCCAGGGCGCGCCGCAGCGCGGTATCCATATCGAGCCGCCGACGCGAGCCCCGATCCATTTCGGGCGCGAAAAAGCGGCAGGCCACACCGCTCTCGTGGGCGCGTTGATCGGCGGCAATGCGCGCCGCTTTGAGGACCTCTCCAGGCGTGCCGTCGCGCGGATAGAGCGCAATCCCGACTACCGGGTCCATAAAGACTTCCTGCGCATCGACGTGCATGCCTTCGGCCAGCACCTGTTGCACGCGCCAGCCTATCTCCTCGATTTCATAGAGCGGCACGACACGCTCCAGCGCGAAACCGAATTCGGCTTGCCCGACCCGACCCACCAAGGCCATCGGCAGCTGGGCCCCGAGCCGACCCGCGACCGTACGCGCAATGGCCACACCGGCCTCGGGCCCGAGTACGTGCAGGACGTCGTAGTAGCGCCCCAGATGCACCACCATCACGGCATGCTGGCAGCCGGCGTCCGGATGACTTTGCAAGGTCGTGCCAAGGCGCTGCTCGAACAGGGTACGCCGCGGCATACCGGTCTGCGCGTCGTAGTACGCCATATATTGCAACTTGGCTTCACCGGCCACGCGTTGCTCATCGCGCCGCAGCACGCTCATGGCAAACGAAATATCGTCGGCCACTTCACACAGCAAATTCATCTCGGCATCGAGAAAATAATCCTGTTCGCGTGCACCCACGCCAAGTACACCGACAATCTGGTCTTCGACACGTAGCGGAAATGAAGCCACCGACTTGGCACCGACCGACTGCATCAGGCTGCGCCAGGGCAAGACCCGGGGATCGTGCTCGATATCGTTGTAGATGCTGGGTCGGCCAGTACGAATCGCCGTGCCCGTCGGTCCCTGACCTTCTGGATTGTCGTCTATCCTGACCCGTATCCGCATGATTTCAGGGCTGCCGCCGGACTGAGCCACCGGCACCACCAGCTGGGTGCGCAGATCGTATAGACCGATCCAGGTAAAACTCAGATTGCCGTCGTCGACGGCGATCCGGCAGGCGGCTTGGTATAGCTCCTCGACATTCTCGGCGCGCACAATGGTCCGATTGACCCGGCTTAGCATCGCGTACAAACGCGTCAGTCGCAATAGCTTAGCCCGCGCGGTATCCTGATTGTCAGCGCTGTGCAGCTCTATCATGCTGGCGATTCCGTCACAGGTCCGAGGAAGCGCTTCAAAGCGGCTTTCACGGCCCAACGATCGATCGGCTTGCGCAGCACGGCATCGACGCCGGCGGCGGCCAGTCGCGCGTCCGAACCCGGATCGTCCAGCGCGGTGACAATCACGATGGGCAACGTCCTGAATTCCGGATGCGCCCGCAAGCGACGCAGCACATCAAAACCATCAAGATCCGGCATCATCAGATCCAGCAACACCAGATCAGGCGCTTGATTGAACAGGCTCTGGAGCGCGGCTGTGCCGTTCTCCGCGCTGATCACGGCATAACCGTCCGCCTGCAGCAAGGTTTCCAGCAGTCTTCGATTGCGGGGGTCATCGTCGACCAACAGCACGGTCGGAGTCTTAGCTTGCATGATTAGCCTCCGCGTCGAGGTGGCGCTGCAGCAGTCGGCGCACTTCATCGAGGAATGCCTGGTATTGCAGCGGCTTGGAGATATAACCGTCGCAGCCGGCCGCGCGAATACGATCCTCGTCGCCCTTCATCGCGAATGCCGTGAGTACCAGTACCGGTATGGCACGGGTAGCAGGATCGGACTTCAACTGGCGGGTCGCATCCAGACCATCCATCCCAGGCAATTGAATATCCATCAGAATGAGGTTGGGCACATGCGCGCGCGCGAGATCCAAGCCCAGCCGCGCGTCTTCCGCCTGCAGCACCTGATAACCTTCGCGCCGCAGCAACATGGTCGCCAGCTTCATATTCGCGGGCGTATCTTCGATCACCAGCACACTGGCATTCATCGCGCTTGCCCTCCCCGGCGTTTGCCTAGCGCCTGCCTGACTTCCGCGATAAAACGCGTGCGGTCGAAGCGATGTTTTTCGATCACCGCATCGCTGCAGCGATTCAGTTTGGCCAGGTCCGTACTACTCAATACCTGACTGGTGATCATCACAATCGGAATCGAAGCCGTCGAGGCATCTTGGCGCAAGGACTCGGCCACCATCAGACCGTCGATGTCCGGCATCAAAAAATCGAGTATCACCAGATCGGGGTGCGTACTGCGCGCCACGGCCAACCCCTCGCGTCCACCATATGCGCGCAGCGGGCGGTAACCCGATTCGGTTGCGTAGAGTGCCAGCAAGTCGACTGTCTTGGCATCGTCGTCAATGATCAACACACAGGTGTCGCGAGTGCTGCCGGACAGCGAGCGCACCCGGCGCAAGGTAGCCGCCAGCTGATCCCGGCTGATCGGCTTTTGCAGGACTTCGGCTGCGCCCAGGGCAATACCGCGCGGTATGTCATCGCTTATCGAGGCAATCACGACCGGCACATTCCACCAGGGCGATGGCGCCTGCTTGATGCGCTCCAGGAAAGTCCATCCGTCCATGCCGGGCAGGAGAATGTCGAGAATGATCACAGCCGGGCGTAATTCGGGCATCAGCCCCAGGGCTTCCTCGGCACTGGCCGCACGGACCACGGTAAGCGATTCGGCTTCCAATTGCACGATGATCAATTCGGCAGCGTGTGGGTTATCTTCGATCAGCAGCACCAGCCGCCCACGCGCGCTGGCGGCGGAAATCTGGGCAGCGGTGGCCACCGCGCCGGCGCCGACCTCTGCGCCGCGCCAAGGCAGCCACACCGAAAACCGGCTGCCTACACCCGGCTCGCTTTCGAGCGCCACCGTGCCGCCATGCAAGGCCGCCAGCTTCATGACCAAGGCCAGCCCCAACCCGGTCCCTTCAAAGCGCCGCCCCAGCGAAGCGTCGAGTTGCACGAAAGGCCGGAACAATCGCTGCGCGTCTTCCGGTGCAATACCGATGCCGGTATCCTCGACGACGATCTCGAGAAACGCTTCCGCATCGTTATCTGCCAACGGTAACTGCACGCTGGCGGCCGCCGTGGTGTGCCAGTGCACGACCGCGGCACGCGTGACACGGCGCGCTCGCAACGTCACGGTCCCGCCATCGCGAGTAAACTTTACCGCGTTCGACAACAGGTTATAGACGATTTGCTTGGCTCGACGCGGGTCCAAATCGATGGCGCCGAGCGTGGGATCGATCGCACTGTGTAAGGCAATCCGGTGCTGTTGTGCGCGCTCCTTGACGATACCCAGCGAATGCTCAAGCAATTCGGCAATCTGCGTACGCTCAAGATCCAGCGTCATCTGCCCTGCTTCGACTTTGGACAAGTCGAGAATGTCGTTGATCAGCGACAGCAGATGCTTACCGCTGTTGAAGATGTCGGTCACGTATTCGTTCTGCTCAGGCCGCATCGCGCCAACCAAACCGTCCTTCAGCACCTCGGAAAAACCAATGATGGCGTTCAGGGGCGTGCGCAGTTCGTGCGACATATTGGCCAGAAATTCCGACTTGCGCAGATTGGCGTCTTCCAAAGCACGATTCTGTTCGGCCAACAAGCGGTTCAACTGTTCGAGCGCGTCACCCAGGCGTTGCGCTTCGATCACCTTTTGATGCTCGCGCACGTATGAGCGGGCGAGCTTGCCGTAGAGGCGGCCGTTTTCCAATAACAGCGTCAACAGCACAAAACAGGCGCCGAGCAGGCCGTAGAGGCGACCGGAGTAATAACCCAGATCGAAGCGAGCGCTGTCCAGCCAGGCCGACAGCGAGACATCGCAAAACCACACGCACAGCACCACCATCACCCACAGGTCGAGTACGGAATGCGGGCGTCCGCGCCGCCATAAGGCAATAAGGGCGAGTACATCGACAGCCAGCACCACCGAGATCGCCTTGAATAAACCCGGTGCATAACCGGTGGGATAGTTCAGCGTGGGCAAGGCGCTGTGCCACACAGTGGTCACGATCACCGCGCTGACGCAGAGTGCCGCGACCGCCACGACACACCAGATCACCGCACTCAGTGAGCCCCGGCGTGAACCATCCCCGTCGTTCGAAAATTGGGCGGCCTCCTCACCTCCATTCCTTTCTTCGCGGCCGCGCATCCATGCATAGAGCAGCACTGCGGCCGGAAAGCCGCCATGCCAAAACACATAGAGCCAGGGGGTGGTCTGCGGCCCGGAGCCCAGCCAGCCGTCGGGCGTGAACAGACCCGGGAAACTCAAGGCGTGCAGCGTAGCCATCGCGGCCGTGAGCAGATACGCGCTTGCCAGCACCAGCAGGGAACGACGGCGCAGGATTTGATACTGACCGAACAGCAGAGCTGCTGTAATCAGGTCACAGATGCTGAGTACCGATTCGTAGACTAGAATGAACGACGGTACGGGTCGCACATGGACACTGGCGTAAGGCATCAGCATGGTGAAAACCAGTGCGGATGCCAGTACGACCGCAATCGCCCACCGCCAAGCGCCAGGTCCGGCCGTCAGGTTCGAAAGAAATGTCGGCTTTTCGTCAAGCTCGCCACTAGCCATGCTCCGCTCCTTGAGCGCGCGGGATGGAATGCGTGGGAGCGATACGGACTGATCTGTATCGCGCCAAAGACAAGTCTAGCGTACCACCGGGCTCCCAACCATGTAAAGGCGGGCACAGCCCACAGCGGGCGCAATGGCGCAGATAGGCAACGCAAAGGGCCGGTCAGATCCTGGCAGCGCGCCAGGAAACACCCCGCCAAGGCGTGGCGTGCCAGCCGGTTCGGATCACCACCGGCGCTAACACAAATGCGTGTACGGCATCCAAAAGCAGGCGCTTCAGGCTGCTGAACGATGTCTTTGGGTCAAGTGACCGCGGTCGCACAGACTCGACCAATGCTGCTTGGGAAAGATCGCGCTATCGAGCGCGCTGGTTAGGGACAGATTCACCACCTGGACGCCTCGGGCCAGCAACAAGGCCTGTGCATAGCGAAAGGACGGCTCGATATGTGCATCGAAGTCCTGCTCCAGGCTGCTGGGTTGCATCGTTTCACGGCTTTCATAGAAACGCGGCAACGCGCCACGGTTATTCAGATCCATGCCGTGAATATAGATTTCCTTGTAGCCGAGCCAGGTCAACACTTGCAGCGCGGTGTACGCAACGGTCTTTGAGTCGAAGTAACCGCGCGTCATATCAAAGCTGTAACCGAGCATGGCATCGGGCCGAAATTGATGCACGTCGGCGTCGGTGCATGCGGCCAAAGTCTGACAGTCACGCGCGGGTGCGAAGGTCGGCGCACAGATATCTTCAAGCATGAAAATCTTGCAACGAAACATCTCGAGCGTAAAGAACTTCAACATGTACAACAACACCAGCGGCGTGATGAACAGCGTGAGATCCTGGCTAATCACCCGCTCGACCAAATCGCGTCGGCTTTTGACGAAATTGGTGTCGATGATGCAGTAGTAATCAAAACGCACCGGCACGCGGTCGTACAAGGCCATCGCACCATTGACCCCGATCGCCGTTTCGATCGGCAGACGCCTGTAGTCGATCTGGCTGATGGATGGCCCCGTCGTGATCAAGTGCACAGGGCCAGGCTTATGCAGCGGTTTGAGTTTGCCATTGACGAGCGGCACCGGTTGGCCACGATATGACATCGCGCGAATTGCGCCATGCGCATCGCGCTCGAGCTTGATGTGATGCCACAAGCGGTCGCTGTGACGATGCGAGCGTCCGTGAGTCGCGCGGTAAAACATCCGAAACACAGCCTCCGACAACTTGCGCAGTACGGAAGGCGATTCAGAGAAACCATGGCCACCGTGGAGCCTGAATGCGGTCGTGTCCACCACATGTCCTATCGATGAAGTGGCCCGATCTTATGCAAAGTAAAAGCAAGGAACAACCCAACGAAATTTCAGAATATGACAGCCGTATTTAAATCGGCAGCACATGAAAGCATTTTGTAAATATACGACGCCCATAGGCCCTTTTTAAAAAAAGGGGAGTGAACGCTATGCTTTGTGCTAAGCGGGTTCGCGTAAATATGGCAGGAAACTGACAGCGCGCAGGCAGACGAAACCTAGGCGCTCATCTTGAAATATGCGTCTAGCAAAGAAGATTTAAAAACCACACCTAGGAAGTGGTTATCGCGCTCGCTGCGTATCACCGGCAACCGCTCCCCCTGATGCGCCATAAAACATTGCAGCGCGTCGTTGAGCGACATCTCGGGTGTCAGGCTGCTAAATTCCGGTTGTTGCAGAAAGTCTGATGCATGCAGATGTTGCGTCGACCGACCGGCCATCATGGCAGAAGTCAGGCGCGCCAGCGCAACCACGCCGAGGAATTGCTGCTGCTCGTCGACGATATAGAGATACTTGACGGGGTATTCCAGAAACAGACGCGTCATTTCCTTGACGCTGGCACTGGGGGGCAACACGGTCTGTGTCGGCTGTATCAGTTCGACCATACGCGTGGTGCGCAAGCGCAGGCGCGCTGCAGCCTCTCGCTGGCGGCGCAAGGTGATGTCGTACATGGAGACGCCGCCGAAGCGCGATACGAAGTAGGCAATGACGCAGGCCAGCATCAACGGCAACACCACCTGATAACTGAGTGTCATCTCGAAGATCATCAGGATCGCCATCAGCGGTGCATTGGTCGCTGCCGCCAGACTGGCACCCATCGCCACGATCGCATACGCGAAAGGCGCCGAGGTTGCCGCTGGCCACAGCGCGTGCACACCCTGCCCGTAGAGACAACCGAAAGCGGCGCCGACGAACAAGGTCGGCGTGAAAATACCGCCTATCGCTCCGGAGCCGACCGTAAAGGCAGTCGCCACGATCTTGAACACCAGCATCAGCAATAGCGTCTGCCACAACCAGGGTTGATGCAGAATCGAGTTGACCACGCTATAGCCATTGCCGTACACCTGCGGCACCCAGATCGAGAGGATGCCGACACCGAGCCCACCCAAGCCCAGACGTATTGCCGGCGGCCAGGGCAGGCGCGCCCAGCGCGCCTTGGACCATTCGAGCAATTGCAGAAAGTGCGGTGCGAGCATACCGGCAACGATGCCTAGCGGCAGGAACAAGGCCAGTTCACGTCCCGATATCGTTGGAAACACCGGCATCATGTAGGGCGGCTGATAGCCCGCGAACTCGCGCATGGTGACATTGGACACGACCGACGCCACGATCAGCGGACCAAAGCTATCCATCGCGATCGTGCCCAGCACAATTTCCGTCACAAACAAGGCACCCGCAATCGGCGCGTTGTAGGCGGCAGTAATACCGGCGGCTGCGCCGCAAGCGACCAGCAGCTTCAAGCGCTCCGGTTCAAAGTGACGCAAGCGCCCGAGCACCGACGCGCACATCGCGGCGAGCTGCACCATCGGTCCTTCACGACCGATCGAGCCACCACTGGCGATGGTCGCCAGCGAGGACAGGCAACGCACCAAGGTAAAGCGCACCGGGACCTTGCCATCGCCGATTGCAATCGCCTCGATATAGTCTGAACCGGGTGCCCCGCTCGCATAGCGCCGGCTCCAACTCAGGATCAAGCCTGCCACCACGCCGCCACAGGCGGGCAAGCACACTCGCATCTCGGGCGACAGCGACTGCCCCATCGCCACCAGGGCACTGGGCCGTCCAACCCACAAGGTCTGCAGCAAGGCGATGCCCTGGCGGAACAGCAGAGTCGCGTAAGCGCCAACCAGGCCAATCAGCGCAGCCCATAGCAAAGAGGCATGCACCTCCGAAAAATGCAGGGTCTCTTGGGCGCGGGTGCGCAGACGTAGCAGGAAAGCGAGCACAGGGTGGTCAGTCGATTCAGGAGGTGACGTTGGACGCCGTCAGCGGCAACACGCCGGCAAGGCAACTCAGCCGCCACCGTGCCACAAGCGCATGCTGAAGACAAGCGCAGCGAGCTTGGCAGACCTCAACCTCGCATATGTCGACGCCATCCACGCGCCTCATCATGTGCGTGGACAGGCCGGCCGGACGCAGCTAGAATCGATCCGACCGTCGGCACCAACCTGGCTGGCGGCAACGTCTCTCGGACGGTTCCGGGCGCTTACGTCAAGGAAAACACCATGTCTGCCAGTTCCTGCAAGCGCCGCTTTGCGCGCATCGATCGCCTCCCCCCGTACGTCTTCAATATCACCGCCGAACT
>Ga0116226_10000917_pt1 | contig 25761 bp, 19 predicted proteins | sample S1TSphfallax_FD_89692 | JGI IMG/M metagenome (GOLD analysis project Ga0116226, IMG submission 89692) | Host-associated microbial communities from peat moss isolated from Minnesota, USA - S1T2_Fa - Sphagnum fallax MG | ecosystem: Host-associated > Plants > Peat moss > Unclassified | place: USA... | reverse complement strand
TCTTTTTGGTATTTTTAACTGTTTCGAAGCCCCAGCACTGAGGCTTGCATTTCGAAAAATTTTAGATAAAAATCGACACTGGATGTATTGTTAGCCATTTTTTTAACTTTCCAAACACCCTCTTAGCCAAAGCCCCCGAAAACGCCCTCAGATTTGTCATATGCCAGCCCGGGAGCTTTCGCTTTGTCGAAATCCAATTCTTGAAGTGGAATAGGGACATATTGACCCTTTTAGACATCCCTTTAAGAGAGTGTTTAGAGGCAATCAGAGCTTAATTTTGCAATAGAAGCTCTATTGCAGCGACTCTATAACTCTGAACCTCTAGGGAGATACCCTGCGCTAACACGTAAAAAATCCAAGGCCTTATTTAAGAGCAGAGGAGTATATGAGAGAAGAAGTTCCCTTTTCCTGATTTTCATTGCAACTTCTAGAAGAAAGTTTTAGAATCTGGAAAGCGTCTTTTACAGTTTTAACACAGGAGCGGTGCTTCCTCTTGTCAACAACGCCTCTCTAAAGAGAGGAGCTTCTGCAAAGCCCTAAGTTGACCCGACTAAGAGAAGATCAGGACCAGGCTAAGCTGGGGTGCGGGTCACCGCAAATGCGCATTTTTGTATTAGTTAAAAACAAATCACCTCTAAAATAGGAGCAGCGCTTCCTCCCCCCTGAAGGCGGGAGTCTTCGCGTTGTCAATTTTATGAATGAAGAAATCTATCAGGCCTTAAACAAACAGATTAAGCACGAGTTTTATTCTTCCTTGCTTTACCTCTCCATCGCCTCTTATTTCGATAACATCCCTTTGAATGGCTTTAAGAAATGGTTTCTTAAGCAAGCTCACGAAGAACATGAACATGGGATGAAGATTTATGATTATATCAATGATCGCAACAGGCAAGTTGAGATTCCACTCATAGACAAAGTTCCAGCAAAGTTTAACTCCATCGAAGAAATTTTTGAAATCGCTTTGGCTCATGAAAAAAAAGTGACCCATTGGATCTACGAAATTTATGACCTCGCTCTAAGAGAAAAAGATCATGCTACGCATGTTTTTTTGCACTGGTTCATCACAGAGCAAGTGGAAGAGGAAAAAAATGCACAAGACAACTTGGATCAAATCAAGCTCATTGGAGACGATAAGAGCGCTCTTCTAGTTCTAGATCAAGATTTTGCTAAAAAAGTCAGCTAGTTCTTGAGATCCTCCCTGCTGCAAAGCGGGGGATTCCCTAGATTTACACTAGGGAGTGTCCCTAAAAGATCACCTCTTCGACTTTCGGGATTATTTTAATCAATTTTCGATTTCAAACAACAAGGGTCATATCAAATCCGATAGAACCCTTGTCGTTTAAATCGAAAACCGGCTCAAAAGAACCCGGCATTCGAGAGAAGAATCTTTTAAGGACACTCCCTAGTCGTGCAATCGCTTCTAAAAATCTAAACAAATCTATAGCGTTTTGAAAAATATAGAGATGTCAATCAAGCAGTGTAATTCACAGTTCGCGCGTTAGGGTCTCGCCAACGAGATCCAAGGGAATCATGACCATCACAATAAGCAGGTTTTTGTGTTCTTGAGCATGGCTTTCTTTGGAGCCTGAATGTGTCGCCTGCGAGAGTGGGGATAATCACTTGCAAAAAAGCGATATCGAAGGCATAGTGACGTCACAATTCAGAACTTATTTAGCCCCTGCCAAACATGAGCTCACTCCTTCTCAGGTTCTTTTGCTCTCTTTTGATGGTTTTCATATGCAAAGCCCTTCTCTTGAGCATGGGATATGCGGAACTTCCTTGTGTGTTAGTGAGTGTTGCTTCTCACAAATTTTTTGTAGAAAAAATTGCCAAGGAAAGTGTGCGAGTGCAATTGATGGTTCCTCCTGGCGCTAGTGCTCATACCTATGAACCCACTCCAAGACAAATGATCAGCGCAGGAAAGGCGGACATCTGGTTTCGCATAGGGGAACCATTCGAACATCGGGCCATTCAAGCCTTGAAGAGCCATCATCCAAACCTCAGAATCGTCAATTTGCAGCAAGACCTCGATTTGATCTCTACTCCTTATGGCAAAGATCAAGCATGCAGCTGCTGTCGTGGATCTGTTGACCTTCATTTTTGGCTTAGCGCGCGTCAGGCTCAAATTCAAGCTCAAACCATCGCAGAGGCTTTAGGTCAGGTCTATCCTCAACAAACCCATTTTTATCAGGCCAACCTTGAGGCATTTCAAGGAGAATTGAAAGAGTTAGATGAGAAAATTAAGGCGATTTTACATCCTCTGCAGAATCGGAATATCCTCGTTTCTCATCCTGCCTATGCTTATTTTTGCCGCGACTATCAACTTGAACAGCACGCGATCGAAGTGGAGGGCAAAGATCCAACGCCTCAACAAATGACAAAACTCCTTAACCTGGCGCGCCGACTCAATATACGGATCATTTTCATTCAGAGGCAGTATAACAACAAGGCCGCTAAACTTGTTGCCGAAACGTTAGGGGCGACTCTCATGTTTTTAGATCCCTATGCAGAAGATTACTTCTCAAGCATGCTGGAGATTGCTCATGGCTTTGCTAGGCAATGAGCGCGTCAACGACCCCCCCTAAAGGGAGGGGCTTGTGCAAACAAGCCGCCTCGCTCCGGTTATCGCTGTCGAGACTGTCCGTTTTGATAGGCAACGGATGGAAAATCGGGAAATGACCGGTATCGCTTATCAACAGGAAACTCTTTTTTGTTAAAAAAAAATCTAGAAAACACAACAACAAGGTCGGCGCTTCCTCCCGCGACTGAAGTCGCGGGTTTCCGCGCCGTCAATTCTATGAAGGGTGATCCGATCATCGCGTTTGATCAAGTCCATTTTTCTTATCAAAGCGCTCCTGTCTTGAGAGAAGTGTCTTTTCAGATTCATTCTGGAGAGTTTATCGGGATCATTGGTCCGAATGGAGGAGGGAAGACGACCCTTCTTAGGCTGATGCTGGGATTTTTGAAACCTTCTCAGGGAACGGTTCATGTCTTTGGACATATCGCAGGTTCTCAGCTGCACTCGAATCGTCTTGCTTATGTGCCCCAATCGGTTCGGTTTGATCGCGATTTTCCGATTTCAGTCGAAGAGGTTGTTCTTTCTGGATTGATCTCTCGTTTGCCTTGGTACGGAAGATTTCGGGCCGCAGATCGGAAAGCGGGAAGAGAGGCTCTTGAAAAAATGGGATTGTCTCATTTGGCAGGCAGTTCCTTTGGAATACTTTCGGCAGGTCAGGCACAACGCGTTTTAATCGCTCGTGCTCTTGTTTCAAATCCCGAACTTTTATTGCTTGACGAACCGACAGCTGGTGTGGATAGCCAAGCGGAAGCCGACATTTATGCCGTTTTCAAAGAACTCAAAGGAAACATCACCCTTCTCATGGTGACACATGATTTGAGTGTCGCCATCAATCAGGTAGAACGGGTCTTTTGCGTCCAAGGAGCAGTCACCTCTCTTAAACCAGAAGAAGTGTGCAGGCATTTTGCTTTTGGGCTCTATCACATGCCGCTCATCAATGGATCTCAGGGCATGTTTTCCTCTAGTCCCTAACCAAATAAGTATCTTTATGCCCCCTTTTTTTGAAGCCCTTTGGTCAAATCCCCTTTTATTAACCGCCTTATTTGTTGGATTGGCTGCTTCTGTTGTGAGCGGTATCATTGGTTCTTACGTTGTGGTGAAGCGCATTACCTTTATTGGGGGAAGTATTTCGCACTCAGTCCTTGGCGGGATTGGTTTTTGCATCTGGCTGGAAAAGGCGAGGGGAGTGGCTTGGGCGGATCCTTTATTTGGCGCCTTAGTCGCGGCGATTATCTCTGCGCTTATTATTGGATGGATTCACCTTAATCATCGTCAAAGGGAAGATTCAGCGATTGCAGCCATTTGGTCCATTGGAATGGCGGTAGGAATTTTGTTCATTTCACAAACGCCTGGTTTTAACGTAGAGCTGACGAATTTCTTAATTGGAAACATCTTGTGGGTTTCCAAGACAGACTTATCTATTTTAGTGGCATTGGATCTCGGAGTGCTTTTATTCGTTCTCTCCCTGCATCAGCGATTTTTAGCCATCTGCTTTGATGAAGAGCAAGCGCTTCTTCAAGGAGTACGGGTGCATTTCCTTTACTTATTGTTACTGATTTTAATTGCAGTCTCTATTGTTCTACTGATTCAGGTTGTAGGGATTGTGTTAGTCATGACAATGTTGACGATCCCAGCCGCTATCGCCAATCTCTTTACCACAAGCCTCTCTCGCATGATGATCTTTGCCATTCTCCTCAGTAGCCTATTGTGTTTAAGTGGTCACGTGGCAGCTTATTATTTAGATTGGCCGACAGGAGCCACGATCGCTCTTATTTCTGGCATGATCTACGTGTTGAGTTTAACGTTTTTTCGAAAAAGGAAAAAAAAGGCTTTGGACAAGTTCGCCCAAAGCCCCATGCGGAAAGAGAGGGATTTGAACCCTCGATACCCTTGAGGGGTATGCGTCCTTAGCAGGGACGTGCTTTCGGCCGCTCAGCCATCTTTCCAGGAGAGATCCTCTTGATGGTAAGATTTAGCGATGAAAAAGTCAAGCATTTAGCCATTTTTGCCTCTTGCATGAGACCCCCCCCTGAAGGAGGGGCAAGCAGGACACTGAGGAAACTTATATTTCGTGTTTTTTCAGAAGGTTTCGTAAGATTTTCAACTCGTTCTGTATGAGATTTTGATTGTGCATATCATGGCTCTTCGAGGAGGGAGATTCCAGGGATCGAATGGCCTTGGCCATTTTTGAATTCAAATAAAAACAATATGTATCATCTAGATATCTAAAATTCACGCTTCCATCTTTTGACTTGGCCAATGAGCTTCCATCATTGGGATAAGACTCACAAACGGAGCACTCCATCTTCTTGACTTTTTCCTCATGTGGATTAGCCCAATACAAAGCATAGTTTTGTGTGTCCTTATCCCACCCAAATACGGCGACGCCATGACAATTATAAGCGGCTAGATGTTCTTTAAAGTTAGGGAAATCTGTGTTTATATATTGAATTTTTCGCATCGCGCTCTCTAGGCTTATCTTCATCGGTGGATAGGAGTAAGCATCATAAGCGACTTTATCAACGACTTTTTTCGGATTAACATAGAGGACTCTTTTAAAGCTTTCATCGACCTCTTCTTTGATTTTGATAAGTCCATTCTCCTGTTTAAAAGTGATCTTTCTACTTCCCATAAATGCGACGCTCTCCCCAGAAGAGGGATAAGGACAGGTCGGGAAAATAAGTTTTTTACCATGAATCAAGACGTGATACACTGGTGTCTGATGCCTGTCTGTCAATTCTGCTGACAAAATGGCTTTTCCCATCCCCTGTGTTTTATCACGAATTTTCACCCCACCTTCAAGGAAATACTCTTGAACGTGAGGAATCTGATTTGTTGAACTTGTTATAGGAACTTGCATCATACACCTCCTTGAATAACTCCCCTTAACGCCAAGAGAGTCGCCTTTCGGCTTAGCCAAAGCCCGGGCGCTGACGCCTCACAAAAGGCCTCAGCCCCGGGAGCTTTCGCTTTAGCCCAAATGTCGCTCTCTTTGCGTAAGGGGAGTTAATAAAATGAATTTCTTGCGTCCTTTCTTAGCTGAACTTTCATAGAATGGATGGCGCGGAAACCCTCGCCTTTAGGTCCTATTTTAAAGCTTGTTAATTTTTATCTAATACAAAATGCGCATTTGCAGTGACCTCCATCGATCGATTAGGTGCGGTCTTGCGACTGCGATCTCTCTCAGAACGCTGCTTAAGGGTCACGTAGCCTCTTGAAGCTAACTTTATGTAGACATCTTGACCGATTTTTGTCTTCCAGTCTAAGTTCAAATTGTCTCTTTTTCGCATTTTGCTTTGTTTTGCATAATCATTTTAAAGATCTTCAAATGCCTGTTGAATATCCAATGAAAAGAGGTGAAGCAATTGTTCATTGGAAAGCTCAGTCAGTGAGACTTCGCTCTCTCCTTCCAATATTTCCTGCGACAAACTTTTTTTCGACGCAATTAACGCGTCAATTTTCTCTTCAATGGTTCCACGACAAATAAATTTATGAACCAACACGGGATGTTTTTGACCAATTCTATAGGCCCGATCCGTTGCCTGGTTTTCAACGGCAGGATTCCACCAGCGATCAAAGTGAACGACATGCGAGGCATGTGTCAGGTTAAGCCCTGTTCCCCCTGCTTTGAGGGAGAGCACAAAAAAAGGAGGCCCTTGCTCCCGCTGAAACTCCTTGACCAATTCTGCCCGTTTTTTTACTGCTGTCTGGCCATGCAAAGTGAGTCCTTCTCTACCAAAAAGTTGAGTTAAAAAAAAGGAAAGAGGAGGAATGATCTCACGAAACTGTGTAAATACTAAGACTTTTTCCTGTTTTGCGGCAATTTCTTCACAAACTTCCCTTAGGCGCATCCATTTTCCACTTTCTTTTTCGTGATATTCGCCATAACCTAGCCACTGTGCTGGATGGTTGCAGATTTGTTTAAAGCGCAAAAGATAAGACAGAATGAGCCCCTTACGTTCTATCCCTTCAGCCTTGTCTAGTTGTCGAGTCAGTTCTTGAAGACTATTTTTATACAAATGAATCTGTTCTTTGCTTAAGAAGCAAAAGGTTTGCATTTCTGTTTTATCGGGAAGATCAGAGATGATTTTCTTATCGCTTTTCAAGCGTCTTAAAATATAGGGTTGCGTCAAGCTCCGCATGGTTGAAATAAAACGGGTGTCATGAGAGGGGGAAGGCCCTTTGCCGGCCTTCTTTGCATAAGCGGCAAAAACTTTAGAGGAGCCTAATAAACCAGGGGAGGTGAAGTCAAATAAGGACCATAAATCGCTTAATCGGTTTTCAATAGGTGTTCCAGTCAAAATCAACCGCACTTGACTGTTGAGCGCCTTAGCCGCAAGCGTTTGCTTTGCCGTGGGATTTTTAATCAGTTGCGCTTCATCCAAAATCAACAAATCCCAAGCAATATCTTTCAACCAGCCAAGGCGAGAAATGAGGGCATAAGTGGTGATCACAAGGTCTGTTGTTGCAAGCTGTTCGGCGTTGACCTTTCTGAGGAGCTCGCGAGGACTTGCAGAACCATGGGCCAAGAAGATGTTTAGATGGGGAGCAAAACGGTGGATTTCCCCCTGCCAATTTCCCATCAATGAGGCAGGGACGATTAAGAGGTGGGGTTTTCTGAGCGATTGTTGCGACGCATGGGCTTTAATCAACAAAAGAAGGGAAAGAACCTGAATCGTCTTACCCAATCCCATGTCGTCTGCTAGACAACCTCCGAGTTTTAATTGATACAACAACCACAACCATTGGACGCCTGATTGCTGGTAAGGGCGCAATGTGGCTTGCAAATCCCGCTTCAATACTTTATCGACCGATTCCTCTTCCACATGAGAGGGATGTCTCAGTCGACTCAGAACGTTTTTCAACCAATCGCCTGCGATGACGGTGGACCAATCTGCTACCGTTTCCGAGCCTTTTACCTCTCCCTTTTCCAAGGGGTCTAGCCCCATCCCCGCTAACAGTCGCAAACTCTCCCCCATCGACAACCCCTCTTTAGCCCCTTGCTTGATCTTATCCCAGTGCAGTAAGACCGTTTCCAACTTTTTGGGGTCCACTTCTACCCACTGTCCTTTAATTTTGACCAGGTGTTCGTCTGAGTTGAGCAACGATTGCCATTCTTCTTCAGTGAGAGGTTGACCATTATTTAAGGCCAGGTGAAGATCAAAGTCGAGGAGCGTTTTAAGGCCGAGTGCCTCTTTGGGATTGCTTCCTAAAGTAATATTGATGATGGGTCGAGGAGGGGTCTTGCTATTCCACCAATTGGGAATACGCACCATAATGCCGCTGCATTCCATGATAGGAATATCTTTTAAAAACTGATGCGCTTCACGAGCTGTCCATGTCAGCGGTTGAAAGATCGCCTTCGAATCGACAAGGCTTTTAACAAAGGGGCTCTGACTTGCTGCTTTTTGAACGGGAACGAGAAGAGCGAGCAACGCTGCTTGATTCTTTTCTCCAGCATAGCTTTGCAAAGCATGCTTAAGAGGGAGATGTTGGGCGACTGTTTGCTGGGAGAGGTGGGTCGTATAAGTCGCCAAAAAGGCAAAGGGTCTTTCTTCATTCTCCTTATTCTCAGCTAAATGAAAACAGACGCGGCCCACAAGATTCCAACAGGGATTATGGTGTTGAAGATACGCTTGTAAGTCCCCACCAAATGCTTTCAATTCCTGGTGCAAGAAATCGGTTAAGTCTCTCCAAATTTTTTTTAGCCCATCAAGGGTGAGATACTCAATTCCTCTCATGAAGAGAGCTTGATCTATGATCTCTTCTAACTCCCTCTCCTCCGGAGGGGGAATATAAAGAATAGCTTCGCTATTGACCCGAGTCAATTTGCAAACATGCGTGATAAAGCGTTTTGCCACTCTTTCCCAAAACACAAAACTCGGGGGAAGAGCACAAGGAGATTCTTGAAGTCCCAATAGTAAAAGACCGGCGCCAGGATGAGAGGAAAACCATCTTTTGATCTTTTCAAATGCAAAAGAAGGCAACTGTTCCGTCGCATGAGGACCGCTATTTAAATAAACGTGTCCTTCTCGCGATAAAACAAGCTCTGCCAAAACGCTTGGATTAGACTCTATCATAGAATTAACGGCGCCGAAACCCTCGACCCCAGTCGCGGAAGCCGACCCTATTGTTGTGTTTTTTAGATTTTTTTTGACAAAAATCACAAATTGACACCAGGGAGGATCCTACCTTGAGGCATAGGAGAAAACGGGGCTCCTGTTGAAATAGACTCATTCCCCTTCAATCCTTGAAGGGGAATGGGGATATACCCCATTCTTGAATTAGAAAAGCGGTGGAGAGCGAGCCTTCCATTTTTTTTACTCCAGCTTTGACAGGGGAGTGCGAGATTGTCCAGGCGATCCGCTCCCCCGAAACGTTTAGGGAGAATGGGGCCGATTTCAAGTCGGACATCCGTCTCTGCACAGTAGAGACACATCCTTTTAAAGAGGAGTCCTAATGACTCCATGGCATGAAAAGCCTCGACTTGAGTCGGAAAGGGAACCACGACTATTTTAATAGGCAAATTTCGACACGTTATATCACAATGTTGAATTAAGGCCTATAGGAAAATTCAACCTTCTGCTAGCATGAGCATTTATGGAGCGCTGATACAAGTCAGCCTAAAGGAAATTTTAAAACAGGAGCAGCGCTTCCTCCCGCCACTAAAGTTGGGGATTTTCGCGCCGTGAATTCTATGAGAAAAAATCGACCTCTTCATCCAACCTCTTTGCAACGCCTCTTCTCCAGTCTGCTATTATGGCTTGTGTTTGCTAGTTTGCTGACAAGCTGCGAATCAAGAAGAATTATTGTGAATGGACTGGATGAAAAAGAGGCAAATGAAATTCTTGTCTTTCTATCTAGGAAAGGGATCGATGCCAACAAAGTTCAGGTGGCCTCTGAAGGAGGCGGCGGGGGCAAAGCGGTATTATGGAATATTAGTGTCGAATCTTCTCAGGGAAATGAGGCGATGGCTCTCCTCAACCAAGTCGGGCTGCCCCGCCGCCGCGGACAGAATTTGTTGGGCATTTTTTCTAATGTCGGCTTAGTCCCTTCGGGAATGCAAGAGAAGATTCGATACCAGGCAGGGCTTGCAGAACAAATTGCTAGCACGATCCGAAAAATTGACGGAGTGCTAGATGCCGATGTGCAGATCTCTTTTCCTGATGAAGATCCCCTGAACCCAGGCTCTTCGAAGCAAAAGATTACCGCCTCTGTCTACGTCAAGCATTCAGGGATATTAGATGATCCCAACGCTCATCTCATTACTCGAATCAAGCGATTGTTGGCAGGAAGCGTGAACGGACTTGCGTATGATCAAGTCACCGTCATCGGCGATCGGGCACGATTCAGTGAAACTCCTCTTTGGGGAAGTCAAGGGAGCACGGAGGAGGAACGTCCTTATGTGAATGTCTGGTCGATCATCATTGCAAAAGATTCTCTGACTCTCTTTCGGATCATTTTCTTCTCATTTACGATTCTCCTTTTGCTGTTGCTATTGACATTGACCTGGATCATATGGAAACTGATGCCCCTGATTCGGAAAGGAGGAGGAGTCAAGAAGCTATTCTCCTTTCATCCGTTCGATGTCAGCTTTTCCGATGCATCTTCCCCCCTTGAAGGGGAAGAGGTGAAAGAAGAGGGAAAAATCGCCAAAAAGGAGCAAGAGAAAACGGAAGAGCAAGGCGGCGGGATTTCGTAAGGATTCTAACGAGGATTTCAATGGACAAGAGAGGTTGGGTGATGTTGCGGGTCTTAATCAACCGCTATCATTCCAAGGAAGGCCATGCACTTTTGAAATTCCTCCCTGAAGAAGAGAGGCAATCAGTGATGGACCAAGAGGTCTCCTCTATGGATCTGACTCCAATCCTTGAACAACCGCAAAAGGCGCTGGCAAAGATTCATTATTCATGGATTCAGCCGCTTGAAGAGGCATTTCCCGATTCTCTCCGTCCAGCTCTCATCGCCGCGTTGACAGCGCAAAAACTGGCAGGGTTGAAGGAGCCTTCCGCTCTTTCCATTTCTGAGGTGGCAAGAAAATTTATTCTCAATCAAATTTATGACTCCTTAAAAATCGATGAACATCTTCCCCTCGAATACTTACCCCAAGGAGAGCTTTTACCGCTCGCGCAATGGTCAAGAGGGGACATGATTCATCTTATGGATTTTTTAGGCCTCTATGACTTGGCTTCAGAGGTGCGCCAGATTGTCAATCGCAACTACTTGAAAAATATCTATGCGTGCCTCACCCCTAAACAGTTTTATTATTTGAAAGTCTGTCTTCATCAGAAAGAGAGGTTAACGTCTCCCAAGTTAGGGATTGATCCCACTCAACAAGATTGCCCAAAATTAAAGAAAATCATTCATCGGCGGGGATTGCTCCGCCTGGGAAGGGCGCTTTGTGGTGAACATCCCGATCTTGTTTGGCACATCGCACATACCTTGGATAGAGGGAGAGGGAATGTATTGCTTCAAGAATACCATACGGAGCCATTGCATAAGGTGACACAACTATTGAAGGAGCAAGTGTTAAATCTAGTCAACTCCCTCCCCTTAAAGGGAGGGGCTTAACAAGCCCGAGATTGTTATGCCTGGCATGAACAAGACCTAGCGGGTGAAAATTTGATCGTCGCTCTGAAAGGGTTGTCTCCCAATTTGCTGAGATGATCCTTTTAGCAAGAATAATCTAGGATTCTGAATAAAGAGCGAACCTGACAAGGCTATTAATTTGATAAATTTTCTTAAAAGCCACGGGGAGTAGATTGTGAGCAAAAAACTATTGACATTGATTCAAGAAGGCAGTGTCCACCTCGCTCCTGGAAAAAAAATTATTCCTGCCAGTGAATTGGGTTCCTTAAAGGATGCTTCAGAAGCGTTAAAAAAGGTTCTAGAAGAGGGGAAACAGTATCGACTTGACGTGGCAAAAGAATGCGAACAGTTAAAAGAAAACGCTTTTAAAGAGGGTTATGAAGAGGGATTTGAACAATGGGCAGAGCATCTTGCCAAATTTGAAAAACAGCTCGAAGACCTTCGTCAAGAGATGCAAAAAGCGATTATTCCCATTGCCCTCAAAACGGCAAAAAAAATGGTTGGACGGGAAATTGAACTCTCGGAAGAGACTATCGTTGACATTGTCGCCTCTAATCTCAAAGCGGTCGCTCAACACAAAAGAATCACGATCTATGTCAATAAAAAAGAGCTCGATATTTTAGAAAAAAATAAGCCACGCCTGCGGGAATTATTTGAACATGTCGAAAGTCTTTCGATTCGTCCCCGCGATGATGTCTCTCGAGGAGGATGCATCATCGAAACGGAGGTCGGGATTGTCAATGCTCAAATGGAACATCGCTGGCATGTGTTAGAAAAAGCTTTCGAAGGATCGATCAAAACATCTAGCCAAAACACGACTAAAGGAAGTTAGGCAACCTATGCAAGCATTATCCTATTGCTCCTTTAAAGGGATGCTAGGAGCCCTTCTGATTCTTGCTCTTTTGGGACTTATTCCAGAAACGCTCCATTCTCAAACGGCCATGCCTTTGACAGTGGCACAAGGAACAGCTTCACCTGAAGGGATTTCTTCGAGCTCAACACGTTCAACGACAAGCTTTGTCCCTTCGCGAGCAAAAAAAAATCCAACAGAAGCAAAGTCGTCATCTACTCAACCAGTCCCCACAATCCAGCAAGAACTTTCCACGCTCAAACGCCCCTCCTTGATCACCCAGGCCGTCTTGTTGTCATTCCTGTCCCTCTTGCCCTTTATTGTGATGATTTTGACCTCTTTCCTCAAAATCGTCGTTGTTCTTTCGCTGTTGCGTTCTGCGTTAGGGGTTCAACAGGCGCCTCCCAACCAAGTTATCAATGGCGTTGCCTTTTTGCTCAGTCTATTTATCATGTATCCAACAGGAATAAAAATGTACGAAGCAGCCCAGAGTACAATGAGTCAACGCTCGGTTCCAGAATCTATTTTGGCGCCTGAATCCTCGACTTATGTGATTGAAGTCGCTGGCGCTGCAGCTGAACCTCTTAGGGAATTTTTGAAGCGCAATAGCTCTGGGCGACACCAGGCACTCTTTTATCGTCTCATTTATCGAGGGCTCGCCGATGAGTATCGAGGCAACCTAAAACCCGACGACTTGATTGTCCTTGTTCCCTCCTACATTACAGGACAGCTAAAAGATGCCTTTGAGATCGGGGTTTTGATTTACATCCCCTTCTTCGTCATCGATCTTGTCACCTCCAACATCCTGTTGGCCATGGGAATGATGATGCTTTCCCCCGTGACCATTTCGATGCCTCTAAAACTTTTCTTACTCGTGATGTTGGATGGGTGGACCATATTGATTGAAGGGCTTGTTAAAACCTTTCAATAAGGAGACGCGATGTGCAAATGTTCGTTTCTTAGGCTAGGGACACTCGCTAATACGGGTTAAAAATTTCAATTTTCCGCAGGAAAATTCGCACATCGAATGAAGGAGGAGAAGTCCCGTGTTCCACACCCAAGTCGTTCAACTTGCCTATCAGGGGATGCTGTTGATTTTGATTCTCTCTGCCCCCCCCATTTTGGTGAGCATGTTCTTTGGAATTATTGTTGCGATCTTTCAGGCTGCGACGCAAATTCAAGAGCAAACACTCTCTTTTACCATTAAACTCGTGGCGGTGACTCTCACTCTCATGCTTTTGGGGGGATGGTTGGGAGCACAGATCATGTCCTTCGCCAATGATATTTTTGTCAACTTCCCTCAATGGAGCGTCTTAAGCAGTAGGTCTTAGATAGGATGAGAGTCATCTCCCTCGCTAAAGGGAGCCATTTGTCAAAACAAGCCCCCATTGATGCGCCTAAGCCCTCATTTTAACTTAGGGGTCGCTTAGGATTCGCGAGGAGATTCTTAGGGGTCTAAATTGAGTGCAGGTCACCGCGAAGGAAATGAGATGCCAGTCTTTGTATTAGACAAAAATAAGCCGTGCGAGCCACAGGAAATTTTAATCTTAAAACGCCCTGTGCAGTTTTTGAAGACATTCACGCAAAACAGCGAGCCGCTAGTAATGCATACACGTCTTTCAATAGAAAGAGCGCTTCAACCGCCAGAAAGTCGGGATCTCCCCGTTGTCAATTTGTGATTTTTGTCAAAAAAAAATCTAAAAAACACAATAACAAGGTCGGCGCTTTCCCACGACTGAAATCACGGGTTTCCGCGCCGTCAATTCTATGACGATCACCAAAGACTATGTCTCCCTGTATATTCAGACAGCTTTTGGTCAAAATGATTTCCTCCCTTTTTTATCCCTAATGTTCCTTTTTATGGGAAGAATGCTGCCCATTATTGCCCTTGTTCCCTTCTTTGGAGGTCGCGTTCTTCCTCGCCCCGTGAAAGTGACTTTTGCCATTTCTTTGTTTGCGATCTTCCTCCCTCAACTCATGACAGTCACAACAACTCCCCTAACGTTTAACCTTCAGCTCGTCTTCTATCTCTTAAAAGAACTCTTGGTGGGCTTATTAATTGGTTTTTTCTTGAGCATTCCTTTCATCATTGTCCAAAGTGCAGGAATCATGATTGACCATCAACGGGGGGGCTCAAGCCTCATGGTGAATGATCCCACCATGCAGAACCAATCTTCCCCATTGGGCACCATCTTTAACTATGTCTTAATCTATCTTTTCTTTATGATGGACGGCCCTTTTATTGTCCTCGATATGATTGCGCAATCCTACGTCGTTCTCCCCCCTGACAAGCTCTTCAATCCCGCTCTCCTTGGCCAGGGTTCCGACGTTTCTGGATACATCAGAAGCATTGTCGGAAGTGTGATGATTCTTAGCACGCAGCTTGCCGCTCCCGCTCTGATCATGATTCTCATGACAGACTTTTTTTTAGGCATTGCCAACCGCTTAGCCCCTCAAGTGCAGATTACTTTTCTTGGAATGCCGCTTAAATCTCTTCTAGCGCTAACAATTGTGTTCTTTGGGTGGACGTTGTTTACTCAGGAAATTGTCAACCAGGGGTATAAATCGTTGCGCTATATTGCTTTTCTCATTCAGCAGTTTCAGCCATCAACGACCCCTCCCTAAAAAAGTGGCGACCTCTTCATGATCGGCCGTTTATCGCTGCTACTCCTCCTCAAAGTCTTCCTCATGATTTTCGTCATTCTCTACGCCGGCATTGGATTAGGGCCTGACGAAGCGCAATACTGGACATGGAGCCAAGCCTTGGATGGGGGCTATTATAGCAAACCTCCTGGAATTGCTTGGCAAATTTGGTTGGGAACACAGCTGTTTGGCCAAACCGAATGGGGCGTCCGATCGGTTTCTGTTCTCTTTGCTTTTTTTCAGGCATTAGCTGTTTATCAATTAGCATTATACACACGAGCGACTCGCCGCACCGCTTTCTGGTGCGGCTTGTTAATGGCATTCTGCCCCTTGGGGATGGCCGGATCTTTGTTTGCGATTACTGATGGGGGATTATTGCTGTGTTGGACAGGCGCTTGCCTTACCCTTGCCTCTGCCCTTGACAAAAAAGAAGCGCCCCATCCACTCTATTTTGGAGCCTGGATCATGGCAGGAGCCCTCTTTAAGTGGCCCATCTATCTCCTTTGGCCGTTTTTTTTCTTGTGCCGTCGTGGGTATTTCCCTCACTCACGCAAACTCCCCCTATTAGGAGGCGTATTAGTCTCTTTGTTAGGCCTTCTCCCCAGTGTATGGTGGAATGCCTCGCATCATTGGGCGACATTTCGGCATGTTTTTGCCACCCTTCAGGGAGGAAGCGAACAACGGGCTTTAGGCAATGCAGGAGAGTTTTTTGCCTCTCAAGCTCTCCTCTTGTCCCCCCCCTTATTTATTCTTCTTTTGTGTGGACTCTGGCAAGGGTTCCGCCAAAGAAACGAGCTCCCTCCCTCCTTATTTTTCTCCGGATGTGTGACGTTAGCGACTTTATCCGCTGCGATCATCGCCTCCTTTTTTCAGAAAATTCAAGGAAATTGGATCTCATTTGCTTATCCTACAGGGATGGTGATCATCGGTTGGGAGGCTTTCCAAAATCACCCAACACGCGCCTTCTGGGCAAAAACAGGGCTGGGGATATCAGTCATTTTAACCTGCTTATTTTTTTTGCTTCCCTCCTTTTACGCTTCCCATCCTCTCCCCTTCTCTCCTCTTCCCTATCAACTCAATCCACTCAAACATAATCTGGGATGGCCAATATTGCACGAAGCGTTGATCAGGCAGGGTTATGAGCCGAAGAAAGATTTTCTCCTGAGCGATAAATATCAAACGACAAGTTTATTGAGTTTCTATGGGTCTGCGCAGAAGCGCGCCTATTTTCTCAATCTTCAAGGGGTCCGCAAGAATCAATTTTCTTATTGGCCAAGCCTCCAAGAAGAGCAACAAGGAAAGACAGGATATTTTGTTTGGGTGGAGAATGTGCCTCACCTGACGCACCATTGGCTTACCCAATTGAACGCCTATCAAACGACGCTTCAGCGCTATTTTGAGGAAGTGCAGTTTTTAGAATTCACTCCCTTAATGTATGAAGGACCTTTAATTGCCAAAGGAGCCTTGATTTTCCGCTGCCGGTCGTGCAAAAAGGAAATCATACCCGCTGATTCTAACCTTTATTGATGCCATCGTCTGGTCTTCTTTCAGAGAAATCTTTAGTCCCCTTATTGACCTTTTTCGTGAGACGTGTTAGCGTATCCTTCATATTAAAGGGAGAGAATATGTCTTCTGTCAAAAAGAAGCGCAAGTATAAAATTGCAAAACACAAACGCAAGAAGCGTAGTCGGCGTGATCGGCACAAAACAAAATAAGGGGTCTTGAGCGGAAGAGGCCCTTTTCCCTCTTCTTAGATCCTGTAAAGCGATGTGGAAATTTCCTGTTTTTTACGACTTGATCGTCATTGGAGGAGGACATGCGGGCTGCGAAGCTGCCCTTGCAGGCGCTCGAATGGGGCTCCGTACCCTTCTCTTGACGATGAATTTGGGCACGATTGGTGCGATGAGCTGCAACCCTTCCGTGGGAGGGATCGCCAAGGGTCATATGGTACGTGAGATAGATGCCTTGGGAGGGGAAATGGGTAAAGTCGCTGATGTCACCGGAATTCAATCCCGGATGCTCAATGAGACGAAAGGACCTGCCGTCTGGGCTCCTCGCATACAGTCGGACAAATGGGCTTATCAAATTGAAATGAAACATCGTTTAGAGAAGACCCCTCACCTTGAGATCAAGCAGGGAACAATTGAAGATTTGGTTATTGATCAAGATCGGGTGAAGGGTGTGATCACTCAAGAGGGTATCGTCTATGATTGCCACGCGCTCGTTTTGAGTTCGGGAACCTTTCTTCGGGGCCTTTTGCATATCGGAGAAAGGCACTATTCAGGAGGAAGGGCAGGAGACCCCTCTTCTGTTGGTATGTCTGCTAACCTCGAAAAATATGGACTCAAGCTCGGAAGGTTCAAAACAGGGACTCCGCCGCGCGTGAATCGACGATCCATCGATTATACTCAAGCGGAAGAACAGCCTGGGCAAACCGGAGTCAAATTCTCCTATGATGAGGAAATGCCTCGCTTGCCGCAAGTCTCCTGCCATATCACTTATACCACCGAAGAAACAAAAAAAATTGTTTTAGCCAATATTCATCGCTCTCCCATGTATTCTGGAAAGATTAAAGGGGTGGGGCCTCGTTACTGTCCCTCGATTGAAGACAAAATCGTGCGATTTACCGATAAAGAGAGGCATCAGATTTTTTTGGAACCTGAAGGACTGAGGACGGAGGAAGTGTATGTCAATGGCATCTCTTCCTCTCTCCCTTTTGACGTTCAATTGGACGTGATTCACAGCATCCCTGCTCTCCAGAATGCCGAAATTATGCGTCCTGCTTATGCCATTGAATACGATTATGTTGTCAGTGGACATATTCACTCTTCTCTCGAGTGTAAACAGATTGAAGGCTTATTTCTAGCCGGGCAAATTAACGGAACGTCAGGTTATGAGGAAGCGGCAGGACAAGGAATCATGGCAGGAATCAATGCGGCTTACAAAGTCATGGGCAAACCTCCCCTTATTCTCCAGCGGTCAGAAGCATACATTGGCGTGATGATTGATGACCTGGTCACGAAAGGATTGGATGAACCCTATCGCATGTTTACGAGTCGGGCAGAGTATCGTCTCTTGCTCCGGCAAGATAATGCAGATTTGCGCTTACGCCGTTACGGCTATGAGGCAGGACTCATTGATTCTTTCCGCTATCAACGTCTCTGCGAGAAAAAACAGATCATCGAAAAGGAAAGGATTCGATTGAGTCAAGTTTACAAACAAGTCGATGGCAAAGGATTCCCTTTGGCGCAGCTTCTATGCCGTCCTGAAAATAGTTATGCCTCTTTGCTTGAATTGTATCCAGAGGCTATGCAAGATTTTGGCCAAGAGATCAATTTTCAAATCGAACTCCATCTAAAATATGCCGGCTATATTGCGCGTCAAACGCAAGAGGTGGAAAAACTCGCCTATCTTGAACACCTTCTGATTCCCCCTGGTTTTGACTATGCAGGGGTCGAAGGGCTTCGCCATGAGGCGCGACAAAAATTAACCCAGTTTGCGCCCCGAACAGTCGGGCAGGCTCAGCGGATTTCTGGCGTCTCGCCCGCCGATATTTCCATCCTCATGATTGCCCTCATGCGTCACCAAAAGAAAAAGGAGGAAGGTTAAGGCACCCTCTTGCCGTATGAAGCCAGTGCTACATCTTCTTAAATTGCCCCCCACTCCCATTCTTCAGCAGTTACAATGGGAAGAGGCTCTTTTGCGGGTTGATAAGCGCAATTGGTGTCTTTTTAATCACGGCTCTCCTCCCGCAATCGTCATGGGAATTTCAGGACAAGTAGGAGAAGTCATTGCACGAAAATGTTGGGAACAATGCCCTCTTCCTCTCATCCGTCGCTTTAGTGGAGGCGGAACAGTGGTCGTTGATCAAGAGACATTATTTGTGACCTTGATTTGTCAGGCCGATGCCCTTCCCATTCCCCCTTTTCCCCGCTCCCTAATGCAATGGACTGCTGAGCATCTCTATCGTCCTCTATTTCACTCGCTTCCCTTTCAGCTCCGAGAAAGTGACTACACTTTAGGTCAGCGTAAATGGGGAGGTAATGCTCAATCGATCCTCAAGGGACGTTGGCTGCATCATAGCTCTCTTCTTTGGGATTATCGTTCGGAATACATGGATCTTCTATTGCTTCCTCCTAAAACGCCTGTTTATCGTCAACAACGTTCACACCTTGACTTTTTATGCCGTTTGCGAGACCACTGGGCTGACAAAAGTTTTTTTGAGAGTGAATTAATGGGACAACTCAGCAAGCACTTCACTCTAGTCGAGGGAGAAAGAGGGGAGATGGAAGAGATAGCCACCCTGCCACACCGAAAAGTGACCCATATTGAGCAGGTTTAAGTCACATACGATATGACAAATATGAGGGCGTTTTTCATCATCTTCCTCGCGGCAAAGAGCCTCTTGGCTCATCAACCTTTCGACACACCTCTTTCGGAAGACTCTGATCGACAAGGGTGGATTGAGCAGTGTGTCAATGTGATTCATGGTGACTATTCCGAATCTGTGATCGACCTCATCGTCGCAGGGCCAGAGCCGCTAATTTTACAACGCCATTATCATGCAACAAGGGGAGTGATAGGGTGGAGCATTTTTCCGCAACAGTTTCTGGTGATTGGGAAGGATCCTCAGGGGAGGTCCATGAGGAGCGATCATCAGGAACTCGCTTGGAGCTATGCTTTTGCGGGAGAAAAATCAGGAGGGGTATTAACCTACAGTGGATGGAGAACCGCAGAGGGGCTCTCTCCTGAAGGGATGAAGATTGACATGATTCAAGGGGCAGGGCTCGTCAATACCTATGCCAAAGAAATCAGCGGCCACACGAATCATCAAAATCATCTCCTGTATTGTGGAAATGATTCCTCTCAAATTGTTCTGGGAGATGGAACTCTCAGGAGGTATGAAAAAGCGCCTCCGCTCCCTTTGCCAACGTCAGGTCAAAGAGTCTTAGAAGAAGAAATGATCCCTTTGCTTGCTGCAAAGATTGTCGAGCCAGAGTATTGGCGTTTGAAATCCGAAAGACTCCCCAGTGGACATGTCGTGTTGTTTTCCTACGATGGGCAAGGGCATTTAGCCTCAATAGAAATGAAAAATGCAACCCAAACGAAAACGTTATCTTGGATCCATATCACCTATCAATTTTCGAACGCTCATGGGGAGGTCAAGTTTGAAACGAGCGACGAGAAGGGGGTCGAATATGATTTTAGATTGGAGCGATCTGGCGATGATAACACTTGCCTTTTAACCCATGTGCGAGGAAGGCATTTGATTCCCTGCACGTACGAATATGAGAAGAGGGGATCTTCCTGTCAGTTAGTGAAAAGAATCTTTCCAGGAGGGAGAGAGAGAGTCATTGAATATGACTCCAATGGCAAAGTCAGCGTCCTAAAAGAGTCCGATCCTGATTCTGGACGCGCTGAACCTCTTAATATTTTTCATTATAGGGATCATGAAACGTGGGTCTTTAATGCATTGGGTCATAAAACCTGCTATCAATTTAATTCCCTTCTGCGATTGATAGCCATCTATTCTTACAACAGGCGAGGAGGGCTTTATCGGATGCAAAGAAAATTTTGGGGAGATTCCTCTTCAAATGGGAATTTATTGCTTGCTGAAGCAATAGAGCAAGGAAATGGGGTTGTCCACTCTTATCGTTCTTTTGAATACGATTCACGGGGAAACGTTGTGGAGGAAACTCTCTATGGGAATTTAACCGGCAAGGAAGCCGTCCCCTTACAACTTGATCGACAAGGAAAGATCCTGGCTTCCGACGCATATGAACGGAGCCGCCAAACGTTCCTCTATTCAGAGGATGGCCTGAATCTCCCTATCGAAATTCGGGAGACTCAACATCGTACGCTCATTTGTCATTATGTTCAAAAGACAAATCTGCTCAAGAAGCAATTCATCTATGACCAGGGACAAATCAAAAAAAGAACTTTTTATGAATATAATGCAGATGGGGCTTGCACCTCTGTCATGGAGGATGACGGAAATGGCGAAGAGAGCGATCTTGAATCGGGGGTAACAGAAAGACATCTGCTATTGATACAACCGAAAGAGACTCTTCCCCATGTTGGATTTCCCGAGGTCATTGAAAAAAAAGCGTTTGACCTCAAGAACAAGAGCGAGATCCTCATCCAAAAATTCGTTAATTCCTATGATTCACAGGGAAACCTTATCTCTAGTGAGACCTATGATGGAAATGGACAGTTTGTCTGTCGGGAAGAGAAGATCTACAATGATTTAGGACTCCTCTTAACAACAGTCGGTCGTTGCAGAAAGACAGTCCACTATACTTATGATGCGTCTGGCAATCGAACGGGTCTCTCTGAGGGAGAGAGAACGACTCTTTACCGCTATGATGTTCGGAATCGACTCACTGAAGTGGAGGAGATGGCTGGTTCATTGCGCTTTTCGTCCTTTCATAGATATGATCGATTGGGGAGAGTCACTCGCTTGACAGATCCTTGTGGAAATACGACCGATTACGAGTATGATGAAGAGGATCGTTTGATTAAAGTCATCTATCCAGAAGTGCTTAATGAGAAGGGGAAGCCGATTCGCCCTCTATTTTCTTACACCTACGATTCCTTTGGAAATTTGACAAGAATTACTGATCCTAAAGGCTTTGTCACTCGCAAAACCTATAATTTGCGTGGGCAACCCACCAAGATGACTTATCCAGATGGTACTGATGAGCATTTTAGGTATGATGAAGAGGGAACGATGCATTGCTGGATTAACAGAGAAAACATCGAGACTCTTTATCGCTATGATTCTTTTGGAAGAGAGATCTTTTCTCTGAGAAGCACAGCGGGAGAACAAGGAGAACGCTATTCTTTGGGTCAAACGACTCATCAATACAATGGTTTTCGATGCATTTCCAGTGAGCAGGGAGATCTCGTTAAAGAATATACTTTCGATCCTGTCGGAAGGGTGATTAAAATCACAGAGCGACCCGCTATTCAAAAAGCAAACCATGAGGAATCCCGTTGCATAGAATTTGCTTATGATCCATGCGGGAGAATGGCTTATAAGAAAACTTGGTTTGGAAGGGGCTCACAGGATTATTGTTTAGAATGCTTTGACTACAACCTTTTAGGGGATCTGACAGAAAAGCGGATCGAGCACCCCGAAGCGAATATTTTATTTTGCAAAGGGTTTTCGTATAGTAGAGCAGGAGATTGTCTTGAGGAGTTTGGCTATCAGAAGGGGTGGAAACTCTCCTTGATTAAAACATCGTATAATCCCTTTGGAGAACCCACGCATTTCTTAGATGCATTGGGAGAAGAAACAAGAGTCAATATTGATTATCAACGGAACAATGCTTTAGGGAAAAAAACGTGTTATAAGACATGTGTAGACCCCTTGGAATTTCAAACAGAAATGGAATTCGATGGCTTGCAGCGGGTGGTGATGGTCACGCAAAAAGATCCGATGGGACTTCCTCTCTCCTCTAGAAACATCGGGTATGATGCGGCTGGGAATCAGGCATTGGATATCCGCCGTCAATTTTACCAGGGAAAACTCATCGCATCTATAGCAATAAGAAGACGTTTTGGAGCCCTGGGGAGATTGGAAGAAGAGGAGCAAGAGAATGGAAAAAGAGTCATCTATACGTATAATTCTCTTGGACAGCTTAGCGAAAAACGCTCTGAATGCGGTTTTCTTCGATACACCTATGGTGTATTAGGCAAATTAGAGCGGATCACAGAGGTTGATCTACTATCAAGACAGAATATTTCTTATCATCATGGTTATGACGCAAGGCGAAACGTGATCTTTGCGATAAGAGAGGATGGAGCGATTGTTGAGAGGAAGTATAATGCTTTTAACCAAATTGTAGAAGAAGCGATCTCTGATGCTTATGGAACATACAATATCTCTTATACTTATGATAGAAAAGGACGGATCACCTCTGTCAAACTTCCTGATGATTCTAAGATTATCTATCTTTATGACGCCCTATACGGAAGGGAAGTCCAACGCTTTTCCTCTAAAGGAGAGATGTTATATTTCCATCAGTATACTCATTATGATACCATGGGCAGGCTGTTAGTAGAAAATCTGATGGGTCAAGGTGGATTGAGAAAGCACTTCTATAATTTGAAGGGAGAGAAGGTGGGGACGGAAAATGATTTTTTCATTGAGAAGATTCGACGAGATGTCTTTGGAAGAATCAAAGAGGTCGACTATCATCCCCTAGGGAGGATATTCACGCACAAGCGAAGCAAAGAGGAAACGGCAACGTTGTTTCGTTGCCTCTACATCGGAGATTATCACATAGGATCTTTAAATGAGAAAGGAGAAATAAAAGAGCTTCGCATTCCAGGAATTTGCGGAGATAAGCTCTCTTTGGAAAGCATTGCAATCGAAAAAAATGGAGAATACTTTATTCCTCTTTTCCTATTTCTAAATTTAGGGAAATGTGCTAGCATCGACCCTGCTTAGCTGTCCTCTTCTTATTTCAAGGAGTCTGCTGACTCTTGAAAAAGCAAGGATAAAGTTTAGGTGAATTTTTTATTTAATCCTAGGTGCAGTATGTCTACACTCTCTTTTGTCGGTCCATCTTCAGAAGGTGTGCTTTATATCACAAATTCTGTAGATGTGAATGCCGCTTGTCCTAAAGATAAAAAGGGAACATCAGCTAGAGTGAGTGAGAGGCGAGTGACTGAAATCGGCTACGAAGCTTTATCCCCTTCATTGAGAAGAAAAGCGACTTTCATTTTAAAAGGTGAGACTGATTCTCTTGCCTGGCGTATGATTAGAGTGTTCTGTTCTCGTGATGATGGGGATTCAAGATTTGCAAAAGATAATTCTCATCTCACAGATGAGGAGCGGAAATTAGCGTTTTCTTTTGAAGTCAAGAGGATTCTTATGCTTGTCGAAAATCTCAAACGGACTTACAACAAATGGATAAACCAATGGAAGGCTTATTCGAATTTACGGACAGAGATTTTAGTCTATTTTGAATACATGGAGGCCAATAAAAGCAATTTTCTTGCTCTAGCGAAGGGCTGTAATGATTATGCAAAGATTGAAGAGTATGTTGATGGAGCCCTGAACATCTATGCATTTTTTGAATACGCCTCTTGTTTAGCCCTCGAGATCATCAGGTATGCTAAAGCGACTTACATAGAGTATGCAGTAGCAAGGACGCATAGAAAGCATATTCATTTCATGAATCAAACGTCATCCAGTGATCAAACCGAATTATCTTCTCAAAAAAATAAGAAAGTTTGCAAAAAGATACGCCAAATGACCTCTCAGGTTGCAAAATATAAGCGTGAGGCTGTGAATAAGGGGGGGTATAAATTTGCAAATCTCTTGACTAGAATGTTCCCTATTGTTCTTCAAGATTCTCTAGGAATCAGGACAAAAATAATTAATAAGATAGGCAAGTCTACCATCAGTTTCTTTAAAGCCGGTTCTTCAGCTTTAGCGCTATGGAATAATATAAAGGAGCAAAATGAATGGATTGCTTCGTTAAAACCTCCTGCCGTTGATTGTATTTTTTCCATGAAGGCTTCGACACAGAGTGAGAGGAAAGTGATAGACAAGCAGGGAGTCGTATATGAGAATGCCGCTAAGGGATTAAAAAATTTTTTAACAAATTTACAAAACTACACAAAAATAGAAGATGTTAGCAGGGAATTTAAGAAGATAGGGATCTCTGTTCCTCTTCCCGGTGATATTAAAACGTTTCAGAAGATGTTCGAAAGTCCTCGCTTCCAACGTCAAATTATTCAGGGTTATTATGCTTCGATAGGTCAACAAGTTCTTATTAATCAGCCCTTTTTAGCCTCCCTTTTCGTCAAAAGGAAAAATGAACATCAGGCTCGGGTCGATCAAGCTTTAGCTTTAGATTTTATTAGTCAAGAAATTCGTCAATGTCAGGGATTGCAATGGTCTGAGATCGAGACCCGTTTTGCTGCGTTACATATTCGCATAGGCTCCCTCGACATCGTTGATCGAGACGATTTGCCATGTCCTCCTAAAAATTTGGTGGAGTGGGGACAGTGTGTCCAAAGCGAAGAGTTTTGCAGGCTTTTGACTGAAAGGTGGGTTGAGTTTCAAGAGGCCACGGGACAATTAGCCGCTCAGAGTTTGCGCGAAGCATTGTTATCCAAACATAGGATTGAAAGGAAGCTTTACTTTTGTCGAGCGATGGAATGTTCAGTTAAAATGTTTGCAGGAATCGCACACTTGCTAGTCTCTCTTTCGCAAGCGCCTCTACATCTGTTAAGCTTTATTTTGGAAAACGTTTTCATAGACCTTGCAAAATCTGGGATTCCCTATCTTAGGTCCCTCTATCTTTTTTACCCTATTTATCCAGAAATGAATTTTAAGTTGGAAAATGCCTTTTTTATGATTTTTCAGCATTTCTTTGCGATTAAATACAAGCCAAATGCATACAGCCTAGAAGGATATAAGTTGTTTGGCCATATGCGTCTGCTTGAATCTCAGATTTTTTGCTATCGTCTCTGCTTGTTTTTTGCACGAGTTTTCTTATCGCTCTCTTTGAATCGCTCGGTCTTTTCAAACCGAGCGCAGAACACATGCAAGAGTTTGTATCTTAGTGGAACGGTCGATAAGTATGAGCAGGCCATTCTAGATTGTAGAGGAAGAATCAATCAATTGGTTGATAAGGAATTGAAGTTGTCTATTAAAGATGTGGATTTCCTTTTCAGTTCAAAAGGCTCGCTCGGGGAATCCAAGCAAGAAGATAGCACACCTATCGAGATCATTGTGGAGGCTTTATATCAGGCTAATGTTGATTATTTTCCAACAGATGTCAAGCATTTCTTTGAGGAAAATTTCGGTATAAATCTAAAAAATGAAGGGAAAGAAGAGGCAAAAAAATATAAAGAAAAATTGAAAAAGTATATTGATACTTGTCTGAGCAAAGGGGGATCTTCATTTATAGAAGGCTTTGCTTCTCACCGTTTTAGTTATTTGGACACATGAATTTCGATATCCCTTCTACTTGAAAAATTGGATTTGGACAAAGCGAAAGCTCATGCGATTCGATGATAAGAGGGGACTTCGCTATCTATTCATAGAATTGCCGGTGCGGAAACCGGCGACTTCAATCGC
>Ga0116226_10000916_pt1 | contig 25770 bp, 18 predicted proteins | sample S1TSphfallax_FD_89692 | JGI IMG/M metagenome (GOLD analysis project Ga0116226, IMG submission 89692) | Host-associated microbial communities from peat moss isolated from Minnesota, USA - S1T2_Fa - Sphagnum fallax MG | ecosystem: Host-associated > Plants > Peat moss > Unclassified | place: USA... | reverse complement strand
TCGGTGATCGAAATCACGTTGGTCGGGATATAGGCGGAGACGTCGCCGGCCTGGGTTTCGATCACCGGCAGCGCGGTCAGGCTGCCCGCCCCATGCTCGTCTGACATCTTGGCTGCCCGCTCCAGCAAGCGGGAGTGCAGGTAGAACACGTCACCCGGATAGGCTTCGCGGCCCGGCGGGCGGCGCAGCAGCAGCGACATCTGGCGGTAGGCGACGGCCTGCTTGGAAAGATCGTCATAAAAGATCACGGCATGCATGCCGTTATCCCTAAAATACTCGCCCATCGTGCAGCCGGTATACGGCGCCAGAAATTGCATCGGCGCCGGGTCGGAGGCGGTTGCCGCCACAACAATGGTGTACTCCAGCGCCCCCCGCTCTTCCAGCGTTCGCACGATCTGCGCCACGGTGGAGCGTTTTTGGCCGATCGCCACATAGATGCAGAACAGCTTCTTCTTCGCATCGTCGCCGGCGGCGTCGTTGGCGGCCTTCTGGTTCAGGATGGTGTCGATGATCACCGCGGTCTTACCGGTCTGCCGGTCGCCGATGATCAGCTCGCGCTGGCCGCGGCCGATCGGGATCAGCGCGTCGATCGATTTCAGGCCGGTCTGCATCGGCTCGTGCACCGATTTGCGCGGGATGATGCCGGGGGCCTTCACCTCCACGCGGCTGCGCTTCAGGCCGGAAAGATCGCCCTTGCCGTCGATCGCCACGCCCAGCCCGTCCACCACGCGGCCCAGCAATTCGGGGCCGATCGGCACATCGACGATGGTGCCGGTGCGGGTGACGGTGTCGCCCTCGCGGATCACGCTGTCATTGCCGAACACCACGATGCCGACATTGTCGGTCTCGAGGTTCAGCGCCATGCCGCGCAGGCCGGCGCCCGGAAACTCCACCATCTCGCCGGCCATGATGTTCTGCAGGCCGAACACGCGGGCGATGCCGTCACCCACCGAGAGCACCTGGCCGGTCTCGGAAACGTCGGCTTCAGTATCGAAGCTGGCGATCTGTTTCTTGAGGATTTCCGAGATCTCGGCGGGACGGATGTCCATGAGCTAGGCTCCCTTCATGGCGTGTTTCAGGCGCTGTAAGCGCGATTTCAGGCTGCTATCGTAAAGGCGGGCGCCGATTTTGACGACGAGGCCGCCTAACAAAGCAGGGTCCACATGCTCGCGGATATTGACGCGGCCGTAGCCGGATTCGATCAGCCGGGCGCGCAGCGCCTCGCGTTGAATGTCGGTGAGGCCATGCGCCGTGCTGACCTCGGCGGTGATCACGCCGCGTTTCTGGGCCACCAGGCTCGCAAAGGCGCCGAGGATGGCGCGAAGTTTGTTGAGCCGGCGATTGGCGGCGATCACGCTGACAAAACGCAGGATTATCGGGGAAAAATCTTCCGCCTGCAGCACCGCGCGGGCAGCGCCCGTGGCCTGGGCGATGTCGATCAGCGGGCTTTCGCACAAGCGCCGAAAGTCGGCATTACCCTCTATAAGGCGGTCGAGCTGCGCGGCCTGCTCCACAGTTTGGTCCAGCGACCCTTCATCGTCGGCGAGGTCGTACAGGGCCGCCGCGTAACGGTCGGCCAGGCCACCGCCATGAGAAATTGTCGTGCCGCCTGAGGCCACGTGGAGTTCTTCCCGATCGCTATGATTTTGCCTGCAGAGGCGCGCGGCGAATAGCATGGGGGTCCAGGGGTGGCAACACAGCGAGAACTCCCCCCTTTGGTCGCGCCAGGAGCCCCGACGTAGCGTTCGGCTTTTGTTTACTCCAGCCACGCAAGTTCTGGGCATGAAGATACTTGTCACGGGTGGCGCGGGGTTCATCGGGTCGCATTTGGCGCTCGGGCTGCGGCAGATCATCCGCGGGGCGGCGGTGGTGGCGCTGGATAATCTGAAGCGCCGGGGCAGCGAGTTGGCGCTGGCGCGGCTGCGGGTGGGGGGCGTGGCCTTCATTCATGGGGATGTGCGGGCGCCGGAGGATTTGGAGGCGGCAGGGCCGGTCGACCTATTGGTGGAGTGTTCGGCCGAGCCAAGCGTGCACGCGGGCTACGGCACCGCACCCGGCTATTTGATGAACAGTAACCTGGTGGGCGTGATCAACTGCCTGGAGCATCTGCGCCGGCACGGCGGCGATCTGGTGTTTCTATCCACCAGCCGTGTCTACCCCATCGCGGCCCTACGCGCGCTCACCCTTATCAGGAAGGGCGATCGGCTGTCGCTGGAGCGTGGCGCGATGGGCGCCGGCTGGTCCGAGGCAGGAATTGCGGAAGATTTCCCCCTGCAGGGCAGCCGGTCACTCTACGGGGCGACGAAGCTGGCGGCGGAATTGCTGATCGAGGAATATCGGGCGCTTTATGGTCTACGCGCCGTCGTCAACCGGTGCGGTGTGGTGGCCGGCCCCTGGCAGATGGGCAAGGTAGACCAGGGTTTTGTGGCGGTCTGGCTGGCGCGCCACGTATTCGGCGGCTCTCTCTCTTATAGCGGGTTCGGCGGCCTGGGCGTGCAGGTGCGCGACGTGCTGCATGTCTCCGATTTGTGCGAGCTGGTGGCGGCCCAGATCGGCAATATCGGGGTGCATGACGGGCAGGTGACCAATGTGGGCGGCGGCGCGGCGCGCAGCCTGTCGCTGGCCGAGCTTACCGAGGCATGCCGCGATCTCACCGGCGTACGCCTGCCGATCGGCAGCCAGCCGGGTACGCGGCCCGCCGATATTCCCTATTATGTTAGCGACTGCACGGCGCTCTATCAGCGCACGCAATGGCGACCGCGCCGGGGGATCGACCGTATCCTGTCCGACACACATCGCTGGCTGGTCGATGAGCGCAGCTGGCTGGAGCCGGTGATGTCGGGGGAACGCGCAAGCATTGCTTAACCCCACCGCCGGTATCGTTGCACCACTGGCGCGCCTTCCCGGCTGCCCCCTGACCCGGCTTTCCCTTGAACGGACGGTGATGCGCGTTTTCTATGCCGATAGCGGGCTGTCGCACGATCTCGGGCATCACGCGAATGCCTGCCGGCTGATGGTCACGGCGTGGCGGGCGCGTGGCTGCGACGTGTCGGTTGCGGCGGCCGCGAATGTCACGCCGAGCCTCCAGGCGGAGCTCGGCGCCAGGCCGCATTTCCGCGTGCACACCTATTGGTCGGGTGATGGCGATCCGTTCTGCGGCTGGCTGACCGCATTTTTCCATACCGCAGGCCGGATGCACGAGGATTTGCAGGCACTGGGACCGTTCAAGCCGAACGACCTGCTTTACGTCAATTCGATACAGCCCGCCCAATTGATGGCGCTGGCAGGTTTCGTTCAAGCCGTGCCTGCGTCCGCGCGCCCCCGCATCGTGGCCGAGTTGGGCACCGCACCCGGGCTCGATTTCGAGTGGCAGAACGATGTGCTGCAGTTTCACCCCAAGGATCCGCGCTACGACGCGAAAGGCGTGCTCTACCGTTTCGCGGCCACGCATCTTGCGGCAGCCGAACCGGGCAATCCGGTTCTCGCCACCTTCCACCCCACCTGTTCGGCGATCTACACGCATCTGCTGGGTCGGCCCGTTCACACGCTGCCCGCGCCGCACGAGGCGGTCGGTGATGCTGCAAGTGCCCGCCCGCGGGAGCGGATAACGGTCGGCGTGCTGGGGCATCAACGTGCAGATAAGGGCTATCAGCTGGTGCCCGAGATTGCGGCCGGGCTCCTCAAGGCGCGGCCCAATCTTCGGATTCTGCTGCATAACGGCGCGCCCGGCTATATGCACGCGGTGCAGGCGCGTGTGCGTGCGCTCGCCGAAACCGAGCCGCGCATCACTGTGGATGAGCGGGTGGCCGATCTGCCGCTGTGGGATTGCCTGCTGGCACAGTGCGATGTCGTGCTCTGCCCGTATCACGCGCCCTCCTATACGGGAGCGTATTCCGCGATTGTCGGCGAAGCGATTGCGCGCGGCCTGCCGCTGGTGGTGCCCGGCGCAAGCACATTGTCGCGCACGGTCGCGGATTTCGGCTGGCCTGGCGAGGCCTTCTTCGAGTTTGACGCGGAGAAAATCATCGCAGCAACCATCAAAGTGCTCAACGCGCTGCCGGACTACGAAGCGCGCGCAGCGGTGGCGGCGCGACGGTGGCAAACCGAGATGGGCGCCGGGCGGACCGTGGATGGGATTCTCTCGCTGCTCGGAGCGAACATGCCCGGCCTGATCGCTGAACCGGAACGAAAGGTTGCCTGAAATGAAAGTGCTGTTCAGCAATCCACCCTGGTGGGCCGGGCAAAGCTGCAGTTTCGATGCCGAGGGTAATCCGCGAACCGTCTATACCGCAGGAGTGCGCGCGGGATCGCGTTGGCCCTTCACCATGAACCTGCATACGCCGCCCGATACGTTCCAGCTTGGCGCCTACCTGCCCTACCCGTTCTTCCTGGGCTACGCTTCCACCTATGCGGCCAAGCATACGGGCGCCCAGGTGATGTTTCGGGACAGCATCGCGCTCCGCGAATCCTACGACCGGTATTACGAATTCGTCGAAGGAGAAAATTTTGATGCGATCGTGATCGAGAGCGCCTCACCAAGTTGGGAACATGACGAAGCGCTGATCCTGTCGCTCAAAACGCGCCTGCCAAACTGCAAGATTATCATCGCAGGGCCGATCGCCTCGAAAGGCGAAGCGCTGCTGCAAAATCTGCCGATCAGCGCCTGCATTCGGGGTGAATACGAAAAAGGCGTTGTGCGCGCACTCGGCGGCGAGGAAGGGCTGATCGATTTCGATCTTCTCTCGGTCGAGGAAATGAACGCCGCCCCCTTCCCCTATTACGACGCCGTCTATGCGCATCGCTATATCGACGCAAACCCCAAGGGATTTCAGTTCCCGCAAGCCCAGGTATGGAGCAGCCGCGGCTGCCCCTACAAATGCATCTTTTGCGTCTGGCCGGCGACAATGACCGGCAACGATCCCGACGGCACCAAAAAGCGCACGGTCCGGTATTACAGCGCCGATTACATGGCGGCGTTTCTCGGCGAGCTTGCGGGGCGCTACGGCCACCGGTCGATCTACTTCGATGACGACACGTTCAATCTTGGCGACAAGCATGTCGAGCGCATGTGCGCGGTGATGCGCAAGATCGGCCTTCCCTGGGCCGCCATGTGCCGCGCCGACACTATCCGCCTCGATCTCTGGGCGGAGATGAGGGCTAGCGGCTGCTACGGAGTCAAAATTGGTTTTGAAAGCGGCAACCAGGAGGTTGTCGACCGAATCGTCAACAAACGGCTGGATCTGGAACAGGCGCGAAACGCGGTGGCCGAAATGAAGCGCGTCGGGCTGACCGTACACGGCACCTTCACCTACGGCCTGCCTGGCGAAACGCAGGCGCAAATGCGCGATACACGAGCTTACGCGGAGTCGCTCGACCTCGACACGCGCCAGGAATCCGGCTGCGCGGAAATCGAGGGCACGCCGCTCCACACGCTCGGCCATGCCGGCACGCTAAAACGCTATGCCGGCGCGAAGCTCGATGGCGCTTACAGCCGCGAATTCGACGGCCGCGTCAAGATGGAACGCCTCGCGCGCGACCTGGCCACAGAGCCAGCCGCATGAGTGTCGTGATCGTCACCGGTTCCGGCGGGCTAGTGGGCGCAGAGACGGTGCGCCTTTTTGCCGGGGAGGGATTCGATGTCGTGGGCATCGACAACGACATGCGGGCGCAGTTTTTCGGAGGGGCTGCCAGCACGGCCTGGCAGGTGGCGGAGCTTACGCGGGCATATCGGACCTATTCGCATGACGAAGCCGATATCCGCGATGCGTCTGCGATCGGGCGGATTTTTCGCCGCCACGCAGGGGCAATCCATGCGGTGATCCATTGCGCCGCACAGCCCTCCCATGATTGGGCGGCGCGCGAGCCGTTCACCGATTTTTCCGTCAATGCCCAGGGAACACTGACATTGCTGGAAGCCACCCGCGCCTCCGCGGCGGAAGCGGCTTTCATCTTTGTCAGCACCAACAAGGTCTATGGCGACCGACCGAACCACTTGCCGTTGATCGAGTACCCCACGCGATACGAGCTCGATCCGTCGCATCCCTGGGCGGAGCACGGGTTTCCGGAAGACATGCCGGTCGATGCCTGTCTGCACAGCCTGTTTGGTGCCTCCAAGCTGGCGGCTGACATCATGGTGCAGGAATACGGCAAGTATTTCGGCATGCACACCGCCTGCTTCCGCGGTGGATGCCTCACCGGGCCTGGCCATTCCGGCGCACAGCTGCACGGGTTTCTCGCCTATTTGCTGAAATGCGCTGCGACCGGCGCGCCCTACACGGTGCTCGGCTACAAGGGCAAGCAGGTGCGTGACAATATCCACGCCGCCGATCTGGTTCGGGCTTTCCGGTGTTTCGTAGAGCGGCCCTCCTGCGGAGAAGTATTCAATATCGGCGGCGGCCGGCATAGCAATTGCTCGATGCTGGAGGCGATATCACTGGCGACAGAGATCACGGGCGAAGCCATGCGGCTGAGCTTTGTCGAAGAACCGCGAGTTGGTGATCATCAATGGTGGATCAGCGACACGCGGAAGTTCCAGAGGGCCTATCCGGACTGGCGGTGCGCGTTTACCTTGCGGGAGACGATGGAAGATATCTTTGCAGGGCAGATGGCGCGGGCATCGCCGCTGGTCGCATAGGCAGGAATATTCTTTTCTGAAGAAAAGAACCGACAGACTTTTGTTCTTGCGCCAGCGTCACGATACAGGCCATGGCCGGCAGCGTGGAACTCGCGGACAGATAAAAGTCTTTTGCGTCTCGACTACAGAAAAGAAACAGGATCCACATCTACATCGACTCGCACGCCGCGTCTCGGTTGCGCCGACGCAAGCCAGGCGCGCAACAACGGCTGTACCGCAATATCCCGCCGGGTCTTCAGCAGCAGCCGGCGTCGGTGGCGGCCGCGTAAAATGGCCAGCGGCGCCGGCGCCGGGCCAAGCACCAAAATACCGTCGCCGTGCGGCGCCGTAAGCCCAAGATCGCGGGCCGCGAGGTCGGCGGCCGCGGCGCTCTCGGCACTGACAATCAGCGCGGCCAGCCGGCCATAGGGGGGCCAGTGTCCAGGCCGCCGGGAAGCGCTCTCGCTGGCGTAAAATCGATCGAGATCGTTGGCCACCAGCGCCTGCATCACCGGATGCTCGGGCGAGAAACTCTGCAAAAACACGCGCCCCGGCGCCTCGGCCCGGCCGGCGCGCCCGGCAACCTGGTGCAGAAGCTGAACCGTGCGCTCGGCGGCCCGTAAGTCGCCGCCAGCCAAACCCAGATCGGCGTCCACCACGCCCACCAGCGTTAAATGCGGAAAATGCCAGCCCTTGGCGACGATCTGCGTGCCGATGATGATGTCGATCTCGCGCGCCTCGATGGCGCGCGCCGCGTCAGACGCAGCATGGGGCCCTGGCATCGTGTCGCTTGCCATCACCAGCCGGCGGGCCTCGGGAAAAAGGCTGGCGACTTCCTCCGTGATGCGCTCCACGCCAGGCCCGATCGGCGCCAGCATCCCCTCGGCCTTGCACAGGGGGCACTGGGCCGGAAAGCCTTCAGTATGGCCGCAATGGTGGCAGGTGAGTTTTTTCAGCGCCCGGTGTTCCACCAGCCAGGCGGTGCAATTTGGGCAGGCAAGCCGGTGGCCGCAGGCGCGACAGAGCGTCAGAGGCGCGTACCCCCGACGGTTGAGAAAAAACATAGCCTGTTCGCCCGCCACGAGGGTCTCCCGCACTGCCGCGATCAGCACCGGCGACAGGAATTTTCCCCGATCGGGTGGCGAGTCGCGCAGATCGATGGCGCTCACGGCCGGCAGCCGCGCGCCCCCATGGCGATCCTTGAGTTTGACGTGACGGTAGCGGCCGGCCTCGACATTGGCCAGTGTCTCGAGGCTAGGGGTGGCACTGACCAAAATGGCAGGCGCGTCCGAGAAGCGGGCGCGCACCACCGCCATATCGCGGGCGTGGTACACCACGCCATCCTCCTGCTTGAAGGCGGTTTCGTGCTCCTCATCCACCACGACGAGGCCAAGTTCCGGAAACGGCAGAAACAGGGCGGAACGCGCGCCGACAATCACGCGCGCGGTACCATCGGCCACCGCCCGCCAGGTGGTGCGTCGGATGCGCGAGGAAAGGTCGGAGTGCCAGAGCGCCGGGTTCACGCCGAAGCGGCGCCGAAACCGGCCGAGGAACTGCGCCGAGAGCGCGATTTCGGGCAGCAGGATCAGCGCCTGCCGGCCGCTCTCCAGGCAGGCCGCCACCGCTTCGAGATAGGTTTCGGTCTTGCCGGAGCCAGTGACGCCGTCGAGCAGGGTTACGCCGAAAGCGGCTTGGCTGACGGCGTCGCGGAGTTCGCCCGCGATAGCATCCTGCGCGGGAGAGAGCGGCGGGCGGGGGTGGCGAGGGTCTGGCACCTCGAACGGCGGTGCGAGCGGTACAGGCGTAGGCGAAAGAAAACCGGCCTGCGCCATGGCGCGGATCACCGCCTGGCTCACCCCGGCCAGGCGAGCGAGTTCGCCACCGGTGCGCGGGATTCGGTCGGCGAGCGCTTGTAGCACACGCGCGCGCCCCTCGGTGAGCCGGCCCGCCGGAAGCGGGTCGGCGGCTTCATAGCCGGCTGCAGGCACTGTCGGAGACAGTGCATTGACCCGCAGCGCCATGGCCAGCACCTCGCCTGGGGCGGCCAGCGTATAGGCGGCCACCCAGTCGACAAAACGACGCAGGGCCTGCGGCATCGGCGGCGCGTCGAGCCGGGCCGCGAGCGGTTTCAGTTTGGCGGCGGCAACACTGGGACCCGCATGCGCATCCCACACCACACCCACTTCCTGCCGCCGGTTCAGGGGGGCGAGCACGATATCGCCTGGGAGGTAGGTGAGTCCGGGCGGGACGGCGTAGTCGAACGGGCCGGCAAAAGGGTATGGCAGAAGCACGGGCACGCGTGCCGGCGCCGACGCTGGTGCGAACGGCAGGCTCGGCGAAATTTTAGCGGCGGCCGCAATCGTCTTTTCCCGGTTCACGCTTTGCTGTGTATCCTATCGTGGAGATGAGCAACCCGCCCCACGACCCCGAGGCCGACCGGACCAGCGCCTATCTGCGCGCGAACCCTGGCTTCCTGTCCGACCACCCCGAGCTGTATGCGGTGCTAGAGCCGCCCCGACGCGTCCACGGTAAGGTGCTCGCCGACCACATGGATGCCATGCTGCGGGCGGCACGCGCCCATGCGGCGGAGATGGAGACCAAGTCGAGTGCCGTGCTGACCGCCGGCCGCGCCGCCGGCGCGATCGCAGATCGCGTGCAGGAGGCGGTACTGGCGGCGGTGCAATCCGCCGATCCAGTGGAGTTCGTGGCGGAGACGCTGCCCGGGCTACTCGGCGTGGATGCGGCGGCGCTCGCCTGCGAGGCCATAAGGCCGCGCTGGCGCACCCTGCCGGCCGGCGCGATCAAGGGTCTGCTGCGCAACCGGCCGGTGGTGTTCAGGGACCGGCCGGCCGACGCCGCACTGCTGCATGCCGAGGCGGCCCTGCTGGCTGAGCGCGATATCCTTGTTCACCTGCCCGGGGATACACCGGCCCTCCTCGCTTTGGTCAGCCGCGATGCGGCGGCCCTGCCCGCCATGCAAGGCCTCCAGGCGCTCGCCTTCCTGGGTCGTGTCCTTGCCGCGCTCGTGCGCCCTTGAACGATGCCGGGCGGTCTGCGGGGGCAGGCAATGCTCCCCCAGCCTTTCTGACTGACTTTCTGACCTGGCTCAGCGCCGAGCGCCGCGCCTCCGCGCACACAGTCGAGGCCTACACACATGATGTGGGCGACCTTTTGGGCTTCCTGACCGCGCATCTCGGGGCCGAGCCTGGGCTGGCAGATCTAGCCGCGCTGCGTGAGGCCGATTTCCGGGCCTGGCTGGCGGCGCAGGCGGCGGCAGGTCAGGGGAACCGCTCGCGGGCCAGGCATCTGTCCGCGGTGCGCAGCTTTTTCCGGTTTCTGGCGCGTCGGCACCACGTCGCGAACAGCGCGGTTCGGCTAATCGGGTCGCCGAAGGCGAGGCCGCCCGCCCCGCGGGCGCTGGCGCCGGTGCAGGCGCGCGCGGTGGCCGAGCAGATTGGGGATATGTCATCCCTGCCTTTTGCCCAGGCGCGCGACGTGGCGCTGTTTACCTTGCTTTATGGAAGCGGTCTGCGGATCGCGGAGGCGCTGGCGCTCGATGTGCGGGACGCGCCATGTGCGGGGCGCCCGTTGCGGGTGATCGGCAAGGGAAGCAAGGAGCGGGTAGTGCCGGTGCTGCCGGCGGTCGCGGCCGCAATTGCCGACTGGCTCAAGCTGCATCCCGGGGCGTCCGACCCCGCGGCGCCGCTGTTCATCGGCGTGCGCGGCGGACGGCTCGATCCGGCGGTGGCGCAGCGCAGGTTGCGGGAATTCCGGCGGCTCGCGGGGCTGCCCGAGCATGCGACGCCGCATGCGCTTCGCCATTCCTTCGCGACGCATCTGCTGGCGGGTGGCGCGGATTTGCGCTCGATCCAGGAGTTGCTGGGCCATGCAAGCCTGTCCACGACGCAGCGCTATACGGCGGTGGAGCAGGCGGGCTTGCTGAGCGTTTGGCGCGCCACGCATCCGCGGAGCGGCGCGTAAAGGCATTAAACTCCGCGTGACTTGATCGCTGTCGGGCGGGCTGACAGAGAGGGCGCATGTCCGTCATTGCTGCGCCTGCCGCCGGCTCCACCCTCGAAGCGGGCGATACGGCCAATCATCTCTCGCAAACCGTGGCCCTTGCCGCACCGTTAGCGCTGGCGCTGCTCGCGGAAATGGCGATGGGGCTGATCAGCACGCTGATGCTTGGCGGGCTGGGGCCGCAGGCGCTGGCGGCCGGCGGGCTTGCCACCAGCCTGTTCTTTACCTGCCTGATCGTGCTGCAGGGGGCGCTAAGCGGCACCGGCGTTCTGGCCGCGAACGCGATGGGTGGCGGCCGGCCGCGCGAGGTGCCGGCGATCTACTGGTCGGGGATGGCGATTGCCGTCACCCTGGCTCTCCCCTTGTTCGCGGTGATGAGCGCGCCGCGGGGGGTGCTGCGTGCCATGGGTGAGTCTGATGCGCTGGTGGCGGACATGGCTGTTTATCTGCGGGTGCTCCGGTGGGGCGTGCCGGCCGGTCTGGTGGGCGTGGGCATGATGCGGCAGTTTCTCCCCGCGATCGGGCTGCAGCGCGTGCTGCTCTGGGTGATGCCGGGCGGAGTGCTGCTGCACTGGGCAATGAATGTGGTGCTGATCCGCGGCGGGTTGGGGGTGTCTGGCTTTGGCCTCGCGGGATCGGCCGCGGCAATCGTGGTCACCCTGTCGGCGCTCGCAGTGGGGATGCTGGGGTTTCTGCACGGCAAAAGGAGTTTTGCGTGCATGGTCGCGCTGGCCTGGCCGCGCTGGGACATTTTGTCGCCGATGCTCTCGATCGGCTTGCCCGTGGGCGCCACCTCGGGGGTCGAGGTCGGGCTGTTCTTCGCGACCGGCGTGCTCGCGGGCACGCTGGGCCCCACGGTGCTGGCCGCGCACATGATCGCGCTCAGCGTCACGAGCGTCACGTTCATGATACCGCTTGCCATCAGCCAGGCGGCGAATGTGCGTGTGGCTGCCGCGATCGGGGCGGGGAACCGGGCCTCGGCGCGACGGGCGGGGTTCGCAGCCATCGGGCTGACGGCCATCTATATGGCAGTGGCGGCGCTGCTGTTCCGGGTGATGCCGGGGCCGATCGTGGCCGCCTATATCGGGCCGACCAACGCGACGAACGCCGCAACCGCGAGGCTGGCGGCGCGCCTGCTGCTGGTGGCGGGGGTTTTCCAGATCGCCGATGGCACCCAGGTTACCGCATCCGGCGCGCTGCGCGGGCTGCAGGATACACGGGTGCCGATGATGTTGGCGGCCATCGGCTATTGGGGGATCGGTTTTTGGGCCGCTCGCAGCCTGGCCTTTACCATGGGCCTTGGCGCTGTCGGACTATGGTGGGGGTTGGCCGCGGGCCTCGCGGTCGTTGCCGTATGCCTGACCGCCCGTTTCTGGGTCAAAAGCAGGCCGACCCATTGAACTTGGCCGAGTAGGCTTAGGATAGCTCCCCCGAAGGCGGATCGTAGGGAGACTCCGCGCGTGCCCCCGTGTTTTCAGGCGCCTCTCCTGGCCGGAGCCGCCCGGCCAAATGCAGGAGGATCGCCGCCGTGGCGCCCCAGATTTCGTGCTCGGGGTGTGGCCAAACCCAGAACTCGCGGGGCTTGCCGGCAAAGACGATGCTGCGCCTGGTCGGCGCCTTGGGGTCGAGCAGCACGGCAAGCGGCAGCTGGAATATGGCTTCGACCTCATATGGCGACGGATCGACGGCGAAGCCGGGGGTGAGAAGGGCGACGACAGGGGTGATCCGGTAGCCGGTGCCGGTGATCACATCACCCATCCGGCCAAGGATTTCGACCCGCCCGGGATCGAGGCCCACCTCCTCCCGGGCCTCGCGCAAGGCTGCCGCCTCGGCGGTCTTGTCGGAGGGGTCGATGCGCCCGCCCGGGAAACTGACCTGTCCGGAATGGGCGCGCAGATGGGCCGTGCGCTTGGTGAGCAGAATGCCCGGCGCCGGCCCGGTGACGATACCCACGAGCACAGCGGCCGGAATCAGGCCCTCCGGCGGATCGGATGAGGGCCCAAACTCGGGCGGAAAATCGGGCTGAAGGTCAGGATGGCGGAGGAGGCGACGAAGCGTTTCAGCATCATACAGATCGGTCACCCCGTCTTTATAGCGGGTTTTGGCCCGCCATACGTGTCGGATGCGAGCCGGCCCGTTTCGGTCACGCGCCTTCGCAGGCGGGCAGGTCACCCAACGGAAAGAAGATGCCGCAGCTCCACACACCGAGCTTCTTCTGGCCGTCGACGCAGCCGGGCACCGCAATGGCGACAAGCTCGTAATAAACCGGGCGGCTGATCCGGGCCTCCAGCACATGGGCGCCCTGGCCATCGCGGATGTGGATGTAGGGCACCGGCTCGCAGGTAAGCGCGTTATGCGCGATCCGAAGCGGGTGGTCCGGCCCGCAGGTCACCACCTGGTCGACATTGGTGCGGAAAGAAAGACACTGGTTGCGGCCGCTGCCGCAGGCTTTCCAATCCATCTCGACCGCGACCCAGGGCGTATCCTCAACCTGGATACGGCCACGTTCCACCGGTGTTTCGAGGACATAGTCGCCGGCATCGTCTCGGATCAGCACGCTGGAGAACAGGCATACCAGCTCCTTGCGGCCGATCGGACTGCCGCGGAACAGCCAGGTGCCGTCGCGCTTGATCAGGAACGGCATGTCGCCGCAATCGGTGCGGTGCCTGGGCCGCAGATTGGACCCGGCGCACAGGCGGGGAACGCGGATTTCTGGCTCGGCGGGCTGGTGGCCGTGAACGAACATCGCACTGCTCATGTGTTCGGTCGCGCGCCCCGGGCGCGTTGGCAAATCCTTCGCATGCCACGCATATAGGGAGGCAGGTCCCCCGTATGTAATCCCGTCCACCTGGAAAATCCTGGGGTTTACGGCACTGGACGGCGCGTCGCCCCAGGTTGCAGAGTGGTGACGTTGCCGAAGCTTTGACGTGTCGCGTTATCAGAGAACAGGATTTTACGTTGCCAGAGACATTGACCGCCGACGTGGATCGGCTCGCCTCCATGGTGGCCGCGGCACGCAGCGAGATCGGGCGGGTGATTTTCGGCCAGGCCGATGTGGTGGAGCAGACGCTGGTGGCCCTGTTGGCCGGCGGGCATGCGCTGCTGGTGGGTGTGCCGGGATTGGGCAAGACGCTGCTGGTGGAAACGCTGGGCACGGTGCTCGGGCTGGACCGGCGGCGGGTGCAGTTTACCCCCGACCTGATGCCGGCCGACATCACCGGCAGCGAGGTGCTGGAGGAGGCGGAGGGCGGCAGACGCTCGTTCCGCTTCGTGCCGGGGCCGATCTTCTGCCAGCTGCTGATGGCCGACGAGATCAACCGGGCGAGCCCGCGCACCCAAAGCGCGCTGCTGCAAGCGATGCAGGAGCGCAAGGTAGCCGTGAGCGGCCGCGACCATGCGCTGCCGGCGCCCTTCCATGTGCTGGCAACCCAGAACCCGTTGGAGCAGGAGGGAACCTACCCACTGCCGGAAGCGCAGCTGGATCGGTTTCTGCTGCAGGTGGAGATCCGCTATCCCGACGAAGCGTCCGAGCGCGCCATGCTGGTTGCGACCACCGGCGCGGAGGTGGCGCAGGCCCGCAAAGTGCTCTCGGCCGAGGATCTGATGCAGGCCCAGCTTCTGGTGCGCAGCGTGCCGGTGGGCGAACAGGTGGTGACCGCGATCCTTTCCCTGGTGCGTGGCGCGCGGCCGGAGAGCGCCACCGACGATGCGGTGCGCAAGCACGTGGCCTGGGGCCCTGGGCCGAGGGCTGCGCAGGCGCTGATGCTGGCGGCCCGCGCCCGCGCGCTGTTGGATGGGCGGCTGTCGCCGAGCCTGGACGATATCGCGGCGCTCGCGCATCCGGTGATGCGCCACCGCATGGCCCTGGGTTTCTCGGCCCGCGCCGAAGGCATTGTTCTGGGGGACGTGATCGACCGCCTCGTCGAGCGCCTGGGTTGACCTGCATTACCTGTCTGTGGCCGCGCAGCCTTCCGGCGTGAACGCACTCGCCGCCGAGCTTCTGGCCTCCCGCCTGCCCCCCCTTATGGTGGCCGCGGAGCGCGTGGCCGCCACGGTCGCCCAGGGCGTGCATGGCAGGCGGCGGATCGGCACCGGGGACAGTTTTTGGCAGTTCCGCCCCTTCGTGACCGGCGATTCCTCGGCGCGCATCGACTGGCGGCAGAGTGCCAAATCCGACCGTGCCTACGTGCGGGACATGGAGTGGGAGGCGGCACAGACCGTTTGCCTGTGGCGGGATGCGTCGCCGAGCATGGGCTGGCGCTCGGCCGCGGCCTTGCCGGAAAAGCGCGAGCGGGCAGAGCTGCTGCTGGCGGCGCTGGCCAGCTTGCTGACGCGAGCAGGCGAGCAGGTGCGCCTGGCGGGGGTGCCGGGTCGGATGTTTTCCGGCCGCACGGCACTCGAGACCCTGTGCCAGGCGTTGCCGCCGAAAACCGATTGCGCGCCGGGGCCCGCCGGTCTGCCGCGTCATGCGACCGCCGTGCTGTTCGGGGATTTTTTGTCGCCGTTGGCGGAGATCAAGGCAGCGATTTCGGCGCTGGCCGAAGTGCCGGTCAGCGGCCAGGTGGTGATGGTGCTGGATCCGGCGGAAACGAGCCTGCCCTATGATGGTCGGGTCAAATTTCGCGGGCTGGAGGGGGAGCCTGATGCGCTGATCCCGCGCGTCGGCAGCATACGCGATGCCTATGTGGAGGCATTTGCGGCGCAGCTTGCGGGTCTTCAGGCGATCTGTGGCGCGGCCGGCTTCGGGTTCGCTGTGCACCGCACCGACCACCCGCCAGAGGCGGCGCTGCTCGCTCTCTGGATGGCGCTGGATGCAAACACGGTCCGTTTTCATGGGGCACGGGCGTGATTTTCGAGGCACCCGCCATATTGCTGGCGTTGGTTCTGCTACCGGTGCTGTGGTGGCTGCTGCGCGCTACGCCGCCGGCGCCCAAGGCACAGCTTTTCCCGGCAATCCGCCTTCTTTCTGCTCTGAAGCCCAAAGAGGAGACACCGGCGCGCACCCCCTGGTGGCTGCTGCTGCTGCGCATGGCTGCGGCGGGGCTGATCATCGCGGGCCTGGCGCGGCCGGTGCTGAATGCGGGCCGCACGGTGATTGCGGGCAACGGCCCTGCCCTGCTGGTGATCGATGACGGCTGGGCCGCGGCGCCCGATTTATCGAAACGCCTGGATACGGCAGAGGCTGTGCTCGACCGGCTGGAGCGTGCCGGGCGCCCGGCACGCCTTCTCACGACTGCGCAGGGGTTTGACGGACAGGCGCCGGCCATGGGCGCGGTAATGCCGGCGGCCCTGCTGCGGCCACAGGTGCAGGCGCTGCGCGGCAAACCTTGGCCGGTCGACCGGACCGCCGCGGCGCGCGCCTTGAGCGGAGAGGGCCCGGTTTTCTACATCAGCGATGGCGTGGCCGTTCCCGGGGACAAGGCATTCGCCAACGCCCTGACCGATCACGGCGCCGTCACGGCGTTTTTGGGCGATCTGCCGGCCCGGCTTCTGAGCGCCTCGGCGACCCCCGACCGGCTGACGGCACGCCTGCGCGAGTTGCCTTCGCCCACCCCGCGATTGGAATATGTGCTCGCCGAGGCGAATGACGGGCGGGTATTTGCGCGCATCCCGCTGCCCATACCGGCGGGCGCCGCCGAAGCGCAGGTGGATCTGCCACTGCCGCCGGAATTGCGTAACCAGCTGGGCGAGCTGCGGCTGGCCGGCGTGCCCGGCGCCGGCACGGTGGCTTTGCTGGATGAGGCAGCGCGGCGGCGGCCGGTAGGACTTGTTGGAGGCACGTCAGGCGCGGAAACGCCGCTGCTCGGCGACTTGTTCTATCTCGACCGGGCGTTGGCGCCGACCACCGAGTTGCGGCGGAGCGACATAAAAACCCTACTCTCCAGGCAGATCTCGATGATGGTGATCGCCGGCGGATCGATCGGGCCTGACGAATCGCAGCTTGTGCAGGCCTTCGTGAAACATGGCGGGCTGCTGCTGCGCTTCGCCGGACCCAACCTCACCCCCGCGGATGGCGGCGATGCCGACCCGCTGCTGCCGGAGCGGCTGCTCGCAGGCGACCGGCAGCTGGGCGGCGCCATGAGCTGGAGCGAGCCGGCCCATCTCGCGCCCTTCCCCGACGATTCACCCTTTGCCGGACTGCCGGTGCCGAATGAGGTGACGGTCAACCGCGAGGTTCTGGCAGACCCGGGCGATGCCGGCGCCTCCCATGTATGGGCGCGGCTGACGGACGGCACGCCGCTGGTGACGGAGGCGCGCCTGGGCAGTGGCGAAGTGGTGCTGTTCCACGTCACCGCCAACGCCGACTGGTCGAACCTGCCGCTCTCCGGGCTGTTCGTGGATATGCTGGGCCGGCTGGTGCAGCGCTCGGTGGGCGTGGCTGCGGCAGACGAGGCGCGGCTCCTGGCCCCAGCCCTCTCGCTCGATGGCGCGGGGGTGCTCGGCGCCCCGCCACCGGCTGCTCGGGCCATGAGCGTGCACGATGTGTCCGACGCGGTGCCCTCCGCGCAGCACCCGCCAGGGTTTTATGGGCCGGAGCGCGACCGCCATGCGTTCAATCTGGGCTCCGCGCGGATCGGGCTGGAGCCGATGGCGCCCATTGCGGGGGCCACAAACCTCTCGCTCGAATCCGCGCCGCGCGAGCAGAGAATCGGGCCCTGGCTGATCGCGCTTGCGGCGCTGCTGCTTTGCGCGGACATGGTGGTCACTCTGCGGCTACGCGGCTTGCTGGAGAAAATCCTGCGGCTCGCAGCCGCGGCAATCGCGCTCGCTTTGCTCGGCCATGCCGCCTGGGCGGAAAGCCCGGCGCTGCAAACCCACCTGGCCTACGTCGTGACCGGCGATGCTGCCGTGGATGCGGTGTCCCGCTCCGGGCTGGCCGGGCTGTCCGACTATGTGAACAGCCGCACCGCGGCCGTTCTGGCAGATCCGGCGGCGGTGGTGCCTGGGCGTGACGATCTGAGTTATTATCCCCTCATCTACTATCCGGTGACCTCGGATGCGTCGTCGTCACCCGCGGCGGTCGCAGCGCTGAACGATTATATGCGGCATGGCGGGATCGTGGTGTTCGATCTGCGCGGCGGGGATGCCGAGGATGCCGGATCGGGCGCGGGGTTTGCCCCGGATACCGGGGCGGCTCTCCAGCGCCTCGGCAAGGGGCTGGACGTGCCGCGCCTGGCCCCGCTCACCTCCGCGCATGTGCTGGCGCGGGCATTCTACCTGCTGTCGGATTTCCCGGGCCGGTTCGATGGCGATACCGTGTGGGTGCAGCAGGCGCAGGACCGCTCGAACGACAGCGTGAGCCCGGTGATCGTGGGCTCGAACGACTGGGCGGCGGCCTGGGCGGAGGACGAGGACGGCAAACCCCTCTATGCGGTGATCCCGGGCGGCGCACGGCAGCGGACGTTAGCGTTTCGGTTCGGGGTCAACCTCGTCATGTACGCGCTGACCGGGAACTATAAGGGCGACCAGGTACATGTGCCGGCGATTTTGGAGCGGCTAGGGCAGTGAGGAATAGGCAAGATGGTCTTTTCTGAGGAAAAGAACCAAGAGACTTTTGTTCGCCCGCCGCTTCCACGATCCGGGCCTTGGCCGGTATCGTTTCGCTGGCGCGGGTGTTGATGCAACACGCGATCGCCGCACTGCGCTTTGAACCCGCGCTGCCAGCCTGGCTGCTGGTCGCACTTGCGGTGCTGTGCGCCGCGGCAGCGGGGCTTGGCATTTGGAAGCGCGCGCGGGGGGCGGTGTTCAGGGCTTGCGCGTTTGTGGTGCTGATCGGCTGGCTCGCCGGGCCGACCCTGGTGCAGGAGACCAGGCAAGGTCTTTCGGACATAGCGCTGCTGGTTGTGGATCATTCCGCCTCGATGCTGGTAGGCGACCGGATGAAGCTTGCCGATACGGCTTCGGCACAGATCCGCGCCGCGGCGGCAAAGCTGCCTGGGCTCGATCTGCGCACCGTGGTGGTGCCGGAAAGCGGACATGACGGAACGCAGCTCTGGTCGGCCGCGAGCCGGGCGCTCGCCGATATACCCCAAACCCGGCTGGCCGGCGTGCTTGCCATCACCGACGGGCAGGTGCACGACCTGCCGGCCCATGCGCCGGAGGCGCCGCTGCATGTGCTGATCCCCGCCAAGGGCGAGGAGTGGGATCGCCGCGTGCGGGTGATCGAGGCGCCGAGCTACGGGATCGTGGGGCACACGCTCGATCTCAAAGTGGTGGTGGAGGATCTCGGGCCGCCGGGCTCGGCCCCCGCCGGCCCCGCGAACCTCACGATCCAGCGGGACGGCGCGCCGCCGGTGACCACCGAAGTGCCAGTGGGCGTGGTGCAGACGGTGCCCGTGGACATCACCCGGGCCGGCCTTTCATTGATCAAGATTTCGACCGAGGCGGTGCCTGGCGAGGCCTCGCCGCTCAACAACCAGACCGTGCTGCAGATCAATGGTGTGCGGGATAGGCTGCGGGTTTTGCTGGTGTCCGGCGAGCCGAACCAGGGGGAACGCACCTGGCGGCGGCTGCTAAAATCGGATCCGGCGGTCGACCTGGTGCATTTCACGATTTTGCGGCCGCCGGAAAAGGACGACACGACCCCCCTGAACGAGCTGGCGCTGATCGCCTTCCCCACACGCGAACTTTTTCAGGAGAAGCTCTCCGGCTTCGACCTGATCATCCTGGACCGGTTCACCGACCGGGGCATCCTGCCGCATATCTATCTGCGCAACATCGCCGACTATGTGCGCCATGGCGGGGCCCTGCTGCTGACGGTCGGGCCCGAATTTGCCGGGCCCCTCAGCCTCGACCAGACGCCCTTGGGCAGCGTGCTGCCGGCCCATGCGCCGGCCAATGCCGATGGCATCATCGAAGACATGTTCGTGCCGAAGGTCACCGCGCTGGGCGACCGGCATCCGGTGACGGAAGGCTTGGCCGGGCCTGGCCAATCCGGTTGGGGCCCCTGGTACCGGGCCATTCAGGGCGAGGATGTGTCCGGCCAGGTGCTGATGACCGGGCCGGAGAATCAGCCGCTTCTGGTTCTGAGCCATGTCGAGAAGGGGAGGGCGGCGATGCTGATGTCCGACCAGATCTGGCTGTGGTCGCGCGGGCATAAGGGCGGTGGCCCGCAGGCGGAGCTGCTGCGCCGGGTCGCCCACTGGCTGATGAAGGAGCCGGAGCTGGATGAGGAACGGCTATCGGCGCGGATCGACGACGGCAAGCTGCTGATCGAGCGGCGGTCGGTGGCGGGCGACGCCGCGGCCAACGTCACGGTGACCCCGCCCGAGGGCGCCGCGCGGGATGTGCGGCTGGCCGAGGCGGGGCCGGGGCGCGCGACTGCGAGCTTGGCGGCGCCGGCCCCCGGTGTCTGGCAGGTGAGCGACGGCACACATCTGGCGTTCGCCGCCGTGGGTTTAGATAACCCTCTGGAATACGCCGATCTGCGCGCCACGGCCGACCGGATGCGCAAGCTTGTGCAGGAATCGGGCGGCGGGGTGGCGTGGCTCGTAAACGGCACCCCGGAGCTGAGGCGAGTGGGTGCGGGCGAAATGGCTTCGGGGCCCGGCTGGGTGGGGCTGGTACGGCGCGGCGCGCATCTGGTGACGGGGGTGGAGACGGTGCCGTTGCTGCCGCCTTATGTGGCGTTGCCCATATTGCTTGGTTTCGTGGTGGGAGCTTGGCGGCGGGAAGCGGCGTGAAGTTGGTTCGGGTCCAGCAAAGATAACTCGTCAACCAGGGCCGCCGCGAAGGCGGCGCTGCCGCGTGCGCCGGCTGCCCGCTCCGCCGCGACCGCGTAAATAGCGTGGGCGGCGCAGGTGGCCAGCAACTTTGCTTGATTGGCCGCGAGCAGTGCCGCAATCAGCGCGCCCAGGCTGCAGCCGGCGCCGGTTACCTGCGTAAGCCGCGCATCGCCGCCTGGCACGGCCAAAACGTCGGTGCCATCCGTGACGTAATCAGTGGCTCCGCTCACCGCGACAATGCTGCCGGTGGACGCCGCCAAGTCCCGGATGAACGAAATCGCCTCGGCCGACCCGGCCCTGGTTTCCACCCCCTTGCCGCCGGCGCCGCCACTCGCAAGCGCGATGATCTCGCTGGCATTGCCGCGAATGACGGTGGGATGGAACGCCAGCAACGCGCGGATAATGGCGTCGTAGGGCGCGGCGCCGGCGCCGATCGCCACCGGATCGAGCACCCACGGGGTGCCGGCCGCGTGCGCCGACCGCGCCGCCTCGATCAGCGTGTCCTCGCCGCTGCTCATCAAAGCCGCCGTGTTGATCCACATCGCTCCGGCGCCACCCGCGAAGGCACTGGGCCATCCAGGGGCCGCACCGATGGCAGGCCCGGCGCCGACCGCCAGCAACACATTGGCACTGAGATTGGCGGCAACGTAATTGGTCAGCCCATAGACGAACGGCTTGGCCAGCTGCACCGCGGCCAGAGCCTGCCGTACATCCTGATCGGCCCAGGTGACATGGCGCATGCGAACCCTCCAAAAGCGAAACCCGGGACAAGCTTACGACCCTGCACTTCACCCGCAATCAGTGCGAGCCCGGAAGCCGACTGACTACTGATCTTTTCTTTTGACCGACTATCCTTCGCCTTGACACGCTGCTTACCCATCGCTGCACTGATATCGATGCCAAGCAGTGACCGGCAAAAACGCCACTTGCAGCGGGTGATGGGGCCATTCGCCGCGCTGCTGCTGACGCTTGCCGTACTCTCCCCCGGGCTGGGCGTGTTCATTGTCGGCAACGACATGCTGCACCAGGCCGGGAGCGGCACCATCGCCTGCCTGCTGGCAGCTTGCTGTCTCGGCGCCGCGGTAGCCGCACTTTACGCTGAACTAGGATCGGCTTTTCCGCATGCGGGCGCGGAATACACCCTGGCCGGCCGATTGCTAGGCGCGCCGGCTGGGTTCGCGATGTTGGCGGTATATCTGGTGGCCTTGCCGATCGGCATGGCGGTATCCGGGCTTGGGATCGCCGACTACCTGGCCGATATTATTCCTGGGCTGGCCGAACGGCAGATCGCGGTGCCGGCGATCCTCGCCGCCGTTCTGATCGCCGCCTGCAGCATACGGATGAACGCAACGGTTACCGGGTTGCTGGTGGCCGCCGAGGTTGGAGCTCTTGCCGCCACCTTCGCGACGGGCATCGTGCATATCCGCGCCGATGGGCTGCATCGTCTGCTGCACCCGAGCATGGCTCTGGCGTCGGGCGGCGTCGGCCGCGTGCCATTCGCCGTGCTTGCGGTCGCATGTGCTTCCGGCATTTACGCGCTGAACGGCTATGGGGGCGTCGTGTGCTTTGGCGAGGAGATCAGGAACGCCGATCGCAATGTCGGCCGGGTCGTGTATCTGGCGTTGCTGATCGGTGCAGGCATTGTCGTTCTGCCCTTGGCGGGGGTGCTGATGGCGTCGCCCGATCTGGGCCAGCTTTATCGCGCGCCGGCGCCTATCCTGAGTTTCTTGCGCGTGTTTGGCGGTCCAACCCTCGCTTTGCTGGTCAGCCTTTCGGTGGCCGGCGCCGTGTTCAACTGCATGATCGCGATCGCGCTGTCCTTCGGCCGGATGGTGTTCGCCGCGGCGCGTGACAAGGCTTGGCCGGACATGCTCAACCGCCTGTTTGCCAGCCTCAGCCCGCGCTTCGGCTCGCCCGCGATTGCCACGCTGGCATTGGCACTGGTTGCAGTGCCGCTATGCTTCGTGGACATCAAGATTCTCATCATGATCAATGGAAATCTGAACATCGCCGTTTATGGCGTGATGGCGGTGTGCGTTTTGGCGGGGCGACGCAGCGGGCAAACCGCCCATAGCCGTGCCCGCGCACCATGGCACCCTCTGGCGCCGAGCATTGTGCTGGTGGCGATGGCGGCATTGACCCTGGCCGACTTGATGGATCCCGAGTCGGGCCGCCCTGCCCTGCTGGCGGGCGGCCTGGTGATAGCCGCCGGCGTGCTCTACGCCCTCTACGTCGTGAGGTGGAACCCTGCCTGGCGCCAGCGTGAGGGGGAAAGCGAAACTGCTGCCGTCCGCCCCTCATTCACGCCAACGGCCCTGGGATCTTGACCGATGCGGCCGCTGCTTGTTTAGAAACGATCGTTCCGTCCCCAACCTCACATCGTCAGCACGATCTTACCGATATGCGCGCTGCTCTCCATCAACCGGTGCGCATCCGCCACCTGCTCAAGCGGAAACACGCCATGGATCACCGGTGCGCAACGCCCGGCCTCGAGTTTCGGCCAAACCTGGTCGAGCAGTCCTTGCGCTACCTCGCCCTTTTCCGCGCGGGTGCGCGCACGCATCGTCGACCCGGTGATGGTGATGCGCTTCATCATCACTTTTCTAATGTCCAGATCGGGATCGGAGTTGCCGCCCTGCACCGCGATCACGATCAGCCGGCCATCCTTGGCCAGCACGTTCACGTTGCGCGACAGATACGACCCTGCCACCATGTCGAGCACCACATCCACGCCGCGCCCGCCCGTGAGGTCCTTAATTCGCGCGACAAAATCCTCGCCACGGTAATCGATCGCGGCCTCCGCCCCCAGATCGACACAGGCCTTGCACTTCTCCGTTGATCCGGCGGTCGCGAACACGCGCGCGCCGAACGCGCGGGCAAGCTGGATCGCCGTCGTGCCGATGCCGCTCGAGCCGCCATGGATCAACACGCTTTCACCTGAAGCGAGCCGCCCCGGGCCGAACAAATTGGCCCAGACGGTGAAGAACGTCTCCGGCAGGGCGGCAGCCTTCACGGACGTATAGCCGGCGGGCCAGGGCAGGCACTGCACCGCGGGTGCCGCACAGTATTCCGCATAGCCGCCGCCATTCACAAGCGCGCATACACGGTCGCCCGGATGCAGGCTGGTGACGCCATCGCCAAGCGCGATCACCTCGCCCGCGACCTCCAGCCCGAGCACGGGGCTCGCATCCGGGGGCGGCGGATACAGGCCTTTTCGCTGCTGCACATCGGGCCTGTTAACCCCCGCAGCCTCAACCCGGATCAGCACCTCGCCGTAGCCCGCGCGGGGTACCGGGGCTTCGATCACCTGCATCCGCTCCGGCCCGCCCGGCTCGCTCACCTCAACCTGCCGCATCGACGCAAAACTCCAGTCAGGCGCGTTTTTTTCTAAAGAACGAACCAAAAGACGTTTGAATCTCCGTCGCGTCCCCACGATGCCGGCCATGACCGGTATCTCTCCGGTGGCGTCAGAGCAAAAGTCTTTTGGATCTTTTCTTCAGAAAAGAACAGCTTGCATGGGCTCCGGCCGCGCAGGCGGCTCACCGATCGGGGCGGGCAAATCCGGCCCAGGCGGTTCCGGCACAGGCGGGATCGGCGAGGGCGGCGTCGCTGGTATCTGCATGCGGTGCCAACACGCGCTCTGCCGCAGGGTTGCGCGTGTCAGCGCCGCCGCCCTCTGTTATGCCACATCCTGATGCCGACCCTCCCCTCCCTCACCGAGGCGCAGGCCGATGCCGGTGTGCGGCCGCGGCGTGGCCTCGGCGGTTTCGCCATGCAGGCGCCGCAGCGGCTGCGCGCGCTGGTGCGCGGCGACGAGATTTCGCTCGTTGTCCTGGCAGCCCTTCTTGGGGTGGCCGCCGGCCTGCTGGTGGTGGCGATGAACCAGGCCAGCCAATGGGCCCATGAAATCCTCTACGGCCTGAACCCGGAGTCGCGGCTCTCTTCGCAACTTGCCCTGGCACCCGTCCGCGCGCTGCTCGTGCCCATGCTGGGCGGCCTTGCGATGGGCTGCATGACGCTGGCCCTGGTTCGCTGGATGCCCCGCCGCGCGGTCGATCCGATCGAGGCCAACGCCCTTTACGGGGGCAAGATGTCGATGCGCGACAGCCTGGCGGTGGTGCTGCAAACCATGCTTTCCAATGGCGTCGGCGCTTCCGTGGGTCTCGAGGCCGGCTACACGCAGATCGGCTCCGCCGTCGGCTCCGGCATCGGCCGGCTGTTCCGCGTGCGTCGCGCTGATCTGCGCCTGTTGGTGGGCTGCGGTGCCGCTGGCGCCATCGCCGCCGCCTTCAATGCCCCGCTCACCGGCGCCTTCTATGCCTTCGAACTGGTGATGGGCACTTACTCGCTCGCCACCCTTGCACCCGTGATGGCTTCCGCGATCGCCGCCGTCATGGTTCAGCGCCTTATCCTGGGTGACGAACCGGGCTACGACGTGCCGATGCCGGCCGGCATGGCAACAGTCGATTTCCTGCCGGTGATCGCGCTCGGCGTGGTTTGTGCGCTCGGCGGCATCGCCATCATGCGTGGCGTCACCATCACCGAACAGCTTTTTACCCGCAGCCGCGTGCCGGCTTGGCTGCGGCCTGCGATCGGCGGGCTCGCCTTGGGCGGCCTGGCGCTCATCACCCCCGCCGTGCTCGGCGCCGGCCATGGCGCGCTCCGGTCGCTGCTGACCGCGAACCTGTCTTTGCGGATGGTGCTGATGATGTTCGTGCTGAAAGCCACCGCCTCCGCGCTCTCCCTCGGCTCCGGCTTCAGAGGCGGCCTGTTCTTCGCGTCGTTGTTCCTCGGCGCCATGCTCGGCAAGGCGTTTGCGGGCTTCATGCTGCTGGCCTGGCCGATCCCGGTATTCCCCGATTCCGTCTATGGCCTGATCGGCATGAGCGGCATGGCCGTCGCCATCGTCGGCGGCCCGCTCACCATGGCTTTCCTCGCGCTGGAGAGCACCGGCAGCCTGCCGCTGACCATGGCGGTGGTGGCCGCCTCCGTAGTCTCGTCGCTCACCGTGCGCCGCACTTTTGGGTATTCCTTCGCCACCTGGCGCTTCCATTTGCGTGGCGAATCGATCCGCAGTGCCATCGATATCGGTTGGATACGCAACCTCACCGTGGGCCGCATGATGCGCACGGATGTGCGCACCGTGGCCGCCGATACCACGCTGCCCGCGTTCCGGCGCGATTTCCCGCGCGGCTCCAGCAACCGCGTCATCGCCATCGACCAGACCGGCCGCTACGCCGGCATCATCGCGGTCCCTGATGCCCATGCTACAACCGCGGAGGCAGCGCTTGTCTCCGATCTGCTGCACCACACGCACACGGTGCTGAGGCCGGACATGACGGTCAAGGAAGCTGCCCAGCTCTTCGAAACCGCCGAGGCCGATGCGCTGGCGGTGGTGGACAGCCCCGACAC
>Ga0116226_10000915_pt1 | contig 25778 bp, 19 predicted proteins | sample S1TSphfallax_FD_89692 | JGI IMG/M metagenome (GOLD analysis project Ga0116226, IMG submission 89692) | Host-associated microbial communities from peat moss isolated from Minnesota, USA - S1T2_Fa - Sphagnum fallax MG | ecosystem: Host-associated > Plants > Peat moss > Unclassified | place: USA... | reverse complement strand
TGTGCAGATGTCGTCACACTTAGATCTGATAGACCAGAAGCCATAAAGATTCAACTGGACAATGAGTCTGATACAGCTGGACCGGGTGGGTGTGCTGTTTACAAGGTGTGCAAAAACAAACTCATGATCTTGGTGACCATTCAATTCTGTTGTAAGTTTTGTTACTAGCTATTGGACATGCAACATGAGGCATGAGCAACATCAGGTACAGTTTTAGATTTGTTCCAAATTATCTCCCATTTTGTTTGACAAGCAGTTTACTGGATTGCAGCTGAAGGTTCAAGAGGACAGCAGACCTTTCAATGGGAAAGTGAAAATCAGCTCTTCTGTTACAGGCATGTCCCATCTTTCAGAAACTGTGTACTTTTCTTTCCTTTCATTTGTTGTTCTCTCTCATTGCTCTTTTCCTAGCTTCAGTCCTGCCCCAGTTCTCCCCTCTTCCTCTTGGACTTTCACCAAACAATTCAGCAAGCTGTATTGTTTTGTTCAACAGGTCAGCAGAAGGAGATACCAGTGGTGTATAAGGCAGGCCAACAAACCGTAGCTGCCCTTTCTTTTCAAGTACTGACAGCAGTAGTCATAATTCTGGTCTTGCTTGTGCTTCCATTGATCTTCTTTGCCCGTCAGCTTGACCTGCCTCGACCAGTGGGATCTGCCCAGGGTACTGAAAACTTCCTGGTAGAAGAACCTTTGATGACCAGAGCTCCTGTCAATGGCAGCACTCCACTCCGATCACAAGGGCAAAGAGGTTTTACTTCTCCAAGGACTCCAAATGTGTCAGACAGCACACCACCAGCAACCGCCCGGAACTTTGGCAGTCGGAGCCCTCCACCACCCTTCACAGAGTATGTAAGCAAAACAATAGAAAATACACCATACTACAAGAGATATGATCCATCTAGGACATATTGAAGAAGCATGGTTATTTTGTTTTAGACTTTCTTGCTTGCACTTTAGAAAACTACAATTGTGTGCACAACAAGCATTCCATGTAGTAGTAGTACTTCTTCAATTGAGAGTACCTCAGATTGTTTTGCCTTATGATCTTCAAGTTCATAACTCAGGTCACCATGACAAATACGTTTAACTGCCAATTGAACAGAAACACCAAGTAGAAAGGATAAATCTCACTTTCCTACATGACATCTTGCAAAAATCCCTTCACATCATTACTAACACCAAAATAAGAATCCCCTTGCAAGATAATGCTTCTGTATGCTATAGAGGCTGCAGCCTGGTGTTTGTACATAGTTTGTGAATGGAGCATAAAACTGACTTCATCTTTGCTTGATTAGATTAGACTAACTTATGAGACAAAACTTGCAAACAAATCTTTGCAATTCTCACTTGGGAGATCAATGTAATAAATGAACTGAACAGCCAACTTGGAATGAGTTGATAATATAAAAGCTTATTTGTAGTAACATTGCCTAAGAACTGTTATGTTCTCCATTTCTCAGCTACCAGAAAGGATTATTTGAGAAAGTGTGATTACACTGCATTAGACAGCATTAGTAAAACACAGTTTCTTAAATAAGTAAAGAAGTTCATCCAAATTTGAATGCTGTGGATTTTCTAAATCTTGTTGGAAGACCTGTGAGTTAAATCAGCAGTAAGTCTCCAATAAGTCCACCTCATTCTGCTTATTCTGCTCCATCTTATTTGGGACTCCAATCCAAACAACTGCCCAACCACATGAGCAGAAAAAGTCCCAATTAAGCATGCAAGGGGTCAAAGACCAGAAATGTGAACTGCATGCAGGTTTGGACATTTAGGGTTATGCATTATTAACTGAGGGACAAAGAAAAACACTGATAGTAGACCACCAGAGCAAACTGAGTTGACCTGACTAGATTTTGTGGCAAGCACCAACATTTTTGCAGTTTCTGGATCTGACTGACACCACAATTGAGGAATTAGTACAACAGTTCCTGGCACTGTAATGAAGTTCTGACTGAAAATCACCTGATTTGCCATGGAAACCATTAAAAAATGGCTTAAACCTGCCAAACTTTACTGCAGGTAAACTACTCCTGTTCATCTGCAGATGAGAAGGCCAGGTGACGTCAACGCTGTCATTTCCTGTGACAAAAGATTAAGGAAAAAGTCATCAGATAATCAGCCTATTTGGTGTCCTACAGAATTTGCTGCAGCAGGTCTTCTTGGAGGTGGGAGTTATACATGGTTGTGACACTTAAACTTACTGGTTGGCCACTCATGCTAGAATGGTTTTCCAGCCCGTTACATTTAACAGACCTTCAGATTAATATGGCATTGGATGATCACACCTCAGTCCCTAGAGGTGATATATGGTGTTTTAACATGGATAGGCATTTCTTTCCCATCCGTAGTATACTATGCAATCAGATCAAATGTCTATGGTTCAAAATTGAATTTAGAAGTAAACGCCACAACAGCCTTCAAAATAGATAGGGGACACAGCTGCAAAGTATCATACCTTGATTTGGCAGCAATAAAATGAAATAGCTTCGCTCTCCCTTGGACAAAGAGATTTGCTGAAGGACATGGAGTTGGCATCTGATGTCCACATATACCCTTGTTACCAGTAATCACTACAAGAGCACACCCCATTTTTGAAATGATGGAAGCGACTGACATCCCTTGCCACAATTTCTCGTCCTACAATCTTGGAAATAAACTTAGTAGCAGTATGGCAATCACCACAGACACGTAGATTCTTGAAGATACGAATTGGTGTACCAGGTGGGGTGCTGATGAGCCCATAAGCAATGGCCAGCCTTTCACTATGACGACAAAGAACCCATTCCTTCTGCCACGGGTCCACATCATGCAATATGAAGCGTGTGTCAGGCACATATCCTGCCTCTTTCATCTGCCTTGTCAATCTTGCCAATTCTGCATAAATTTCTTCCATCTGTTGGTGAGTCTGGTCCTCTGAAACAAATGAATGAACCTTGTTCTTGACCTCAATCCAACTACGACCTGGCTCCTTTTTTACACCTCTCTCCTCCATCAATAATCGCACATTTCTAGCACCATCCCACCTGCCAGCTGCAGCATATATGTTTGCAAGCATTACATAGATTCCCGATTTCTCTGGTTCTAATTTGAAAGCACTGTCTGCAGCTCGTTCAGCTATTTCAACAGCTCCATGTACTCTACAAGCACTAAGCAATGCCCCTAGTTCCAATGCTCCCGGCTGAAATGGCTTTTTATTAAGAATCTCTTCAGCCTCATCTAGATGCCCTGCACGGCCTACAAGATCAACCATGGTCCCATAATGCTCTCCAGTTTGCGCAATACCATAGTCTTGAATCATGGAGGAGAAGTAATGACGCCCTAAATCTATGAACCCAGCATGGCTGCAGGCCTGAAGCACAGCTATGAATGTGACCTTATCAGGCCGGACTCCTTCCAGTTGCATTTTTTCAAAGAGGTCAAGCCCCTCGTGACAATGACCATGGTGGGCATTTCCTGAAATCATTGCATTCCATGAAACAACATCCCGATGTGCCATTCTATGAAAAACTTTGCTTGCCTCATCCAGACTCCCACATTTGGAGTACATGCTAATAAGTGCATTCCCAACACTAACATCTGGCTGCAATCCAGCCTTGACTATCAGGTCATGCAGCTTTCTCCCCTCTTCCAGAGCTGATAGACTGGCGCAAGCATTTAGAACACTGATAAATGTGACCTTGTTTGGTTTCACGCCTTCTTGTTGCATCTGCTGGAAGAGGTCAAGGGCATCCTCAGCATACCCCTGCTGTGCAGATCCTGAGATCATGGCCGTCCATGAAACAACATTTCGAACTGGCATCTGGTTGAATACTTGGCAAGCATCTTCTTTACTTCCACACTTCCAGTACACACTAATGAGCGTGGTCCATGAGAACACATCTCGTTGGTGCATTCTGTCAAAAACTTGCCGTGCACTCACTGCACTCCCACACTTGCCATACATGCTAATAAGAGCATTCAAAATGACAGTATCCGACTCCAACCCGGCCTTGATTATGAGTGCATGGATTTTCTTGCCCTGTACCAATGCATCTGGATTGGCACATGCATTCAGTATGCTGAGGAATGTGGCTTTATCAAGTTTGATGCCTTCAAGATGCATTTGATCAAGGAGTTTCAAAGCTTCACCCTCATTGCCTTGTGTAATGTATCCAGCCATCATGGCATTCCAAGAAACCACATTACGTTTACACATGCCATCGAAGATCTGGCGAGCATCAACAATGCTGTTGCACCTGGAATACATACTAATCAGAGCATTTAGTACAGACACATCTGAATCTGCTCCAGTTTCAACAATAAGGGAGTGAATGTGCCTGCCTTTTTCCAGAGCTGCTGGACAAGCACATGCATTGAGAATGCTCATGAAGGTGATCACATTAGGTTTCAGGCCTTCTTGTTGCATTTGCTGAAATGCTTCAAACGCACCTTTCACATCCCTTTGCTTAGCTACTCCTGCAATCATTGCAGTCCACGACACTACATCTCGTTCAAGCATTGTGTTGAAAACTTGCCGGGCTCTAGAAATACTCCCGCATTTAACATACATGCTGATGAGATTATTACCTAGGATTAGATCTCTATCCAATTTGCGTTTGCTAATATGAGCATGCACACGCTTCCCATATTCCAGGGATTTTGTTCTTCCACAGGCCTGCAAGAGACATACATACTGCTCCGAATATGCTTGAATCCATTGATTCTCCATTTGATCTAAAATCTCCACTGCCTCCTTCAAACGTCCAGCACGACATAACAAGCTAAGGCTTCTTCCTCCTCCTTCCACTTCCCTCACTGTGCACGCACTAGTACAGTATGTGGACACAATATAGGAAGCAACCTCATGCTGATAAAACCTCTGTATCTGTTTGCAGAGCCGCAAGAATCCTCTATCCCTGCTCAAGAATCCAGAACAACAAAAGAAAAAAAGTATAAATAAATAAAAATTAAACTCAACAGCCTCCAAAATTTGCAATAAGATCCAAACAGACGAAATTATCTAAAAGTAAATTTCAAAAAAATAAAAAATCATCAGCTGGACAACAGAGGGAAAAAAAAAGTTAAAATTAAACCCGTCACAAAAAGGAGAAAGAAAAAGAGGACAAAACACAAACCATAAACCTGATGATCTCGGATACATGACGCCCAAAAATGCTCGTTTTTTTTCCCCCTCTCTCTCGAATCATGACAGAAAACACGAACTACGAAAAAAATGCAACAATCCGGGGCTAATCTGCGGTTATCGACTTGATCGGGGATTGTCGTCCAACGTCTGTGTCAATACTCGAATCCTCTTGCAAACTGCTCGATGCCCAGACGCTCTCCCGTCGTCGTCTTCCCCAACGTTCCCAACGTCAGATTCCCATAGCAATATCAACTCCACACCCCCAAAACCCTAACCCTAACCCTAACCCTAATTTCCCAGCCCTTATTGTTGACTCCCCAAATAGGACGTTTGCAAATGCCAAATCTCTTTGAAGAAAAAAACACTAACACTAAAGGCATATTGTAGTACCTTTGGCATTAATGAATTCCTTTTGGGAATTGCCAAAAAATTTGAAAAATACTTGCCTCCCATGCCAAAAATCTAAAGGAAACTTCTTCATCACACACTAGCTTCATTATTTAATATAATGTCTATTTTATTTTATTTTTTAATTTACTGCCAAATGTAACAAATTAACAATATTATTATTATTAGACACCTTGATGCTGAACCAAGCTAGGCATTATGGTATTTGTTTAAAAGGTCACATCACATTGAATAAAAGTTTTTTTTTTCATATAATCTTCTCTTTCAAATTGATATTGTTTCATGAATTTTTTAATGTAATCAATACACGATTTTATTTTTTAATTTCAATAGGTGAAGGTTGAATATTATGTTGTAGAATTAGTTTAAATGAAAATGATTTCATGGAAAATCCATATGATCATGGAATTTTGTTTTTGATGCTATGCAATTCAAGGAACAAATGAAAATATGTTATTGTTTTGGCTAGTGTTTCTTTTAAAGAATTTTTGTTTGTAACCAAAGTGGTGATTATCCCTTGGAAGATTTAGCCAAATACGGCTATATACCACAAATCTTTTATCATCCTTCTATATGTTTTGCTACACAATGAAAACCAAATATATGAATCTAGCAAGTATTGATTTTTCCTAACTTTTGGCAACTAAAATCTTCTGATTTTTTAAAAATTATCTTTAGTTCTACTTCTTGGCAAAATTTTGCCAATTAAAAAAAAACATAGATTTCAACCATATGTCAATTGATCATCATTAGTAATGTAATGAAGTGTAGAGTGCAAAGCCCAAGTAGTTAATTAAGGACTCCATTGATGATGACAATTTTGTTTCAATTTTGTGACATGGAAATATCAATATTTTTTTCCACAATAAATTAACAACGTTTGTTTAATTTGCATTAGAAGAACAAGTTTCACCAAAAATTCCACAATGTTTTTGGTGAAAATGTGACAAAATTGTCAAAATAAAATCATTGGCTTCATTGTTGAACACTTTTTCAAAAAAATAATGTAAGATTATTTGGTTGCTTGTTGTGTAATAAAAAAAAGGCATTCAATTTTGAAAATCTTTGGAACAAAACAAATTTAATACCCACCAATTGTATTTATTGGTTAAACAACATACGCAATTGGATAATTACTTTGCCTTTTCATGGTAGGTTCAAATTTCAAACTAAAAAAAAATACAACGATAGTGGAGGTGCTTAGGAAAAAAGAAATAGAGTGGCAGTGGAATTTTTTTTTTTGTTTGTCAAATTTTTGTTTGACTTTAATGAACTTCAAGTAATAGATAGACCAATGAATGGATGAGAAAGAGTAAGCAAAGCCATACTCTTTCAAGATTTGCCACGAACAAACAAGAAAAAAAAAAAAAGTAGAGGAGAGGAAAGAGAAAATGTAAAATTCTAGTGTTTGGGGCTATGTGTTACTTGCCAACTTTTGTTTTTCCACAACCTCCACAAGTTTTGAAACACTAATAAAACCTTTTTGCAAGAATTTTTTTTTGTTGTTTGGTTAACCTAGATAGGTTGATTTACCCCATTATTACCCCCATTTTAGTTTGAAAAAATGGCGCAACCTTGTCTATGTTCAAAAGAAGAAAGAAACAAGGTTTAGGGTTTCAAGATAAGCATCCATAAATAAATAAATAAATAATAAAGAGAAAAAAACCACAAAAGTCGATTGTCTTGCTTGCAAAACCATTATGTCTAGATAACTAATTCACTCATAGGCCTATTTAAAGGACCTTTTTATTAAAGCATTTTTCCTCCCCTTTTCTATTCAATTTCTAACATTGATAAACCATGGGACTTAGGCAACAAGGAAAGGTAATTGAAAGTAGTAACACTTGTATTAGTGTGTCCTTCTAAAGTGAGTACATGTACATGCCAATGCAACATAAAATATAAACCTCATTGGGGCACCCGACTAACTAGCCATCCATGAGCGTTGTAGTCCGTCCTTTAAGCAAGTGAAGACATAACTACCTTTCCACCACAAAATAGGAAACTTTGTGTGGCTTTCCTTATTTCAAATCTTGCAAAACTAAAAACAAATAATGAAGTTTATAATATTTTGGTATTCAAATGTTTAGGTCCTATTGAATCTAGTTGAGTAGTGATCATGATGCCCAAGCTTATAGCAAAATTAAGGTTTGGCCTTGGTGTAATGCCCTAGCAAAAGATTCCTTGGAAAATTTCCTATCTTTTTCCTTTCCTTTCATTTAGTATTGTGTGATTGGTTTTGTAGATTTAAGATTGCCTTGTAATGATAGGATAGAAAATGAGGCCCGTGTTCATAATAAACCTATGTTCGCAGCACCAAATGTCTCATGTTCCCTAACTCATTGTTTCATCAAACCTCGTAGTTCCCACCTCCCATTTGTTTTATCATGTGCCACCAAAGACCTATCCTCCACTTCATCCCTCACGCAAATTGTAAACTACAAACCACCCATTAATTACCCATCCCATTCTAACAAATCACACACCACCTACTAGTTCCCTCAACCCCCAACCCTTTGTGTGAATGTGGGGCCCTAACCATACATTTTCCCAAACCCCTTCAATCATGCATAGGTAGGACATTTTCCCCCTCCCACTCTATTAGTCCCCATAGTTGGCCATGATCAGACCCCCAACCTACATTCATCTTTTCAACATGCTTTCAACCTCCACCTAATTTTTTTTGCCCCACTTGTGGGCCTCAATTTATAACTCGAAAGTTAATTTGTCATCAACATTAATATTAAACATTCAATTCATCTAATCCAAACCCTTGTGATCATCTCAACTCAATACCGTCCTTTGCTCCCACCCCAGCTACATAAACTTGGACATGGGTTTCATCATTAGATGTCCTTGGGTCCTTTCATTTAGGCATGTATCAGCCTCGATTGTACAACTACATCCCCACCACTCTATAATGTAATGTACAAATGGCATTTTGTTTTCCATTGGATAAGTTAACGCAAAACTTGTACAATGTGGCAAATTGGCACTTGCTCCTCTTATTAACCCAATGGTGTCTCGTTCTACCCTTTTGCGATGGGGCGACATGACATAGGGAAACAAGAATTCAACTCCAACGTCTTTTAATAAGTGATTACAAAAACTTGCAAAAGGAATTTTTTTTGTGAACCCAAGCTTTGGTGACCAATTCAAGCTCCATCCTTCTTCCCCAACATGATCCTCCCATTCATAAATGTTTGTTTCATAATTTAATTTTTGGGCATGCAAGGGAATACTCTCGAGCAATTCATGTTTTGGCACCATTTTTTCCTATGCTCACATCCTCTGACACCACCTTAACTCTCACCACATTACACCCTGAATCATATGGTTATTTCTTACTTTTCTTTAAAGATTACAAATTAAACCAAAACTTCAATTTTTTTTCTAATTCCTTCAAGTTGGCATTTTAATGCATGTTGCATTTATCAACAAATGGTCCTTTTGGAATGGTTATTTAACACCTTCAAATTTATTTTCACCCAGAGGATTTAACGAATGGATTCCCTTAATTATTTTAGTTGTGTTATCATATTACACATGGTAACATTCCACCCCAAATTGCACATGTTTTTGGAATAACATGCCTTTTAATCATGACCAAACCTTCAAATGGAGTTCATCCCATTGTAGTGAAGGAAACATTGTATCAACTCCCAAGCCACGCTTCACGTTTTCAATTTTGCAACGCCTTTGCAACACATTTCTCCACACACCAATTTGGAATTATAATTAGGGGCAGTTGTGAAATAGTAATCCATGGCATCAAGTGCACCTTAGACCTTCAACCAACTAGGTTGTTTTTCAGCTAGATGTGGCAAACACCTTTAATTCGATGCCAAGAGTGACGCGCCCCCAAATCCCTTGTTAGACTCAAAAGAGCCCAACTAAGTCAAAAAGTGGAAGTAGATGGGACTTAGTGTCGCTCCTAGTTTCCAGCACTAAAGGGGGTGAGAGGGGCGTGTTGAAAGCTCCGGGATTAGACTAGGAAGAGGGACAAGCTACTTAGTTATTCGGTCCTGCATCCAAAACCAACCAACAAGTTGGTTAAAATTCATTTTGCATCCTTTTGGTGTTGGAACAAGCCATGGGCGACCTTGGACTCACTTGACTCACCATGGCCCGAACTCGAGGGAAGCCACCACCTTCCCCCATATATTATTCTATGCGTTGCTCTGCTGCACCCACATTCAAATGGCTTTTATTCCCGGGACTCCCAAGGAGGAGTCCTGAAATTGTCACGGTTTGGACTCCCAGGACTTTGGAAACTCATAACTCCCAGCTCAAACCTCTGATTGGGATGAGGTCTAAAGCAAACTTGTAGTTCTCCTCAAGATCTTTCCAACAGTGTGTCGCACTCTATCTACACACACCGGGATCGGGTGGATTCCCGACTTTTTGTGGTCGAGAGTCAAACTGCCAGTTTAACTCCCGGCCCTTCTTTTGCCCATAACTTGTGCTGTAGATGTCCAAATGGCTCATGCGAGGCCATTTTCGACATCTACACTTCAAGGCCTTTCCAACATTATAAAAAAAACTTCAAGGCGAGGTGTTTTTCCCTCTGCTATCGAGCTCTGAAGTTGCAAAAGTCGCGGAGGACTCCAAATTCCCACCTTTGGGAGTGTGAGTCTCATTCTCACACTTGCTTCAAAGTGGGGTTGCGACAAAGAGGGGTCATATTTCAAAAAAATTATGTAGTAAGTGGGGACATCATACAACTTTGTTCCTGCATTTTTTGCATTTGAATCTCCCTTATTTTACAATCATCATAATTGTGAAGGTGATGTCACAATCATCCCATGTGCCATGAGAACCCATCAAGGTGATCATTTGGGGGGCATTATTCACTTTAGCCCATTTTAGGGCTTTACATTCTATAATTAATCATTTCCATTTTTATTTATTTCCATCCATTATAGATGAGATTCACATCATAGGTCCCCTTTCAATTGTACCATCTACATATGAGCGTTTCCAAATAAAATTTTGTGCGATAAATCTTTTTATCCAACCTCAAAAATGCATAGCATGGTCACCCTTTGGATTGCCATTGGGCTTCAATAGCCCGTTAGAAGGAATTAAAATCTTGGGGGTTCTATTGGGCACCTCAACTTTCACATCATCTTTCATAAAAAATGTCATGCTATAGGATGTTTAACATGTGGACCTACTCCTTGTAATGGGTGATGTTCAAGTAACCTTTGGAATTTTAACTTCTTGTTTCATGCAACACCCATCATATTTTTTATGATGCACACCTCCATATTTCACCTTCATAGAATCCCTTTTTTTTTTTTTACTCTTCCTTCCTTAAAATGTTTAGACACCTTTTAGGTACAAGATCCTTTGATAGCCTAGAAAGACCTTTAGCTCGTAAACATGTTTTTCTCCCAATGACTTTTGATGGCGTCAAATTCATATTGATAGCCACCATCGCCTAAATAACCTATTTAGTACTTTGAGTCTTGTCATTTTAATCACAGGTGTTAGGTTTATGGTTGATCAACATCCCTTCTTTCTTGAAACCTTAGCATGAATCGACAACAACACATTTCCTTTCCAACAACACCTCAAGGCGACATGATTTTCTATCACTCCCAACTCATGTGTGTTTTCTTCCATTTGAACAACTCATCGAGCAACAAATGGTTCAACTTCAAGATTCCATCTTGGAGCATTTGCACCATCATACCCTTTCCAACATGCTCTTTGACAAGATATCTAAGGCCCATCGTGCTCGAATTTTATTATGTTTTGGCCTAGGGACAAACGTTTGGCTTACAATTCAACCAATTTCCCAACCTTTTGATTATCTTGTCAAACTTTTTTTCACAACACTTTGTAGGGTAAACTTATCCTTGGGTGGTACACTAGGAACATCACACCCCAAAAATTTTCAACCCATCCAACTTCAAGACAACATAGGATTCACATTTTTTTTAAAAAAATCATTCCAATTTTTTCATCAAAAGGTTACCCAAATCATGTAGAATTCAAAACTCTTATTAAATTTACCAAAAAAATGTGTTTTAATGTGGAAAATGAATGCATAAGGAAAAAGTTTTGAGAATGTCACACAATTGATTTTCTATATCAAGAACACAAAAAAAAACTATTTTTTGAAAAAAATTCTTGGATGTTATTTTTTATGAATACTTCAAATGCCAACCTACTTGATTTTTTTTATAAATAATTGATTGAATTTATTTTTATTTAAATATAAATTTTTGATATCAATATCGTGAGGTCTTAGAAGGCCATTGATGTCAATAACACAAATGATAACTATTTTCACCTTTTGTTATTTTAATGACTAGTTTGGATCAGTCCCTTGTGCATGTATTATATATATATAATATGTACATGTAAGGACACTTAAAAGAAAAAAATCATGAACTAGGTCAATAATGGTTTAGGAATCATAACGTTAATGCATGTTATAGGTTTTTGGGTGGTCAATATTTTTCACGAGTTTGTACATAAGTGGGGAAAACATAGCCCACTTGGTCTAATCAAATAAACCAATGTTTAAGTAGATCAAATTTTATTTCTTAAATTGGGTCCAACTTTCTTGTGATTTTGGCAAGGTGGTTCCTAGTGGTACCACCCAAGGAAAAGTTTGTCGAGTACACAATTTGGACTACCCCATCCCTCGATTGTAGGTATCCCTTGATGTGTGCGCACACATCCCATTGACCTTATGGGTATTCATTTTTTACTTTGTGTTCATGGTAATGAATGCACTGGAACCCATGATTACTTCCCTAACGTTGCACAACTCAAGGATTTGCCACCTTCGATGTAATTCAAACCAAGGAAATGAGTTATCACAATTGATACCATGATGATCAATTTTTCCCTTTAGCAATTGAGGTATTTGGTTGTTTACACAAACATGTTAATGTGTTTTTACATGATTATGCCAATGCCATTTGGAACTTGAAAGGGCCAGAAAGCCTTCATCTTTCTATTTTGGTCATTTTTTTCATCAAAAAGTTTTAATCACATTACAAAGCGTCCTCCATATTAAGTCAGGCGGTAGTTGTAAGCTTGGCTACTTCCTGACTTCCACCCTTTTAAGACATACATCCCATCACCATGGTCAACCTATTGCAAGTCGTTGGTTTTTTACATGGAGAAATATGGCCAACCTACTACATGCAATTAGTTTTGGACATGGAAAGATTTTGACATCTACTTTCAACCAACTTGATGTCCTATAATTTTCCCCTTTCCTTCTTTTTACCCCTTTGTACATTTTCCTAATTTACGATGTGTTTTTAATAAAGTTTTGCAAGGTTTCTACTAAATACTTCCCTTACTATATATTGAAAACTTTTCATCTAGACACATGCATAGCCATGGAACATGCCCGTCCAATGTACACACACATAATATTCCATGTGTCATTCACATATTGGGTCAAGTTTGATGTAAAATCTTAAACCCAAATCCTATACCAATGTTGCATAACCTTTATCTTACAAGTAAAACCAACCAAAAGGTTACAATTCAATGTATTTCTTGTTTGGTTTCAAAATTTTCATGGAACATTGCCTATCTTAATTGTGAATGGTTTGAACTAGTGTTAGTATGTTTATGGATTTCAATAGATTTATATTCAAATTATAGGTTAGGTTTTATAGTATCTCAAACAAAGGTTTTAAAAGTTTCTTGGAATTACCATTGGAACCTAACCAAAGAACCAAATTACTTTCCAAATTGAATTAGAACTTGAATTATAGGTGGTGCCTTGTTTTTTTAAGTTACATATTTTTAAAGTATATAAATAAAATTTTATTTTGAAATATAAACTTGGCCTTATGTTGTAGACAAGTTAGTGCATTTGATTGGTTGTACATAATTAATAGTATGTAATCTTTATTTTGAACTATGTGCACTAGTTCAACAAACTATTATTTATTGTTTGTTATTATTCTTAGTTTTATACAATGGAAATGGAACTAGACCTTGTCTTAAAACCAAACTAGCTTTAAATTCTTTCTAAAAATGACTATAACTAAAGGTTTTGCAAATTTAAAGCAAAGGTCCCATCAAAAACCAAAAGCAAAAGGGAAAAAATAAATGTCAAAGGTTCCTTTTGAAATCAAGAATTAGACAACATTGGTTTCAACTTGTTATTAGGGGCATTATGTGATGAAAAGCTTGTTTTGTTGGTTCAACACAAACATTAACAAAAATATGAAGTTTTGTAACCACTGTGTTTATGACTATATGTGATTAAATATCATTTGTAACTAATTATGGTCGTACTTATAATTACATTGCAACTAATTTGCAACTATGGTTTTCATCATCTTTGCAAGGGAACAACTTTTTGTTTGGTCTTCATCCAACAAAGGCCACATATGTCACATTGGTTACAATTGTGACCAAAATTAATTGCAACCCTACAGTCCATTTAATGTATTTATTACTAAGGTATTTCTATCCCATTGAGGACATAAAGTAGATGACTTTTGGCCATCTTTCTAATGTTAGTGTTGCTATCTAGCGTGGGTGTAAATTTTAAGTAAAAATCCTTAGCATGTCATCATAAACAATCCGCATGAAAGCTCTCGCTACACTAAAGTAGGCTCAACCTCGGGAAAAATAGTGTAGAGAATTTCTCAGAGACTACACATGGGGTGCTTGATATTGGGGCATATTAGAATATACAAGTGTATAATGTGGGTGTGCATAATGGGTGTATAAAATCTTATGTAACATGTATTTTAAACATATTGAAATATTTCAATCATATACAAAACATATATATGTATACTTTGAGTACATTGAAGTTGTATTTCAAATATATATGGAACATATTAAGGTTGTATTACATGTGTATCCAAGGTTTACTATAGTTATATTATCATCATCATCATCATTATATTACCTTAATTATTACAACTTATAATATTTAATATAATTAGTAAATAAAGTATACTAACATGTAATAAATACTAAAAAAAAATTGCAAATATGTTGCAACTAAGTTGGTCACATTTGCAATTAAAAATTTAACCCATATCTTTTGTGTTCCATTCTTTTAATGTGGAGTATATAATTATGTGCATTAGTTGTATTTGAAATTCAAATGTCATTCAAAGGAAGAATTAATGAAAAAGGTTCAATCCTTAAGGTTAAACCTAAAATAAACTATGATTATCTTTTAACTATTAAATTAGCCTACTCCTACTTATTTACCTCCCTAAGCCTACCTTTTTTACCTATTTACATAGATGCCACATGTCAACATTTTATTAACCTCAAATTGAAAAATGAAAATTTAATTAAATAAATTATTAAATTATGAAATTGGGCTTAAATGTGCCACATGTCACAAAAAACTTGGCCTTAAAATTTAACACAATTAGTATGGCATGTGAATTTTTTTAATTGTTCAACATGTCATGATCTAAAACCATATAAAATGGAGGATGAGGATTTTTTAAAGATTATATTAAAATAATTTTGAAACAATACAAAATGCTACCACATGTGAACACATCATTTGTTGTTGATGTTGACCAAATCAATTGGATGTTATTTGCAAATGGGAATACTTATATGTTTAATCAAAGGATGAAAATGTATTTTGTTGACTTTGATTTTCCATGCAAAGGTCATGTTGTTTGTGACTATGGTTGCATGTGACTTGTGGAATGCAACTACTAGCTTGCAACTAAAAACTTGTCACGAAGACTAATTACAAAATCTCACTTTTCTTCTAATGAAATAGCATCTATGTAAAATTTGGGGGAGGGATTTTTGTTCAAATGTGAACTGATGTGGGAATTACAACTATGCGTGATAGGTTAATATGTAGTCCCACAGAGAGGAAACTGTGTATAGGGTAAAATTTTTGCATAAATTTCAACAACTAGGTATGTAGGTGATAGTTGGAAAAGTTTTAGATATAAGAGAAATCATAATTTGAACTTTTTTACAAATCAATTGGAAACTTCATGGAACATTTTCCCATCTATTTGTGAAATAAGGTAGTTTGTTTTGTTTTGTTTGTCAAATTGAAATTTCTTAAACCACAAGCTTCCTTATTGAACCATTTTTTCAATGAAATCTAAATAAAATCAAAACTAATTTTTTTTTGGAAATTGGGGCATTATTGGTCTTGTTGGAAAACCTTTGGTGAATTAGATTTAATGAAGTTTATTTCACAAATTTCAAAGTTACGGTGTGGAAGATATTGATCTTGTTATTGAAATTTGAAATAAATTGCAAAAAATGGGTTTGGAAGGAAAAATCAATTGAGCCTTCAATATTTTCATATGTTAAAATTTATAAAATTTCAATTCTAAAGATCTGAAAAATAAATAATGCGTTCACACTTGGGCCAACTACACAAGCTACATTAGTTATAATTGTTGTTGGTTTGAACTTCCCACAATTAGAGGTTGTGATGAAAGGCTTGTTTTGTTGTGCACTGTTATGCAAGGAGGAGCTCAATTTGCAATGTTTTAAACAATCAATTTAGTATTGTTTAGCTATTTATTTGTGTACAAAGAAGTTGAATTATATAATAAACTTTAAACAATCAACTTGATAGTAGAGCTTGTCAAAGAAGTTCATGTTTTTACAATTGACTTCAAATAAGCAACTTGATACAAGCTTTTTTCATGTGTTCATTATAAAGGAACTCAAAGTATACAAAAACTTTTAAGTCATTTACTTGATGACATAATTTTTTTCCATTGTCTTTTCTACAAGCCTATCAAGTTTAACAAATCAAACAAATGAAACATGCACCAAATTCTATGTTTTAAAAATCCATGCCCAATGTTGTGGAGCACAATAGATGAAGGAATACAACATGAAAACATAAAAGAAATTTTTTCTTGCAAAAAAACCTTCTCGCCCAAATAATTTTTAAAAAATAAATTAAACTTGGTCGATTTAAAATGTAAAATTTTAATGGTTTTGGGGATTTTAATTTCCATGGAAAATGTTTAATAAAAACCATAATTTTTTTATGGTTTCTAATATGTAACCAACATTATAAGGTAATTATTAGTATTTTGTTCACATCCAAGTTTGACTAAATTGGGGGGCACGGGGTGGGGGAGGATGCCCTAAGATACAAAGATTAACCAAATAATTAATAATTAATTTTCACCCAAATATTTTTTTCATAATACCAAAATTGTCATTAGTTCATGACAATAAAAGTTTTTCCTAAACCTTTTTCATTCAAACCCATATGCAGTGATATAAAGTGAAATCAAAATTAACACAAAATTAAAAATAAAATCCATGATTCAATTATTGGTAATTATAACATACATTAATTTAACCATGATTTTGAATAATAAGTTTTTAGTTTTTTTTTAGATGTGCAATCCTAAAGTTCAATTTTTGAAAATTTTAACAAACCTTCACATTCAATATTGGAAAAGAATTGTTGAACCAAATGACCTAAAGACATTTGCAATTGGAGCAAGTTTGTTCAAGGATTTCAAATGTAATCTTACTATATAAAAATCCATGATACAAGATTTCAACATTCAAGTGACATAGGAACTGGTTTATATGGGTTTTTTTGTAAAAAGTTTTGTATGTTGCTTCTACATGACCATTTCAATTGTATGGTTGTCATTGGACCATTCCAAAGACAATTCAAAAATAACTACCTCATTTTCAAGCTTAATTATGTCATAACTATTTCTTTTACACCTACTTCATAATTTTTTTCTTTATAACTACTTCCTTTCCCTGTTAACTTTCATAATAACTACCTTGTTCCTTCTTCCTATCCAACAACATGGATATAAAAAGACAAATTAACATTTGTCTTTTCATGTCCATAAAATGTATATTAATTTAAATTAAATTTGACATTGACATAAATATATGAAAACATAAAAGAAAAAAATTAAAACGTTTGATCATCACTAGTAGCATGTAGCAATGTGGAGTTCAAATAATTGACGACATCAAAGTGCCGTAACCCACAAATGCATAATTTTATCATAGGTAAAGTTTGTTTGTTCATAAAATATTTATTTATTTCAAAAATGGGTTTTTGTTATGGATGCTACCAAATATATCAATGCACAACTATTAAATGTAATTGCTTACAATAATTAAGCCAACTTTCAATCACCATCCATAGCTTCAAATAGCCCCCATATAAATTTTAGCCCAACCTTGGTGTGGCTTTGCAATCACATTCTTCCCATGCATTAAACATTGATTTAATCAAGTATGAGTTCAATGAAGCCTTTGTTTTTTGGTTGTGCACCCTTTTCCTTCCTCCCCATAACCTTCACCTTAACCCTATGTTGTTGCCTACTTTTTTTCTTCCATTTTTTAAACACTCAAACTACTAACCTAAGCTTGCACTAAAGCTCCCTTGCATTTGCCTCTATGCACTCAAATTTTGTAGCACTAAAACACTCCTTGCACATGTAAACTTTTTTTGTGCACTAAAGTTTTGTTACACTAAGAAACCTAAAACACTAAATGTTTTTAAACTCTGGGCAAAAAAACACCATGAATTTTTGAATGCAACATCCCGTCATTATTTACAATTTTGCTAATGCATAATAGACCTATGCTCTAACTAAATTTACCCATTATAGCAAATGTGAAATCTTAAAATTTGCATTTGCATTTTGAAGGTCATGTAATGTTTGAAGGCCATTAGGAGGCACTTATATTTGGGAGGTCATAATGTTTACAAAAGATGTGTACGATTACAAATTTTGAGCTTGAACTACAATTGAATCAAGTTGCAACATCTAATTTATATTTTAGTATAACCTTTCATCTAAATCCCAAGTTTGTCATAACATGGACATATGTGCAAATACTATGGAAAGCTTGGTATCCAAACTTATAAATGTCAACAAAATTAATGAAAAGTATTTTTATGCTATGGAAAATATCCCATGGTTGAAACCAAACCCTACAACGCCTAGTTTTTCATTTCTCCTTTTATTGTTTGATGACCTTGTGCATGAGTAAATTTGTCATTGACTACAAGAGTTTGATGATGTTCTCATTAATATGTGAGATTGTTACATATCCTATAGTGCCTAAACAAATCATGGACAACGAATCGTAAAAAACAAAACACTTGGGATTAGGCTTTTGCAACTATGTAAATTGAATTACAATGGATCAATCAATGGTTTTAAGGTAAAGGAATATGAAAAAAATCCATAATATGGTGAATTCCATGGAAGGATTATTTAGTTTTGAAGCTCATAGTTAGCATTGAATTTATTTATGTGCTTTAAGTACATTTTTTGGTTTCAAGTAAAGGTTGCCAAAAAAATTGTGATTTGATGAAATCACATGTACACACATGATATTTTGTTTGTTCGAAATGTTCAAACTAACATGATTTTGATCATCTTATAAAATGACATACTTTAACATTTTTATTAAATACTTGAAAATGTGAATAAGAATGATATTGTTATCTCTAGTAGACGATGAATTGAGAATTTGTGAATATAAAATACCAAAGTATTATTTGGAGGTTGCAATTTTTCATGACATAACAAGGGAATGGATTTGAATTAAACATTGTAAAATGAAACAATTGATGGCCAAAGCAAAGATGATGGGGGCTCAAATTGTGAATCCCTCAAAACATGACAAGGATGGCTAGCTTTTAAGACATGATGGAAGGAAAAAAATAAACATTAAATTTTTAATGACAATGATAATCAAAACTAATGAAAACATATAGGTTCCACTAGTGGTTGTCACCATGACAATTATGGAGGTCATCCACTTGACAATTATGAAAACATTTCATGATTACCTAACTAACTTTCTCCTTTCGCAAAATCCATGTGACAATTATGAAAACATTCCATAACTACCTACCTATCTTACTCCTTTCACCAACCCACCTACATGATATGAAAAGTCAACGTAACATGTGCCTTTTCATAATTTGGTTCAATTCAACTCAACAATTTTATGAAAAGAATTCAATTGAATTAAATTTGAATCAAATCATTATGTATTCAATTGAAATTTCAATGAAAATCCTAACCATGTTGAATAAAAAGGAAAAAAATATTATGTTTAGTTTAATCATTTCAATTTAGGATCTTGAATTTAAACTCACTTGAATTTGAATTGAATTGAGTTGCATTCAATTCAAGTTGCATTATGAAAATTAATTCATTATTAAATCATTCAAATGAAACTCAATATCTACAAAATAACTCATATTTTTCATCAATTCATCAGCATTAGTAGTGTGTAGCAACACAAAGCCCAAGTTGTATAAGGAAATTAACGCAATTCAATCTTTCAAAAGTCCACAACATTAACTTTAAGTCTTAATCATCATTCATGTATTTGAATGCCAAAAAAATTTAAATTGAATAGTTACAACTCATGGTTCCCTAATTGTATTGCGCCAAAATAATATTTATTAAAAACTTTTTGAGGTTTCAAATGATTAGGAAAAAAAAATCCTTCAATATTAGGAGTGAGATTATTCAACATTCCCAATTAATTCAAAATCCCTTACTATATATAATTAACATATATGTTTTAAATATTACAATTTTTCTTGAAGGTTTTTTTACTCTTCATACTTTTCGACAACATATTACTAAAACACTAGGTATTAATAAGTTAATGTTAAGTAGGTTGAAAATTTTGAAGATTAGCATTAACGTATTGACCTACTATTCAACCTACTTCAAATATCCCAATTTCATCACATTTAATTTTCAATGCTTTTATAAGTATAATAAACCAAACAAAATGAAAAAAAGTTTGAGTGAAGACTTTGAAATGTATATTTTATTTTTATAAAATTAAAATATGCTATATTGAATTAAATATACATTGGAACATATTCAACATACAACTAATTGTAACAAAAGTTTAAATAAAATACACATAAAAGGTAGCACTACAAGATGGGAAAGCTCCATATGATTGTAGAAGACCACATCAATTATGAAAAAAAACATTTATTATCATTTCTCTTTTCTTTGTTTCAAAAAACATCTAATAACAAGATCTCGTATATTATCCCAAGGATGAATTTATAGTGGAATGTCCATTTTCAAAAATATTCCATCACATACCTTTATAGTAAATGGGTGATATCATAGTCATGAAAAACAAACCACACCCAATGACATGTTAACTTTGAGACCTCTCAACAATGCGTGGAAAAGATTATGGTTCACACAATTGAATGGTTAGTGTTATGTCTTGCAAACAAATAATATATAAATTATGGATGGGGTAAATTAATGTATAGTGAAATTTGAATTTTTAATCCTTTTGAACAAACTTCCACATTTTCAATTTCATAAGAATTGAAATGAAACAATTAGACCTAACATATTATTCAAAGAAAAAAATCTAATCAATTTTTCATAATTGCATCTAAATATATATATTGGATCTTCATTTATGTCATGGGTTTGAAGTATACAACAATTTGTATCATTTTATTTTTAGAATGTAAATTTTTACCATAATTTCAAATGCATATTATATATGTTTGTTAATAAATATATTGTGCCTTACCATATTTGTTTGTCCATGAATATCTTTCTTACCATAAAGGAGGGAAATTATAACATGTCTTTTAATCTTATTGAGCAGTTGTAAGAACTTATGCCTCTTTTACACCTTATCAAGATTGTTATTTTGTGAGTGTGTGAACAAGAATAATAAAGAATATTCCAAATATATTCCATCGATGTCAAATGGAATATTCTTTGACAAATTCCAATGACATGTCAAAACATTCAATCCCTAACCAAAAAAAAAATTCCAACACATCATCACTATTATGTGGATTTGCCACATGGACATCTGATGACAATATTTATGTTCAAACAAATGTAGTACAAAATTCCACCCAAGTTTGTGCCCCATGTTGTTGAATCACAAAAAGGTACTTGCTACATTTCTTAAAAGGTCTTGCCCCTTGGAACTCCAAAGGACACATATATAGTAGCCATTCAGTGATTGCGTTATCCTTACATTTATAATAAAAATTTTGTTATATTTTCTCATTTTTTACTTTCTATTAGCATTTTTTTTTATCTCTCATTACTACCCATTTGCATTTGGTATATCTTTAATACAATTTTGCATTTTCATTACCTTGGTTAAATATTTGCATCCTCCCATCCATTATTTTTAATTAATGTACTTTATTGCCTTATTTAATATTTCCAATTTTGTGAGTTCTTCCCATAATAATGAAAACCAGATGAATATTTATTAATGAAAGGACACTTACATTTGAGTTGATGATTGAGAATGCTTTGTTGCAAATAATTTTTGATTCAATTTTAGAGCAAATAGTAAGACCATGGTGAATTCCTTAAAATGACACTTGATTTGACCCTTTATGTAGATAATTAAAAATCAATAAATGGGGCACTTTGGAAAAAGAAAGAAAGGATGACACATATGTATGGGTTGCTTAACAATGGGCAAATCCAAAAACGAAACAACAAAGTCCATATATTGTCATGAAAAGGATGAACCCCAAATCTATAAAAGAGGTGATAAAATATTATCATTTGGTAATGTTCAAACATGGATGAAATTCTTGAAACAACATGCAAGCCTTAAAAAGCCATTCCCAAAGCACTATTTATTAATTTTCTAAAAGACTTATCAATTGCAACCTTGGTCACCCTTTGTGAATTACTAACAACAGAAATTGCAAAATCTTCAATAAGACTATATGCAATTCCAAGCAAGCGGGCATGGGTCTCATAGCATGAAAGAAACAAACTCCTACAACCACATGTGAATTGACATATGATTGGACCACCCCCAAAACCATTTGAAGCGTGGGATAGTTGGAAAAGACAATGTCCGAAACCCTAATGATAAAAGAGATAAAACTTGATCTTGATTTTGCATAATCTCATTTTAATTTGTTTAGTTTATTTTCAAATATGGTCTTCTTGCAATGAAATTGTAATTCAACATTTAAAAATTGAACCAAATGTAATGGAATAAGACACATGTTCAACAAGCATGTGTGCAAATCTTGGAACAAACATGCAACACATGGGTCCAAACATCAATTATTCAACAACAAAAGGGATGGAGGAACAAGTGATGGGTAGTGATAGCCAATTGCACATGGAAATGGCTAAACATATGTGATCTTTGTAAAGGTAGGTGAGAGGAAATGGCATGTTAAAATTAAATGGAACAAAAGCTAAACAATGTCCATTCAATCAAATTGTGCAATACATATATGTATATAGAATAATTTACATTGTATAGATTTAAAGATCATATGTATGTTTAGGTTTAGAATAACCTTTGTTTTTTTAATATATAATGGGTAAAACACACAAGTGGAATACATTCACAATATGCAAGGTCAAGTTCATGTATTATGTGTATTAGCATTGATATGAATTGCAATGGGACTTGCTATTTTGGATTGAAAATAAAACAAAAGTGTGATAAGAGAGGTATCATCACATCTTTTCAATTTCCTTGTATTGAATTTATCCCATGAGTTCTTGAGGGACATTCCAAATGTTGGGCCAAACTCAACTATTGTTACATTTTATGCATTTTATTATGTTTGGGAATGCCTTCACCCTTTAGCTTTATAAACTACACAATGAGTTGATATAGCAAAGTCATTATTTTATTTACTTTTGTTGCATTTAATGTTTCTAAATATTCTTTCTACACATCAAACTTCTAAACCCCAATTACATTTGACTATAATTCACATCTCTCAATTTTTATACCAAGCACCTTCATATTGACATAAATTAATTCAATAATAAATTGTAAGACAAAACATTGAAAAGTTAGAAAATAAGTTGGATGAATCATCATTGAATACTTGTTAATTAATCATAAATTTGATATAAAATACATAAAAGTGTGAAAACATGAATCAAATGAACATACTTCATGCCAAAATTGAAAAATAAATATAGATTATCACTATCATGTGCCCTTTTACTTTCAACGTTCACATTGAAAGGTTGAACAAATGAAGTGGGTAAAATGAAGAGTGCAACCATGAGGTTGACATCTCAAAGATATAAACACAAACTCCTAATGTGAGTCCCCTTTAACTTGTTTATTATGCCACAAAACATTGTGGATCTTGTTATGATCATTACAAAAGGCAAACAATTTGCTCTAATTATTGCCTATCATTTGCACATCACCTACCAAATTGCCAACCATATTATAGGAACATCTACCAAGATAATTCCACAAGCCAACAATTTCAGATTTAAAAATTATGACATGTCTTCTCAAAAACTTTAAAATACTTAATGTTGGTGATTTATGTTGATGGATTTTTTCTCCAATGTTGTAGATATGTATCAATTTAATGGAATGTAAAACATTAAATCCAAATGGAAAATCTTTTACTATTATAATTATGTACATTTCATATTTCAAACATGGTAAGACTATTGCATTCATTGTGTCAGAGTTTTTTCTACAAACAAAAAACAATGAATGATTGAAACAAGATGTTTCTAGCTTTGTGTAGAATGAAGATAAATACTATTCATTGTTGAAATGCTAGTTTTAATTTGACTTAAAATGATATAACAATATTTTCAAATTGTTTTTGTGGAATTATTTTTTGCAATGTTGTACATATTGACTACACACAACAAATTATTGCCCATGTTGATTACCTTTATTCTAACATTATTTTGGGATTCAATCATGTTGGAAGACTTTGGTTATGAAGATACATATGGTTGTGCTAATGTTAATGACTTTTGCATGCATGTGATTAGGAATATGAAATTCTAACGTCATTAATTTGTCACCTTTTTTCAACCAAGTTATATTGGGGCTTCCAATGTCTTAACATATGATATTGAATTCATTTCAAACATATTCACCTTCCCAATCCATGGACATGATTTGAATTGATTTCCCAAACCCATGTTCATGATTTTTTTTTTTAATTTGAAATTTGTGAAAGGTACCATTAAATTTCAATGAAATTCCATTGTAATTGACCACAAAAGGTCATAAAATAAATTTAACTTGGAAGGGATTTCACTAAAAGTTGCATCATTTTGTTTAATACCCATGTCCATTTACAATCCATGCAAGATAACACAAACATAGTGTGTAGTTGATCTCAATCCCATGTTTTTGTGTGTAACACAACAATTTATGGAATTTAAAATGTAAATTGTGTTGTTTAAAGAAGAAGTTTTGGGAAGATAACCATGTGGAGAAACTCTTACCAATTTGAGATGAAAGAGGTGGCAGGTTGGGGAATGATTTTGCTAATGACATCTTGAACTTTCGAACATAATCACTTTTGTTAATTGCGATGTAAGGCCAAGAGAATGATAGTCCATATCATGAGAAAGGAAGTGAAATTATCACTCACAATGAACATGGTCTTACATTGATCAAACAATTATGATTTGGCCATGTTTGAATTGCTTTCTTCCATGACCTTCAACATCATGCCCAAAAGATAAGTCTCATAAATACCACGTTTCATTGTCTTTGACATCATTTTTCTTCACCTCCTTCACATGCTTCAAACATCCATGCACAATGCTTATGAAACTAGTAAAAGAACATGGTTTTTTGAATTATCTAAGTTTATTAATTGGTCATTTTTTATTAATGAAATGTCCATTTTGGCTATAGGTTCACTATATGAATGGAGATTGTAATTATTGATTGATTGATATGAATAATGATGACCCATTGACTATTTGTCAAATGGGACATCCATTTATGTCAAACAAAAAAGATATATTTGGTCAAGATAACAAATGGGTTTTAATCAAATAAAATATTTGTCAAATTGTCCAGATAAACAAAGAAACATCCCTAGTCAAGACGGTTAATGGATTTCTAGTCAAATAAGACATCTCGTCAAGTTAGATACACAAAAATGACATTTGACCTATTTACCCAGTACTTTGGTGGGGTAAGTGGGTAGGGTAGGTAAGTACTTACTATGATGCTTACTCTACCTACTTACTATGGTATTTAAGTACCTACCATAATAGGTAAGTAGGCAAATACCTACCTACCTAAGTACCATAGGAATTAGCTGGCCACTTAGGTACCATACTAGGTACCTAGGTCATTTTAAACTAGTTATTATGTTAAGTAGGCATGTGGGTGGGTAAGTTTGTTGGTTGATAAGTAGTTAAATGGCCAATACTAAGTTACATACCTTTTTCAAAATAATTATCATCTATAAATAATGCAAGATTTCAAG
>Ga0116226_10000914_pt1 | contig 25782 bp, 17 predicted proteins | sample S1TSphfallax_FD_89692 | JGI IMG/M metagenome (GOLD analysis project Ga0116226, IMG submission 89692) | Host-associated microbial communities from peat moss isolated from Minnesota, USA - S1T2_Fa - Sphagnum fallax MG | ecosystem: Host-associated > Plants > Peat moss > Unclassified | place: USA... | reverse complement strand
TACCTCGTCCTGGCGGAGGGTCATCTGGACTGGACCGGCCACGCCATCGGCCGAGACTTCATCAATTATTGGAGCGCGGGACACCTCGTTCTGTCCGGCCAAGTAAAGGATATCTTCGTCCCCAAGCTCTTTCTGGCGCATGAGCAGGCGCTGTTTGATCCCCGCCTGCCCTTCCACTTCTGGTCCTACCCGCCGCCGACCCTGTTTCTCGTGGCGCCTCTAGGCCTCACCGGCTATTTCACCGGCTTCGCGCTCTGGAGCTTGGCGGGCGTCATCGCGCTCTATTTCGCGCTGAGGCTTTGGCCGGAGCCGGGCTGGGTGCGCTGGATGATCCTGCTGTGCCCCGCCGTGCCGACCAATATCGCCATGGGCCAGAACGGCGCCTTCACCGCAGCCCTCACACTGGGAGGCCTGATGCTGTTGCAGCGCCGCCCGGCCTGGGGAGGCGGTTTATTCGGACTTTTGGTCTTCAAGCCCCAGATCGGCGTGCTTCTGCCCATCGCCGTCCTGGCCGGTCGGTATTGGAAGACGCTGGCCTTCGCCATTGGGGTCGGCGCGGGCCTGCTCGCCCTATCCCTCCTGGTGTTCGGCCCGGACGCCTGGCGCGGCTTTTTCGGGCCAACCCTGTTCACCCAGGGCGTCATGCTGCGCCAGGGGCGGGGGCCGTTCCTGTGGATGATGCCGTCGGCCTATATGACCGCGCGGGCCATGCTGCATTTGACCTGGACGCAGGCCCTGTGGGCGCAGGCGCCCTTCGCCGTCCTGGCGGTCATCCTCGCCTGGCGAGTCTGCAGCCGGGCGGAGGTTTCCGCCGAGTGGAAGGCGGCGACCGTCATGACCGCAACCTTCTTGGCCACGCCCCAGGCCTTCAATTATGATCTGATCCCTATCGCCGCCGCCGCCGTGCTGCTCCTGCGCCGGGACCCGACGCTGTGGATCAGCGCCCCCATCGCCATCCTGGCCTGGGCATTGCCGGTCATGATGCTGGGCTTTCAGTACTTAAAGGTCGCCCCGGCGCCCCTGATCCTGACGGCGCTGCTGCTGAGGCTATGGTTCTTGGCCGACTATAAGCCCAGTCGCTTGCGCAGCATGTCCAGCGGCGCGCAGGCGACTTCGAACACATAGTCCGGCCGCGCCACACTGACAGGCCCGACGCCGGCCGCCGCGAGTCTAGCCGTCACGTCGAACAGAACCGGCATGGGCGACAAGAGACCATCGGATAGACGGGACGCGCCATGGTCCAGAAACGGCTTCACCGCCTGGTTCGCCGCCGCATCCGACGCCGTCGGCCAATGCAGGGCGGCGAGCCCCCTCGCCCGTCCCCGCGCCTCCGCCACGGACACCAGGCGGTGCAGTTGAGCGAGTTGGTCCTTCGTCCAACGCGCCGTGAGAGCGGCAGCGAGTTGGGCCTGGCTTTTTAGGATCACGCCGTCGGATAGGATTTTCAGGTTGTTCGCCGCGAGCGTCGCGCCTGTGGTGGTGATGTCGACTACCAGTTCAGCCGCCCCCGCCGCCGGCGCGCCTTCGGTGGCGCCGTTCGACTCAACAATTCGATAATCCGCCACGCCGTGACGGGCGAAGAAGGCACGGGTCTGCACGGCGTACTTTGTCGCCACACGTATCCGCCCCCCGGTGCGGGAGAGGTAAAGGTGGGCCACCTCATCCACATCGGCCATCCCGTCCACATCAATCCAGCTTTGCGGCGCGGCCACAACCAGGTCGGCCCGGCCAAAGCCCAAGGCGCGGAGCAGCAGGACGCGGTCATCCACATCCTCCCCCTGCTCGCGCAGCAAGTCCTCTCCCGTTACGCCCACATGCACTTCGCCGGCGTTCAGGGCGTCGGCTATGTCGCCGGCGGACAGGAGGCGCACCTCGGTTCCAGGCAGGCCGGCCAGACCGGCGCGATAACCGCGCTCGCCGCCTTCCATCTCCAGCCGAAAGCCGGCGTCGGCCAGCCAGGTCTCCACCTGTTCTTTCAAACGCCCCTTTGAAGGGACGGCCAGGATCATGGGGTCAGACATTGGATGAGCCCCCAGCCGCAAGGCCCGCCCAAGCGCGCGCGGGCCGCACCATGCAGCCCACAGCGCCGCTTTTCGCCGTATACGGATGATTAAGCGATGCGCCCAGCTTGGCGGGCAAGCCGTCATAGCGGCCGCCCGCCGCCACGGCCAACTCGGGCTCCAGGACAGCGCTCGTCACCTCGAACAACATGCCGTCATAATAGCCGAAGGGCCGGGAAAAGCCGGCGGACAGCACCATAGCGTCTTCCGGCACGCCCGCCTTGACCAGGGCGGTCAGGCGATGGACCCAAGGATGAAGCTGGCGCTCAAAGTCGATCCTGGCAGAATAGGCCAGCCGCTCGATCCGATCCAGGACGGCGCGGATATCGCCGGAAATCTCCAGATAGCGGGTGATCAGATCAGCCTCCGCCGCCGTCAGCCTCACATTGCGATCCGCCTCGGCCCGCAGACTGAGGCGATGCACGATTTCCTGCGGCGCACGGCCCCCCACAGGCTGAATGCCGGCCAGGGTCCAGAGTTCGGCCAGCACACCCGCGCTCTCGCTTTCGGGTAATCCGCTCAGGAGTTCGGCCAGCCGCCCGCCCTGGCGCGGCGTCCGGCCGGCCTGGGCGCGGGCCAGCTCCGCCTTCAGCGCCCGGCCGCCGGAAAAGGCGCGCACGAGCTGGGCCTGAACCGGCGCGGCCAGATCCATCGCGGCCAGAAAAGCAGCGAACAGGCTGACATCGCCCAGCGTCAGGGTCAGGTCACGCCGGCCGCCAGCGGCCGCAGCGGTCCAGGCCAGGCCCGCGATCTCCCCATCCTGCGCCGCTTGATCCGTCGTCGGACCATAGACCTCCACACCGATCTGCCAGAACTCCGCCGCTCGCCCGGATTCTCGCGGGGCGCTGCGAAAAGCCTTGCCGTGATAGAAGTATCGGCCGTCGCCGTAGCCGCTTTCCAGGTGCGCCTGGGCCAGGGGAATGGTGAAATCAGGCCTGAGGCAGGCCTCCGCCGTTCCCTCGCCTTGCACGACCAGCAGACGCGCCCGCATGGCCTCACCCGCCAGATCGAGCAGAAGGTTGAGCGGCTGGATTGTCGGGGCGTCGACCCAGGCGCCGCCATAGGTCTTGCGCAAAGCCTCAAACGGCGCGCGAATCGCCGCCAAAGCCTCCGTCGGCGGTTGGGCCTCAGACAGGAAGGGGGTCACGGCCTCAGCCCTCCAAAATCCGTCGCACAAAGGCGACCAGATGGCCGCGCGGAATGGTGGCCTGGCCAGGCCGCTCGCCGCGCCAGACCTGGTTGTCGGTGATTTTAGCGGCGAGCGCGCGACCAAGGTCCAGGTCCTTCACCGTCACCGTTCCGGCCGCCAACTCATCGTCGCCGAGCATGACGGCGGCGGGGGAGAGGCGGCGATCCGCATACTTCATCTGCGCCTTCATGCCAGAGGCGCCCAGATAGACCTCCGCCGGAATGCCCGCATTGCGAAGCTCGCCGGCGACGGCGAAATAATCCGCCATCTTGTCGGTGCTGAACACGATCACGACGACGGGGCCCCGCGCCTGGCTGGCCGGTTCGCGCCCCGCCGCCCGCAAAGCGGAGGCGAGACGGCTCACCCCGAACGAAAAGCCCGTGGCCGGCGTCCGCTCGCCCGTGAAGCGCGCCACCAGATCATCATAGCGCCCGCCGCCGCCGATGGAGCCGAACCGCATCGTCTCGCCGCGCTCGTCCGTTGTCTCAAGCAGCAGTTCCGCCTCGAATACGGCGCCGGTATAGTATTCCAGGCCCCGCACGATGGAGGGATCAAAGGCCGCCTGCCCCTCGCCGACGCCAAGACCTGCCAGAGCCGCATCGATCCGCGCCAGGTCTTCTAGACCTTCGTCGCCTTCCGCCGAACCGCCGATGACGTCAGCAATCTTGGACAGGGTTTCAGATCGAGAGGCCGCGCCCGCACCGACAAAGGCCAGCACGCGCTCAATCGCCTGAGCGTTCAGCCCCGCCCCTTTAGTGAAGGCGCCGGACTCATCCTTGCGCCCCTCGCCTAGCAGCAGGCGCACGCCCTCAGCCCCCAGGCGATCCAGCTTATCCACGGCGCGTAGCACAGCCAGCTTTTGATGGGGATCGACGACGCCCGCCGAGGCCAAGAGCCCATTCAAAAGCTTGCGATTATTGATCTTCAGGACCGCTGCGCCGGCCGGCAGGCCCGCCGCCTGGAGCCCCTCCACCGCCATGGCGATGATTTCAGCATCGGCTTCGGGACGGGCGGAGCCTACGGTATCCGCGTCGCACTGGATGAATTCGCGAAACCGCCCCGGCCCGGGCTTTTCGTTACGCCAGACCGTGCCGAAGGCGTAGCGGCGGAAGGGCTTAGGCAAGGTCTCCCAATGCTGGGCGGCGAAGCGGGCGAGCGGCGCGGTCAGGTCGTAGCGCAGCGCCATCCACTGCTCGTCATCATCCTGCAGCGCGAAGACGCCCTCATTGGGCCGGTCGCTATCGGGCAGAAACTTGCCCAGGGCGTCGGCGTATTCGAAGGCCGAGGTGTCCAGGGCCTCAAACCCATAGCGCTCATAAACGGCGGAGACAGCCGCAAGGATGGCCCGCTCCGCCCGCAGATCGCGGGCACGCCGATCCTGGAACCCTCGCGGGTTGCGGGCTTCGGGACGGAAAGGGACTGGATCGGACATCAGAAGGGGCGGTCTCGGTTGGCGCTGGTCCCTATCCGATCAGGCGGCCGGCGGCAAGGAATTGGGCGGTGAGCGTCAGGTTTGGAACCGCACGGTGAAATGTACCCCCGCTTCGCCGCCGGCCGGTACGGTCAACGTCCACCTCGGCTCCCCGGCTTCCAGATCGTGCGCCTGATCCTCTTTCAATACAGTCAGATCGCGCAGGGCGGGCTGGCGTACTTCAACCTTTTCGGGCTCTGAACCGGCATTGGCGGCGACCGCCTCAATCTCTACGGTCTGACGCGGGCCGAGGCCGACCCGCTTGGCGAGGTTATCTACCGGGCTTACGGTCGAGGAGATGATCTTGGCGCGCACCCGAACCTGGGAGGACCGCCCGAGCGTGAGCTTTAGAGCGGCGCCTTCGGCCGTATCGTCCAACCGATCCGAACCGGCGAAGAGGGGCTGCTGCCCCGAGTGCGTGGCCAACACCGCCACCCGACCCGAGGGAAGCGATTTGCCCAGGCCCTGCGCCTTGGCGTTCAAAAGCCGCAGGACGATCCGCGTTCGGTCGTCCTGCGGCGGATAATCGGTCTGATTTCGAAAGAGTGTCGGGAGGCGATAGGCGTAGACCCGGGTATAGGTCGCCTTGGGCTGATCCAAGAACCGAACCTGTTTGGTCTGGTTGGCGGCGACCGTGGTGGCCTCCGGCAGGGTATAAAGCTTGTAATCGCCGAGGTCGGACTCCTTAGCCATGGGCGGCGGGGGCGGGGGCGGGGGCGCTGGCGGCGCCATTGGGGCGGGCGGAGGAGGAATCATCCGCATCTGCAAAGGCCGGCTGCCCGTGACGATAACATCCCGCAGGCGGGTATCGTTGGGCCGTAACAGCGTCCACCAAGGCGCGCTATACCAGCAATTCGCAACGATCCACGGAGTTTGGGCGATAACCGCCTGATCCTTCCCCGTCTGCGCCACCCGCCCTGCGACCAGGTCCGTCGATGCGTCTGCAAACCCTGTCCCGCTGGCGTTTTTCAAGGTCAGCCAACCCGACAGGCTGAGCGTTCGTCCATCCGGATTGAGCCGGGCCACATAGTCGGCCGACCAGTCAAAGCCTGTCGCCAGATAACTGAGCGTTAGAGCGTAGGTTCCGGCCTGGGGAATATTCGTCCGCACCGAGAGGGTAGGCTTGTCCGAAAGGCCCGGGGGGACGCGATCAAACACCAGCCGCTCAGGCGCGCCGCTGCAATGCAGGGCTTCCACGCGTCCGCCGCCCTCATCCACCACCACGCCTTGAGGGCCGGAACGCAAGACGCCCACTGTACTCGTCTCTACGCCCGTCTTGGCGGCGGTTCGCACGAGGCGCACGGGCTGGCCCATAGACTTGGCGATCAGGGCGCCGGGGCTGAGCAGGCTGTAATCAAAATTGCTCTCGGTGAGCGGCTCGGGCAGGCCCTGGACCTGGGCGGTCTGAGGTACAAGCGTATCCGCCACGCCGCGAAAACTGATCACGGCAGGTCCGGCGGGCAAGGCGATCGTGCGCCTCTCCGTGATCAGGGCCAGCCCCCGCCCGCGAAGGACACCGGAGGGAACGGCGTCGTTGCGATAGAGGGTGACGGCGATGGCGTCGGGTTTTTCGGAGATCGTCTGCGCGAGAGTTGGGTGGGCCGCAGTGAGGGCGAACGCGAAAGCGAATAAGGCCTTCGCCCTAAGAACCCCCTCCACCCCGCTGTGCGCAGTCCCCCTCCCCCGCTGTGGCAGGAGAGGAGATGACGCATTCTCTCTCCCCCCGCGAAGTGGGGCCAGGGGACCAGGCATCGCCTGGTGAGGGGGGCTCGCCGCGCGTAGGCCGAGCCGGGTTAAGCCCCAAATCCACACGGCCGCCTTACAGCCCCGACTTGACGGTGAAGGTCAGGGTCGTGTCGCCATGGGCGGGTACGGGCACGATCCAGGCGCGGGTAAAGGCGTCTAGCTTCTTGCTGACAAGGCTTTCCTTGACGATGTGGGCGTTCAGCCAAAGTCCGCCCTGGCGCACCTCCACCTCGACCGGTTGAGCCTTGGCGTTATGCACCGCATAGCTCATGGAATAGGTGTTCCCCAGGGTCGTCCTGAAGTCGGCGTTCAGATGGCTGGCGGTGACGGTGGGCTGAACCGTGACGTCAAACGCATCACCCGTCTTCAAGCTCAGCTCAGAACCTTGAGGCGTGTGATCAATCGCGGCTTCGCCGATAAACTGAGCCTGCCCCGTGGCGTCGCGTTGATACATTCGCACCATGCCCGCAGGCAGGGGATGGCCGAGTCCTTCGGCGGCCGAATTTTCAAAATCAAGCACCGCGTCAACATGTTGGGGCTTGTCGAGGCTCTGATAGCCGGTGGCCGCGTATTGATAAATCTTCTTGGCGTGGGCTGCAGGGGCGGAGATGAAGCCGACCTGCTTGGTCTGTTTATCGGCGATCGTCGTGCGCTCCGGCAGGGGATAGATATCGACGTCGCCCACGCTATCGACATCAGACGCCTCATTGCCAGCGCGCACCATCCCGCCGGGCCGGTAACGATTGTTGTTGCGCCACCCCTGGCCGTTATCCAGCGACACGTCGCCGGCGACCAGCAGGGTCTTGGCGTTGTCAAAACCCGTTCCGGTGGTGTTGGTCAGGGTGATCCAGCCCTGGAAATCCAGCTCTCCCTTCGCCTCATCAAACAGGGCGACATAATCAGCGCTCCAGCCCATGCCCGTGGTCAGATAACTGAGATCGACGGGGCGCGGCCCGGCATGGTCTGCGGAGATCATGACCGACAGGGTGGGCTGGGCGCGCAGCGTCTCCGGCACCTTATCGAAGATCACGCGCGTGGGCACGCCATCGTCGCGCAGCACTTCGATCCGGTCGCCGATCTTCAGCACCACGCCGCCATTGGCGGAGAGCACGGTCGCCGTCTCTCGCGTTTCCTGGCCATTGCCGGGATTGATGCGCACGATCTGCACCTGACGGCCTACGGCCTTTTCCATCATCTTGGCGGGCGTCAGAAGGTCGAAGTCGAAATTCTGCTCCAGCACGGTCACGCCCTTGCCGGTCAGGGTCGCGGTTTCCGGACGGATGGCGCCGGACACATCCTTCAATTCCAGCCGCGAACGACCGGCCGGGACATCCACCACCCGGTGATCCTGCACCAGGGCCAGATTGGAATTATAGATGGTGATCGAAAGGTCCGAACCCGACGTCGGGGCCTGCGCACATGCCGCTCCCCCGGCCAGCAGGGCCAAAGCCATGGCTGCAGCCCCCGTCAAACGGACCATGGAAAAGTCTCCCCGCTCGCCTTGGAAGTTTCGAGATTGGCCGCGCATTGTGTCAGAACTTTGCGCTGAACGGACCCGGTGGTCAGCCCCAGTCGAAGAAGTGCTTAGAGAGCTTTAGCCCCTGCTGCTGATAGTGAGAGCCATTGAGGCCATAGAGACGGCTGGGGCGCGCGGTGAGGGGCTCATAGACAAGGCGGGCCACGGTTTGCCCATCTTCGAGAAGGAAGGGCGTTTCGTGACTCCGCACTTCCAGCACAGCGCGGGAGCCCTGGCCCGCAGCCTCCTCGGTGCCAAAACCCGGATCGAAGAAGCCAGCGTAATGTACGCGAAACTCGCCGACTGAGGGATCGATCGGCGTCATCTCCGCCGCCTCCAGCGCGGGGATTTCAATCGGCTCCTTCGACGCCAGGATGTAGAATTCGCCCGGATCGAGCAGGAGTTCGCCGCCCTGGCTGTTGGCGCGAGGCTCCAGCGGCTCCCAGAACTTGCGCGGATCATGGCCTTCCACATGATCCAAGTCGATCAGGCCAGCGTGACGCCGCGCCCGATAGCCCGCGATGGGGCCGGTCAGGTCGACGCCGACGTTTTTCACGGCCAGGACCTTGGGCTCGCCCACCTTCAGCCTGAGCTGGTTGAGGCGGGTGCCGGGGCGGACCAGGACGGAAAAGGTCTGGGGCGCGATCTCCAGATAAAGCGGCCCGTCATAGCCCTCAGCCACATCGTCAAACGCCGCGCCATGGTCGGTGAGCAAGCGTACGAAGACGTCCACGCGGCCGGTCGAGCTTTTCGGATTGGCGCGGGCGGATACGCCAGGCGGCAAACTAAGACGCTCTTGAAGCTCGCAGATATAGACGCAGCCCCGCTCCAGCACGGCGCCGGCGGACAGATCCAGCGCGTGCATGGTGACATCGGCCAGTCGGTCCTGCACGCGGCGATGTCGACCAGGCAGAAAGGAGGCGCGAACGCGATAGGCGCGGTCGCCAAGACGCAGGTCCAGGCTGGCGGGCTGAACCTGATCCGCCGCAAAGGGAGTGGCGGCGGAAATGGCCCCCTGGGCCGAAAGCGTCTCAATTGCTTGAAAAGGCAATATGCCGGGTGTGTCGTAAACCATTGCGGGATTAGTCGCGAAGGTGCGGCCCCTTGGCAAGGGCGCAGCCAATCTAATCGGCGCGTGTATAAGGCTGGGCTTGACCTGAGCCGCCAAGGCGCCCTTCATGCCGGCCCTTATTGGACGGACGGACATATTGGTCATGAGCGAGCCCCTGGATCGCGCAAATGAAGAACGGCCCGAGGATTGGGCCCCCGCCACACGGCTGGTGCGTGGCGGCATGGCGCGTACTGCCTATGGCGAAATTTCTGAACCGATCTTCCTAACGCAGAGCTTCGCCTATCACTCGGCCGAGGCGGCCGACCGTCGGTTTAGCGGAGAGGAGCCCGGCTTCATCTACGCCCGCTACGGCAATCCGACGGTACGCGTATTCGAGGAGCGCCTCGCCCTTCTGGAAGGGGTCGAGGGCTGTCGGTCGATGGCGTCCGGCATGGCGGCGGTGCATGTGGCGCTGGTCGGCCTGCTGAAGGCGGGCGACCATGTGGTAGCGAGCCGGGCGCTGTTCGGCTCCTGCCGCTGGATCATATCCCAGCTTCTGCCGCGTTTCGGCGTCGAGACGACGCTGGTGGACGGCCGTGATCTGGCCGCCTGGAGTGCGGCCGTGCGGCCCAATACCAAGGCCCTGTTTCTGGAAAGCCCGGCCAATCCGCTGTTGGAAATCATTGATATCCAGGCGGTCGCGGATATCGCTCATGCCGCGGGCGCTAGGCTTGTCGTGGACAACGCCTTCGCCAGCCCCATCCTGCAAAAGCCCTTTATGCTGGGCGCTGACATCGTAATCTATTCCGCCACCAAGCACATCGACGGCCAGGGACGGGTGCTTGGCGGGGCGATCTTGGGCGCGAACGCCTTGCTGGACGATGCCTATAAGGACCTGATCCGCCATACCGGTCCCGCGCTTTCGCCCTTTAGCGCCTGGGTGCTGTTGAAGGGCCTGGAAACAATGGAGCTGCGCGTCAACCGCCAGAGCGAGACGGCCGCGAAGCTGGCGGACCAGATCGCCCTCAGCGCCAAGGTGAAGCGCGTCTTCTACCCGGGTCGCAAAGATCACCCGCAATATGAGATAGCCCAGCGCCAGATGTCGGCTGGCGGTACGATTCTGGCCTTCGAACTGGCCGGGCGGGCGGAGGCCTTCCGCTTTCTGAACGGCCTCCAGATCGTGGACATTTCGAATAACCTGGCCGACGCTAAGTCGCTGGCCGTGCATCCCTCGACGACGACGCATCGCGCGACGCCTGAGGCGGATCGACTCGCTATCGGACTGACAGAAGGCTGCGTACGTCTTTCCGTCGGGCTGGAAGATCCGGTCGATCTGGCGCGCGATGTGGCCCGGGCGCTTGAGGCGGTCTGATATGACGCGACGATCCGCCCCAGCGTATGAAGCCGAAACCCGGAACCTGACGGTGCGCGTCCGCCCCGAATACCTCCCCGACCAGTCGGATGAGGAGGAGCGTCGCTGGGTTTGGGCCTATTGGATCGAGATCGAAAATCGCGGCCGCGAAACCGTGCAACTGCTGGGCCGCCACTGGATCATCACCGATGGCATGGGCCGGGTGGAAGAGGTCAAGGGGCTGGGCGTGGTGGGAAAGCAGCCTATCCTGCGGCCAGGCGAGCGGTTCGATTATACCAGCGGCTGCCCCCTTGCGACGCCATCAGGCATGATGGTCGGCAGCTATGCGATGGTGACGGATTCGGGCGAACGGTTCGATATCTCCATTCCCGCCTTCTCTCTCGACCTGCCGGGCGAGCGGCGCGTGGTGAACTGAACCAAAGGCATAGGACTAAGCCGCGCAGGTTGAGCGCTCGGCGTCGATAAGCGAAGTCGCGCTGCAGGCGTCCGGGGGCTGACCCGGCGCAAAGCTATCATTTGTTGGTCATTAGATATTTTTTAAGGATGACCAGGTTTCAATGACGAAATGATATTTGTGCAACGCGATTAGGAAGTTCTCATAGATGCTACGCGTCGCGTTAAAATATCGACTTTATGGCCAGCGTTTTATGGCGCCGGAAGCCGCTGCAAAATCTCCAGGTGGTGGCGAATGATCTCTAATTTTCTAGCCCAGCGGCAGGTCTTACCTGCATGACTGGCAGACACGACGGCAGCTTAATCTACCTTCAATCCACGGCCTCAACCGCGCGCACGCTGAATCTGCTCTCGGCGTGGCGACGTCATGGCGACAGCGAGGCCTACGCCGCCCGGCCTTTCTTTCAGAATGCGGCCCTGAATAAATGCATTCTCGTCAAACATCGCCTCCATCGTGATGAGCGTAGTCTATTCGAGGATGGCCGTTACCAGGGGATCAAGGTCATCCTGCCCATCGATATCGCTGACCTGCGGTCCGGCGCCTGGGCGTTCTATGTCGGGCAGAGGGGCTATGAGGACCTGCTCACTCAGGTTCTCACCCAGGCCGAACGGGCGAAATCACGCGATGTCGATCTACTGGAGTTGATCGCGACCATTTCTTCCCTTGACCCCTTTATCCTGCGGGAGCGGCTGAAGGCGGCGGGCTATGCGCCGGCCCAGTGCTATTTCGATATTACTGAAGGCGACGCCCAGCGTATGCTTCAGTTTGTCTGCGGTGAGGTGAGGCCGCTCGTCATCGCCGGTTACGGCCCTCGCCATGAAAATTCCGAAGACCTGGTGGGGGCGTTGGCCGCAAAAATCCTCTCCAATGACGCGGCCCGTGAACTTGAGCCCCTTCGTGTCAGCTTAGAGATGGAGCTGACGGCTTTTGAGGAAGGGCTGTTCTGCTGGAAAGGGTTTATGTATTATAAATGGGCGCTGCTGGATCTCCTTCCGAAGCTTGCGCCGATGATGAGCGCCATCGCCTCAAGCAAGTCTGTAGGACCGGTGACGGACGAGCAGCGAGGCGCTATCAGCGCCCACCGCGCCGCCCTGCCCCGGGCAATTTCCACGGCCTGCGCCGATGTGCGGCAGATTTTGAAAGTCTATAGCGACGCTTTCACCGCCTTGACACAAAACGGCCATCCCGCGACGTTTCGCGCATTTCTGCTGGCCGCGCCCGGCATGTTCAACGACCTGGGCGACCGACTGGGCGCGGTTCAGCATGTCGTCGGCTTCTGGAACGACAGGTTTCCAGGGGGCGTCCAAGCGGCCGTGCCGCCGATCGACATGATTGATATCTTTACCGAGTTCGAAAGCGCTTTGACGGCGCCCGTCGCAGATGTTCTTCCGGATATCCCAATCTTGGCGGCGGCGAGTCGTTAGAAAAGCGGGACCGGTTCGCGATCAGAAAAGATTACGGATGTTTATCCGAAAACCGGACCCCGCTTTTCGCAACGCGCTCTAATCGCGACGCGTCAGCAGAACGCCGAGGATCAGACCGGCGGCGAAGGCCGATGCGGCCGATACGCCAATCGCGATAAAGGGTCTGGTCTGGACGTTGTCGCGCAGCACTTCAGACTGGTCCAAAGCCCACTCTTTAGCGACGCCGGCGTTTTTTTCAGCCCATTCCTTGGCGATGGCCGCCTGCTCGGCGACGACCTTGTTAAGCGCCTCGACCTTTTCAGCCAGCCCCTGCACTTCGGTCTTGGCGGCGTCTGCGGCGTCTGTGGCGATATCTTCGAGGGGTGGGGTTGCGTCGGTCATCTCAGCCTCCGGGCTAAATCTTTGTAGGGGAAAAGAACACCCGCCCCGACGTCCCTATCGGCGCGTCTAAGCGGATGTCAACGCCCGTTGCGGTCTATGGAAGAACAGGGCTTGGCCTATCAAGGCCTTAACGGTGTCGTCGCGAAACGGTTTCGTGATCAGGAAGGCCGGCTCAGGCCTTTCGCCGGTCAGGAGCCGTTCCGGAAAGGCGGTGATGAAGATCACGGGAATGTCGAAGCTCTTCAAAATATCCGTTGCGGCGTCCAGCCCGCTTGAGCCGTCGGCGAGACGGATATCGGACAGGACAAGGCCGGGCTTGCGCTGAGCGGCCATCTCCACCGCTTCGTCTCGCGTCGCGGCTACGCCCGTAACCTGATGGCCCAGCTCACGCGTCAGGCGGGTGAGATCCAGACCGATGATAGGCTCATCCTCGATGATCAAGACATCAGTGGCCAACTGGCGCTGCAGGGCGGCCGTGGCGGCGGCCAGATGCGCGTCAATCAAGGCGGGCTCAAGGTCCAGCACCTGCCCGGCTTCAAGCGGCGAAAAACCCTCCATGGACGTCAAAAGAAGCGCCGCACGCTCCATAGGCGATAGCACCTGTAGCCGGGCGTCAGGAGATAGGTCCGGCTCCGCGGCGGCGCTTGGCTCTCCCAACCGCCAAACCTCGCTCAAGGCGCGATAGAGCGCGGTGCGAAGCGTGAAATCGGCCTTTAGGGTGAGGCCGCCGTTCAACAGGCCTTCCATCGCCGCCTGAACAAGCGCATCGCCCGCCGCTTGCGACCCCGTAAGGGCGCGCGCATATCGACGTAGATAGGGCGCTTGCCGCACAATCTGCTTTGGCATCAGCCTCCCTCTTCCCCCTTCAACGCAAATTGGCGTTTAAGCCGTTGTGCGCAGCCCGGCGCTCTCCCCCAAATGCATTTAACGATCTGGACCGCGCGAAGTTCCAAGCGCCGGGGGAGGACTCCAGGCTTCACGGGCCTGCCTCTTGTTTAGGACACAATATGCGCCCGTGCGCGGCGCAAAGCGCCGCAGCGCAGACCGCCTTCCCCTACTGGCCCATCAGGTTGCCGACGATATTCACCCCCAGAGCCAAGACTAAAGTGTTGAAGATGAAAGAGATAAGCGCGTGAACCGTCACGAGATCGCGAAACTGTCTATGGGTGATGTTAAAATCGGAGACCTGGCAGGTAGCGCCGATGCAGACAGCCACATACAGAAAATCCCGGTAAAGGGTCGGTGGGGCGCCGGGAAACTTGATCCCCTGGTCCGGCGCTTTATCGCCGTCACGGTCGCCGAAATAAAGGTGGGCGTAATGCAGGGTGAACAGGCTTTGTACAACGGCCCAGCTCAGAACCAGGGTCGATACGCAAAGCGCCAGTATGGCGGCGGGATGTTGCAGGCCCCCATGCTGGGCCGCGGCCCGACTTTCCCGAAGGGCGACCACGATGGCCCCGAAACTGATGGCGACCGCCCCCAGGATCAAACCCATCATGACCGTACGCCGCTCGTCGCGTAGGCTGGCGCGGCGGCGCAATCCCTCCGGATCAGTGCTCAACAGAATAACCAGGGTCGGCGCCAGAAAGAGCAGCGCGGCGCTGTTCCATCCGACCAAGGCCGCAGCGCCCGGCGCAAGTCCCGACTTTTGCGCCACGAGATCTGCCGCCACGCCCGCGACGGCGGCGATGAGGATTCGGCCCCGCTCCCGCAGATGGTCCATCAGGTGGTCAGCCATTTGTCTCGCCTCTCAATACGCTTGGGCCGGCAGGGCGGCACGTGGCCGAAAACTAACTACAGCTAAGCTCGAACCGTTTAAGTGCGACGGCGTTCCAACCTAAGCAGCCGGATCAGGAGGCTAAGGTGAGCGATAGGCACGAGGTCATAGACGCATCTGTTAAACTTGCGACCGAAGGCGATCAATCAATCATGCCTTTTCCCGACGCCCGACAAAAACCCCGTTCAGGCGGATCGCCGCTGCACTCGTTCATACAAGAACACGAGCGCGCAGAGGCGAATGCTGGCTGGACCCAAATAAAGGCTAAAAACCATGCCTGACGCCAATATGGACACCGTCGTCAAATCGACCCGGGGCTTCGCCTCAATGGATCGGGCGAAACAGAGAGAGATTGCACGGAAAGGTGGCGAAAGCGTGCCGAATGAAAAACGCAGCTTTTCTCAGGATCGACAACTGGCCGCTGCCGCAGGACGTAAGGGTGGAGAAGCTTCACAAGGCGCGCGGCGGCGACCAGATGAGGTTTAGCAGCGAGGCGTCTTCAGTCCCATAGACCGCCGCCCTATAAGTTATCGCAGATTGGAACCTATGCTTCACGCTGGGCCGTGCGAGCCAGGCCGCCATGACCGCACGTCCCAGCATCGCCATTTTCCAAAGCATCCTCTAACGCTTGCGCCAAGGTCGCCAAACGATCAGGAACGGCCGAATCCATCGCATCTTCGAAGAACGCCTTAAGGCGCGCGCCAAAGGGAACCGGAGCAGAATCTGCGGCCCAGGCGCGCTGTGTGTCTCGGCCAACAAAGTGCAACATCGCCAGATAAACCTCGTCTCAGGACACGGGCGAATGATGAACAGAACTTAATCTTTTTTATCAATCCTGCGACGTTTCGTCCAGCCCTAAACAGCGAAGCTGGCCAAAAAATGGCCCAAACTGAGGATGTTACGCCCAGATACTAAGCCGTTACAATAAACCATGGCGGCTCAAAGACCGCTTCGCCTCATAGACCGAGAGACATGACTGACGGCGAAAGGGGCGGCGAAAGTCCGCTTAAGCGACGCCGAATGGGGTCTAGGCTTGGAGCATTAATCTCGCTATGAAGAGCATCCTCTGAGCGCCCGTCGATTAAACGCCTTCATCGGCGGCCAATGGTGGAGCTCATCTAGGATGCTGGCTCAACCCAGCGGGTGACGTGGCCGAGTGGCTGAAGGCGGCGGTTTGCTAAACCGTTGTACGCCGTAAAAGCGTACCGAGGGTTCGAATCCCTCCGTCACCGCCAATTCAGTCCCTGAGTAGGCACTGAATTTACGCCATTTTTCCGGTTAGCACCTGGAACAGCCGCGACTTCGGTCCCATGATCCAGACCTCGCCATCTGCGACCTCGACGCGCTCGCGCGCCTTGGGCGTGTTCACCCCCTCACAGGTCGTTGCGCCACTGCACGCTTAGCCAAAAATCGGGGCTGTTGCCGAATACGCGCGGCGGAATGAGCGGGATCGCGGCGATCAGGGGCCAGCCGGACCCACGCCGCCTGGCTGGAACGGATGCGACGTCGCCCCGTTGATCCCTCATTGCATCTCGCTCAACGCCCCGGAAGAAAGCCGCCATGCCCGTCGCATCCCAGAGCGCTACGCCTCGCTTGGTGGCGTTAGCAACGGCGGTGCCTCCCTATGACCTGTCTCAAGACGATGTCGTCGCCCACGCCGCTGCTATGTTCGCTACGACGGAGGGCGGGTTCCACCGACTGGCGTCCGTCTTCCGTAATGCCCAGATTGATTATCGGCACTCGTGCATGCCCCTGAGCTGGTTTCTTCAGACACACAGTTTCAGCGAGCGCAATGCCCTGTTTCTTGAGCACGCGACACAGCTCCTGGCGACCGCTGCAACTGAGGCGCTCGACCAGGCGGGTTTGGCCCCCGGCGAAATCGACACCATCGTGACCATCTGCTCGTCAGGGGTCGCGACGCCGGGGCTGGACGCACGGCTGATGGCCAACATCGCCTTCCGACCCGATGTGCAGCGCCTGCCCGTGTTCGGCTTGGGCTGCGCCGGCGGCGTGATGGGTCTGGCCCGGGCGGCGGCCATGGCCAAGGCGGCGCCGCAATCCAATGTTCTGCTTTTGGTCGTCGAACTCTGCACTCTGACCTTTCGCAAGCACGATAGGTCTAAGAGCAATATCGTGGCGACGGCCCTGTTCGGCGACGGCGCCGCAGCCGCCGTCATCACCTGCAGGCCGGAGGCGGCCGAGACAGGTTTGGCGCAGACCATGGGCCCCTGGGGCGAACACACCTGGCCGGACAGTTTAGACATTATGGGATGGGAGGTTGGCGACGATGGTTTGAAGGTCCAGTTCTCTCGCGATATTCCAGCGCTCGTGCGCGAAGACATGCGGTCCGTCGTCGATACCTTTCTGCGCAACAACGCCATCGCGCTTTGTGAAATCGACGAGTTCGTCTGCCATCCCGGCGGCGCCAAGGTCATTGATGCGCTCGAAGCCTGTTTTGACCTGCAAAGCGGATCGCTCAAGTCGGCCCGCGACACCTTACGCGCGCACGGCAACATGTCGGCCGCGACCGTTCTCTTCGTACTCCGGGCGGCTCTGGATGCGCAGCCCCGCGGCCGTCGCCTCCTGACCACCCTCGGGCCAGGCTTCACCGCAGCCATGATGGTGCTGGAGGCGGCGTGAGTCTGGTTCACAGCGCGCTCTTTTGGATTTTAGGCTTGGTCGTCATTCAAAGGCTGGCGGAATTAGCGCTGGCCGGTACGAATACACGGCGGCTGCTTGAGCGCGGGGCCAGGGAAGTGGGCCGGGCGCATTACCCCTTCTTCATTCTGCTGCACGGCTCCTGGCTGATCGCCATCGCCGCGACGACGCCCATAGCTGTGCGGCCGATCTGGCCTCTGGTCGGGATATTCGCCGGCCTGCAGCTCCTGCGCATCTGGGTGATCCTGACCCTGGGCCCGTATTGGACGACACGGGTGATAACCGTGGCGCACGCGCCCCTGGTCCGCACAGGTCCCTTTCGAGTCGTGCGGCACCCGAACTACTGGATCGTCGTGGGCGAAATCGCGGTCCTGCCCCTGGCCTTCGGCGACTGGCTGATCGCGCTGATCTGGTCGATCCTGAATGCCCTGCTCCTGAGACACAGATTGACTATCGAAAGTGCGGCCCTGGCCGAGCGCGAGGCGCTAAGCGCCCCTCAACTTCACTGAGAGGACTCGCCCGGCAGCCTATAGCGCGGGGTGGATGCGCGACCTGAGCAATTTTCCACATTCGCGATGGCGAGATGTACTCTCCCCTGAGATGGCGATTGACGGGGCGCGGGCTTAAAGACAGGTTCTGACCAGGGTGCGGGGGCGTTGATGGCCGACTTCAGCAGGCGCAGTCTGGTTGTAGCGGCGACCGCGCTCATAGCGGTAGGATTTGGTGGGGGATACCTCACGGCGCGTCTGGCTTCAGGCGTCAAAGCGGGTGCAGCGCCAACGGCTTCAGCCCCAGCCTTTGGCGTCGCTTGGCCCTTTTTCGGCAAACCCCGAGCCGGAGACGCGCCCCGCGCCATAGCCCAGAAGCCTGACGGTTTCGCGGTCTGGACCTCAAGGCTTGATCTCAAGCGCGAAGGACCCGGCGCCTGCATACGCCTGACCCGGCTGCTTGATCCGCAGAAATCCTACGGCGATTTCGTTACGGTCAGCCCAAGCTTAGGCCATCCCGCCGCAGTGAACGTGAACGGCGATGAGCTGTGCGTCGCGGGCGTCGGCTACGAAAACCGGACCATTACGCTGATGCACGGCCTACCCGCCGCCTCGGGCGAGGTGCTGGCGGCGGATGCAGATGTGGCCTTCCAGGCCGGCTCAAAGCCCGCCTATGTCGGCTTCGCCGGGACCGGCGTGATCCTACCGCGCGAAGATGGCGATGGCGTAGGCATAGAGACTGTCAATGTCTCCCGCCTCCATCTGGAAGTCTGGCGCGTGCCGGATCGCAATCTGGTGCGCAAACAGATCAGCGCGCCGGACCCGACGCCCGAAGGCGAATATGACTATGACGGCGGCGCGAACGGGGTCGGCGAGGATGGGCGAAAGCTTTGGTCCGGCGACATGGCGGTGCAGGGCGAGGCCGACCAGCGCGCTACGACTGTCTTCCCCCTAGGCGCTGTCCTAAAGACGCTGGAGCCCGGCGCCTATGTGGTGACGGCCGCCGACGCCTCGGGCCTTAAGGGCGCTAAGGAAAAGCCGGGCGAGGCGGAGCGGGATACGCCGGCCCGCGCGCGTCGCTGGATACTTTTCACCGATATGGCGCTGCAAGCCTATGACGGCTCAGACGCGCTGGACGTGATGGTCCGCTCGCTGAAGACCGCCAAGGCCTTGAGCGGCGTGCGCGTCGCCCTGGTGGGCAAGGATGGCGGCGACCTCGCCTCGGCCCAGAGCGACGACCAGGGCCGGGTTCATTTCCCCCGCGCTCTTCTGGCCGGCGAGAATGGCGCCGCCGCCGCCCGCGTCATGGCCTATGGGCCTAAGGGCGATTTCACGGTCATGGACCTGCAACGCGCGCCTATTGACCTTTCGAAACAGGATGTGGGAGGCCGCACAATCCCAGGCGGCGCGCCAAGGACAGGCGCAGCGGCGTTAGACGCGGCAGCCGCCGTCGACGGTTTCATTTACGCAGATCGCGGCGTCTATCGACCCGGCGAAACCGTACACCTGGTGGCGCTCCTGCGCGACCGTTTGGCCAAGTCGGTGAAGGATCGTCACGGCGCCCTGGTGATCCGGCGTCCCTCAGGCCTGGAGTTCAGCCGAATCCGATTCACCGCCAGCCCCACAGGCGCCGTCACGCAAGACGCGGCTCTGCCCGCCGCCGCGCCGCGCGGCGTCTGGAAGGCGGATCTGGAAATGGATGGTTCTGAAACACCATCCGGGGAAACCAGCTTCCAGGTTGAGGATTTTGTGCCCCAGCGCCTGGCCGTGACAGCGACGGCGGACGCGGAACGGCCGCTTGTGGCAGGCGAGGTGCGTCAGATTCAGCTTTCCGCCCGGTTCCTTTATGGCGCCCCCGCCTCCAGCCTGCCGGTGCAGTCCGAAGGGCGCGTGATCGCCGATCCTAACCCCTTCCCGGCTTACAAGGACTATGTGTGGGGCGACCAGAGGACGCCCTATCCGGAAAAAATGCTTCAGGGCGCGCCTTCCATGACGGACGGCGCCGGCCGGGCCAATCAGGTCGTGCGGACGGACAGTTTGGGCGGCTCCGCCCAACCCTTGCTGGGGATTGTCACTGCGTCCGTGTTCGAGCCGGGCGGGCGCCCCGTCAGCGAACAGACCAATCTCAAAATTCATTTGAAACCACTTTATCTGGGCGTGAAGGCGACGGCAGGAACAGGCGCTGATCCGCTGGAAACCTTCGATATCATCGCCGTGGACGCCATGGGGCGGCGGGTGGCGGCTGCTTCAGCCCACTACAAGCTTATTTCGGAGCGGTGGAATTATGACTGGTACGAGCAGAACGGCCGCTGGGCCTGGCGGCGGACCAGCCGAGACATTCCCATCGCCGAGGGACGGCTGAACATCACGGCGAACACGCCGGCGCGGGTATCTAAGCGCTTGCCCTGGGGTGATTACCGGCTTGAGCTGGACGACGCCGCCACTGGCGCACAAACCGTGATCCGTCAGGCGTCCGGCTGGTCTGAGCCTGCCGACGGTGTCGAGCCGCCGGACGCGGCGCGCGTCGCGACCGTCCGCACGGGCTATCGCACCGGCGACACGGTCGAAGTCCGGATTGAGGCGCCGATTGCGGGCGAAGCCCAGGTTGTGGTGGCCACAGATCGCCTCATCACCTCAAAGTCTGTCACGGTGCCGAAAGACGGCGCGACGGTGAAGCTGCATGCCGACGCCGATTGGGGTGCGGGCGCATATGTCATGGTCACCGTCATTCAGCCGCGCGATCCGGTCTTGAGTCCCAAGCCCAGGCGCGCCCTGGGCCTTGTCTATGTGCCGCTTGAGCCGCCGGGCCGAAAGCTAGCCGTCACGCTGAACACCCCGCAGATCATAGACAGCAACGCCCCTGTCCTTGTGCCCCTGACCGTCAAGGGGATGAGCCTGGGTGAAAAGGCGCACGTGACGCTGGCGGCCGTGGACGAAGGCGTATTGCGCCTGACCCACTTCAAGGCGCCCGATCCCATCGCCTGGTATTTCGGTAAGCGCGCCTTGGGTCTGGCCTACCGCGACGATTATGGGCGATTACTTGATCCCAATCTAGGCGCCGCCGGGGCGGTGAATTTCGGCGGAGACGAGTTCGGTGGCGCGGGCCTGACTGTGGTTCCGACGAAGACCGTCGCGCTCTGGTCAGGCGTCGTAGATACCGACTCCACCGGTCACACAATGATCCGCCTGCCGCCCGGCGACTTTAACGGCCAGCTTCGGCTGATCGCCGTCGCCTGGACGGACAAGGCCGTCGGTGCGGCGAATACCGACCTGACCGTGCGCGAGCCGGTTGTGGCCGAACTGGCCCTGCCCCGATTCCTGGCCCCAGGCGATCATGCTCAGGCGACGCTGGAGCTGAACAATGTCGCCGGAAAGCCCGGCGCTTATACGGCGGCGATATCGGGCGCAGGTGGAGTCGGCGCATCAGAAACGAAGACCTACACGCTGGCGGCCGGGCGGCGCATTCAGGAGCGACTGGCCATCGCTGCGGCGTCCCGCCCCTCCATCGGCGCCGTCGCCCTGCAAACTAAGGGGCCGGGCTTCGCGTCGTCGCATCGCTATCCCTTGCAAATCCGGCTCGGATGGGGACCGACAACGCGAGCGACCAGCGCCCTTCAAAAGCCCGGCGAAAGCTTTACGCCCAGTCCATCGCTTTTGGCCGGGTTTTCGCCGGGGGATGTGGCCATGACTATATCCTACTCGCCCTTCCGCGGCTTCGATCCCGCCCCCATTGCAGCGGCCCTGTTGCGCTATCCCTACGGATGCAGCGAGCAGTTGGTCTCAACAACCTTCCCCTTGCTTTACGCATCGGACATTAGCGGCGCGCCCACCTCTCGGCAAACCATAGTCGCGCTGTCGACGGCGGTGTCTAAGCTATTGGATCGCGAGGCCTTGGACGGTTCGTTCGGCCTGTGGCGCGTGGGCGATGGGGAGGCTGATCCCTGGCTCGGCGCCTATGTCGTCGACTTCCTGTTGCAGGCGAATGCCCACGGCGTGGCCGTGCCGGATGAGGCCCTGGCGCGCGCCCTGGCGGGCATGCGCATTGTATCCAAGCCCGACGGCTTCAGTTCTATCGGCTATGTGATGCAGGCCGCCTACGCCAAAGGTCCTCAAGGCAAGAGGCTAAATGAGGAAAACGCCCGTCGCCGCAGCCGCGCCGCCGCCTACGCCCTCTATGTCATGGCAAAGGCTAGCCAGGGTGATCTGGCGCGGCTGCGCTGGTTCCACGATGTCGGCTTTAAGGACGAAGGCTCCCCGCTGGCGAGGGCGCAAATCGGCGCAGGCCTTGCGGCGATGGGCGACCGCGTGCGCGCCCACGACAGCTTCATGCAGGCGCAAAAGGCTCTGGGCTACAAGGACGAGAGCGATGTTTATCAGAGTCCGCTCCGCGACCTGGCCGGTGTGATCGCGCTCGCCTATGAGGCGGGCGAAGCGGGTATCGCTCGAAGCCTGCAAGGGCGGCTGGAAAACACTGTGCGAAGGCCCGACGACCTGAACACCCAGGAGCAGGCCCAGCTCCTGAAAGCGGCGCACGCCATGCTGGCGGCAAGCGGCCCGATCAAGATCACGGCTTCAGGCGTGCGCGCCCAAGGTCCATCCCAGTTCCAAGTCGGGCGGTTGGCCGATGCGCGGCTTATAAACGCCGGGTCAGGTGCGATCTGGCGCACCGTCACCATATCGGGCACGCTGGCCCAGCCGCCCGCCGTGCAGAGCGCGGGCCTCAGCCTGCAAAAGGCCTTCTTCTCGCTCACCGGCCAGCCGATTGATCCCACCGCGATTAAGCAGGGCAATCAGGTTATCGTGCGCCTGACAGGTCGCGCCGAGGCTCAGAACGCGATGCTGACCGTGGTGGACGACGCCCTCCCGGCGGGGCTGGAGATCGAGGCGATCCTGAAACCGGGCGACGGGCAATCTCCGCCCACTGAAGGCAATCAGAAGATCGCAGCCGGCCGCTTCGCCTTTCTGGGTCAGATCACCGAGCCGTCCCAGCAGGAAAAGCGCGATGATCGCTATACCGCGGCCCTCACGCTCACGGGTGCAAAGCCCTTCGTTCTGGCCTATGTCGCGCGCGCTGTAACGCCCGGCGACTATTTCCTGCCCGGCACAGAAGCGCAGAACATGTATCGGCCAGCCGTAAACGCCCATACCGCGTCAGGGCGGCTAAAGGTGATCGTCGGGCCATGACGCTGCGCCTTAACCGGCGGTATGGTTTGATCGGCTTAGGCGTCGGCGTCAGCCTCTTGGCGGCGGGGACGCTGGTCTTGGCCTTCACCCTGCCCCTGGGCAAATTGCAGCGATCCTCGGCCGTGGTTCAGGACAGCAATGGCCTCTGGCTGAGCGCCTTACCTGTTGAAGACGGCCGCTGGCGCCTGAAAGCTGACCTGGATCGCATTGACCCTGTCTTCATCCGCCGCCTGATCGCGTTGGAGGATGCGCGCTTCTGGCTGCATCCCGGCGTCGATCCTATCGCTATCAGCCGCGCCTTGGCGTCCGACCTGATCGCCAGACGCGTCCGCTCCGGCGGATCGACCCTAGCCATGCAACTCGCCCGACGACTCGAACCCCGGCCCCGTACGCTGGGCGCCAAGGCCGTTGAAGCGGTGCGGGCGTTGGCGCTGGAGTTTCGATTGTCTAAGCGGGGCGTACTGGCCGGCTATCTTACGCTGGCGCCCTATGGCGGCAGCCTGGAGGGGGTGCGCGCAGCGTCGCTGGCCTATTTCGGCCACGAACCCACCAGCCTGACCGACGCCGAACAGGCGCTCCTGATCGCTATTCCCCAGGCGCCTGAAGCACGCCGCCCGGACCGACACTATGGCGCCGCGCTCCGCGCCCGCGCCCAGGTTCTCAAGCACCTGGTTTATAAGGGCATGATCACCGCGCAGGCGGCGCATGAAGCCGCTGCTGAGCCTCTACCGAGGCGCGCGCCGTTTCCGGAGCGCGCCTGGACTATAGCCGGCGAACTAGCCCGCACGGCGACCCCGTCTCAGCCGACCATAGTGACAACCCTCGACGGCAGATTACAGGCTAGGCTTGAATCCCTCGCCGCCCAGACCGGCGCTGGCCAGGGGCCGAACTCGTCAGCCGCTATCATCGTCGTAGAGACAGCGACACGCGCGGTTCGGGCCATTGTCTCCTCCGCAGGGCGCGACCGGCCAGGGGGATGGGTGGACGCCACCCAGGCTCTGCGCTCGCCGGGCTCTTCCCTGAAGCCCTTCATCTACGCCTTCGCCTTCGAACAGGGGCTGGCCGCGCCTCAGACCCGGCTGGCCGATGCGCCCGTGGCCTTCAACGGATACGAGCCGGAGAATTTCGACCGCACCTTTCATGGGGATGTGACGGCCGGTCAGGCCCTGCAATACTCTTTGAATGTCCCGGCCGTCGCCCTGATCAGCAGGGTGGGACCGGAGGCGTTCGAGGCGCGGCTCAAAGGGGTAGGCGCTAGACTCGTGCGGCCCCGCGCAGGCTTGGCCGATCCAGGCCTAGCCCTGGCCCTGGGCGGCGAAGGCGTCACCTTGCGCGACATCGCCATGCTTTACGCCGCGCTGGGCGATGGGGGCCTGGCCAAGCCGCTCGCCTGGACGACGGCGGACGTCGCGCGGGACCGGTTGAAAGGCCGGCGTCTCGTGAGCGCGGAGGCGGCCGCGCAAGTCCTGGCCATCCTGCGCGAAAGCCCGCCGCCGCCAGGTCGGGCGCCCCCGGCCCTGAGCTTGGGCGCGCCCAAGCTCGCTTTCAAGACCGGCACCTCCTACGGCTTTCGCGACGCCGTGGCGGCAGGCATCGGCGATGGCTGGACCGTGGTGGTTTGGACCGGACGGCCCGACGGCGGCGTGCGGCCAGGCATGACGGGGCGGGAGGCCGCCCTGCCCCTCCTGTTCCAAGTCTTCGACCTGCTGGAAAACAATGCGCCTAGGGCGCAGACGCTTGATCCTGAAGCGCCGCCGCCCGCTCTGGCCCAGATGGACAATGCACATGGCGGACCGCAACTCCTATTTCCCTCCGACGGCGCGGCTGTTCTGATGGACGGCTATGGCGCCAAATCACGGGGACTGGCGCTCGCGGCGCGGGGAGAGAAGGTTCAATGGTATGTCGATGGGACCCCGCTTGCGCCCACGAACGGGCAGGCGATCTGGCGGCCCGACTATCCGGGCTTTTACACCGTCGCGGCCGTAGATGAGCAGGGCCGCAAGGCCGAAGCCCGCGTGCGGGTAAGGTGACTTTTAGATAGGCGGCTTCCCAGCGCGCTCGACGAATAGCCCGCCGCACTTCTCGGCGGCGCGCACAGGATTGCAGATCACCGCCGCCCCGCCCGGCAGCTTCACCTGATAGCCGCCGACAAAGCGTGGATCGGGCGTCATGTAATCGGTGGAGACGGCCTGGGCGCCGCTGATCAGGGCGGCGTCGCGGGGGGCTGTGTCGTTCTTGCGCGCCTCCACCGTATCGGCGTCGGCCCGGGTGCGCACGACAAAGCCGGCTTTGACGTCCGCCTTGATGCGGGGGCCGTCCTTGATGGGATCGTTCAGGATCAGGATGGAGGCGGCGGGCGAGGTTTCGTCCGTGCTGATGAACATGACGCGCCCTTCCAGCGACTTTCGCGCGCCGCGATAGATGGCGACCTTATCCGGCGTCTCATCCAGCACGATAAGCACCTTGCCCCGCGCCTGGGCCAGGGTCGGCCAGGCATTGTGCAGTACGGCTTCGCGCAGGGTGGGATAGGCGCCCTGCACATCATCGGGCGTGATCAGCTCCGACGGTTTGAAGACAGACCGCACCTCCGCGTCGAAATCGTCATAGGCCTTGGGCGTGAAGGGCAGGGGCGTGACGCCGCCGGGCGTGGGATTGTCGTCCTTGGCGTTGATGGTGATCAGGATCGGGGCATGATCCGGGTGGGCCCTGGACCAGGCGCGGATATCGGTCAGGCAGGCGACGAAGGCCGAGCACACGCTGCGAAAATCAATGTCGGGTACATGCATGGCCTTAAAGCCTGGGCGCTGCATCTGGGCGACATAGGCGGGGTCCAACGTTTCACCCAACACGGTGGGCAGCAGGGGATGGGCGTAGCGGCCGCCATCCGGATCATAGACCACATCCAGCTCCAGTTGCCGGGCGCCGGCGTCCAACTGCTGGGCCAGGGGCGCATGGCTGTAATCCAGGCCCAACGCCGCCTTGGGCGCGGTCTTGGCGATCAGGGCCATCTC
>Ga0116226_10000913_pt1 | contig 25784 bp, 28 predicted proteins | sample S1TSphfallax_FD_89692 | JGI IMG/M metagenome (GOLD analysis project Ga0116226, IMG submission 89692) | Host-associated microbial communities from peat moss isolated from Minnesota, USA - S1T2_Fa - Sphagnum fallax MG | ecosystem: Host-associated > Plants > Peat moss > Unclassified | place: USA... | reverse complement strand
GAAGGGTGGCGTGCACGTTATTACTCGTCTTACATTGACCACGGCGTGGTGGGTTAAGATGAATAACGTCACGGACGGCCTGAAGGTAGTCATGAGGCGTCGCCTTACCAAGTCAATGGAAGGCGACTTTGAGACGGACTCCATGCGTTACAAAACAACGGAGCGTTTCAAAATCTCGTGGACGGATTGGCATGACGTTTTCGGAACTCCGGGAATGTAACCTCCAGTACGTATATTGAATAAGTTGGGGCCTCTGTAACTGGAGGCCCCAATGCTTATAAAGGTACCTTATATTGTGCAAAGAATGGTATATATGTTATATTAATATCAATCCGGCTCGTGCCGGTTGACGGGTGGCCTCGTGGTGCCCCAACTAATGGAGTAGATCATGACGCATTTTAGTGACGATCTTTACTTGGGCGCGGCCAAATCCACCCCCACAGTTTCCAACCCCAACAATGGTGGCTTAGGAATTGGTCCTTTAGGCCGCATCTATTTTTGGAACATTATCCCCCTCACCAAACAGGCTCAGGGTTACGCTGCCAACCAGACACTGGGTGCCGCTGGCAACATGGTTCTCGCCGCGGGTACTGGCATCACCGTGGGTACCGACCCCGGAAATCACACGGCCTATTCGCCCGACGTTCCGCGTACCGTTTCTATCACGTCTAACGGCAATGAAACGGCGACTTTCACGGTATCTGGTTATGATTATCTCGGCCAGCCTCAGACTGAAGCCATTGCCGGTCCAAACAACACTACGGTGTACGGCAAAAAAGCGTTCAAGAGTATATGGCAGATCGCGGTGTCTGCCGCCACAGTTGGAACTGCGGTGTCTGCTGGCACTTCGGACATTTTCGGTATCCCTATCGCGGTGCCGGATTTGGGCTATATCCAGGATATCGGTTGGGCGGGCGTGTTGCCGCGCGACGCAGGTACAGGCGTCAAAGCGGACGCCACGACGCCTGCGACGTCCACTACTGGCGACGTTCGCGGTACTTATGCGCCGTCTAGCGCTTCCAACGGTACCAATCGCCTTATCGTAGCAATCCACACACCCGTAGCGCAGTCTGGGGCGACTGCGACTTTTGCGGCGTTGTTTGGTGTAACGCCCGCTTAAGGGTAATCTAGAGGAGGGAAGTAATATGGCAGTAATGTTTCAGGTCCCTGAACAGGTGTTCATGGCTACCTATAATTATTTGCAGACTCGGCCTTATTCTGAGGTCAGTCAGTTGATCGCGGCAGTTAATACCGTGGTGCAGCGTATAGTTGTTCCGGACCCGCCGGGCAATATTGACGCCGCCACAAAGGCAAACACCGATGCAGCAGGGCCACAAGTTTAGTAAGAAGCACGGCTTTACGGGTTCGGCGGGAATGACGCCTGTACGAGGGCATCTACGCCGACCCGTTAAAGTCACTAAGGACAACGTAGTTGACGTCGTTCGTAAACACGTCAACGAAACTGTACCCCCTGCCCACATGGGCAAAAAGTAGAGCGCGGTCGCTGCGCTGATAGCGTGATGGTTGGGAGCGTTTACCATGACCCTATCCGGCACTGTCGGACAAACTAATTTAGATGCTATAACTATTATAGAAAAGGCTATACGCAAGTGCGGCAAGCCGCCCTCAATTTGTGACTCCGAAACTTTGTATGACGCCACTACCGAATTGTTTAATTTAACTCAAGCTTTAATTAATGACGGAATTCCATTATGGACAATCCAGAAGAACATCCTAGGCATTCATACTAATCAATCAGTAGTGGATATGCCAGTAGGTACAGTGGATATGATAAACGCTTTATGCCGGACTAATAATTTACCCGGCGGCGGCGTAGCCACGTCGTCTGCGGGCGGCACTGCTGCTAACGCTTTCGATCAAAATCTAGCTACAGCTTGTACGCAAACGTCGGCCAACGGCTACATTTCGTACAACTTCCTCAGCCCTGTCGTGATAACCACCGTGGGTCTATTGCCCAACTCTACCGGGACCTTAAATCCCACGTATGAGAAGTCGTCCGACGGTGTGAATTGGACGACTGCCATCTCTCCCTCCTCGGCGGCTTCGTCTTTCACGGCAGGGACTTGGTATTGGCAGGACGTGCCTGAGGACAGCGTCAATTACAACAGTAGCGCGCAGTATTTTCGCATACGCGAAACTTCCGGGGGCACGTTGAACGTGACTGAACTTGTGTTCGGCACGGCACCCTACGCGTTACCCATGTCGCGGCAGAATCGAGACGACTATCAAATGTTGCCTAATAAAGGCAGTTTAGGCCGCCCGCTTCAGTATTGGTTTGATCGTCAGCTGACGCCGCGTATGTGGGTGTGGCAAGTGCCAAATATGGAGTTTTATACTATCGAAGCTTGGACGCGACGTCAGATCATGGACATAGGGTCGTTAACTAATACCATAGAATTTCCAGCCCGATGGAACGACGATATTATAACTGAACTAGCGTCGCGGTTGTGCTTGTTGCCCGGGTTAAATTGTGACAATAACCGCATACAGATATTGCAAAAATTAGCTGCCGGTACCGCTTTACGCGCGTGGACGGAAGAGCGCGACAATTCGCCGTTCTATATTAGTCCTGAGATCAGGGGGTATACTAGATGAGTACTACGTACGCTTCTGGTGATATAGCTATTGGTATATGCGATAGGTGTAGTCGAAAAGTGCCATATCGTGAACTTCGTGCCGACGGAAATTCTCCTGGTTTACGAGTGTGTCAATTGTCTGGCTGCTGGGACCCGAGGGACCCGTGGCGTTTGCCGCCCATTCAGCCGGACCCCATCGTTATGCGTTACCCGCGGCCCGACGTGGCCTTGACAGTTCCTAATGATGACACCGGCACATATGATCTTCCTCCGGGTCCTTTATCTTAACGAATATAAGAAATTGACTTAGTTAAGTTTAATTCGTTATAATGACGCAACCATTAGGAGCGACCATGCGCCCAGTATATGTTTCCGCTACTAGCTACAGTTCCACATTGAGTAATCCTGTAGTACTAGACCAATACCAAGACCCCACAGACGTCATGTTAGCGGTGGAACTTTTCGGTAACACAGGTGGTACGCCTTCTTATACGGTGCAGTATAGTCCTGATGACCCTTTTGCTACTTATGCCACTGATTATAATACAAATGCCAATTGGTATAATCATCCGGTGTTGGTAACTTTGGCCGCAGATGGTGTGGATAGTATGCAAGTTCCAGCGCGCGCTGTGCGTTTGTCCACGGGCAGTGCAGGAACTGGGGGCACGGCTACCCCGCGTTTGGTTGTTATTCAGGCGGGGGTTAAAGGATGAGAAAATTAATTGCATTAATTTTGGCAATACTTTTAGTTGCTACGTCTAACACTTATGCACAAAGCACCCCTAACCCCAATGGGGTTAACGGTCCAGTAAAACAGGTGGGCCCAGTAACTGCTAACCATTGCGTAGCGTGGAACGGTAACAACTATATTAAAGATTCCGGTGCCGCTTGTGGCGGCGGTGGCTCGTTGGTTGCGCCGGTTGACGTGGGCACGCCAGCTATAACCGATACTGGCGTCTTATTACAAGCTACTTCTAGTACTAATAGTTATAATCAGTTTATTATACAAAATACTAATAGCGGCGCAACTGCATCTTCTAATTATGTAGTAAATAACAATTTAGGAACGGCTACCACCTATTATGGTGAATTTGGTATGAATTCGTCGGGGTTCACCGGTTCGGGCGCGTTTAATCAACCAAGCGAAGTTTATTTAGATAGTAAATCTTCTGATCTCGCGCTCGGCACTCTTGGCAGTAATGCCATTCATTTTGTCGTGAACAGCGGAACCACCGATTCAATGACGATTAGTTCTGCGGGGGCAGTGTCAATTCCCGCTTTTGGAACTGCGGGCGTTGTACTAAACAACTCCAGCGGTGTTCTTTCAAGTACGGCTGGCGCTTTGCCTATAGCTAATGGTGGCACGGGGGCAACTACTGTAACAGCTGGACTTACAAATACTTTAGGTTCTCTTGCAAATTATACTTCTGGTCAAATAAATTATTTTTTACAAAATAACGCTGGTACTTGGGTCGCATTAGCTTATTTTTACGTTGGTGGTCAGTGCTCTTTTAATGCTTATATGGTTGGCACAACTGGTTCATTACCTGCGGCCTTAACCGATCAAAGCACAAACGCGCAAAATTTTCTTTTAGATTGCCAAATTAAAGCGCTTCAACTTGGCACGGCGAATTTTGATAATGTCGTTGCTGAAAAAATGATTAATGCGATTATCGAGCGCAACGTGTATAATGCAACTCGCACAATAGTCGTTCCTGATCTTGTAAGACTTCATGATTACGCTGGTTGGACAAGGGAATCTTCTAGTGGAAATTGCACTTATGCAAACTTTTGGGACGGAAGCTGTAAAAATCTTTCCAATTTATATTACCCTATTTTTGAAGTGTCTCATGGCGCAGAAGTTGATGGTTTAACACTTTATGCTGAAAACCAGTCTGGCGGGAATAACGGAACAGCGGTTTGGTTTGGTAGGGGGTGGGAGGCTGGCGATTGCCATATTGGAACTCCAGGAACAGGGTATACTGGTACTGATACGCCTGTTACAGTAAATCCTGAAAAAGTGGGCTCTGGGGCTACTATAACCATAACCGTTTCTGGCGGTGTTCCGCAAACATGCGCGCTTAGTTCTGGAGTAAGATTTAATGCTTTAAATGGTGTTTACGGGCTGCCATTTCTTTTGCGTAAAAGTCAATGGTCTAATGCGGCCTTTATTGCTGCTTCAGGAGTCACAACTTTTGACAGTAGCTACGGTGACGGTTCTACCGCTTATAAGACTACAGGCGGCACTGGGACGGGTTTAAGCGTTTATTTTAACGAATATCCTGATTGGTGCAGTGGGTCTGCTGGTACTGATTTTATTTCCTGTACGTTATCGAATATTTGGGAAGGTGTTTATTCGCAAACTGCGGACCAACTTGAAGTAACACAACGCGGTATTGATGTGTTCGGCGCTGGCACAACTAATAGTGGAACTTATGGTCCCATGTATTCTATCGGTGATAGCGCTCAAAACGTAAGTTTTGAAAACAGTTATACTCAAGGCGGTTATTACGGACTGTATGATACTGCTGCGGCAACTGACGTTCGTTTCATTAATCCCTACGCTTATGCCGCTGGCACGGGCGTTTTTTCTGCAGGAGCTAATAGTACTTACAAAGGCATAATCATTGATACCCCCACAGCTACGTGTTTTGATCGTAGTAAGGGTTATTCCTTGAACGCTGATGGTATTTGTTTCGGTAACAACACCAACGTTGTTCTTTCAAGTAACCCAATTATTTTTGGAGATGGCGGTAGTAGTGTTGTTAGTTCAATATTTAATATGTCTTTGTTAAATGTTGGACCGAATACGGCCATAAATGCTAATTATCTTTATGGTGGAAACGATATTAATGTTACAGTAATTAACGCTGGTAACACCGAAACAAATCCACATTTTGTTACTTTTGGTGCTAATAATAACCCCACGGGTAGTAATATACTTCGGGGTACTATAGATGGCGTCACTGCTACAAATATATGCCAGAATGCATCTAATAGCGCCGGTATTGGTATGCGTATTTGGGATGGAAACGATAGTGAATGGATTTCTTCGCTTTGTAATGTTGCTGGTTTAAATTCAGTCGCGTATTCGACTCACGGTACTTATACTTGGACGGCACCTTCTGGTGTTAGCCAAGCTGTTGTTTGCGGTCGTGGTGGCTCTGGCGGTGGTGGTGGTGGCGGGGCGGGGGGTGGCGGTTCTACTGCTGCAGGTGCTGCAGGTGGCGGAGCTGGCGGTACTGGTGGCTCAACCTATTCAAGTTGTCAAACTTTAACGGTTACTCCCGGTACTGCTTATACTTTAACGGTCGGTGCAGGGGGCGCTTCGGCTGCTGGTGGGACTCAGACAGCAGCTAACGCCTCTGGCTCAACCGGGGGTAACGGTACAAGCGGTAATAGTGGGGGTAATACTACTTTTGGGTCTTTGTGGACTTGGATTGGGGCGGGCGGTGGAGGAAACGGTTATGGCGGTTCTCTTTCTACAGGGGGTGGGGGAGGATACGGTGGGTCGGATACTTATGGTAACGCTTCCGGCGGCGGCGGCTCGGGTAGCGCTGCTAACACCGCGGGCTCTCCTGGCTCTAATGTATATGCTAACTCTCCGTATGCTTCTGCTGGAGGAAACGGTTCTGGAGGCACTGGCGGCGGCACTGGCGGCGGCGGCGGAGGTGGTGGAATGGGTCAACCTGCTGGCGGTGATAGCGGCGGGTCTGGGGGGACTGCAGCAAATGGTGGTGCTGGTGGTGCTTCAGGTTCTAATGGAACAGGTGGTGGAGCTTGTAATGCTTCTACAGGCGGCTTTGGTGGTCAAGGCGGAACTGGCGGCGGCGGCGGCGGTCTAAAGGCTACTACAGGTTCACAAGGTGGCGTAGGTCAAGCTGGCTGTGCTGGCGTAGACGGGATAATATCAGTAAGTTGGGTGCAATCATGATTAAGCAAATATTTAAGGGTTTAGGTGTTATTGGTGTGTTAGGTGGAGTTGTTGTGGGGGCTTCAATTGCTTCCACATCTCAACTTGTCAACAAAACCGAAAATATTGATTTCAAAGAATTGTCTAGGAAAGAGCCCATTCATCCAGCTGTTAATGAAGATACTACCCCCGGCTGCGATAATGGCTTTGGTAAACATGAAAAATGTTATTGGGAAAAAGTAGGACTTTCTGAAAGACCTATACCACCTCCTGAAAACAATAATCGAGGTAGTCTAAAATGAAAGAGCCATCTATTGCTTTCACCCACGAGGATTTTAAAATTCTCAAGGGTTTGCACATGTCGCGCCAGCCGGAAAGAATGTCATTCGGCGAAGCCTACGAAAAAGCTGAAATGTTAGCTTTGAGAGATGTTGTTAAAATTCACATGAAAGAAGTTTTCGCGCGGCGCAAAGCCGTGCGAAAAGCAAGCCGGTCATTTCGCCATGGAGCGGTGGAGGAAACTTTAGGTTTGTGATTAATTTATGCGAGAGGGCGAAAGGTCCATTCTGGACGGAATTGAAATAATACTCAAGACAACAGGAGGGAATGATGAGCATACTTACGGAAATCCAAAACGAAGCACAAACGGTTTGGGGGGATTTGACCACTTTGGCGGGCAAGTTTTGGGCATTTACTAAAACGTTGTTTTCGACGCTGGTCAAAGATGAAGCGACGGCGCTACAGCCATACGCCGAACAGGCATTGGAAGAGGTTGGCGCTGACCTTCCGATATTGTTCACCGGAAATTTGTCTGCCTTTGCCGCAGCTATTGCCCCGGTTCTTCTCGCAACCGCACAGAAGGCCGCCGCAGCGGGTATTCAAGCAGGCTATCAAGCGCTTATGGTAGCTGTGGCTGCCGCTGCTGCTAATGCGCAAGCTGCTTTGGCTGCCGCCGCGCAAACTGCGGTAACGGATGCCCCAGCGTCTAATACTACTGGGGGCTAATTATGTTCTCGGGACTAATACTAAGTGCTCTTAAATCCTTAATACCGGAGAAGAATGTGGTATGTGGTTACGTGGCGGGTGCCGCTATAGTTGCCATCGTGCATGGCCTTGGCGTGCTTAACGTTACGCTTACCCCAGACCAGAACGCTGCGCTTGGTGCGTCCACCGTGGTGGTGGTAGCTCACGTATGGGATACCGTCGCCAAATTTATAGCAGCTGTTAGAGCCGCACAACCTGCTAGTATGTGACATGAGGGCGTTCATGCTTAATATCCAGCAATTAGCAGACCAAAAAGAAATCGATGATTTTATAAACGGTAAGACGGACAGGGAAATAGCGATATCTGGCCTGACTTTAGTCTCGGCCCATACCAAGGAGTGTGCCGAGCGCTGGGGTATGGTAGTTACTTTCGCTAAGTGGATTGTTAGCTTAATAGGGTTCTTAGTGGCGATAGAGCTTGCCAAGCTCGTACACGTGGATCCGGTGATGTTGATTAATGCCCTGCACGGATAGGCACGCGGGTCATGCCTAAGGAGTATCATGGCGCAGGCACTGACGTATACGTCACTTATAACGGATTTGCAAAATTACTTGCAACGATATGACTCGCTTGTGACTAACCAAATACCTAGGTTCATAATGTTAGCGCAGCAAGCGGTTGCGCGTGATTTAAAAATATTAGGGTTCCGTGAAGAAGTAACTGGCGCTTTCGACGGTAATACTCAACTTAATGGTCTGATGTCTAAGCCTTCGGATTGGCGTAAAAACATAGCGTTTTTCGTTAGCACTGGTACTAATTTTAATACGCATACTCCAGTATACGAACGTACTTATGAATACGTTCGTACTGTGTTTTCGGACCCCACTGTGCAAGGCATCCCCCGCTTTTACGCCGATACCGACTGGAATCATTGGTTGGTTTCTCCGGCCCCTAATCCAACATTAGCACCGTATTTCAAAATCCCATACTACGGTACCTTAACTTTTTTGGATAGCTCGACGCCCACAAATTGGCTTACTACTAACGCTCCAGATTGGTTGTTATATAGATGTCTACAAGAGGCTGCGGCTTTTGTTAAGACAGACGAGCGTATACCAGTGTGGGAAAAGAACTATGCCATGGCCACTAGTTCGTTGTTAAAACAAGAAACTCATGGCCTAATCGATAGACAAGCATCCACTGTGGAGAACGCGTAATGACTAGTTTCACTAATACTTTCGGCGGCGGTGCAGTATCCCCTACCGATGTGGGCTATATAGCTTATACTTTCAGTATTAATACTCAATTATACTGGCCCCCCTTTTCGCAAAACAACCCTAACGTAGTAGCACGTTGGAACGACGCACAGGCTAGTTCCACGGGGTTAGTATTAAACATGCCAGACGCCACTTTGGCATCCAATGGCGCAAGTGCAATATTTAATAACAAAGGTACATATAGTTATGTTATTAAGTCGTTGAATGGTAACGTAATAGCCACTATAGCCCCCGGCACACAATGGTATTTAATATTGACTAGTAACGCCACCCAAGACGGTACGTGGGACGTGGTACAGTTCGGGACGGGCACTAGTCAAGCCCAAGCGGCCAGCCTAGCGGGACCGGGTTTGGTAGCGGTTGGTGGATTATTACAGTTTATGTATTCCTATTTACCGGTTAATACCACCTTTACTGTGACTACCGGCAACCTAGCTACGGTATTCGTGTGGACCGGCGGTTCGGGAACGGGAAACTTGCCCAGCGCCGTGACCGCTGGAGCTGGTTTCGTTATAGGGATTTCTAATAATGGCACCGGCAGTATAACTATGACTCCGGCGACTGGACAAACTATAGACGGTGCCTCGTCATCTGCGTTTTCGCAAAATCAAAGTGCGTTTATAGTATCTACTGGGGCCAACTGGGTTACTGTTGGTAAGGGCACTCAGACCAATTTTGCGGTCACATTGCTTAATTTAAACGTGGCCGGTAGTTCGAATATCACACTTACTAGCGCTCAGGCTCAGAACATACTTCAAGTATACACGGGGGCATTGACGGGTAATATAGAGGTAATAGTACCTAGTACCGTGCAAATCTACTACGTAACCAATAATACTTCCGGTTCGTATAGCTTGACCGTGCAAACTGCGACTGGTTCCGGAGTAGCAGTGGCTCAGGGCGGTAGTTCCATACTATATTGCGATGGTACCAACGTATACTCCGCGTTTTCTTATATACCCAGCGGTTCTTCTGGAACGTTTCCGGTAGGCGCATCTAGCGCGCCTAGTATCAATTTCCAGAGTAACTTAAGTACAGGGTTTTATTCTCCAAGTTCGGGCAAAGCGGGCGTGGCAGCCAATGGTTACCCGGTAGTACAGTGGTCTTCGGCAGCTAGCTCCGTCAACTACCTACAAGAATCCGCGTCTGCTATGGGTACGCCGGTGTCCATAAGCGCTCTAGGAAGCGACACCAATATCGGTATAACGCTTACACCTAAGGGTACTGGTACGATAAATATAGCTTCGTTGGCAGGGACTGGTGGAACTATTGATAGTACCGTTATCGGTGGGACTACTCCGGCGGCGGGCGCATTTACAACTTTGTCGGCCTCTAGTACCGTATCGGGCGCGGGTATTACTTCATTGTTCGCATCGCCTCCGGCTATCGGTGGGACTACTCCGGCAGCGGGCGCATTTACAACTTTGTCGGCCTCTAGTACCGTATCGGGCGCGGGTATTACTTCATTGTTCGCATCGCCTCCGGCTATCGGTGGGACTACTCCGGTAGCGGGTGCATTTACTAGTTTAAAGAGTGGCAACGGTTCTGCTGGTAGCCCCTCTTTAGTATTCACGGCGGATACGACTTCAGGGTTATATAGTCCAGCATATGGTCAGCTCGGAATTGCTATAAGTGGTACGCAGGTAGCCCAGCTAAGTTCTGTTGGTCTTAGTATTCTGTCAAGTTACAAACTTAATTTAGCGGGGTTAACCGCGTCCCAGTTAGTCGCTACGGACTCATCTAGTAATCTTACGAACGTAACCGCCCTGCCCGCTAATACTACCGCTACTACGCAAGCATCCTCCGATAACAGCACTAAGGTAGCTACTACCGCGTTTGTGAAAAGCGCAATTACCAACGTACCCACAGCACTAGGAGTAGGTAGTATAATATTTGCGCAACTATCTGGTGCTGCGGGTATAGCCGCTGGTGGTACTGTATCGGCGTCTGGTATAAATCCTCTGTATTTTAGCTGCCCTACTGGCGGTAATGTAGTTTCTCAAAGTAGTGGTGATACTATAACAGGCGTGTGGCAAGCGCTGCAAACTATACCTACAGCTTCTAATTTAGGCGGGTTATTTCAAAGGGTATCATAAATGTCGGAGAATTTTAAACTTCTACCCATACGAGCGTCGCCGGGCATAAAGCGCGATGGCACGCCTTTCGAGGGTACGTGGTGGACCGACGGGTTGTGGTCGCGGTTTTATCGCGGTTTGCCGCGTAGTATGCTCGGGTACCGCCAAATGTCGGAGGGTTATCATGGCCCGTCGCGCGGTCTTCTTCTCGATAGTCGCAACGGCAATTTAAATTTGTTTTCAGGTTATAGCAATGGTATAGAAGTGGGTCAATTTACGTACGGCGGTTTTGGGTCTGCGCCCACTTCCATAACGCCATCAGGATTTGCTGCCAACAGTAATAACGTATGGCAAATGGACAAATTTTATACTACCGACAATAGCGGTTACGTAGCGCTTCTCGCGCATGCCGCACCTAATTTGGCGGCTATTGATAGTCAAATACAGACGCCTGTATACTATGGTAATATAACGTCTACGTCGGCTTTGACGTCCGCCGGTATATCGGTGGCGGGCGGCGTGATGCAACTTAATCCGTTTGCCGTGGCCTACGATATCAATGGATTGGTGGCGGTGTCTGCGGCTGGGGACCCCACCACGTGGCCGCTTACATCGCAATTTAATATTTGTGCTACAAAGATAGTAAAGGGTTGGCCAATAAGAGGTGGTGCTTATGCGCCGTCGGCGCTGCTGTGGTCGCTGGAAGAAGTGCTGCGCATGTCTTTTGTCGGTGGTACCACGGTATGGCAGTTTGACACTTTATCTGATCAAAGCTCCATATTATCATCGTCCGGCGTAGTCGAGGCCGACGGTATATATTATTGGATTGGCCTAGATAGATTTTTGATGTATAACGGCGTGCTCAGTGAGCTACCTAATCCTATGAACTTAGATTTCTTTTTTACTAATATTAATATGACGCAGCGTCAAAAAGTGTTTGGCTTCAAAATACCGCGCTGGGGTGAAATTTGGTGGTGTGCGCCGTTGTTCGGTGCTACTGAATGCAATTACGCCGTTATATATAACTACCGTGAGAATACGTGGTACGATACCTTGTTACCAAATGGTGGTCGTAGCGCGGCTGTAACCGTGCAGACGTTCCCATATCCTATTATGGCCTCTAATAACACCATAAATTCGTTCGCTAACCCAGGAACTAAAGTATATCCTATATGGCAGCATGAATTAGGAACTGACCAAATAGTGGGTACCGGCGTCACCGCTATTAATTCTTACGTCACAACTCCCACTATGTCGCTTGTCGGGGGCGGCTTAGTGCTAGGCGGGGTTAACATTCCTAGTGACAGCGTATGGACGCAGTTGGTGAGGTTTGAGCCCGACTTTCTAATGGGCCCCAACATCAATATTAACATCTTTACTCGCGAATTCCCAATGGATACCGATGCCGTAACTTCGTATTCGGTTACGGCCAGTTCTACTGACCAATTCGATACCCAGCAACAGGCTCGATATATACGCTATCAATTGCAATCAAACACGCAGGGCGGGTATTACGTCCTAGGACAGTCCTTAATCCATTATCGGCCCGGAGACAGAACACCTTGATTATGCGTATAGAATCATTGTTAGGAAGTAGGCTTTTTGCTACACTTGATGAGTACGCCGCACGTAGGGGTAAACCTTGAGCGCTATTATTAAACAATGTACCATAGCAGAATTGGAAAGCGCTCCTAATTTCGTAGATTTGCGCGAAGAGTATGCTAGGGAAAGTACTACGCCGGGTATGCCCCACCCCAAGGGTAAGATGGAACTTTACAAAACCATTGAGAAGTCGGGCATGGTTTATACGGTGGGCGCATACAACGAAAACGCTTTGGTTGGATTTATGACGGTTATGTCGCCCGTGAACCCTCATCACGGCGAAATTATTGCGGTTGTAGAAAGTATATTCGTAGGTAAAGCGTACAGAAGTACAGGCGCGGGGCTCAAATTGATACGCGCGGCTGAGATGCGCATGAAAGAAGTAAAAGCAGCGGGCTTATTTTTTAGCGCTCCTATCGATAGCGATCTATCTGAACTCTTACCCAAGATTGGATACGTGCTTACTAACCAAGTATTTTTCAAGAAGCCCGTGTCGAACGAACTGATTGAGTCCATGAAAGACGCCGCCATAGCTAAAGTGTACAAGCTAGAAGAATATTCCAAGAAGATGCCACAAGTAGAAATAAAAACCTCACATACGCTGCATAATGGCGTATATACTCGCACTATAATGATACCTGCGGGTGTTATGTTGACGGGAGCACTGGTCAAAATAGATACTACGCTAATAATCAGCGGCAACGTTATTGTGTACGCTGGCGACCAGTCCAGAGAAATTGATGGTTATTTGCCGATTTTGGCTGCTGCTAACCGTAAACAAGCGTTTATCGCTAAGAAGGATACGTATATCACCATGATATTCCGTACCGAAGCCGATTCCGTCGAAGAGGCGGAAGAAGAGTTTACGGACGAAACGCACCTGTTGATGTCTCGGAACGAAGGTGCGCCCAACGACGTCATAACGGAGGCTAAATGTCTGGCGCAGTAACAGCTACTTTGGTAGCGGTGGGGGTTGACGCGGCAACAGCCGCCGCGGTCGCGGGCACAGCGGTAACAGCGGCTGAAGTAGGTGGTGGTCTCGGCCTACTTACTGGTACTGTAAGCGGATTGGCACAAGGCGAGCCACTAGGTAAATCATTGCTTGGCGGGGTAGAACAAGGCGCTATTGGCGGTCTCACAGGCGGTCTAACAGGTGGCGTCGGCGGCCTAGCGGGAGGGGCGTTGGGCGATGCCTTAGGTGTAAGTTCTGGCGTGGGCGGCGCGTTAGCGGGCGGTGCCACGGGTGCCGCATTGGGCGCGGGGCTTGGTTCGCTAACTGGTACTAATCCTATTACAGGCGCTTTAGAGGGCGGCGTTGGTGGTGCATTAGCTGGATATAGTGGCGGTGACGCTACTGCGGGCGATAGTACTTCTTCAGCTCCGGCGTCTGCTACCAATTCTGCCTCACTACCTGCGGGAGCTACGGGAACAGTAGGAGCTTCGGGTACTACGGGCACAATGGGTGCCATGAGCGCTACCCCCGCCACAGGCTCCCCTAATTTGTCGTCCAGTTTAATATCTACACCTGCCGCAAGTACGACTTCTGGCTTTGTAGGCCCGTCTGCGCCGTCACTGGGCGTTGACTACACTTCGGTGGCATCGGAGGGAGCAGGAACGACAGCGCCGGTCACGTCTAATAGTCCGGGCGTATTATCTCAAATTAGTAATTACTTATTTGGTGGCGGTTCTTCGTCAACACCGACTACGGGTGCAAACGCTATAAGCAATTTGTCCGAGGCGCAAGCCGCGTATAATGCAACCGGTCAAACTCAAATCTTGACAAACGCCGCGGGCACGCCTATCGGTTCAATAGGCGATAATGGTCTTACCATGTTAAATTCTAGTGGTACCAGTGCGGCAGCTGGGGCTACGGGAGCAGGAGCTAACTCCGCGGGTTCGGGTTCGCAAGGTATTCTTAGTAAGTTAGGTAATAATATAATAAACAACCCTTTGCAAGCTGGACTGGTAGGACTTAATTTGTATAATTCAGCGACTGCGCCTAAACTACCGACTGCGGCGCAACAACAAGCTTCTACTCAAGGAGCAAGCTTCAGCGCGTCATTGCCCCAATACCAATTTAACTCCACCAGAAATCCAATTTCTAATTATTATACTTACGGCTATTCACCGCAACCGATGCAGATAACCAATACGTTGACGCCCGTAACTAGTAACACCACAACTACGCTTAAACAGGGTGGGAAAGTTAAGAAAATGGCGCATGGCTCGTTGGTCCCCCGTATACATACGGGCACGCCCGTGGGAGTACCGCGGCCCACTGCTGGCATTAAGAGACCGTCGGGGGCTGGGCTGGCGTCTTTAGGAGCGATTTCCAAGATGCGCGACCCGGGGGCTGCTAGTGCGGCACCGGTATCCTTGGGAGCGTTGTCCGGTGGAGGTAGGCCGAAAATGGCACCGGCCTTCATGAATAAAGGACGCGTGGCACCTACAACTAATGCCGGGGGGCAAGCTGATAACGTACCTGCCATGTTAAGCGAAAACGAGTATGTAATGCCAGCTGACGTTACTTCGCATTTGGGCGATGGTTCTTCTGATGCCGGGGGCAAGATACTAGATAAATTTGTGGCTAATGTAAGGGCGCACAAGACTAGCAAGGGCGCTAAGGGCTTGCCACCGAAAGCAAAGTCGCCTGAACAATACCTACCCAAGGAGACATAAATGAGCGCAACTAGTTTCCTTTTTAATGGTAGTCCGCCCGCAGATGTAAATTCTATCACTTCCGATACTAGCCAGTTACCCGCGTGGTACCAACAATATCTAGCTGGGCTCATGGGGACTGCGGACACTATCGCCGCACAGCCATACCCGCAATACAATGGCCCGCAACTTGCGGATTTTAATTCTACTCAAAATACCGCGTTCCAACAGGCCGCGAACATAAGCCAAGCTGGAGCGCCAATGATGACTTCGGCGCAAAACACGCTGAATTCTGCGTCCAATCAAAATATCCCCGGCGCTGTAGCGCCATACGCAGCAGCTTCAACTATGGCTGCTACCCCGCAGGGTATACAATCCTATATGTCGCCGTACCTAAACAGTACTTTGTCAGGCATCGCTAATTTAGCGCAACAAAATTGGAACGAGTTTACCGCGCCGTCAGTTAACAATTCGTTTATAAGTGCCGGACAATATGGTTCGGGCCGAAATGCGGAAGTTATGGGCCAACAAGCCAATTTGGCCGACCAAGCTCTTACGGCCAATCTGGCGTCGGCTGCCAACAGCGCTTATAGCACTGCGGGTACTCAAGCCGCATCTCAGGCTGCGGCACTGCAAGGCGCGGGTAACCTAATGGGAACCGCCACTCAACAGCAAGGTGCGCTTCAAACTGCGGCTGGGTCCGCACAAGGCGCACTAGGTCAACAGGCTCAGAATATGGCGTTGCAACAGGCTAGTGCTAATCAAGCTGTGGGTAATCAGCAACAAGCTCAAACTCAATCCAATCTTAATCTGGCCTATCAACAATTTATGAACCAAGCAATGTGGCCACAAACACAGGCAGAATTTATGAACCAAATTATTCAGGGCTTGCCGTCGCCCGGTACTAGTACCTCTACTAGCTCCAACACCCCGGCGTCCCCATTCACTACATTTTCACCGACACAAGTGGCCACACCTACGCTGAGTACGATAATAGGTACGGGCGCAACTTCGGGGTTGGCTAAAGGCGGTCGCGTGAAGCATCCCGAGGGGGCTTTATCGGCGGGGTCGGGTGCCGCAGGCGTTCGGGTAACCGCAGACGGGGGCGTGGTATTGTCTAAAGTGGCGATTGCCGCCCTGATAGGTATGGTAAAGAAGATGGTAGCTCAAGCTGAGGCTAACGGTATGGCTAAGGCGCGCGGTATATCCCCCGCAGGCGTTGCACCCGGTACTCCGCCAACGATGTCACCTATGGTGGCACAACGTATGCCACAAATGATGCCGCCACAAATGATGCGGGGGGCCATGCCCCCTAGGGGTGCATTAAGTATGGCGGCAGGAGCTAGGTAATATGGCTGGCGCATTATCAGGCGGCGGTAACGGCGACATGGACGATTACGTCATGGCAAGTATGTCCGGACAAATGGACAACGAAGGTGGTGGCGCATTATCGGCAGGGCAAACGTCCGACGCTATAGACTACCAAGGGCAATCCGCGGCTAGCCCGCAAGAATTACGCAACCTTCAATTATTGGCCGAGATGCGTGGGCTAAACACCGGTACGCACAATGGCTCTTCTACTTCTCAATACGGCGAGATGTTGAGTGGTGATCTATCCGTAGCGCAAGAGGCGATGAAACAAAATGCGTTGTTTCGGGCCAGATTAGCCGAAATTCAGGCTAATAAATCGATGCAGGAGCGTATCGCGGAGAAACAGATAGCCGGGCGTTCGGATGTGGCCCGCATCATGGCAGGTAAATCACAGGAAACTCTACTGAGCGATGATGACCTTAAAAATGCGGGTTTACCTCCGGGCACCACAGCCGCAGTAAATCCGTTCGGTAAAATACGGGTAATACACAGCCCCCCAGCTTCTCAACAAATGTTAACTGGCTTCGATGACAGTGGTAAACCTACTTACGCCCCTCCGGGCGCGGCACTTACTCCGGCGATGCGTACCAGCGTACAAACCTATCTTAAGGGTTCGCAGCAAGTATTGCCCCAACTTGATAGTTTGATCACCGATTTAAGCTCTGGTAAAGCGGGCAGTGCGATGGGTTTATCCGGCATAGGTGAACGCGCGATTGAGTCTACCGTCGGCCAAGTTGCTGATTTGAACGGGAGGACGAAAGCTATATTTCCAAAAGATGCCGCGTTGCGCACGCGCATGGAGCAATTAAACGAGCTTGCCGCGCCAACGTTAGAAGCCGACCCCCGCATCGCGGCCATGGGCGAGAAGCGTCACGACGCAATACAAAAAATGTTGCCAGACCCCGACAGTTGGCATACGGACGTGGGCGAATCTTTAACCAAATTGAAGCAGTTGCGCGATCAGCTAAAATCTCGTAACTCCGAGTACAGCTCGATGCTTAAAGGAGAAGGATTAGTGACTGACGACAATAAATCCGCGTCACGTGGTATGAGTGGTACGTCAGCAATCAAGTCGCCCCCTACCCCCAGTCAAATAAACGAAGAAATGGTTCGCCAGCACGCTGCCGAGGCAATCGCTAATGGTAAGGACCCCGCGTCGGTAGCTAAATTGGCCAAAGAAAGATACGGGGTGGACATTAATGCCACTGGACAGTAATTTATTCGACGACGCCGAGGACGCGGGCGCGGACCCTGGCATAAAACTAAACGCTCCGGCTCCGAAAGACGACGCGTTCGACGACGCCGAAGACAATAAAAATCGTAATTTATTCGACGACGCCGAAGATTTACCCGTAAAAAAGACGAAAGGCTTAGATAAAGAACGCGAAGTGCAGCATTTGCCCGGCGGTGATACTGTCGGTTCTGTTCTTGCTGGTATGAATAAGATGAACCCTTTCGTGCTTGCACCTAAAGCGGGCGCGTGGCTCATGAATAAGGCTCTTACAGCCAGTGGCGTGCAGGCGGCGGATAACCCCGACGTATATAGCGCCGTAGATAAAACGTTCATACCCAACCCGGAAGGAACTACGTGGAATAAGGCGGCGGACGTCGGAGGCCAAGCGGTTATGGTAACCCCCGAAATCGGTGCAGGATTAGTTAGAGCGGGGGCAGAAAACTTACCCTATGCTTCGTCGCTGGCCGAGCGCAACGCACCCATATTAAAAAAAATGGCAAATTCAGCCAAAAATTTGGGAGTTAATGTTGTACACGGGATGTCCGAAAGTCCTTCGGCTCCTATTAAATACGCTTTGCAGAACACTACTTCAGGCGTAGGCTTGGGTTTGGCCCACGAAGCCACTAAGGACGACCCGTGGTACGTACGAGCCCCGGCGGTGATAGCAGGAGGCGTAGTGGGCGGAAACGCGTTGACGGCCCCAGCTGGCTTAGCAAAAGGGGTTGTGAACAACTATATAAAATATATCTCCCCAGTGGGGTGGACTGCCCGCTTATGGGGCGATAAGATAGCTAATACACTTCCGGACGGTTCAAAAGTAGGCGAATACCTGCGCGATTACGCCCAGAAATACGCTGCAAGTAAGTATGATAAAGTATTACCTGACGTAGCCCAAAATATAAAAGACATGGGGGCTACGTCACAACTCGATGAAGCCGCGCGTCTAAGAGATACTATACCTGGGTTTAATCCTTCGTTGGCTGAAGCCACAGGGCTGACGTCGCAAGTAGCTAATCAAAAATTGATGGAAAATTCGTCCACAGGTAGTGTATTGGATAATTTCGTCAAGCGTAAACAAGACAGCGAACAGGCCATTAGCGATTTTGCTGCCAAGCAAGCACCCGCGGGTAATGGGGCAGACGTTAGCGACGCTGCGCAACGCCGCGTTGCGCAGGTAGTGGGCCCCATAAAACAACAACAAGCTGCTATACGTGCTAAACAAGAAAGCATGGCTGACGCGTTACCCGACGCTAAGGCGTATGATACGGGCAGCTATCTTCGCGACAAGTTAGAAACTTCGGCGGCGTATAAGCAAAAAGAAATGTCCGAACTATTCAATAATACCGTGGGTAACGCGGCCAACCTCAGGGTTTCGCGTGACGGCATACAGAAAGCTGTGCAATCCGCGTTACCTTCAAAGTTGGCCGCTAACACCAGCCCAATGATAAAGCGCATTTTAAATTTAGATAATAGTGAGCCGTTAAATTTCAATGACGCTAAATATATGATGGAGCAATTAGGACAAGAGGCCCGATTGGCCGCAAAACAAGGTAATACCCAAGATGCTCGCATCATCGGCAGTGCCCGCGACAACATGGACAATTACTTGCAGAATGAGTGGGCCCCCGCTCTCAAGATAGGAGATAAATACAAAGCATGGCGTGCGACCTACAAAAATGAATATATAGACCGCTTCGCTTCTGGTGCGGCTAAGGACGTAAGTTCAGTAGGCGGCGACATGCGCTATCGTACCGACAACGAAGACGTAGCAGGTAAATTCTGGAAACCGGGGGACGTAACCGCGGCCAAAGATTTTCACCGTACTTTTGCTGGTGACCCCCAGGCTGAAGATGCGCTGCATTCATACGCGCTAGATGATTTGCGACAGAACGCAGTCAAAGACGGCGTGCTTGACCCCAAGGCACTTAATAAGTGGATGACCGCCAATAAAGACAACTTGGCCCAATTTCCTACTTTTCAGCAAAAAGTTAGCGACATGCATCAACTAGCCAGATCGCTGGCCGACCGACAAGCTACGTTAGCGGCGCGTGAAGAGGCCGTGGGTAATTCACAGTTAGCTAAGACTATGAATGATAACAAGACGACGGTAGACACGCTACTGTCGGACCCAAGCGCGCTTAAGCGCGTGACGGGCGTGATGAAACCCGAAGAAAAGCAGGCTCTAGCCCGTGAAATGTGGACACGCGCCACGCAAGGCGGGGACTCCGACCCCGCGGCCATGAAAGAATTTCTAAACGCTAATAACGACGCGCTAAACAGCGTATTGTCCAAGGACCACATAAAGGCTCTCAATGACATACAGAAAGCGTGGGAGATGAATGCCAACGTGCCCGCTCCTACTGGAAAAGGCGAAACGCCGGTCATCGATAAATTTAAAGACGTAACCGGTTCTAGCCCGCAGCAATTATTATCGCGTGGATTCGCGGTCGTATCCGGGCGCGTGGGTAAGGAATACGCCATAGGCGACCTATTCACGCGTTTAGGTTTAAACGTCAATAATAAGCAGTCGCAAGCGATAATGCAACGCGCCATGTACGACGCGAATTTTGCTAAAGAATTGGCTAATTTCACCAAGCAACCTAAACCTTCGCCCCAGCAATTACAAGGGATGAAAAGTTACATCTTTAATTCTGGTATATCCGCCATACGCGGTAAAGACGACGAAGATGATGGAGATCGTTAACCTTGAACCTAGATTTGCTCGATGCTTCAATCAAGACCCACGAAGGCAAGCGCAATACGCCCTACGTCGATAGTAAAGGTAACCTTACTATAGGGTATGGTCACAACTTAAAGGAGGGCCTTGATGACCCCAGTATCGACTTCATATACGTGCAGGATCGTAACTTTGCCATCACTACGGCGCAGGGAGAGTCTTGGTGGAACGCAGTATCAGGATTTGATGCGCGCGCTAGAGCAATGGTCGAGATGGTATTCAATATGGGGGTTAGCGGCGTCCGAACTTTTAGAAACGCAACTAGCCTTTTGTGCGCTGGCGATTTCAATGGGGCGGCTGATGCTTTCCTCGACAGCGAATGGGCGCGAGAAGTCGGCGACCGTGCTACCGTTCTTGCGGGGATGATAAGGACCGATGCGGACCCGTCCAGTACTACGTCGACGACTTGACCGCATCCACGATGGCGGCCACTATATCTTTGCGCGTATGAAGAGCCTTTATCACTTTTCTATCGACGGGCGATGCGGCTATATCGAAATAACTTACGCCTTTATCTTGACCTTGCCGGTGATTGCGATCTTCGGCCTGCATACGATGCCACAAGTTATAGGTATTTTCTAAAAATATGGTCGTCGCGCAGCGATCGTTGTCGGCACCTCCTAACAAGGTGTGTCCTACGGCTGCAGCCGATATTTGGCATATTATTTCCCGGCATGACGGGTCGTTATTAAAGCGTTTTTTCTGGTCTTCAATAGTGGTGTCTTTCATTCGGGATTGAGATATGATGTATGCGGCGTTAGGTAACAATTTACGCATGGAGTCGGTAACGTACTCGTGGAAAGTAATTAATATAACTTTACCTAAAGTTTGCTCGCGTATCTCTAACGCTGCTTTAAACGCCGGGTTGTGCTCGGGCGATACCAATTCCACGGCTTTACCTGACTCATCATACAAGAACCCACGACTGATCTGAGATAAACGTTCCATTTGGGTGATTACTTGACTAGCCGATATTTCCTGACGTTTTACGAGGGTGAAAAAATCCTCCTTCATTTCGTCATATACGATTTTTTGTTCAGGTGTCATCGCTATATCGTATATGACCGGAGGTAATTTCTCCGGTAAATCGAGCAGCCAGTCTTTTTTAAGCGCCCGGAACGAACAATTATCCAGTAACTGGTGTAGTTCGGTCTCGTTCTTGTAACCTACGACTTGTTTGCCCATATACCCGCCCATAACGGCAAAATGGTTACGAAAAGCAAACGGGTTAACCCCGTTAAGTTCGCCTATGAACCGCAATTGCGGCCATAAGTCCATCACGCTCTTGGTCATGGGAGTACCGTTAAGCGCCCGCGTGAACGGTACGTACCGCTGTAACAATAGGCACTTTTTAGTAGTTTGGGCGCTGTGCGACTTAATCCGGGTAGTTTCGTCGGCGACTAGGTACACGCGCCGCGATTGTACAAATTTATCTAACGCGTCGTAGCCCTGACCCAATAACGCTTCGTAATTAATGATGAATATATCTGCATCCTTGTGTTTGCGCGGGTCGTATTCCGGCCATACGCCTACATTGTAGGGTAATCCGTATACGTCCTTAATTTCTTCTTTCCAATTACCTTTTAAAGTATTAGGACATATGACGGCCATGGCGTCGGCTAGGTTGCGTTTTTTAATTCTATCAAATTCCGTGACGGTAGTACCGGTCTTCATTAATCCTTGTTCGCAGAAATACCCGAATCCCGGTCTAAAACTAGCTCGTTTCAACGCTTCAACTTGAACGGCTTTCAGCTCCATGACTCATCCCGTAACTATCACTGACTGTTCGGAGTTGTGCTGCGCAAATGATATATCTAATAAAGTCCTGCCTTTTATCCTTGTGTTGGGTAGTAGATTGAGTTGATCGCACATATAGTGCCACGCCTTAACTAGGCGGTCGTAGTTCTCTTCTAATACCTTGGACAATGACCGGTTGCCTAATTGTTGTTCAGTCGCCATCCATAACACGCCTTCCAATAAGTCAGCTACTTTGATAATGGCAGTTATTTGAAGCCACTCGTCACCTTCAGCTTTCCCGTGTGTGTGGTAGTCCTTACCGAACCGCCTACTTAATTCTTTGTCCACAAAACGACTTGCGTTAAGTTCATCTACGATAGCGCGTTTAGAAGGACCGGGGATATCACTCAGAAATACTTCGTCTAGATCGTGACGTAAAGCCATGTCTAGTAGTGCGGCGCGGTTGCCCGGCCACTCCACCAAGTCGGCTATTTGGCCCGCGTAAAGCGCCACGTAGTAGCTGTGCTCGGCCACCGACTGCTCCTTAATGCGCCGGACGATGGTCCACCTAGGGACGAAGCTGAGTTCCCTCAATTCTCGCTCAAACATCTTTTGCCGCTTTCTTCATGGCGATATTTACCACCATGAGAGCAAAGTTTGCCACGTCGGCGGCTTCTAGAATAATCTCGATTTCACTACCAGATAACGCCGCCTCTTCAAGTTCATCGGTCTCCTCGCGCAATCGCTTGATGACATCAGAAAGACCCAAGTCTTCCCATCTGCCTTTGTGCGCGTTCTTTTTGAGCTTATAACGCATAGCGTCAGTAAGTTGCTTTATCTCCTTGTCGTAATTGGTCGCTTCGATGCGCGGTTGAACCTCTACGCTCCTCGGTGGTGCACCCAAGACGCTCCCTCCCACCATAACCCCATGAGGGCAATTGTCACTTTGGAATACCGCCTCATATTCCTTATTACAAATACGACATCTTACCAACATCACATCCACCCCATGCGTTTATAGGCACCGGGCAACGGCAAAACGTCTTCGACGTTAGGCCCGACCCCGAACAACTTGGGTACATTATACTCCAACACGTCGCGTTCCACGCTCTCCATTCGGCGTAGCCACGTGGTAGCGCCCGCGCAATCAGATATATAGTTGAGAAAATTGCAAAACACCAAGTCGGGGCGCAGCAGTTTTACGCCGTCAGCGTATTGCTGCTCACTCCACGTGAACACCCGGCGCTTGCGCTTGGTTACGGTGGTATATTCAGGCTTTTGGTGCAGTTGTTCCCACGTAAGTTCCTGCTGGTCGGGGTATACCGGGCCACTATTACCAATTTCCACGCCATTCTCATTAACTAAGTTACCTACGCGTATGGGGTAGGTCCGCTGTGTGGCTACTACTTTATACAATAATGAAGGGTGTACGCCCGCATCGCTTAACGCTTGCGCCACGTTGATTGACCTGCTGGTGCAGTGCGGGTATGACAAACCATCGTTCAATGACAACCCCAACCCTTGCGGCACCTCTATAAATACACGCTTGCCATGCCGGAGTTCGTCGGCCAAATTATATCCCGACCGCACAAACTTTTTCAATAGCGGGTGATCGTCGGCCAACGTGGCTTCTCTAATAACTTTACGGGCTAACGCGCTACCTACTCCCTTTTGCGTGGACGCCAATTTAGTAGTGCCGGAGTCACTATGTTTCTCGTACACTTTATCTCGCGCTTCCACCACTGCGGCACGTGGATGTATAGCTATACGCCCGGGCCTTATCTTGAGTTCTTCCATCTCCGCCTCGAACATATCAGGGTCTATTATCGACCCGGCGTTTAAAAATATCAAAGATTCAGACTGCACTATACCAAAAGTAGGAAAATGGTAGGTCACAAATTTACGTCCGTCGGCGTAGCAAGTGGTGTGCCCAGAATTAGGACCCGCGTTGGTAGCAGCCACATCGCATCGGTTGCCCGATACCCCCGCTAGGTACGCGGCAAAAAGGCCTTTTCCAGTACTACCGTATTGCATATCGATGAGGACTGACGCCCTACCCCCTGCGGTGATTTGTTCGGCGCTGTCTAATTCAACCGTGTGCATGCTATTTCTCCGTTGTCAGGTTGTCGGCCACGAGCTTATTATAGCCTACTATATCATGCCACGTGTCATGTAAATTGGGATTGCCGTTAAGCGCCCGCGCATATTTGTGCATGGTCATGTCCATAGCTTCCTTCATATCCCACGTCAAATTCTCCCAGCCGGGCTGCGCGCGCAATACGTACTTAAGGCTTTGTGCAATCTGGGCTTGGGTTTTGAAAGTACCGTATTTCTCGCCGCGATCCTTAAGGGTTTCGTCGATGTTCATTTGTCTATCCCACGATTGTTGGTAAGGTGATGTGTAGTTGTAGATTCCGAACATTATAGGCCCTGCAAGATAGTCAGGATAGCATCCTCGGATTTGTCCCACAACATTAACTTTTTAGGGACTTCCACCGTTTCGGCGTATAACTGGCCCATTGACGTGATATAGTAAGCATGCTTGCCGACAGTAAGGAACACGCACCATCCGGCCACTATACCCGCGGCACGCATCTTCTTAAGTTCTTGCCGTTGTAGTGCGCTGGTCTTAACTGAAATTGTCGTCGGCAATTTAGCGTACGGCGCGTGCTTCACTTCCACCCACCGGGCCTCGAATTTCGGGTGTTTAAGCATAGTATCCGGGCGGCCCATTATGAATTGACGCTGGAGCCTGAAACCATACCCGCCGCATACTTTAGTTACGGTTTCCACTAATTGGGTTTGGTACTTAACTTCGTTATGGCGCATCTGGCACCGTCTCTAAATAACTCTCATGGTAGCAATCTTTAGACTTGCGCCCTTCCCATAGTACGTATACCCCGTGCTTGGTCCTTGAAAACCCAACTACAATTCCTATTTTGCGTTTTGAATTTATATCTACTCCGTTGTCCAGCGCCAATTGCGTAAGTTTTACCTTGTCATTTAATTTAAACATATTAATTCTCCGCGGGTAAAGGGCCATGGTCTACGATTTCAGCCACGCTTTCATCTAGTATAGAGTGCAGAGCATGTACGGCACTAGTAGTATTGGCGCACATATAAAACATAAGCTCAAGCCTGTCGTCCAATGACATCTTGTTAAATTTTAGTACGTCCTGCGTAATCTCCATGGACATCTCTGCGCGGTAAATCTTTAACATTACAGGTGGTTCCATAGCTCTGCTATATTGTGGTTTGTCCATTATTCATCCCCGTAAGTAGCTATCGACCAGTTAGGTCCAACGCCGTTGTCAACTTTCTGCGGAATTTCAAATTTGATTAATTCGCTTTGACCGCACGCCTCCATGATACGAGCAACTTCGTTATTGATGTCCATTCGCCCCTTCGGAAACTGGACTTCAATACTATCGTGCACGGTAGCAATGGGCGGCGGGCACCCCATACTTTGTAAGTAATCGTCTACCTCGACTAAGGCGTACTTGATTAGGTCCGCGTTGCCCCCCGCCACGATATTACCCCCCGCCTTATAGGTAAAATTACTATTTTCGTCTCTTATGCGGAGACCCCGTACGGCTTT
>Ga0116226_10000911_pt1 | contig 25812 bp, 17 predicted proteins | sample S1TSphfallax_FD_89692 | JGI IMG/M metagenome (GOLD analysis project Ga0116226, IMG submission 89692) | Host-associated microbial communities from peat moss isolated from Minnesota, USA - S1T2_Fa - Sphagnum fallax MG | ecosystem: Host-associated > Plants > Peat moss > Unclassified | place: USA... | reverse complement strand
TGGTATTCAATGTTCCTGAGCATCAATTTTCCAGTTCCTCCGGTACGACCTGATCGTGTGCGCATCTTCCACATATGTCGCAATTGCGTATCCGACCCAGATACAAGTGGTTCGATCCCATGATATCACATCTGGCGAAACCAACCACACCAAGGAATCAACAATTGGAGGTGTTGATCGAAGTTGGTGTGATCAGGGATAGAAGATTCCGCATAGACTCCTAACCCTCGATCTAGTGGTTCGAACCACTTTTCTCGCATCATGGGATATCATGGGATCGAACCACTTTGAACCGTAAACCATTGGCACTTTTGTTTTTTTTTGTTTTGGGAGTATCTTTAAGTCACTCTCCAGTATAAATTTGTCATATTTGACTTTCTTTGATTTACCTCCTGAAGCTTCTTATAAGTTCTTATCACCTGCATGGTTTGTATAACGATCATTTTAAGATTTGTGACAAATATTCCAAAGAGCTTACGTTGTCAAGCTCAATAAAGGCATCCAGTTATGGGTGAATACTATCTTTCATTTCTAGTCAGGCAAGCATATTTTCGTTACATTGCATCATACAACTTATGTGTTCCATATGCATCTTAATTTAACACCATTGGGGATCATCTCCAAAAGGGATCTAGCATTGATTGGTGACAACTATGCAAACTTGAGATTTAAATCCCTCTCTATGTGTTTGGCAAAAAAATTCTATTTCAAAAAAAAGGGTGAACATTATGTGTATGGTAAAGCCCAATGGTGATGACATCCTCTCAATAAGGGGCCTAGGATGAGAAATAACTGAGTCCAGCCCTGCATTTTGGGAATGTCAGCTACCCATGGGCTCTTACATATCATAAAGCATGAAACAAAATTTATCATGAACCAGGGGATCTAGCATTGATTGCTGACAACTATGCAAACTTGAGATTTAAAGCCCCCTTCTATATGTTTGGTGAAAAACATTTTACTTTAAAATAAAAAGGTGAACATTATGTGTAGGGTAAAGCCCTATGGTGAGGACATCCTCAAGATAAGGGGCCTAGGATGAGCAATAGCTGAGTCCAGCCCTGCATTTTGGAAATGTCCCCCACCCATGGGCTTTTTACATATCATAAAGCATGAAACAAAATTTATCATGGATCAAACATATGAAGATCACAAGGGATAGGAGGGATATTATGCCTAATCCTCAATAGTGGGAGGGGAAATATTTAGGTATTATAGCTGTAAGAACCCTCCCATTTTCTTGGACGGAAATTGATGAATATAAGGTGCCGTCCAAAATACACTACAGATTTTCTCCAAGTGCTTTCCATGATATTAAAGTCAATGTAATTAGCATGCAAATAAACTTCCCATGGTAAAAGAAAGAATAATCCTAGACATCATCTATCAAAGCACAAAAAGTGTCGTGTGATCAGGGGGGAACAACGAGGAAAAAAATGAGAATATAAATTTATTTTTATATATATATCGTTATCATTTCAGGCATGGACACCCACAAGGAGAAAGGTTTTGGCCCAGTCAACCTATGTGCCTCTACCAATATCAACCAACCTGACATTTAAGTGTATATCTTCTTGGCCTGGAAGTAAAGTTCCCAAGCTAAAATAAAGATTCTACAAATTATACCACCACCCCCACCCTCTCAACTTGTGAAGGGGTGACCCCTGAAGCTTGCAAGTGGCAAAAGAACATCTACAAGAGTTACTGTATAAAATGGCTCAAAGTCCTATGGCTACTTCCAACAAAACCAAAAATCACAGACTTTTAGGTAGTGATGCTCAATTTGGGCCATTGAGCCTTTGAGGCAAGCATGGGATTGGAATGTTGTAAAGGAAAATTATATTCCATTCATTCATATTCATGGAAATAATCAGTATGACATGCATGTAACTTTTGGGGGGGGGTTCAAAACGAAATGGTTTACCACATCCATCTGCCTGCAACCTCTTGAGACAAAAGTGTTGGGACATATTGGCAAATAGCATAAGAGAAAAAGTGTACAAGCAAAATGGATGAAAATTTATTGAAAAACATGAAATTAAAAGGTAATGAACATCACAACTATTTTGTCAACTAGCTAGAGGAATAACATAAACTTGCAAACTGGATTGAGGAATAAAATCAACTTGCAAACAGGATTAAAGAATTGGAAAGTCCTGAAATCCATGAGACTTATGTGCATATGATGTACCACATTGCCTAATTGTACATAAGGGTGACAGTTTTAGTCTCTGTTTCCATTAAGTTGGGCTACCATGATTAGACCCCAACAACCTAATGGAAAGGTATTGAAATAGAGCCTTTATCTCTTGTTACACGGAAACCCATTTAATTGAAAAACTGTAAGTAGGCTAGAAATCTATAAGTAATTTACATTTAAAATCTTAGGAACATTTTATATATGTAGGGAACTTTCTAGAGAACATATGAAGAACGCATATTCCCATTTTAAAATTAGAGATTTTACTTTATAGTGAGCTACAAGTTTATTCACAACTGGTATAGCTTTGTGTTTGAGAATTGACTTCTAAAGTTGTGAGGCTATTGTGAGCATAAGTAGTGATACTTGAATCACATTGTTATCCATAATAAATCACTTTTATAAATAATGATAAATGATGATTTTTAAAATTATAAGTTACACTAAACAATTATTTTTATAACATATATTTTTATATTATATAATTTATATTCTTATATTAAAAGAAATTAATTAATGTAATTAATGTTACATTCTTTTAAAATCATTGTAATTACTTCAGATAAGAATTAATTAGTATGTGCATAATTATTTTCTAAGTGAACATAATTACTCAGATTCTGTAATTTATAACTTTAAATCTGAATTAAGATCTTGGAAAAATTATGATGTAGTTAAAGTAATTATTTGAATGATTTTTAATTTCAGGAATTATTATACATTATTTTATTTTCTGCTTTTTAAATTCTGTGATTAATCATCTATGATAAATATTTTATAGTAATTTTATAGTAATTTAATGTTATGTTTAACAAATTATTGTATTTATAGTTAATAATTACCAAAAGAAAACCAAGTACTTGACCTATAATTTTTTTTACAAAAATAAATGTCATTATATAGTAATTAATGTAATTATTTGAATATTATTATTTTTAAATTCGTGTATGAATCCACTTTCTAATAGTATTTGTTAATTCATTATTCATAATTTGAAAATAAATATTTTAAATTTTTATTTTAAAATTATAGCCAATAAATTAGTTTGGCATTAATTATATTATTTATAATTTGATTAGATTCTAAAATTAATCAAATATTTTTATTTATATGATTATTTATGAGTTATGTATTAATAACTTGTGAGTAACTAGATAGCTAATTTGTTAAATATTATGAATTTATTACTTATTTGAGTAATTAATGATGAATATTTAATATTTATAGTGTATAGTTTATAATTTAAATATATGTAAATTTAATCATTATTAATAATCTAATGAACCATGTACTTGAATTGTTTAGAAATTTAAAAATTAAGAAAATAAAGCATGAAAAAAGTTATGGAGTTACAATTTAGTTTGTGAAAAACTTGCAACTTTAAAACTTATCCCATATTGTTTGTGTTCCATTCTATTTTGAACATTATATAAATGAAAGGTGTGATCATCCAATTTCACATTAAAAAATTTGTGCACAATGGGATGAGCTAATCAAAAGACTTAACCCAAAATATATATATATATATATATATATATATATTATTATGCACAATTCCAAAATATTTACTTCCTCAACCTACTTATCTATCTAGTTAGGTAGGTACCTAGTTTGATCTACCCACCTACGTCGACCTATGTACCTACCTACTTATCTTTTACCTAAGCAAGTAAGTAGGTATGTACCATAAGTTTCTAAACACCTATTTAAGTACCTACCAACCTAATATTGATATTTTTTATTAAATTTATTAAAAAAATGTCACATGGCATATTTATATTGGGTGATGTGTTATAATAAAAGATCATCAAATCATTTGAATTGAACATCTTAAATTATTTCAAAATAATAATAATTATTATATTTTAAATAGTCACATATTGGACATGTGGCAACACATCATTTGCCCTCAATTGTGACCAAAATAGTTGCATTTTGGTCACATGTAACAATACATATATAATGGAGTTAAAGGATGAATTTGGATTTGTTGACTCTTTTTTTCATTCAATGCCCTTTGTCATTTGTGACTAATTTATCACAAGGAACTTGCTTTAAGCAATTAATGAAATTTTAGTTGTGAAATGTCACTTGCAATTAAAATTTAATCACAAAAACCAATAAAAAATATTTGTTTTTCTTTTAGTAACTTCAGCAAAACACCATTGCTTTTGGACTCTAAAGAACACTTTTGCAAAACACCTCAAAACATTGGTCTCAACACTTATAAAATAGCCCTTGTGTGCATTTGCAACATTTGAAACAATAAGAATAACTTTTTATATATTGAAAACACAATTCAACCAACTATCCTAACAAAAAAAGAATATATTAATCCTTACCTTGATGAAAAGTGACATTGAAGTGGGTTGGTGGCTAGGTGATTGGATGGGTTCCCCATTGTAAAGGTAAAGTTTATAACATCGATTGTTGGTAAATGTGAACAATTCTGAAAAAATGAAACCTCAATGATTGAAGAATTATTAATGGAAGAATATGCATGGGCATTAAGGGACATTGCAACTTTTGGGTAGATCCAACCAATAACTCAATCAATGACCATTTCAATAGATAATGAAATTGAGGTGAAAATCCCCCCGAAAAACATATGTTAACCTTGGAAGAGACATTGTTGCCTTTGGTGTGACCAACCTTAAACCAACACTAAATTTTTTTCCTTGGTAAAAATGGGGTGGAATGCTTCAATTAATTACACATATAAAGAACCATATGCAGTTCAAGAATTTGTTGGATTTGATGTGGAAAGCTTCAATCAACTCCAATTGGACAAAGGGAGCACAATTGAGTCCAAAAGAGTTTGTTAAAATCACAACAAGCCTCACAAAGTTAATAATTTTCCTTCTTGTTTATTTTTCCATCCATTGCAAATGACATTTACATCATAGGTCCCCCTTCATTTGTATCATATGTTTATGAACATTTTAAAATTGAATTCCGTGTGTTAGGCTAAATCTTCCTTTGGATGATTGCCACTTTAGTTACATGACAAAATTGACCCAAAAAAACATTGATGCCAAATGAAAATAGAACAAGTTCCGTAGGTAAGTCTCATAACATAATTTTGTAGCTACCCATATTGTACAATACAAAGGATCTGGTTTGTTGTGAATAGTGTAAACTTTCCCACTGTTGAGCAAGTCCTTGTACTAGCAAGGTACACACTAGCAAATTCTTCCTTACCGCGTAGTTTGACTGAACCAGCAAACACCAGCGCACCATCCATTGGATGTTTTTTTAACGATTCGACGAGCATCAACTGTGTTAATGTTAATGTCAGGTTTCACCTTGATAACCCAGTTTGTAAGCTTTGGACTTATGTATAGGTACAATATAAGTAAGAAAATAGTTGATAGGCAACAGAATTAAGCACCCTGGTTAGTTTGAGAACTAAAACCCAACAGAAAATTGTTTCCTGACCACTTGCCATCCTTCTTCCATGGTGCACTGATGGGTGCTGGTTCACTCTGGCCATTACCGACACAAAAAGTCCTTGCCCGTCTCCACAAAAAGGGGAAAAGAAATCCACCTCCAGTTTTCAAGGTTGGTAGGTGGGTGACCAGTACAACTCCCTACAAAACTATTAGATCCATGATGGTCTTGAGGTTTGAACATGAATCAAGGAGTTGGTAGGACAAAGGGATCACGATCCCACAATTGGTAGAACCTTAAAAATCCCAGACACATTTTGGTAAAGCCCCAGGGTGGGCGCAGTCCTAAAATATTGGGGCTAGGACAAGGCAAAATCAGACTGTCTGGGAGGCCTTTCTAGGATTGGCTTCCCGGACAGCCCAATCCCACCTTTTGGGAATGTTGCCCACCTTTGAGCTTTACCCACCTTAAAGCATGTGGTGAACCTTATCATGAACCTAAGTATACATTGATCATGAAGGATAGGGTTGTTACACCTACATGAGTGCACTGTTGTTAGATCTATTCTTTCAAAGGGAGATACCAACATCTCTCACAAGGAATAGGCACAAGATCCCTCCTCAAAAAAGAGCAGGGATGATTACATGATAGGTACAGACCGAGGCCATGGGCTTTACCGGAATAAGGGCCTATGGGAGGCAGAGCTAAGCACAACCCTGATTTTGGTAAAATCTTTGGCGTTTGGCATTATTGGGTAGAAGCTTCCCAATTTTTTTTCCGTAATAGCCACAAAAGGATGCAATCTATTGAAGGCTTTACAACAATTGAGTGGGTTTTACGAAAAGCATAAATTCCAGACAGGAAACAAAACGGCTGGGTTGCCATGGAGGCTATCTAACAGGGTAATGTGCCCTCTAGTTATACTAATAAAAATCTGGATGGCTTTAATGGATGTAAGGTGCCCTCCAGATGTATTGGAAAAGGCTATCTAACAGGGTAATGTGCCCTCTAGTTATACTAACAAAAATCTGGATGGCTTTAATGGATGTAAGGTGCCCTCCAGATGTATTGGAAATTTCCTCCAAGTACTGGACAAACTAGAGAGCAGGCTCCAGACAGTGGATTCTGCCAGGTTAGCATTCCTGGGCAAGCCCTTTACTATAGCCTTCTCTTGGGTGTTAAAGGCAGGAAACACCATTGGAACACTGAAGGCCTATGAGAGGAATGCTGCAAAATGCACCATGAAGCTGGGCCAAATATTATGCATGAATTAAGGACCCAAAAAAAGGGCTGAAGCACCAAGACCTGAGTTGAACACCTGAGTTGAACATGTATCTGTGTCCGCTAAGCCTTTCTTGGTGTAAAGAATGTTTAACTCCGGAAAATCCAATAAGAGATCAATGGCCAGGTGACAAAAAGGGAAGGCCAAAGACACACAGCCTGCAGGAACCAAAAAAAAGGGAGAGAGCTAGTCCCTCTCATGGTAGGAAGGTATCTCACCCACGGCCTCTCTAATGTTGCCTGCATGCAAATTAGAAGAGAGGTTCTTGCTCATGTGGCAGTTTGAGGGAAGTGGTATTACAACCATGAGAACAGTAAGGGCCAGAGCCAGTATATGAGATGAAAGTTGCCAGAGGAAAATGAGGACACTACCAATGAGGAAACCCACATAAAGGGCAGCAGAGAGGAGAGCCCAGAGCCAGTATATGAGATCCAAGTTGCCGTATGTATCAAAGTTTGAACAGTGACCTTGCGAAATAAGAATGCCAATTCTATAACAAGGGAGGTGTCATTGATGATATGGTGACACAAGGATGTTTGATTGCAGAAGCAATGGCAAGAAAATTGACCTCTGTAACCATGGGAAAAAAAATTGTCACCAATGACATTGTGTGTCAAAGTATGTTCATTACCACGGGCACATCTAAGAAGGTGAACATAGTATGAAGATGGTTTGCCAATGCTTTAAGTTTAAAATTCATATTGACAAATGGTTGAGCTGTGGATTGTAGTGGAAACTTGGTCTACAAAGCATATTTCTAGGATTATGATGTTATCTAGGATGCTCTTTGGACATGCATTCTGGACTACTCATTTGTTCGTAATTGGATCTTCAGTTTTCATTATCATGAACATATCTCAGAAGGTGAACACTTTTGTCAATACATTAGTCACAATTCATATTGACAAATGGGTGAGGCAAAACTAGGTGTGAATTGTAGTGGTAAATTTGGTCTTAAAGACTTTTTTATTATGATGTTATCTGGGTGCTTTGGAAGGGGGTTCCATGACTGATTTGTTCCTAATTTGTTGGTGTGACCTTTGCATGCTACTTACAACCTTAAGAGGAGTGACCAACATGTCAATGTTCGTCCAATTTGACCCCTTATGTTTTATCTCAACAATCTTATTGAAATGTGAATAAGTCTTTTTGGTGTGCATTTGTCAAAATCCTCCAGAATCCTTTGAGACTTTTACTGGGTGGGTATCATATCTTTGAGAAATGGATAAGTGTAGAGTAGGGCATGCTTCTATGATAGGTTGAAAGAAAAATTGTCATTATTTACACATTGATAAAACCCACTATAACATTTATAATCTACAACAGGAATCTTCAAATGTGCAAGATCAAATCAGTGATCAAAACTTGAAGAAATTTGACTTGACTCATTCATAATTCCATAAGCATAAAAAATTAAGGCACTTTGATACTTTTAAACCCTTTTCAAAGTGTTTGGAAGACTTGTCCCCATATTTTCCCAAGAGACTATTTTAGAGAGCACCTTTCTCTTTCGTAACATTTGCCAATGGGTAACTTGAAGTAACATCATGCATACCTTGTAAATTGTTGCCACTAAGAATGTCTACATTTAAGCTTGTGATGATTGAATTAGAGTTGAAAGCATTAAAATGCATCTGATCCAAAAAGTGAAACCTTAATTGCATTGAAAATAGAGTAGTGGAGATTACAATCATTTTTTTCCATCAATTGAATGCAATGAACTTTGTGAAACATAATTATTGGTGAATTGTGTATGAGACATACATACTACAATCAACAAAACTAGCAGGGGATGATGCTCAAAATGGGGTCCCTCATAACTGATGAATACATCATAAGGCATCACAGGGATTTCATGATCATTTTATTGCACCTTGTCATTATGTGTTTCCTTTACCACTTTGGCCAAATTTTGGAGTATAGCAGAATCCTTGTGAGGGTTGAAAATCAACCATTCTTTGAGCCAAGAATGCCCACACATCCACAAACATTTGAACTTTGGAGGTTGAATTTTTGTGGGTTGCCAAAAGTCTACCGAGCCGTACATGGGTGGTTCCTTGTGGTGGTGGCATGTTACTTATAGCATTGTGCTTGAAAGATAAGGGCACTATATTTGAAATCTCGCTCTTCCAATTCAACTTGGTCTTAAATATTAAGCACTTAAGATTGAATGAAAGTTATTTCAGGTCAAACATGCAAAATAATTGGGGCTAAAGTCAACATAGTTGGGGAACATGTAAGAATTTACATGCTTATAGGTTTCATTGCCAACCATATTATGTGCAAAACATTATCATAGAAGTAGATAAGTGAAGGGTTGTGAAAATCATGTCTCAATTGGAGGTGCACCTAAAATTCATTCTTGAATTATGGAATAGTCAATTTACATGAATTTCACATTGTGCAATCAACCAATAAATGCCTGAATTTTACTTTGTCATTTTCCCAAGAATATCCCCTTGATAATTCCTCCCATTTTGTCGTTTTGAGGTCAATGTTTTTTTGTCATTTTTGTTATGTAGCTGAAGTGGTGATCTTCCATCATAAATTTACACCAAATTTGGTTATAAACAAGATATGAAGTAAAGACATTTAAGCATCCTTCACATTTTTGGTTGTATGATAGGCAAGATGTTAAATAACCCCCCATCAAATTCTATTCGGCGCTTGTTCTGGGTCACAATGCCCCACCACCATGCCTTCCATGTCACACATGCGAGCCCTTTTCATTGTTGTTTGTAAAACATCTCAAGCCATCTCAAGCACCATCGACCACCCTTAAATGATGTTGTTGTCGACAAAAAAAAATCATGCTCTATTGGTAAGTCAAATTGACATAGATTTTTTCCCCATCAACTTCAAGTCTAGATTGTTTTGTTGCCTACCTGAACAATAAATCTTCAAGGGACCAAGGAATTTGAACATTGTGTAAAAAATGTGGGAGTTGGAGATCAAATTTGAAATCCATCTAGCATTAGCAGATTCGGGATAAAGTTCTTGAAGCACCCACAACCAAGCATTTAAAAGTGGAGTAAACCCAACACATACCTTGAAACCCAACCTCATCTTTTTTAATTGAGATTCATGTTTTGCCTCGAAACCCATATGCAAAAGTTGTTTTTGATCCCTAACATTTTGCTTTCATAAACCAGTATACATTACATTTACAAACCAAGATATCTTGCAAGCTTAGAAGAAATGCATCAAAATTGCATTTGGTGATGGAATACCATGGCAATAGTTTGGGTTTTTTACATGTATTTAATTGTAAAATGGGAAATATTTTTCAATTCCATCCTAGGAAGTCAAATTAGCAACCTTCCCTTTCACTTCTACTCTAACACCATCTCCTATGTTTAGGGTTTGTTGACCTTGTTTTGCTTATCAAAATATAGTGCTTCCTCAATGTTTTTTTAAATATCTTTGCTTGTAGACTCCATTCAAGTTTCCAACCTAGGATTTCAGTTCTGCTTATTTCTATTTTATAAAAATTAAATACATTTGTGTTTTCATTGTTGTTATATTATAACAAGCCACATTTGAGGATTCAATTTTTTGACCTTATTCTAAGGGAAGGAAAAATTGCAACAAAACTTATTATTCCTCAAATTCCACTATGCTTGGGAATCTAAAGGACTTACGATTCAATCACCTTACTTTCTTGTTGAAAATGTAGCAAGATTCCTTAGATATGGAATTTGGTGTCTTCTGTAATAGAATGTCAATTTTTCTTAGTCTTCTTCATTAAAGCTTCTAGTCTATCTTGTAATAAATATTCATTCTAAGGTATACAATTTCTTTTGTGTAATGTCAAACCAAGATTATTACAAGGTGGTTGTGGATGATGTAGGAGTCCTAAAGATCTTGCAAATGAACCGTTTGTTGGTTTGAAAGAAAGGGATTTTATTGAAGCTTTGAAGGAAATTGTGCAATCACGACCTCCTCCTAGACTATTCTAAAAGGATCATATGGTTGCCTTATCTTACATCTAGGCACAATCTTTATAAGCAAATTGAAATTGTGGTCATTCCATGGGATTAATTTGAGGATTTTGTGTAGGGGAATAGAACAATCCAAAATTCCTTTACAAATTTACAAAGACAAAGGAGCATAATCTTTGTAATCCCCCAAACACATTGACACACCCAAGAGCCAACTTTATGTCACTTGCTATTAGGTGAGGAAACAAACAACAGAACATTTGATCTATGTTAGTCTTTATTTTGCACTTCTGTTTTGGCTTAAGTTTTTTATGTGTATTGTTTTGGTTCTTCAATTTTGACATAGTTAACCATATTGCAATTTTGGCAATGTTGGTTGTCACATTGTAATATACTCCTTCTAATCTCCCTTTTCTTTTTAAATTTTATGTTGTTTGCAAAGTTCTAATGTTGTATCTTGATTTTAAAATGTTGTGAAAGTTTGCTACTAAGCATCATTTCATGATATATAAATTGAATTGAGGTATTAGTTGTCCAAGTGTATTATGACCATTCACATATCAATTTTTTAGATAATTGAATACTATGTGGATGATTTTCCTATTCAAGGCTTGGTGTGAATTTGGAGCTCACTACTTATGTAATTGTGCTGAAGGTTCTCTTGTAACTTTGGACTCGAAAACTACACCATTGTACTCCCATAAGACATGCATAAGCTATCATTCTCTACACAATAGAAGCGAAAACATCACCAAGTGAATGGAACAACCACCAAGAAAATGGGGAAAAAAACTTTGGTGGAGTTTTTGAAATCCAACCATCAAGCACAACAAAAGACTTGTATTGCAAAGATAATGTCTAGTATGTCCATTAAGCATGGTTGTCAAAGAACTTTCATTACAAAACAACCATATTTGGACTAGAACCTTTGTGAGTTGATATACTTGAGTGTAGAACATAGAAACAAAGAGGGTCAAATATGCCATGGGAAAGATGTTCTTGGATACCAACATGCTCTAGGTTCCCAACTATCAAATGGTATGAAGGCACACCTAATGGGGTTGCTAAGGCAAGGCCTATCCTCGGCTCAAGTAATAACTCACCACAAAGCGCATGTTAAAAAGATGGCATTGAAAAATGAACTTGTGACCTAAGACACCTTTGTTCTCATGTTCAATGTGAGAAACTTGGCAAAAAAATGAGCTAATGAACTATGGCAAAAACACTACAATTAGGACCCCATTAGCGTTAAAATGTGGCTTCTAGAAAATCATGATTTAGTTTTTTTTTATGTTCAACATGCCCCTATGTACCTCAATTCATGAACCCAAGATGACAATCTATTGACATTGGGAATTCAAACTCCATGGCAATTAGAAATTATGCAAAACTTTGGGCATGGCAGTACAATATCTTTTGAGGCAACATTTGGCACTAATCAAAGTAGGGTATGCCTTTTTTTCTGTTGTATGCAATGCCAAATAAATTTTAATATGTTCCACAACATTGTAATTAATGTTGGCATTATGTTCTTTGTAGTACCTTTGTACACCCTAATGGTTTTTGATGAATGGCAAAATGGGATACTAGTTACATTCATTGTCATTGGAAAAAGTTGAGAGAGTGACCTTGACCCAATTTTTCAAGCACTATCAAAATGTATGCCAAGCAATTGGATGCCTAATGTTATCCTTGTTGACAATGTCCAATCTGAAATAAATGTGTTGAGGTTTAATTTCCTTAAATCTACCCACAATTCCATGTTTATTAATTGTGCATTATAGTGCCTACTTTGTTGTAAAACAAAACAGTGTGGTGGACCATTATTTGTTGCACAACATATTTTGCACAAACCATGTTTATTCTACATAACATAATTTTCGTCAAAACATGTTTTATTTCATGCCTACTTGACATTCACAAACATTTTATTAGACTACTTCAAGAACTAGTTTCTATAGATGATGTTTTCCCATGCAGTAATGTTTGGCTAGGAACCAACGTTTTTTAATGTTTGTGGCATGTGCGCAAAACATGGGTAGAATATGCTATAAAAAAAATTGCAAAAGCGAAGGACTAAATAAAAATATTATCAACTTTGGACCAAATCATGTATTCAAGAGCTTTTCCATTGGATAATGATATTGTTTTGAGGGCGCAATTACAAATAGACATCATAGGAACCAAATATCCAATGCATCTTGATTCATTGAATATCTTAAAGACCATTGGACGCATAAGGCTACGATGTGGTGTGTTGGTAATCACAACATTCCACATGTAGGGTAGGACATCAATGCGGTTGTGGAATCATTCCATAGCAAAATGAAATGAATATTTTTTTCCTTCTAAATAATTATTAAACATAGATTGGATTGGTTGATTTTTCATCTTGTTGGAAATGTTTTTATTCCCTATTGGTACAGTGTGCAATGCAAGCTTTTTGGGTATGTGAGAAACAAGAAACAAGAAGGTATTGTTGCCTCAACACTGTTAAGGGTGCGAGATATTCCAAATTCCAATGTCTTGTTATGTCTTGACGAGGAAGACATTGCATATGTCACATCCATCAACCACACACCCAAAGTATGGACCATTCACATTCCATCATATGAGTGGGCACAATGTGATTGCCCACTTGCAAAACAAAGGATTGCCATGTCATGAAGGTATTGAAAATGCTACACCTTGATGGTGCCATCATTAAAGATATGAGCACATTCCGTGGAGTAAACAAGGGTCCTTTAGTAGTTGGACACACAGTTTGTGATGACCTACAGTCTGATCAATAACTTGACATAAACCCAAAAAACAAAGACATTGGTATCTTGGAGATGACAACCATTATTGCCCATGTCAAATATGTTGACCTAGGGGAACTCATTGACCAAGTATGTCATGATATAAAAATGACTACCATTGAAATTCCAACATTGCAACCACATTTATTCTCAAGATTGAAGGTGTTGAAAGGCAAACAACAAGATTTGATAACTAGGGGGATTGTTGGTCTTGAACACCTAGACGTAAACCCTTTGTTTCCATATGTTATCGGTGATAACACATTTAGAAGGCATAGAGGAATCTTAGAACCACATGCTCAAAAATAGAATCACTTAAAGGTCAAAGCAACTAAGCACATGCACATTTAGATGCCAAGGGAATCCAAGCTACCAAATTTGGGTATGGATCTATAATTGCAAGTTACTAATACTTTGTATACCTAAACTATAGTTTTTATTTAAGTCGTATTTTTTGTTATTTGTTTATGTATTGTTTTGTGGGACTTTATACCATTGCCATAGCCTTTTAATGATATGCATGTTATAGAACATTGTTTTATGACAATTGTATGTATAACTTGAAATGATTGCTCCAAGACACCATTGCAAACATCATGGTTTTTCAACCCTTGTATTCATGACCAATAAATGATCGTGTGACATGCTACATTTTGCTACAACACAACCTACAACAATAATCAAAACTGCATGAAAAGCAAAGCATGACAAAATGTATGAATAGTAATGCAAAAAATGAACTAGCACTTGAACATTTGCTAACATTTCCAAATCAACCCAAACTACCAAGAGGGGAAGCACCCCTTAGAATCCCACTTTCCCTTGGACTATAACCACATTGTTATCACACATTTCTTTGCAAATGTAGAAATATAAACACTTGTTAAATTGGAGCACAATACATATTGCATTTTGTCCACCTACAAAAATGCATGGTTTCAATCTCTATTAACATGAGTTAAAATTTTCCAAACCCATCAAGTTTCATGAGCTTCAACACCAAACCAAAAGCACATATAGTTATTAGAAGTTCTCTCCACACACGTGGAAAATAATATACCACTGCCACAAAAAACATTATACCATTATAGTCTACTTGGTATGATTATGTTGATGCTCTATAAACCCATATAAGCTTTAAATGTTTTTGTTGAACATTAACTAGCATAAGACACCAACTTCTTAGTTCTGCCATTTCTATGAGATGTTAAAACAATGCCAGACTATGTTGATGTTGATCCCCCACCACTAGTTACATCTCCCCAAGTCAACAACCCAACCTATGTTTGCAAAATCTGACATTCGCAACATCTATAATATTACATTCATTAAAATCAAGCACATTGTAATCGCATCATCCCTTGAAAACCAAGTTGGTGTCACCTACAACTAACAAAAAATTACAAGATTTAGGATGTAAATATTCTTGTATTCAATTATAATAAAACCTTTTGTGGGTTAGTTAAGGTTAATTGCACTTTAATGTCAACTACATCATTTGGATACATGTAGTCAACATATTTGCTCATGAATTTCATGACATAAAACCCACACTCCCAATTCAATAGTTGTTGTGGTCTATCAAGCCACACCCAACTATTTTTTGATATTGCTTGCTTCCATTCAAGTGTCCTTAACAATTTACCTTGTATAACAGCCCACATTTTTGCAAAAAAATGATGCACACTTGCAAATTGGAATATGTTTGTAGTCTTGAGAGGGATCGTAGTGCATAAAATGGGAAGCACTCATTACAATCACACTTTAATGGTTAGCATATTATAGAGGGACTAAGACCTCTTGGATGTTGGAAGGCATTTTGAAATTCATCCTCATGAAATTCACAACATTATCTTCCGATTCCCCTTTTTCTTTTCCCAATTTTTTACCATATCTCACATATGAAGATGGGTGATATATGAATCCTTTCATGACATATGGGTGTGTGTATATCGGGTGCAAATGGGATAACATGAGCCGTAGTGACCTATTTTTGGGACTACTTTTGGTGGAATATTTTCTAGAATATATTTTTAAAATTATTCAAAAATCTTTAAAATTTTCTTTATATTATTATTTCTAGGTTTATTTTTTAAAAAATTTAAAATTTTAAAAATGTAATTGTCAAAAGTTTTGAAGTTTATTTATAAGTCCTTTTAGTGCTAAAAAACAAGTGTTGCAATGTTTAATGAATGTTGTGGTAGATGTTGTTTTGAACAAAACATGTCTTCTATAGTAGACCTACAATTAGTGATAACCAAATCTATAAGCTTGAATCCAGTAGTTTTAGGCCACTTAATGCAAGCTTTCATGAATTAGTGGTGGCCTACTAATTGAAGCTTCCATGAACAACTTTAAATACTATTGTTTGAAGTTGTAATAATATTTACATATGTGGTGTAGGACTTGATGAATCTTTCATTTAAAGTCCATCATCTACCTACTCTTTCCCATAATCTATCATAGGGTCGGGAGATGAGGCGACCACATTGGGATTATTATCATGAGCTAGGGCATGATAGGAATTGGTCGGCTCATATAAGTGCTTATTTTGGGAAGATATGTCATTCAAATTTGATATTGGTCTAACATGGTCATGTGAGGACTTCCCTGAAAGTGGTAACCCAAGAAATAGGGATGGATTCTTCGTGAAACTAGCATGGGTTGCTAGTAAGGAACTTGATAGGATGGGTGTTGTAGGACTTGGATTATTTACATATGACTGTAAGTCAATATGATCATTAAGTTTATGGTCCCATTCAAGGCTATCACCAAAGGTTCCCCTAAGAAATAAATCCAACCCATAAGTTGGTGTAATTTCTTTCTTGTAGGTGGGCTAGCCATAGGAGGATTGGTTAAAGCGGATGGGTTGTTGCACAAAAACTTTTGCATTTTGAAATTTTGTTGACCTTTTGTTACTTTCTACATAAAATGGAAGAAGTATGAAGGGTTAGAATAGGAATTGTGAAAACTAAAGATCTTTCTTAAATTCAAACTCTAATTACATAATGTTTTGTCATCTCAGATTTTTTTTTTAAATGTAAGGAAACTTGATGCACTTGTAGTTGTGTCATTATCAATTAACATTATCACTATGGGGACCTCTAGGGTTGGCTCAAGGGCTTCTTTTACTCGGCCAAACTTCACAAATAATGTTTGAACTTGACAATCCATAACATCTAAAAAGACAATTCTACAGTTGTTATGCCTATTAGACAAGGTGCTATCATTTTGAAGGTTTGGATTTCTTGGAAAAATCTAGTCAACATTGATCTCCTCCTTCACAAGTAAAGCTTCATTGACCACTTGTTCATAAAATTTAGTTTAAAGGTGGAACTTTTCCAAACTAGGCCAAACATTAGTTCAAGGTGGAGCGTTCCCACACTATGACATACACATGTTGGATTAAACATATTAGAAATAGATTTGGTAATTATATTGGAAGTAATGTTCTATGTGTGAAATTTTTATTAAAGGAACTGTCTACATGAAAAAATGTAGGTGGAAAGGTAGTGAAACAAATACTTGGTCTAGGATTGGCGTACAATCTTGCCCAACATTAATGTTGCACCACATGTTTTCCAACTCCTTTGCCATTCCAAGACTAAATAAGTTTGAAATTGTTCTATGAACAAACTTGGACATGAATCGTTGGATCTTCTCAACAACTGGATTTGTAGCTGCAAATCAAATGCAAGTATCCCCAACAAATCTTGTCGACATTGAGCAATATTTTCATGACACTGGCGTAGTTTGGGAAACCATAGGAAACCAAAGTCAAAAACATCTTGAACTATTATCATTAGCTTGACAAAATGTCCTTGTTCACGATAGTAATGTAGGATGTTGCATATAATTAATCCTTTATTTGCACGAGCAAGTGGATGTAGTTTCCCAAATGTTGATTTGCAAAACAACTTGAATGTTAGGACTATGTGCGGGCACTTTGTATCCAATGCTAACTATTGTGATTCCTTTTCCACGTTAGTAGTGATGTTTTGCAGTTCTACTTTTGTGTGCTCCCTTGGGCATTGAGGACTAGAGTCCAAAGGATATTGTTTCAGTAGGTGGTACAATGGTGACCAACCCCACTTTGACCTCTCTTCATTAGTTTTCAACTATTAGTCAATTTTTTTTCAATTCATGTAAAACATAAATTGTGTTTTTTTCTTGAATGATTATGGAGCATTCACTTTATTTGCATCATATTCCTTTTTCTATTGCAAATATTGTAGGTATTCTCAAAAGCATTTCATTTCAATGAACATTTGCATGGTGTTCTTTCCACCCCCTCTAAATGTCCATGTATTCAAAGACTATTTGACAACATCTAAAATTTGGGTTGTACAATCCCTCCACCAACATGTGGGATGGGTAACAACAAGTAAGAAATGAACAAAACTAGAGCAAATGATAAACCAAAAAAGGTATAAGAGTTGTAGAGTACTCATTAGTGGATAAAGATACCACTAACCAAATGTTGAAACAAACATGTTACCTAAAGTGCCATTTGTTCCTAGTTTCATTAAAAGTGCCATACTGTTTTCGAGTTTTTCTAATTTTTTCTGTCCATGACAATATTAAACTTCAATAGTTGAATGTAAAGCCCAGTAATCTTGACTTCCAAAGGAGGAAGAGGTAGTTCACAAGTACTTTCCATAATGAAAGTTTAGCAATTAACCTCACCTTTGCCCCAATTTGTGATCTATTGAAAAGTGGTACACCTTTTATGGTAAAGTTGTAATAAAAAACAAAGACAAATGTGCATTTGATTTGTTCTTCTTGTTGGGGCCTTTTCCATTATCCAATTTACCCTTTTGCAAAAGTGGCTTCTTGAAAACCATAGGGTTTGTGGCCAAACCTAGAAATCATAGAATTGACAACAAACTTTTAAAGCTAACCTACCACATTACATTACCAAAATCAAAAAATGAAAGTAGACAACCAATTTACCTATTTTTTGTAATATATGAAATATTTTCATTGTTGTTCAATTCATAAATTTCCTTCTCCTTAGGAGGTACAAACCTTGTAGGGGGCATCCCCATGGATTGTGTTTAATTCTTCGATGGTGCTAACCTTTTGGGGGAATGTTTTGCTGCATTTTCATTTGGACATTTTAGCTAGCAATTTGGTAGAGTATTCCCATGCTTTTCCCCTAACTTGGTAAGCTCCTTAGCTTTAGACTTTGTGATGGTGGGGCACATTTTCAACAATTCCTTCCTTGTGTACTTAGGGCACAGATTTATCATCGTGTGATAAAATAATGTATTTTTATTTTTTAACATGGTTTTGTAGAACTTGCATTGGAATGAAGACTTGTTGCCAAAAGTTGGCACGTCTAGCCTCTTCACATCAAAGTGTGCTTCTAATGCCAACATTTCATACTCCTCCTCTAAGTACGATGTAACATGGTGGTGTTTACTTTGTTGCATTTTGGATTTGTAGATTCTGCTTTTGCTTTTCAAACCATAAAAAATTTGTAAATAATAAATAAATTGTTACCCAAACCCATATTTACAATGTTGGGAAGCTATAATAGTAGATGGATGTAGTTACTAGAATAATTTTGCACCTTCCCCAAATTAGAGCTTTGCATCATAACATCACAACATCACAAAAACTAAATACCATTACATTTTCCATACCTCCTATTACATTAATTACTTTACGTTTAATCTTTGTTTTCTTATTTTCCTTTTGCTTTACATTTCTTTTGACTTAAACCCAGAAAAAAATTGACATTGCACAAACATAATAATAGTAAATATGAAAATCACCCAAGGAAATTTTAAACCTTAGATAATTATTTTTTGGCTCACCATGTTCACCAATAATGTCGTGACTTTAGCCTTGGGCTCTCGACCAAGGCAAAAGTTTACAAACGTGCGAGCCGAAAGTGAAGCCCAAGAATCACATTTCATGTTCTCGGGAGTGCAGGAGGGTGTGAAGGAATGAATACACACATTTCCAAGTGGACTCCCATTTTGGGAATTGGAATCGCAATGGACTCTAAAAATTTCAGAGAATAATTACAAGGGTCAAAATTCATTAGATTAAAATGTTTTTTATACCATTGAAAAGTTCTTCAAATTTAGATGTTTAAAATGGGCTCATATGTCCCATTTGAGTACTTAAAACACAAGTTGTGATCGAAAGAAAGGTTAGGAGTCAAAGTGCCAATTTGATTCCCGACCACTAAAAGTCAATATCACCCTGATTTTCTTGCGTGTAGGTGGCATGTCACATATTGTTGAAAAGCTTTCAATGAAGGCTACAACTTTGCTTTAAAATTCATTTCAATTGAAGATCTGCACAAGAAGTTATGGGCTTCCAAAGCCGTGGGAGTCCCAATTTCAAGAATATTGGGACTCTCAAATTGGGAGTCCCAGGACAAAATGACATTTAGGTGCATGCCCCGTGGCCAAGCACAAAAAATACTATAAGGGGGAAGGTGATGGCTTCCCTCAAGTCCAAGCCATGGTGAGTTTTATGAATCCGTGTATGCCCGTGGCTTGTTCGTGCACAAAAAGTGTTTTAATCACACACTAACTAACTTCTTTTGGTTTGTGCAAGTTCGCATGAATAATTGATTTACTTGTCATTCATCCTAGTCCCCATTTTGGAGCTCCAACATGCCCCTCTACCCTCGAAGTGCTGTGAGTTAGGGAACAGATCCCAACTCCTTTTTCTTTCGTTGTTTTCCACTTTTGGACTCTCATTTGAGTCTTTCAAGGAGCGTGAGGGTGTGTCAAACAAATTCATGGACAATAAATAAATAAATAAACTTACCCCTTCTACCCATTTTGCAACTATCATTTTAACAATCTTGATGTAATTTTGTTGACTGAATAATTGAATCATGTGTGGGTCTTCTTGTGCAATTATGGGCAACACTTTTTATAACATATGTCTTTATTCTCCTTCCTTTTCTACATTCATTATGATGTCAGTTTGTGTTGTTGGGCCCTCTAATTTTATTGCATCAGAGTGAAAGAAAATCACAAGTGTTGCTAAACATTGCCTTTGCCAAGTCTATAGTAATGGCACATGTACTTCCCAACTCCTTAATCAACTCACCACACCTTTATGTTGTGATAAAATTTGTGGAACTTTATGATTGACATGTTCCATTACAAATATTTTTAGACATTCAAACTTTGAAATGCATTTTCTTCTTCATGTCTTATTCAAATAAAACAAATAATTTTTTTTTTCAAGATCTTTCAAAAATCTATTCATTGATATGCACAATAACATACAAAATATTAAATGATTTCTGAAAAAAACTTTCTTGAAATTGAATTATGTTGACAAATTCAACTTGTATTTTATCTTCAAGATTTATAATTGTGTGTACATGTAAACTTAGTAAAAACTATTGAGTAGGAATTAATAAGTATTATGTAGTACAATTAATATGTAATAGGTAGGAACTAGATAATAGCTAGGTAATATATGCCTACCTAGTTACCTAGGTAATAACTACTAATTAGCTAGTAAACCTAAATATAATTCTAGTTACCTAGTGAACTAGTAGGTAGTTAGGGAGGTAGGCATAGGTAGATAGGTATAAGTTGGTATGTAAGTAGACCTAAGGTAAGTAAATAGGTTTAGGTGGGTAGGTTGTTAAGGTATGTAGGGAGGTGGGAATGTAGGGAGATTGTTAAAGTGACTCAGTAGGTAGGTAAATAGGTTGGCTAGCTAATTGTTTAAGGTAGGTATGTAAGTAAGGTAAATGTTTATCTTGAAGTTACTCTTCTCATTTCCTTCTTTTAATCCTTTTTTTGGTTTTTTTTCTTTTACTTATCTTTTCAAAAAAAAATCATTTCTTTTGTTGTTCATTTTTTTCCTTCACAATTCAAAATTTGAAGTTATAGAATCTTTTTTATTCATAATTCAAAAATCCGAAAATTGATAATATAATTTATTCATAATTAAAACATATGGAAACTCAATTTTATTTTTAAAATTCAAATAAGCAAAGATATATTTGCGAACTCAAACTTTCATACAAAACTTGAATCCAAAAGAATGTAGCAAAGGGATTCACCTTCAATGCCATGGCCAATGAATATATTTCAATGTTCCATTTTGATGCTTCTTGACCTTAAGAAACAATCGAATAAAACATCAAAACTCAATCTCAACCTCTGTAAAAATCTGCAACTACCAAGGAATCTTTAAAAATTAGAAATCTGTCATGTCAAATGAATTTGTAACATCTGAAATTGTTATGTAATTTGCAAAGGACTTTGTGAAGATGAAGATTCTTGTGTAAACACATAGATCAAAATGCATCAATTTGAAAACTTGAAAGTGTATTATCAAGTCGATAGGCAATGATTGTCAATTTGAAAAACTGAAAGTGTGTCTTCATCATAAACAATAAGAAAAAGGTGCAAGAAATTGAAAAACAGGATTCAAAGTAAATTGGAATAAATTGCAATCACTCATAGAAAAAGATCCTGAAACATGTGTAAACAGAAATAAAACACATAGAAGAAAAAACAATGGGTATGTCACACTGTGGCCTTGCCATCTACATTAAAAAGTATCTTAAGGCAAATGAGGAATTATGGAAATTGAAATATTTCACCATGCAAAAATATAATCTTCAAAAAAATCCTTTAAAAGAAACCAAAATCCTTCAAGATATCATAATTCTATAACTAATCTCAAGTTTCAACACAAGCCAAAATATCATCTTTCAATAATCCTCCTATAAAAATAGATCTACTACCTAGGGGCTAAAATCCCTTAAGCTACTATACTCTATAATGAATCTAAACACAATATCCTTGGCTTGGCAGGCAAGGCCAATAAAACAACAAACCAAGATAAAGGAGAGGAATTTTTTTTAAATAATAAAAACAAAAGGTCATTGTTGCTAAGAAAGCACAATTTGGTGTGCAAGAAGTATGTTAGCAAAGTTGACAGTGCAACAAAACTAGCAAGAGCAAGGAATAAGAGCAAAGAGCGAGAACATTGCAACAAAGCAAGCAAGAGCAAGAACAAGGACCACAAGTGGAAAATAGAAAGATGAATAATAAAAACCAAACCTTTAAATAAATAAAAAACCAGTTGCAGCCATAACTTCATACACTTCATCCAAACCTGAAAAGAAACCTTGGAAAGAAATGTTGAAAAACAGCAAGACTTTACGCACTTGAAGGCTCCCAATGTAGGCCCTTCCAGATATTTGACTGTAGCATTCAGCCTAACAACTTTGTGCTAAAATTTCAAATTTGGAAGTGCCTACATTGGGAGCATTCTCTTATACATAAAACTCATAGAATTATTGGTTTTGTCATTGAACCTAATGATCATTTGAGGTTTTCAAAACAACCGGAATTGGTGATTTTTTATTTTCATTTAAAAAAAAACCCCAATATAGGCAATTCTTTGATTCGTAAAGCACCCAAATTTTTTTGTAGTGTATGTGGAGGGTACTTTATATCCTTCAATTTCCCTCCTAAAAATTGGCAAGGAAATTATGGCTACTCCTCAAGGATGGGATGGAAATTATGCCTACTTAGGTTTAAGGACCTTACCACTATTGAGGAGTAGGCATAAAAACCTACCCATTCATACACCTCATGATTTACATAGGTTTGGTTCATGATAATTTTCTCCTCGTGCTTTATGATAGGTAAAGCCCATGGGTGGGGGATAATCTCAAAATGCAAGGCCAGTCTCAGCTATCGCCTCATCTTAGGCCTCTTATTTTGAGAATCCCCCACCCTAGGGCATTACCCTACACTAAAACATTTAGAAAACCAGAACTAGTGGGTAGTAGCAAAATCAAATGCCAGCCCAACATTGGTTAACACTAGCCAAAGCATGTATTGTATGGGATTGAACAATCCAGAGATTTTGAATTTTTAAAATTGTTGTGCATGTGTGTTCACTAGATTGGTCCGTTGAAGTTCAACGAATTTTGTTTTGAATATTTCTGCTACGTTTTTGTTACGTTTTTGGCTGATGCAGACAACTAATAAGTCCTTAGTGAAGTTCGTTGCATGAACATTGAGATCAGTTGAGGCCGAATGGTGCTAAGATGTTATGAGAGAAAACAAACCCAATGCCTCAGATGGAGGTGGATCGATGCATTTCTTTTGGAACTCCATGTGTATGATGAATTCCAGCAGTTTTAGTAACTCCATGCGTAAGTCCAGGACCAGCAGCTCCATTTCTGTTAGCTCCATGTGTAGGATGAGTAGCAAATTCTGTGTCGTGGGCATGTTAAGGGGGTGATGCAAGTACCGGCTAATTGTTCCTTGTAAAAAAGACTTGGCCCAGTAATTGCATTCACCATTCCCATTTGGATTTGGAACAGATTTTCATCACAATGTTTGAAGTACTGTAATTACTTGTCAAGGATTTCATGTTCAACTGAATGAATCTAGTTTATAGACTCCACCAATCCTTTCTGCAAACACCTGTATTGCCGACATGTCGACCAACACATACTGCATCTGATTGCGTAGCATCTTCAGATCTCGTCGGGGATCTTGTGTTTGTTCCAGTGTTTGCTCTTGGTGGACGAAATCCTCTTGACTGCATTCGCGGAACATGCTGGACTTGCGGCAATTGTGTTGGTGTTATAGTAGCCTCCCGCCTAAGTACGTAACTTGAACCTGGGAGGAGTGTGCGTACTTAGCCGGTAGGTGCGCACTTAAGACCAATCACTTTTCTTTATAGCCACAGCAGCAGCTTTCGCAACATCCTTATCAGTTTGATGACCATTTGAAGGTTTCACGTTCTTCTCACATGAGGGGATTGCAACAAAGGCAGGGGTGGGGTTTGAGTTCGGTATTGCCGATTCGGTTGATCTTGCTCCAACTCGTCACTTTCTGTTGTTGGTGCTTCTTGAAAACCAGATTCAGTACCCGATTGAGTTTGCTGCAGCGTAGGATCATGCAATTCCGAATCCCAGCTTCCCTCTCCAGGTTGTTGCTGCTGGTGACCACCGTCTTCTGGGCTCCGCTCAAGAGATTCTTCAAATGTTACACCTCCAGTGCCGAGCTGGGTTTGATGTTGTGTGGGTTCATCAAGCTTCTCCCCGATGAGACCAGTCCCGACAACTCCAGCTTCGGCAGCAGACCCTGTCGTCTCTTGCTCTCCTCTAAGAGCTGGAGTGTCTTCGACCAGCAACTGATCATCTGTGCCGAGTTTTGTTTGATCTTCAACGGGATCTGAGGGGGGGATTTGGTCAAGCTCACTTCCTGTTGGCCCTGGAACTCCATCATTTGTTCCAAGCTGAGTTTGCTGCTCTACAAGATCACCCAATTCACCAGACGGCACAGACTCCAAACCATCCAAGCGGTCCTCAACAAGTGGCTGGACAACAGCTGTTGCGTCCCCAACAAATTCTTCAGTTGCACTTTCAGTGTCAAATTGCGGTTGTTGCTGGGTGGTGGTCTTATCCATCCTACTCGCAGCAGTAGCAGCAGTCCTGATCAGCATAGGATCTAGTTCTGCATGCTCTCTTTCTTGTTTGGATGGTGCTCCGGTTTGCCCGGGGGTTTCTTCATCAGCCCCAAATTGCGATTCCTACAGTTCAGGATCATGCATCTCCTCCTGAGGCAGATTCAATTCCTGGTTCAAGTTACTAGTGGGACTGGTCTCCTCCTCAACTGGCTGATGAGTTGCTGCGACCTGATCTGTACCGAGTTGAGGTTGGTCTCCTTCAACAGCGCCAAGTGCAGGAGTTTGCTCAAGCTCATCTCTGTTAGAGGTCTCGTCGTAAGCAGGAGGACCCTGGTTGAATTCATCTGCATTCTGTTGTTGAGATTCAGATTCTAAGGAGTCGACAGTCCCTGCAGTGCTTGCTGAGGTGGTGTTAGTGCTTTGTTGCAGCCCAGCAATTCCTTGATCTCCATAGCCAGCCACTCCCGCACCAATTTCTTGAACCCTATTATTTCGGGAAAATAATGCGTACTTTACCGGGATGCGTACTTAAACGGGTGTCTACTTAGGCGGGAGGCTACTGTACTTTATTTGGTGTTGCTTTTTTTTTTTTGTTGCATCATTGATCGCCTCAAGAGGAGTACCAGGGCTTTGGAGTGGAATATCCTTCACAGCAGCAAATTATTCTGATGGGTATAAACTCTGGGTGTGGCAGGACTTGTCTCCGCTGCGTAAGTGTTTTTGGCATTGAACACGGTGTATCTTGGCTTGGGATAGTTGTATAGA
>Ga0116226_10000910_pt1 | contig 25834 bp, 21 predicted proteins | sample S1TSphfallax_FD_89692 | JGI IMG/M metagenome (GOLD analysis project Ga0116226, IMG submission 89692) | Host-associated microbial communities from peat moss isolated from Minnesota, USA - S1T2_Fa - Sphagnum fallax MG | ecosystem: Host-associated > Plants > Peat moss > Unclassified | place: USA... | reverse complement strand
TTCTCACACATTTGCATCAGTTGGCTTCCCTGATCGACTGCAAACCCGAGTCCAGTCGCCTGGTCTTTCCGAAGGAGCTCGGGTGACAGCTGAAGTGCCGCAGCAACCTTTAGTACCAGCTTCGGTTCAGCCAATTGATAATCGCGGACGCGTAAGAGGTCACGATAGGCGACGCCAGCCAATTGCGCGAGACCGGCAAGGGTCAATTCGCGCTGCTCTGCCGCCGCTTCGAGCTTGGCAAAATCGATGTTCGCCGCCCACCCCGGTACCCGACTTCCGCTACCGATTGCTTGCAAAGCACTCATTACGGTACCTGGCAACGCCGAGCGCCAGCGCTTGAACCGTTGCAGCAATTGCTTAACTTCATTCGCTTCCAGCACGCCTTGCGTGCTCGTGTTGCCTGCGCTGTCCACCCATACTCTCTCGATCTCGAATGTTTCTGTTGTTCCAACAAATCGATGGATCCCATAGGCGACGTCAACAGCAGAACAATCGATCGCTTCGAGAAGCAGGAACAGCTCGCGTTCGTCAGTAACAACTCGCTGGACTGTCGTCCCCACACTGACCAGCGACCAGGCAGCATAGTGGCAAGGATCGATGTTCGCGGGAATAACACCATGCATAACGAGCGCCCCAGGGCGTGCCCGCTCGAGATTGGTGACGATTCGTTCCAGTGCGAGTCGCAGAGTGTTTTCCTCGAAGGGTATAAATTCAAGTTCGTTGCCCTCCAAAGCCTGTTTTTTACTGAGCGACACGACGTTCAAAGCAAACCATGTCCCCGTCGCCTGGCTCACCTCCAGTACAAGCGCTTGGGGATTTCTACGCAGTGCGCAAAACGCCGGCTCTTTACGCGACGGAATTAATGCGATCGTCTTCTCAAGCACGACAGAAACCACTTCGCCGATGGATTCGAAAATCTCAGGTGTTTGTGCGATGCCCTCAATAGTGGCCTGGAGAATGTAGGCTCCTGCCTTGTGTTTGGACGATGTGGTCTTGGCTCGCATCCAGCTTGAAAAGCCGACCAATTGCGCAACGACTTCAAGGGCATTCGTATGCTTGAGGTCGATGTGCTCAACTGCCAGCGCAGCTTTCAGCTCTTTGGCTTTCTTCTTGAGGTCGATCGCGTCTGGCAAATGCAGCACTTCGCAAAGATGGGTCGCGACGACGGGATCGAGTACGTAACCTTTCGCGGCAACGTATTGGACAAGGATGGATGCTGGGGTTCGCGCAGGATGTGCGCGAGAATCATCATGGCGTGCCATGGCGTGCAACTCCGTAGTTATGCTCGCGTCAGGCTGCTAAATGGTGTCGCGCGTTACCGAGTCGCCTGAGACGGGCAGAAACGGGTTGTCAAAGCCATGGCCGAAGTGGCCTACGCCGGATTTGCCATACCACCGAGGCGGTTACGCGACTGACAGGCTCCGGGCTGCACATCTACATAAAATCACATATCTGGGCAAAACGCAAGATTCTCTCAAACGCGAAGGACCTATCAAAAGTCGAAGCGGCGTCAACTTCTCTCCGCCATTGGGTCCTCAATTAATTAGCACGCTCCTTCCGCTGCGTTGCAGGCCTGACTTTCGCACTGTGCGTCGAGCCGCTTACCGCGTCTCGCCCCTGACGGGCATCAATCCCTGACGCAACACATCAATCCCTGAAAGCCCTGTCCAGGTGGAGACCGCCCGCGGCCTCCACGATCAGGTTCGCCGCGCGGCGGCTCATCCCGCTCAAACCCGTAGCTTCGCAGCCGTCAGTCTCCTGTGTCCCCGCCCGCACCTCGCGACCGTAGCCGCTAGCGGCGGCGGCACTGCCAACCCCGAGTTCCACCGAGACGAGCCAACCCCCTACGGGCGGGCGAAATCTTGGAGCCCGGTCAGCGCAACACTCTTTAATTTCATTGTTGTGGAGAACGCCATGCAACTCGCTTCCTCGTTCCGTTACGGTTCCCCGATGCTCCGTGCCGACTCACCCCTGTCTGATGACCAAATCTGCCGCGTCGCCCCATCCATCTTCGCCGACAGCAAGCACGAAAGCCGCTCGGAACGCTACACCTACATTCCCACCATCGACGTGCTGCGCGGCTCGCGCAACGAAGGCTTCCAGCCATTCATGGTCTGCCAGACGCGTGTTCGCGATCAGGGCAAGCGCGAATACCTCTGTTCAGTCGTGACACCATCTCGCACCTCTTTCGAGGCGACCTGGCGCGCAGACATCGCCGATCTCGAAATAGGCATGCAGCGATTTAGTCACGCAAGTCCGCTGCGTATGACTCGACAGAAGGCCAAGTGTCAAGAATCCGCTGGCGCAACGTCGGGTAGTCCCTAGCGATAAGTGCCAAGTGGTTACCGACAAGCGACACTCGCGAGAACCTGTGCCGAAGTCCGTCTTCCGTTTCCGTCTGATCGGGGCTCATGCCGACGTGCGTCCCAATTAGTCTTACATTAGATGGTTGCCACCCGGTGCGGTTCATGTGGGTACTCCACCACCCCCCGCCGCTTGCACCGTGAAATCGGCCAACGGGCGGCACGGGAGTGGGATCGTCCGCGAGGGTATCGACGTTGCCCTGTTGAGGAATCCACGCGTGAATCTCGCGACGATTGTCGTTACTAGCAACCAGGGTACTCGCTGGCGCGTGCTCACCGCCTGCCATCGTCGTTGAATACACAACTAGGCGAGCTCCGGCGCCGCCATCTGTCCTGCCCATAAAGGCCCTAGGGTATCCTGCTAGTGCCAGAAAATCCCGGGAAGCATCGTGCTGCGCGACAGAGAGCACTTCGACGGACCGTTCAGTCAAAAAGATACGATTGCCGGCGGCAATAGCCCCGACCGAGTCCGGTGAAATCTGGAAGTATCCGAAGTCACCGCGCCCCACATTGCAAACATAGCTACTGCTAACGGGCTCGAAGGAGAATCGATGAGAATGATTGCGTACGCCAAGTGTCAGGGAGTCAAAGTCTCCGGCCACGATATGCCCTGCTGTCAGAACGAAATGGAACGCGCCAATATTCAGCAGGACACCCGAACCGTTATCGAAGGGTTCTGGAGCATTGTCGCGGAATCTGAAAATCGGAACCGAAAATGGCTGAAGGCGTTCCTGCAATTCCTGGCCGTGTCGTATCGGGCCATCCTGTGCGCGAATCAGATCGTTTTCGGCTTCTTCGGGGGATGTCATGGCTCTCGCTATAGCCTTGAGTTTGTGTGTACCATCGCTGTTGGTCGTGCATAAGCGTAACAGGTGCTCGTTACGGCTCGATTCTCAGCAGCTTGAGGTCGTTGGCGGATCGCGTTGGTCGTGCGACCGTGACGCGCCCGGCCACGCAGCCGCGTCGCGATCGTGCCTGGGTACATGGCGCTGCTTCAGGAACGAGACAGCAAATCAGAGCAGTCACTCTTCCCCCGTTGTCCGTGATCTTCATCAATTGCTCAACACTCGGGCTTCAGCGATAGCAACTTTTTTGTCGTTTCCTCACATCCCGCGAGAAAATGCTCAGAGGCTTCCGAGTGCAACCCGCCCGTGTTCGCCAACTCCAGAAATGCAGCGACCTTGGAGCGTTGCTCTTCACTCGCTGTGGCAAGAACGCTTGCCACAGCGACCTCCAGCGCGGTTAAGCGCCCCAAATAATAGTCGAAACGATCTTCCAATTGGCTCATCGTTGATCTCTGTTTTCCGGTTCAATTGCAGATCGTCGCCGCGCAGCGTGTGCGCCTACGCCGGTTATTCTGCACGCGGGTGCGGCTCTTACCGCACCCCCTTTCCAGTCTTTCGACAGCAGAGTCGATTGACATCGCAGCGGATATCATTTGCGTCAGTCTAAGGATTCCAACGGCCTCTCGAAACTCGGCCCCGGAGTATCCGTTGATCAACGCTCTCACGCGGCCGTCAAAGATGCGACGAGCGAGGTTGGGCGCCAAACGACGGAAATCGGGCCCGTCGGCATCGAAAAGTTTGAAGTGGTCAAACGAGACGATGTCGCCGCGATGGTTGTTGCCTCCAGCGCGGCGGCGAGGACCGATGCCAACCCAAGTCAGTTTCCCCGCAATTCCCCACCTCTTAGGCTCAGGCCCCAACCCACCGACGCCAATTACAGCGTCAAAGCGACGATTCCGAACAGCGCCCATGCAATCGTTGATCCCAAAGTTCCCGAACGGGTCGGGATCGCCTGTGTGCGTTCGCTTGTATGTGAGGATGCGGAATGGTGTCATCTCGTTTTCCTATCCAACTTCTTGTGTTCGGAATTGAACCTGCTGGTCGATATCCACGACCAGCGAACTGCAATTCCTTATAAGCTTAACGATTGCTGGTTCGTCTACGCCGGTACCGTGCGCACCGTGCCGCCTGTCAGCGTGCCGATATCGATTTCGTGCTCCCGAGCTCGCGCCCAAATCACCGCATCCGCTTTGCTCTCGAACGTCTCCGACAGACTGATGCCCTTGCGCCGAACCTGCGCACGCCAGCCGTCGCCCCGCTTAGCGTAAGTCGCCATCTAAGCCCCTGGTGCAATTCTCGGTGCAATCTTGGTGCAATGACCTTAGAAAAACCGTGTTTTACCGTGGAATATCGAGCGGATTGTACAGCAGCGGGAGGCACCCGAACCCCCGAAATGATTGGGATTCGTGCGGAAAAGTGGACAAAAAGCAGAAGTTGGGTGGTGCCGGGGACCGGACTCGAACCGGCAAGCCGTTAAGCGGCGGATTTTCGTCACACTACGTCTTTCGACGCCGGCGCATGCGGGCGGTGCCGCGTGCGCGCCGTTCGTGCGCTGGACTATGCCTTCACCTTGGCGCTGGGCTGTAGGTGCCCCCCGTCTAGTCTCTACACCTTCCCGTCCTGGCTGGACGGGCTTGGCTCGGCGTTGCCTCGGCCCTGGGGCCTGGGGTTTCACCGAATTTGAGGGGTTCTGCACCGGCCGTTTCCGGTCGGGCACTCAATATTTTAAGTCCGCTATGTTTACCAATTTCATCACCCCGGCAGGGCGGACGCGATTCTACCATCCCTGACCGGTCCGAACCAGCCGCACGGCCCGGGAATCGGTCCAGGGCGCATGCTCGCGCCGAAAAAGCGCCTGTTCTGGCCTCCTGCCCCGGTCCGATCCGGGTCTGAGGCCACTGTATTCCGACCCCCTATTTTCGTCATCGCACCGTCATTTTTTGTCCTAATAATATCCCTAGATGAAAACGTTTCCACGCGGGGTAGGTATGGCAGCAACCATCAAGGATGTCGCGTCTTACGCGGGTTTTTCGATTGCGACGGTGTCGCGTGTGATCAATGCGCCGCACACCGTCACGCCTGAGACTCAAGCCAAGGTGCGGGCCGCCATCGAGGCGCTGCAGTTCCGTCCCAATGCGCTGGGCCGCCAGTTGCGCGCCGATCGCACCGGGCTGGTCGGTGTGGTGTTGCCGACCCTGGCCAATCCGGTGTTTGCCGACTCGCTGCAAGGCATAGACGACGAGGCCAGCGCAGCCGGTTACCGGCTGGTGTTGATGACCACCCAGTACGACGCCACGCGCGAACGCAATGCGATCGAAACGCTGCGCGAGCAACGGGTGGACGGGGTGATACTGACCGTCACCGACGGTAATTCGAATCCCCTCCTCGACAAGCTGGAAGCCGATCATATGCCGTATGTGCTGGCACATAACGATACGGCCTGCCGCCCCTCGGTGTCGGTCAACAATCGGCGCGCCGCGCGCGACGGCGTGCGTCTGCTGATCAGCCAGGGCCATCGCCGCATTCTGATGCTGGCGGGTTCGCTGGCCGCCTCGGATCGGGCCCGCCAGCGCCATCTCGGTTATTGCGACGCGATGCTGGAAGCCAGTCTGGAGCCGCGCGCGGCGATTGAAGTCGACTTCAACGCCGACGCCCTCACGATAGACACGCTGGAACGCCTGACCACCGGCCCCGATCATGCCACCGCCCTGTTCTGCAGCAACGACCTGCTGGCCATGGTGGTGATGCGGGGCTTGCGCGCAGCCCACTTCGAGGTGCCGGGCGATATGTCGATACTCGGTTTTGATGGTCTGCCCATGGGCGAGTTGTTGTCGCCCACCCTGGCCAGCATCTGCGCGCCCAATCGCGCCATCGGCTGCCAGGCGTGGCGCCAGTTGTATGCGCGCATCCAGGCCCGCGGCCAGGATGCACAAGCGCCACACTCACCGCTGGATCCGCGCCCGCACGGCAATATCCTGCCGCACACGATACGGATAGGCGCGACCATCGCGCCGCTGCGTCACGAGGCCGAAAGCGACAACGCGCCCCCCGCATCCGGCGCGGAAACGGCAGAGCACGACGACAGCGTGACCGCATTGCCGCCAGCGGCCGCAGCGCGCCGCCGGCCCGCCTGAGCGTCGGTGCTCGGGCGGGAATCTGCCTCACCCTGCGTTGCCCGGCTTGACCGTTAGCCCCTTATCGTCTTATCCCGACTGGAGATCGACTATGAAGCACCCCGCCGCACCGTGGTCCGCCTCGCTCAAGCGTGTGCGCCAGGCTGTCAGCGCCGCCTTGCTGGTCTGTGCCGCCTGGCTGCCACCTTCCGCCGCGCACGCTGCAGATCCGACCGTGATCTGCTACAACTGCCCGCCCGAATGGGCCGACTGGGCCGCGCAGATCGAGGCGATCCACAAAGCCACCGGCATCCGCGTGCCTTTCGACGACAAGAACTCGGGCCAAGCCATCGCCCAGATGATGGCCGAGCAGAAAAGCCCGGTGGCCGATGTGGTCTACCTCGGTATTTCGTCGGCCTTCCAGGCCAAGGACAAGGATCTGATCCAGCCGTACAAACCGGCACACTGGGATGAGATCCCCGCCAATCTGAAGGACCCGCAAGGCGCATGGTTCGCCATCCACTCGGGCACGCTGGGCTTCTTCGTCAACAAGGATGCGCTGGAAGGCAAGCCGGTGCCGCAAAGCTGGGCCGATCTGCTCAAGCCCGAATATAAAGGCATGATCGGCTATCTCGATCCGTCCTCGGCCTTTGTCGGTTATGTCGGTGGCGTGGCGGTCAATCTGGCGCTGGGCGGCACGCTGGAAAACTTCACGCCGGGCCTGAACTGGTTCAAATCGCTGAAGGCCAATGCCCCCATCGTGCCCAAGCAGACCGCCTATGCCCGCGTGTTGTCCGGCGAGATTCCGATTCTGCTCGACTACGACTTCGACGCCTATCGCGCCAAGTACAAGGACAAGGCCAATGTGGTCTTTGTGATTCCGCGTGAAGGCACGGTGACGGTGCCGTATGTGATGTCGCTGGTCAAAGGCGCGCCGCATGAAGCGGATGCCAAAAAGGTGCTGGATTTTGTCCTGTCGGATCAGGGTCAAGCCTTGTGGGCGCAGGCCTATCTGCGACCGGTGCGTCATGTTCCGCTACCGCCGGATGTGGCTGCGCGCTTCTTGCCCGCGAGCGATTATGCGCGGGTCAAGCCGGTGGATTTCGCGGCAATGGCGCGGGCGCAGCATGATTTTGGTGAGCAGTATCTGGCCATCATGAAGTAAAGGACAGCGCCATGCACGATCTGACCTTCCCGCGCCGTTGGCGTGTCGCACTGCTGGCGCCGGCGCTGATTTTCTTTGCCTGCTTCTGGCTGTTGCCGATCGCGCGTCTGATTCAGATCAGCGGCGGGGGCCATCCCTTGACAACGTATTACGCGGTGCTCAGCAATGGCCGTTATTTGATGAGCTTGTTCGCGACCGTGCTGTTGTCGTTGGCGGTCACGGCCAGCACGCTGGTGCTGGCCGTGGTGGTCGGTCTGTTTCTGGCGCGCCGTCACTTTCCGGGGCAGCGTTTATTGACGGCTTTACTGACGTTTCCCCTGGCCTTTCCCGGCGTGGTGGTCGGCTTTATGGTGATCATGCTGGCCGGTCGTCAAGGGCTGATCGGTGCCTTCACGCTGGCCCTGACCGGCGATAAATGGGTCTTCGCTTATTCCATGGGCGGTTTGTTCGCCGGTTATCTCTATTTCTCGTTGCCGCGCGTGATCGTCACGGTGATGGCGGCGGCCGGCAAGTTGGATCCGGCGCTGGAAGAAGCGGCGCGCTCGCTCGGCGCAAGCCCTTGGCAGATCCTGCGCGATGTGGTGTTGCCGGCCTTGGCGCCGGCCTTGACCGCCTCGGCTGCGGTCTGTTTTGCCACCTCGATGGGGGCTTTCGGCACCGCCTTTACGCTGGCCACCGATATCGATGTGCTGCCGATGACGATCTATACCGAATTCACCCTGAATGCCGATATGGTCACTGCTGCAGTCTTAAGCCTGCTGCTGGGCGTGGTGACCTGGGCCGTGCTCGCCTTTGCGCGCAATCTCACGGGACAGGCCGCCGCTGCGGCGGCCTGAACCTCGATCACGCCATGTCCATGACACCTTCTCCCTCCACGCCTGCCGCAGACAGCGACACGGCCAACCCACGCGCGGCAGCACCCGCCAAGCGGCGCATCGCCCGGCATCGTCCGCTGCGCGCCTGGCTTACGCTGCTGCAGGCCGCCACCACGCTCGCGCTATGCGCATTTCTGATCGTGCCCATGCTGATGTCGGTGTTGGCCGGCTTTACCGTCAACTATTTCCGCGGGCTATCGAGCGGGTTGACCCTGCGCTGGATAGCAACCGTGCTGAGCACCTATGGCGATTCGGTGCTGGCTTCGCTCTATGTGGCGGCGGCCACGCTTGCCATTGTGCTGGTGACGGGCGTGCCGGCCGGCTATGCGCTGGCGCGCTCGCCCTCGCGCGGCGCGCGCCTGATCGAGGAAATGCTGGTGCTGCCGATTGCCTTGCCGGGGCTGGCCTCGGCGCTGGGGATACTGGCGATCTACGGCGGCTTCAGCGCCTTTCGCAACAGCCTGTGGTTTATCGTGGTGGGCCATGTGGTGTTCACCCTGCCCTTCATGGTGCGTTCGGTGGCGGCGATCTGCGCCAGCGTCGATCTGCGCACCTTGGAAGAAGGCGCCGCCAGTCTGGGCGCCACCTTTATCCAGCGCTTTCGCACCGTCGTGCTGCCCAATGCCTGGCCGGGTGTGCTGGCCGGTGCCTTGACCGTGGTCACGCTGTCGCTGGGCGAATTTAACTTGACCTGGATGCTGCATACGCCCGACACCAAGACCCTGCCGGTCGGTCTGGCCGACGCCTATGCGTCGATGCGCATCGAGATCGGCAGCGCCTACACCGTGATCTTCTTCGCCATCACCATGCCCTTGTTGATTGTGATGCAGATGATGGGCATCGATCCGGGCGGCAATCTGCAACGCAAACCGGCGCGTTCGGCCAAAGCGGCGCCAGCCGGCTCGATGCAGGCCGAACCATCCGTCCTATCCGCGCAGGATACCCAACCATGAAACTCGACTCGATTCCGATCACGCTGACCCAATGCGCCAAGACCTTTCATGGTCAGCGCGTGCTCGAACCGCTGGATCTCAGCATAGGCGCGGGCGAAACGCTGGTGTTGCTGGGCCCGTCCGGTTGCGGCAAGACCACTACCCTGCGCATGATCGCGGGCTTGGAAAGACCCGATGCGGGCGGCCAGGTGCGGTTCGGCGAAGACGATGTGACCGCGCTGCCCATCGAGCAGCGCCAGGTCGGCATGGTGTTTCAGAGCTATGCGCTGTTTCCCAATCTGACGGTGCGCGGCAATGTCGGCTATGGGCTGCGCATCCAGGGCGCCGCACCGGCATTGTTGCGCGAGCGGGTCGACGAGCTGTTGGCGCTGATGCAATTGACAGCGCATGCCGACAAACGCATCGACGCACTGTCCGGCGGCCAGCGTCAGCGGGTTGCGCTGGCGCGCGCGCTGGCCCCACGTCCGCGCGTGTTGTTGTTGGACGAGCCGCTGACCGCCCTCGACGCCAAGTTGCGCGACACCTTGCGCACGGAAATGAATGCATTATTGCGCGGCCTCGGCATCACGACTGTCTATGTGACGCACGATCAGGCCGAAGCGATGGCGCTGGGTGACCGTATCGTGGTGATGAGCGCCGGCCGCATCGAACAGATCGGCACGCCGCGCGAGATCTATTATCGGCCCGGCAACCTGACGGTGGCGCGTTTTGTCGGCACCCTCAATCAGCTCGATGGCGAGCTGCGCGACGGCCAGTTCGCCACTTTGGGCGGCGCCGTGCCGGTCGGCCCCAGTGTGCACCGGCATACCGCATCGCCTGACGGCGGGCCGGCGGCGCTGTTCTTCCGGCCCGAGGATGCCGTGCTGACCTCGCTGCCCGAAGCGCACCTGCGCGGGGTGGTCGAAACCGCCCAATTCCTGGGCGAGCGCACCCGTCTGCGGGTCTCGGGGGCCGCACCCGAGCTGCTGACGATCGATGTAGCGGGTTATCTGGACTTGAGCCGCGGCACTGCCATCGGTTTCAGCCTGCGCCACGACGCCTTATTCGCATTGGGCCAATAATAGGCCGCCGTGCTTGGCTGCCGCACTGACTGACTTCGGGAATCTCATCATGCTTATCGCGCAAATCAGCGACCTCCATATTCGGCGTCCGGGTCAACTCGCGTATCGCCGCATCGATACCGCACCGTTTCTGAAGCGCTGCGTAGACCGTCTCAATCAATGGTCCCCGCGCATCGACGCGGTACTGATCACCGGCGATCTGGTCGATGCCGGACACGCGGACGAATATGCGCATCTGCGCGCGTTATTGGCACCCTTGCAGATTCCCTACTATCTGATGGTGGGCAATCACGACAGGCGCGAGCCCTTGCGCGCTGCCTTCGCCGATGCGGCGTATTTGTCCGACGACAGCGAATTTATTCAATACACTGTCGAGCTTGAGGCGCGCCCCAGCGACACCACCCCGGCCATACGCGTGATCGCGCTCGATACCCTGGACGCGCCGCGTAGCGGCGGCCGTCTATGCGCGCGACGCCTGGCCTGGTTGGAGCAGGCCCTGGCTGGCAGCGACGGGCGGCCGGTGCTGATTGCCCTGCACCACCCGCCGTTTCGCACCGGCATTGGTCATATGGACGAGGCGCTGCTCGACGCCGGCGACAGCGCGGCACTGGCCGCCATCGTCAGCCGCTACCCCAATGTCGAGCGCATCCTTTGCGGCCATTTGCACCGCCCTATCCACACGCGCTTTGCCGGCACCATCGCTTCCACCGCGCCCTCGCCCGCGCATCAGGTAGCACTCGATCTATCACCGCAAGCGCCTTCCGAATTTGTCCTGGAACCGCCCGCTTTTGCGCTGCACCAATGGGATCCGCTGGCCGGACTGATATCACATCACGGCTATTTGCAGGACTATGAAGGCCCCTATCCGTTTCACGATGACAACGGTAGGTTGATCGATTAAAGCCCGGATATCCGTGCATCACGGACTTCGTTTAGGATGGCGATGGTTTGAAACAAACCACAGGCTAAATATCGGGCCACGCGTATAGGTGCGCATGATTATTTATGCTTACAATAAGCCTGTTATGGTTCAGACTTCGTGTTGTCGCTGCGCTCGCGCCAGCCTATCTTGGGAATCGCCATGCTTTCATCGATACGCATTCGGATTCTGGCCACTTGCGTTGCGATTGTTGTCGCCGCGCTCGCGGTCACCGGTGTCATCAACTACCTCGTTGCGCGTTCCTACAACCAGGACACCATCAATCAGAATCTGGCGGCGATATCGGCCGGCCATGCGCGCGCCATCGCCGAATGGATCGCCGAAAAATCGCAGATGGTCGCCACCATCGCCCCGGAACAGCTCGATGGCGACGTCACACCCATCGTCACGCAATTGAAGCTGGGCGGTGATTTCTCCTCGGCCTATGTGGGCTACCCGGACAAGCGTGCGGTGTTCAGCGTCGGCCATCCGCCGCCCAAAGCCGATTACGATCCCACCGCGCGCCCCTGGTACAAGCAGGCCATGGCCGCTGGCAAGCTGGTGGTGACCAAGCCTTATACCGACTACACCACCCATAAGCTGGTGGTCACCTTTGCGCGTCCGGTCAGCGACGCCAGCGGCACCCTGAAGGGCGTGGTCGCGGCCGACATCTTTCTCGACAATGTCAGCGCCACCGTCAACGCCATCCATCCGACCAGCGCCAGCTTTGCCTTTCTGGTCGACCAGCAGGGCAATATCATCGCGCACCCGGACGCCAAGTACAGCTTGAAGCCGGCCACCGACCTGGCGCCCGAACTGACGCCGGATGCGCTCAATGGCTTGTCCACCGCGAGCGAACCGCTGTCCGTGTCTATCGATGGCGCCACCAAGTTGCTGCATGCCGAGCGCGTGCCCGGCACCGACTGGAGTCTGGTGATCGCGCTCGACAAAACCGATGCCACGGCCGGCATGCGCGCCTTGGCGGGCACCGATTTTCTGGGGCTGTTGGTGGTGGCGGCAATTTCGGCTCTGCTGATCAGCATGTTGACGGCACCGCCCTTTAAACGGCTGTCGCAAGCACGCGATGCCATGCAGGAAATCGGCTCGGGCGGCGGCGATCTGACTCGGCGTCTGCCGGCCACGGGTCAGGATGAAGTGGCGGCAATCGCGCGCTCCTTCAATCTGTTCGTCGAAAAGATGAATGCGGTGCTGCTTGAAATCCGCGATAGCAGCGAATCGGTCAAGACCGCGGCAGCCGAAATTTCGCAGGGTAATCAGGATCTGTCGGCGCGCACCGAACATGCTGCCTCGTCGCTGCAGGAAACCGCTGCGTCGATGGAGCAGATCCACGGCACCGTCAAGCAATCGGCCGAATCGGCCGGTCAGGCCAATCGCCTGGCGGCCACCGCATCCGATACCGCCTCGCGCGGCGGGCAAGTCGTGTCGGAAGTGGTGCATACGATGGAAGCCATCTCCGATTCCTCGCGCAAGATTGCCGACATTATCGGGGTGATCGACGGCATTGCGTTCCAGACCAATATCCTGGCGCTCAATGCCGCCGTCGAAGCGGCCCGCGCCGGCGAGCAGGGCCGCGGCTTCGCGGTGGTGGCGGGCGAAGTGCGCACCCTGGCCCAACGCAGCGCGCAGGCCGCCAAGGAAATCAAGCAGCTGATCACCGACTCGGTGAGCAAGGTGGAGTCCGGCACCGAACTGGTATCGAATGCCGGCCAGACCATGGCCGAGATCGTCGATAGCGTGCAACGGGTCAGCCACATCATTGCCGAAATCTCGGTGGCAACCAATGAGCAAAGCACCGGCATCGGCCAGGTCAATCAGGCCGTGACCCAGCTCGATGAAGTGACCCAGCAAAACGCCGCACTGGTCGAACAATCGTCTGCCGCCGCCGACTTCCTCAAAGAGCAGTCGTTCAAGCTGGCCGAAGTGGTGGGCCGCTTCCGTCTGGCGCAGGGTAATTCGCGCTGAACCTGGGTGCCGGCCGCTGCCGCGGTCGGTGTCGCGATCGGTGTCAGTTTCCCCGGGCTGAACGCAGCGTATGGCACCCGCAGCGGGACGGGTGAGCGTCAGGTCCAGGTCAAGGCCGGCGCCATCTGCGGCCACGCTGTGTGCGCCCCTGTGCGCCCCTGTGCCCCCCTCTGCGCACGCCGCCACCGGCGTCTCCCATCACGACCGACTTCTCTTGGTCTTAGTACTTGGTCACCGTCAGCGCGAAGCCTGTACATCCGGTATGATCGGCAGGCTCTAGTGCCACTCTGCAGGCACCGCCTACCCTCTTGCGCACGATAAGCCTGGCCGACCACCCTGCGGCACGCTTCGTGGCCCGTGCGCGCGGTGCCTCGTCAACCTGCCAATATCATGTCATCTGCTTCCCGTTCCCACCTTGCCGATCAGCCACAGGCCGATCCGGCTAGCTTGCCGCGTAGCGTGCTGTTTCTGCTGGCGCTCACGGCCGGCGTCTCGGTCGCCAATATTTACTACAACCAACCCTTGCTCGACGCCTTGCGCGCCAGCTTTCCCGCATCGGCCAGTTGGGTCGGCGCGGTGCCCACCGCCACCCAGCTCGGTTATGCCGCCGGCATGCTGTTTCTGGCGCCACTCGGCGATCGCTTTCAACGCCGTTCGCTGATCCTGCTGCAGATTGCCGGCTTGTGCGTCGCCCTGGCGGCGGCCGCGCTCGCGCCCAATATGGCCACCCTGGTGGGTGCCAGCCTCATCATCGGCATCCTCTCTACCATCGCGCAGCAGGCGGTGCCGTTCGCGGCCGAACTGTCACACCCGGAAGCGCGCGGCTCGGCCGTCGGCTTCGTGATGAGTGGGCTGCTGCTCGGCATCCTGCTGGCGCGTACCGTGGCAGGCTCGGTCGCGGGGCATTTCGGTTGGCGCGTGGTGTTTGGTGCCGCCGTGGTGGCAATGGTGTTGTTGGGGGTCATCGTGGCGTTGCGGTTGCCGCGGCGCGAACCCAGTTCGCAACTGCCTTACGGTTTGTTGATGATGTCCGTCTGGCACCTGGTACGTGACGAACCCATCCTGCGCAATGCTTCGCTCACGGGTGCCGCGCTGTTTGCTTCGTTCTCGGCGTTCTGGTCGGTGCTGGCCTTGTTGCTGTCGGGCGCGCCGTTCCACCTCGGGCCCGAGGCGGCCGGTTTGTTCGGCGTCGTCGGCGCGGCGGGTGCACTGGCCGCGCCGCTGGCCGGCAAATCGGCCGACCAGCGCGGCCCCACGGCCGTGCTGTATCTGGCGATCGGCGTCACGGCCGTGTCTTTTGTGATCTTCGCGCTGTCCTCGCACAGCCTGATCGGCCTCGTCATCGGTGTGCTGGTGCTGGATATCGGCGTACAGGCCGCGCAAATTTCGAATCAATCGCGCATCTACGCCATCCGCCCCGAAGCGCGCAGCCGCGTCAACACGGTGTATATGGTGGCGTATTTTATCGGCGGCTCGGTGGGGTCGGCGGGCGGCGCCTTTGCCTGGCACCACGCGGGCTGGGTGGGCGTCAGCCTGTTCGGTCTGCTGTGCGCGGGTGCGGCAGCGCTCAATCATCTGCGCCATCGTGATGGTCTCGCACTGGCCACTTGAAGGCGCTGTGGGTCTTTTTGCGCGTCAGCGCATCAGCGTGTCGCGCGCACGCACGGCATAACGGCGGCGCCTGCGTTAGAATCGTCTGACGCGGTGCCGGTGCCGTGCGGCTTGCTCATGCTGTGCCCCCGTCTGTGGCGTCTATTGGGGGTGGCGCCGTCCGATACCGGGCCTCGGGTTACATACATGTCCATCTCTCAATCAAAATAAGGAAATATCATGAGCAAACTCGTTACGATGGTACTGCTCGCAGGCACCGTCTTGATGGCCGGCTGCAACACCGTGGCCGGTGCGGGTACCGACCTCTCCAACGGTGGACACGCGATCACCAACGAAGCCAACAAGGTAGCCCAGTAACGGCTTCTGATGTCGGGTCTGGCCCGCCAGGCCTTGCGCGGCGATTTGCCCCTATTTTTAAGCGGGGGCCTTTCGCTTGCGCGAGCTGCGGCGCCCGTGTATTCTGAAGTCCTATATGCGCGGGGGTCCTGTAACTCGTTACGGGTGAGAAATACCCTTTGAACCTGATCTGGATAATGCCAGCGCAGGGAGCGTAGCCGCCGCAGCCTCTCTGCACAGGCCATCGCCCTTGCCTCGCCGCCACACAGTGTCTCTCCGAGATCTGTGTCACGCCCCAGTCTCCTGCGCTAGTCCTTTCTCTCCAGGAGACGTACTTGAACGCCAACCCCAAATTTCTTTCGGCCGACGCACATGTCGACGAAGCCGCGGTGCAGCCGCTGCCCAATTCCAACAAGGTCTATGTGGCCGGCTCGCGCGACGATATCCGGGTGCCGATGCGGGAAATCCACCAATCGGCCACGCCGACCGATTTCGGCGGCGAGCAAAATCCGCCGATCTACGTCTACGACACCTCGGGTCCGTATAGCGATCCGGCTGCCACCATCGACATCCGCGCCGGTCTGCCGGCGATCCGCAGCCCCTGGATCGAAGAGCGTGCCGATACCGAAGTGCTGGGTGCGCTGAGCAGCCAGTTCGGACGTGAGCGTGCCGCCGATCCTGCCACCGCCGAGCTGCGCTTCCCCGGTCTGCACCGTCCGCCGCGCCGCGCGCTGCCGGGCAAGAATGTGTCGCAAATGCACTATGCACGCCGCGGCATCATCACGCCGGAAATGGAATATGTCGCAATCCGCGAAAACATGCGTCGCGACGCCTATCTGGAAAACCTGCGCAATTCAGGCCCGCAAGGTGCCAAGCTGGCCGACATGATGGGCCGCCAACATCCGGGGCAATCGTTCGGCGCGGCTATTCCGCAGACCATCACACCCGAATTCGTGCGCGAAGAAATCGCCCGTGGCCGCGCCATCATTCCGGCCAACATCAACCACCCGGAAATCGAGCCGATGATCATCGGCCGCAACTTCCTGGTCAAGATCAACGCCAACATCGGTAATTCGGCCGTGACCTCGTCGATCGGCGAAGAAGTCGACAAAATGACCTGGTCCATCCGCTGGGGCGGCGATACCGTGATGGATCTGTCGACCGGCAAGCATATTCATGAAACCCGTGAATGGATCATCCGCAATAGCCCGGTGCCGATCGGCACGGTGCCCATCTATCAGGCCCTCGAAAAGGTCAATGGCCGCGCCGAAGACCTGACCTGGGAAATCTTCCGCGATACGTTGATCGAACAAGCCGAACAAGGCGTCGACTACTTCACCATCCACGCCGGCGTGCTGCTGCGCTACGTGCCGATGACCGCCAAGCGCATGACGGGTATCGTCTCGCGCGGGGGCTCCATCATGGCCAAGTGGTGTCTTGCGCACCATCGCGAAAGCTTCCTCTACGAGCACTTCGAGGATATCTGCGAAATCATGAAGGCCTATGACGTCTCGTTCTCGCTGGGCGACGGTCTGCGCCCGGGCTCGATCTACGACGCCAACGACGAAGCGCAACTGGGCGAACTGAAGACGCTGGGTGAACTGACCCAGATCGCCTGGAAGCACGACGTGCAGGTCATGATCGAAGGCCCCGGCCACGTGCCGATGCAGTTGATCAAGGAAAACATGGATCTGCAGCTCGAGTACTGCGATGAAGCCCCGTTCTACACGCTCGGACCGCTGACTACCGACATTGCTCCGGGCTACGACCACATCACCTCGGGCATCGGCGCGGCGATGATAGGCTGGTACGGCACCGCCATGCTGTGCTACGTCACGCCCAAGGAACATCTGGGCCTGCCCAACAAGGACGACGTCAAGACCGGCATCATCACCTACAAGCTGGCCGCGCATGCCGCCGATCTGGCCAAGGGTCATCCGGGTGCGCAGATCCGCGACAATGCCTTGTCGAAAGCACGCTTCGAGTTCCGCTGGGAAGACCAGTTCAATCTGGGTCTGGACCCGGACAAGGCGCGCGAATTCCACGACGAGACGCTGCCCAAGGACGCCGCCAAGGTGGCGCACTTCTGCTCGATGTGCGGTCCGCACTTCTGTTCGATGAAGATCACGCAGGATGTGCGCGACTACGCGGCCAAGCAGGGCATTAGCGAAATCGATGCGCTCAAGCAAGGGATGGAAGTGAAGGCCGTCGAGTTCGTCAAGAGCGGCGCCGAAATCTACCGCAAGCAATAAGCTCTGGCATGGCGGCGGGCGCTCGGCCCGCCGCACCATATGCAAATTTTTGCCTATTTACCCGCCACGCTCGATGCGTGGCGGCAACATAGGATAAGCGTTTGAGGCATGGGCTTGGCGTGCCCTCCCACCTCGGCGCGCCGGCTATCCCATCGGCCGTCCCGGCACCGCCTGACACACTGTCAGGCGCGTCATTCTGACGCCATCTCACGCCGTCCCGGCGCAAACACCCCCGTACATACCCCGAATTGTGTCGGACCCGCTAGCCGCCTATGCTGTTTGGCATGCAACATGCCGAGCGGTGCGCTTGGTATGGCATGACGCACCGTGTACCCGACTCGGTCGTGACGATGTCGCAGTGCCCAAGTAGAGGTTCCATAGCAGTGCTTACGCGCAGTGGCTAGCCCTAGCCCGCAGTGCCCGCTAGTTAGTGCCCGCTTATAACGGAGACATGATGTTCCATCAGCTACTTACCCCTGTGGGCAATGCCTTATTGCCCTCCTTTCTGGTTGCCGTACTTCCTATTTTGGTGGCGCTGGTGCTGCTCGGCATCTTCCGCCGACCGGCGTGGCAGGCTTCGCTGGCCGGCCTGATTGTCGGTCTGGTGATTGCGGTCGTGGTCTGGCAGTATCCGCTGGGCATGGCACTCAACACGGTTGCCGCCGGTGCGGTGTTCGCGTGCTGGCCTGTGATGTGGATCGTGGTCTCGGCCATTCTGCTGTACAACATCGCGGTACGCTCAGGCCGCTTCGACGCGTTCCGCCACTGGCTGCTCGATAACCTGCCCAACGATCGCCGCATCGTGCTGGTGGTGCTGGGCTTCTCCTTCGGTGCGCTGTTGGAAGGCATCTCCGGCTTCGGCACGCCGATCGCCATCACCAGTTCGATGCTGATCATGCTCGGCTTCCCCACGCTGGAAGCGCTGACCTTCACCCTGATCTTCGATACCGCGCCGGTCGCCTTCGGCGCGCTTGGGGTACCGATCACGGTGCTGTCCGCGGTGACCCATCTGCCGGCCGATACGCTCGCACAGATGGTCGGGCGCCAACTGCCCTTCTTCGCTTTCCTGCTGCCGTTCTACGTGATCACGATCTACGCGGGTGTGCGCGACATGCTGAAGATTTTTCCGGTTCTGGTGGTCGCCGGCGCCAGCTTCGCCCTGACCCAGTTCGTGATGTCGAACTATCTGAGCTACGCGCTGACCGACGTGCTGTCGTCCCTGGTCTCGCTGATCCTGACACTGGGCTTTCTGCGCGTCTGGCATTTCGAGCCCGATCCCAAATATGCGATCCAGATCGAGCGCAGCACGCCCCGTGCCAACGATGTGCCTACCATCGCCGGCTGGTATCCCTGGTTGATCGTGTCGGTGGTCGTGATTTTCTGGACGCTGTTGAACGTGGCCAGCATCGGCGCCATCAAACTGCCCTGGCCCGGTCTCGACAAAATGGTGTTTATCACGCTGTATAAAACGGTGTATAGCGCTGTCTGGGTGTTCCAACCGCTCGGCACCGGCACGGCCATTCTGGTGGCGGCCATCATGACAGCCTTGTTGGTACGCCTGCCGCTGTCCGAATTCGGTGCAGCCATCTGCGATACCTGGAAACAAACCCGTATCGCCATCTTTACCGTGGCCACCATCGTCGGTCTGGCGTATTTGATGAACTACTCGGGCATGACTTATACCTTGGGTCTTGGGGTCGCCTCGGTCGGCGCCTTGTTCCCGCTGGTGTCGGCCTTCCTCGGTTGGGTTGCGGTGTTCCTGTCCGGCAGCGATACCTCCGGCAATGCCTTGTTTGGCAATCTGCAGGTGGTAGCCGCCAACCAGTTGGGTCTGAATCCGGTCCTGATGGCCGCGACCAATTCCTCGGGTGGCGTGATGGGCAAGATGATCTCGCCGCAGAATATCGCCACCGGGGTCGGGGTGACCGAGCTGAAAGGCAAGGAGGGCGTGGTCTTTGCCAAGACCTTCAAGCACAGCATCTTCCTGACCCTGTTGCTGGGCTTGCTGGTATGGGCCCAGCAATACGGCCTGAGCTGGATGATACCGGGCCATTAAGGCCTGGATGCGGTGCGGCATCGCCGCATCCCCTGTCTCGCAGCAAGCGGCGCCGGACTGAGGTCCGGCGTTTTTTTTGGCCTGGGACGATAGCGTGCGAACCTGTTGCAGAGCGCTCGAAACGTTTTCATGCCTTACAAATTGACTACATGCTCGTCACGGTCAAAACCGCTGTATCGAAGGCATCCCGAACCGGCAGCAGTCGTCGGAATGACTTGTAAGGAATTCGAAATATTCTTCGCCAACGCCTCTATCTATTCGGTAGAAGCGCTGTACCATCTCCACTGCGCCATCCCCACTGCGCCATCCCTTTTTATTCGATGCAAAAATGTGTTCAGATCGCACGGTAGGCAGAGCGAATTTGCTACACTGCCAAGCACTGCCCACCGGAGAAAAAATGGAAGGCCTCGTATTTCTGCCAACGACGCGCGCTCACGTGATCTGGGCCGGCCTGATTGCGCTGACCATGCTGATCGGACTCGCCATTTTCTGGTCTGACGTCAGCACGCCGCTACCGGTGATTACGCCCTTTCTGCCCATGTTCGGCACCGCGGTGATTGCCACCGAAGGCATTACCGCCTTGCTGCTGTGCATGCAGTTCGCTATCTTTCGTCAGCCGTATCTCGCCGCACTGAGCGGCGCGTATGCCTTTGTCGCGGTAGCCGCCACCATCCAATTGCTGGTATTTCCGGGGGTATTCAGCGCCACGGGCCTGCTCGGCGCGGGTGCGCAAAGCGCAGTCTGGATCTGGGTCTTCTGGCATGGCGGTTTCGCATTTTTTGTGCTGATGGCCACCGTCATCAAACGCTTCTTTGACCGGCAAACCTCCGGCCGCTACTATTCGATCTGGTTGGCCCTGCCCATGGTAGGCATTCCGCTCCTGTGTTCGCTCGCGCTGTGCTATCTGGCGACCGCCGACGGCGGCGCCATGCTGCCTCCGCTGGTTGCCAACAATTCCTACCGCCTGCTATCGCACAGCCCGAATGCCTTGGCCGTGATGTTTATCAATCTCGTGGCTTTGCTGACCGTGCTCGGTACCAGCCGCGGCCGCGATGCGCTCTCGCTGTGGTTGTGCGTCGCACTGCTGGCCGCCAGTTGCGATGTCTTCATCACCTTGCATGCGAGTGCGCGCTATACCGTGGGTTGGTATGCGGCGCGCTGCCTCTCGCTGATCTCTTCGGCATCGCTGCTCAGCATGCTGTTGTGGGAAATCAACCGGCTCTATCGCAATCTGAACGCCGCGCATGCCAAGCTCACCGAATATTCGATCCGCGACGGTCTGACGGGCGTCTACAATCGCCGCTACTTCGACCAGCAATACGATATCGAAATGCAGCGCGCGCGCCGCACCGGTCGTCCCTTGTCGGTGCTGCTCAGCGATGTCGACTGGTTCAAGGCCTACAACGATACCTTCGGACATCAGGCCGGCGATGCCTGTCTGATCGCCGTGGCCCAGGCGCTCGACGCCGAAGCCAAGCGCGCGGGCGGCTTCGCGGCTCGCTACGGCGGCGAGGAATTTGTGATCGTGTTGCCGGATACGGATCGCGATACGGCGACCGCCATCTCCGAGCGGGCCCGCAGCGCGATCACCGCACTGCGCATTCCGGCGCCGCCCAAACCGAGCGCCGGCACCGATATCCAGGCCGCGCAGGACGACAGCGTGGTCACCATGTCGATCGGTGCGGCCACCCTGCTGGCGCCGCGCGACGATGGTCGCACCCTCCTCACTGCGGCAGACCAAGCGCTTTATATGGCCAAGCATTCGGGCCGCAACCGGGTCTGCTTTGCTTCGCTGGAAGCCATGCCGGCCTGAAATCAAGCGCCTGGCTGCGGCCCCGCTGGTACCGCCGCCTGGCCGCGGCGCAGGCGCAAGCGGTACAGGAAGGTCCAGGCTATCAAGGCGCCGAAGATGCCGTAGCTCAAGATGGGCGAGATCAGCAAAAAGCGCTCAACCGGCCAGGTCCAGGCCATCCAGGCCCGCAGCGCCGTCTCGCCCACCAAGCCCAGCCCCCACACCAGCGACATCATGCGCATCGAACGCACAAAAGCGGGCTGGTCGCGCCATAGCTGGTCGAGACGATTTGCACCGGGATGGGCAACGGGATCGGCGCCGGCATCCGGGCCAGGCTGCGACGTGGCTGCCTTGGCAGCCGTGACGATCGCCGCCTGCCGCGCTTCGCGCGCGACCGTGGCCCGTGCCAGATAGAAGATCAGCGGCTTCTTCATCGCCAGCGACAGCAGAAAAACCAGGCCCACCAGGCCGGAGATCAGCGATTCGCGCATCAACAACATACGCGGACTGCCGCCCAGCATCAGGGCGGCCAACGACAGCACGATGCCGGCCAATACCATCACGCTCAGTGCATCGATGCGCCGAAAGCGCAATAGTTCGATCCCGCTCCAAGCCAGCGGCGGCACCGCCGACAAGATCAGCGCGCCGCTCTCGCCATAACGCCCGACGCCATAGCGATATACCAGCCAGGGCAGGATAAAGTTGATCAGCAGTTCCAACACCACAGCGCGTCCTTTAGCTGCGGTCAATGGCAATGGTTTAGGCATGTTGGCCTCAAAGATCAGGGGTGAGCGAGCCGTCGGGCGTCGCAACTCGGCCGGCTTTTGTGATGCGCGCGACCGGCGGCGCGCACATGCGGTACTATGCCAGCGTTCGCGCTCGAAGATAAGGCTTATCTCGCGGGCATGTGCGGCTGCGGACGGTCCGTCGCCCAACCCACCAAGTCGGAGCGCTGGCCCGAGTCCTTATGAGAAGCTGGAACATTCTGCCCGGAGAAGTCGAACTGACGGCAATCCGCGCCCAAGGCGCCGGTGGTCAGAACGTCAACAAGGTATCAAGCGCGATCCACCTGCGTTTCGATATTGCGGCATCCTCGCTGCCCGAGGGGATCAAGTCGCGCCTGCTGGCGCTGCACGATCATCGCATCACGCGGGATGGCATCGTGGTGATCAAGTCGCAGCAATATCGCACTCAGGAACAGAATCGGGAAGTCGCCTACGAACGGCTGGCCGAGTTGATCCGCAGTGTCGAATTCGCGCCACGTGAACGCATTGCGACCCGCCCCACCCGCGCCGCGCGCCAGCGGCGTCTGGCCGGCAAGAGCCAGCGCAGCGCATTGAAAGCCTCGCGGCGCGCGCCTTCAGGCGAGCGCGACTGAATCCGATTGCGCGCCTTCCAACGCCTCAGCCTTCCAACGCCTCAGCCAAGCGCGCAGCCAGACCCGAATCGCGCTCGGTACGCTGGACGATCCCCTGCGCCAATACAGTCGAAGACGCATACAACACCACCCGCTCACGCGCCCGCGTCACGGCGGTGTACACCAGCTCCCGCGTCAGCACGCGATTGACGCTGGCCGGCAGCACCACAGCTGCCTCGACAAACTCCGAGCCCTGCGATTTATGGACGGTCATCGCAAAGGCCGTCTCATGTTGCGGCAACGTCGCCGGCGACAACCAGCGATAACCACCGCCCGGCTGACGAAACACCACACGTAAGCCCTGCGCCCCCGGCAGCGTGATACCGATGTCGCCGTTGAACAGACCCATGGCGTAATCGTTGCGCGTCACCATCACAGGACGGCCGGGATACCAGGCATCCGCGCCAAGCGGTTCGGCCAGGGCCGCAGTGGCGCCCGCCGTGGCCAGCGCAGTGCTCCCCCCGATCCCGCCCGCGGCAGGCGACTGATGCGCGTCGCGCCGAATCTGCGCGGCCAGACGGCGATTGAGCGCGATCACGCCGCGCGCGCCGCCGCGCGTTGCGCACAGCACACGGTAGCGATTCAAAGCGTCAAACAGCATGCCGGGGTCGGCACCGACTTCGGCAACAGCATATCCGGTGTCAGCGCTTGCACTTGCACTTGAGTCGAGCACGGGGGGGCTTGGCGGCGCATGCTGAGCCCGTGCCGCCAGCCAGCTCGCCAGTGCCTGTGCATAGGGCGTAAAGCCTGCTGCCAGGCGCGCCATTGCGGCGTCGCTCAAGCGCACCTCGCCATCCTCGTACAGTGCCGCTGCTGCGGGATGTTGCGCCAACACCGCCAGTGCCTCGCTGGCAGCGCCTTCGCGAATCGCCAGCGACAAACGCCCAATGGGCGAGGACAAACCGAAGCGGTAGTTGCGTTCGAGCCAGACCACGCAATCACTGAGCACCGCGTGCGTGCCGCCGGATCGTTCGTCGCGGCGGCGGCTGGCAGGCACCAGCGCCTCGACCTGATCCCGGCTCAAGCCCAGGACAGCCGGTAAAGTCGCGATACAGCCAGCCGAAAGTTGAGGGTGCGCGCTCAATTCGGCAAATACCGCGCCCGCTTCGACCGCGGCCAACTGGTCTTTGTCGCCCAACAAGATCAGGCGGCTATGCGCCGGCACCGCATCGATCAGACGCGCCGCCAGCGCCACATCGATCATGGACGCCTCGTCGACCACCACCACGTCATAGGCCAAGGGCGCGTCACGATGATGACGAAAACGCCCATCGGGTCCCACGCCGAGCAAGCGATGCAAGGTGTAGGCATGGCGCGGCAACGCCGCCGCCAGATCGGGCGGCAGTGCGCCGGCGCGTTCCTGCAAGGCTTCCTGCATCCGTTGCGCCGCCTTGCCGGTCGGGGCCGCGAGCGCAATGCGCGGCAGCGGCTGACCGGCGTGGACCGCCTGCGTCAACAAGCTCGCCAGGATCGCCACCACCGTGCTGGTCTTGCCGGTACCCGGCCCGCCGCTGATGACCGTCAGGCGTCCGCTCAAGGCCAGCCCAGCGGCGACGCGCTGCCAGTCGATCTGATCGACATGGGGCGCGCCGAAAGAGGTTGCGAGTTGTTGCGTGAGTGCCGCCGTAAGGGGTTCGACTTGCGCTTCGGCCTGGTGTTGCGCCATACCGGGTCGGGCCTGCACCGTGGCAAACTGAGCCGGCACGCGCGCGACCAAAGCACGCGCCAACTGCCGCTCGTACGCGTAATAGCGCGCCAGATACAAACGATCCCCCGCATCGAGCACCAGCGGCGCCAAAGCCGCATCGGGCGCGCGGCCATCACAGACCAGTCCACTGGCCAGCAACAGCGCGCGCAGCGGCCGCACACCGAGTTTGCCCTGCCCGCGTTCACGCGCCAACCCGGTTTGCGTGAGACTGAGCAGACTGACGCAGACATGACCCTCGGCAGTCGCGCGACTGATCGCAAAGGCGGCCGCTTCGACCCACGCGATCGTGTGCGAGTCGACGCCACGCAGGCGTGCAAGATGCCCGAGGCGCTCGGCGAAGCCGCGTGCCAGCGCAAATTCAGCAGCCACATCCGCTGGCAACTCGGTCGGCCCACCCTCAAGCGCGGCGGGATCCCGGCCATGCGCCAAGCCGCGGGTGTTGCCCGCCGCGCCAGACATGTCGATAGGCGTACTCATGCGCGATACTCCATAGATCCGCCCGCCAATAGCCGATCCAACGCGTCGATCAAGGCCAAGGACGGGCGCTCCCAATGCACCCCCGCACTATGCGTGGCATCGCACCAAGTCGGGCGCACGCCGCGCACAAACAGGTAAAGCGCGCCGCCGAAATCGCGTTCATAGTCGTAACCCGGTACCCGCAAACGCAGATAGCGATGCAGGGCCAGTGTATAGATCAAGGCCTGCAACACATACAGATGATGATCCATGGCGGCCACCAGACCCGCAGGCGCGTAGTCGTCGCGCGTCTCGCCCAGATGATTCGATTTCCAGTCGACCACCCAGTACCGTCCATCGGCTTCAAACACCAGATCGATAAACCCCTTCAGAAAACCATCCAGCATGCCGCCCGCATAGTTCAAGTCGGGCAACGGCGTGTAACCATGCGCCTGCAACAGTGCGCCCAGGCCGGCCAGATCCAGCGTATGGACCGGCATCGAGAAGGCCAGTTCGCTCAGGCGGGTGGCAAACGACACGCGCGACAAACGCAAACCAGCAGCTTGAGCCGGCAGCAGTTCGGTATCCACCACATCAGCCAGCACACGCGCCATCATCGCTGGCAGTCGGGGGGCCAACGGCGCTGGCGCATCGATAGGAAACTCGCGCAAGGCGCGTTCAATCGCGCCAGGCCAACTGCCGCGATCAGTGAAATCGGCCAATTCGAACATGCGATGCAAACATTCCCCAGCGACGGGACCGCGCGGGAAATCGAGGATGTCGTCGGCTGCGCGTGGGGCGACATCGCGGGTGGGGTGACTGGACCCTGCGTTCGCGGATCCTTCCAATGGCTCGACCGGCGCCAGATTGAAACCGGCATAGAACGCGGCGTGTTCGTCCTCCAGCGCGGTGGGCACGGCTTCGGATAG
>Ga0116226_10000909_pt1 | contig 25847 bp, 24 predicted proteins | sample S1TSphfallax_FD_89692 | JGI IMG/M metagenome (GOLD analysis project Ga0116226, IMG submission 89692) | Host-associated microbial communities from peat moss isolated from Minnesota, USA - S1T2_Fa - Sphagnum fallax MG | ecosystem: Host-associated > Plants > Peat moss > Unclassified | place: USA... | reverse complement strand
GATGAAAAATACACGCGACTTCGACAGCAATGCGATCACCAGCACGGCGAGCGCACCCAATAGGGACTTCAGGAAAAGGGAAATCATCAGGATTGCGGCGTTATTGTTTCACACGGTTTGTCATGCATAGACGCGTGGACTTTCCATGTTTTCGGTCAATAGCCGGGCGAATTCTGCTGCGGCTACAGGGCGACTGAAGAAGTATCCCTGGATTTCATCGCAACCGCGTGCACGCAGGAATTGCAGTTGCTCGACTGTTTCCACACCTTCCGCGACCACCTTGATCTTCAGGCTCTTGCTCATCGCAATAATGGCATCGGTGATTGCTTCGTCAGCCTTGTCGCCAGGGATATCCTTAATGAACGAACGATCGATCTTCAGGATATCGATAGGGAATTGCTTCAGATGCGAAAGCGATGAGAAGCCGATGCCGAAATCGTCGATAGCAATCTGGATGCCCATCTGGCGCAATTCCTCCAGCATTTCTATCGTCTTTTCGGTGTTATTCATCATCATGCTCTCGGTGATTTCAAGCTCCAGCAAGCTGGGCTCGACACCGGCATCCTGCAAGGCAAAGATGGTATCTTTCATCAAGTCTTCGTCAACGAATTGACGTGCCGACAGATTGATCGAAATGCGCATCGGTGGCAGGCCGAGCTTCTGCCAACTGCGGCTTTGTGCCAGTGCTTCTTTCATCACCCACTGCGACAACGGGACGATCAAGCCGCTTTCCTCAGCCAACGGAATGAAGTGCACGGGTGATACCAAGCCAAGTTCGGGATGCTGCCAGCGCACCAAGGCTTCTGCACCGGTAATGCGCCCAGTCTTGGTCTCCACTTTTGCCTGGTAATACAGTACGAATTCGTTGCGTTCCAGCGAGCGGCGCAAGCCTGATTCCAGCGCCAGCAATTCGGCAGAGTGCAAATCCATCTGCGACGAGTAAAACTGGAAGGTGTTCTTGCCTCTATCCTTGGCGCGATACATCGCAATATCTGCATGCTTCATCAGCGAGAATTCATTGCGCCCATCTTCCGGGAACATACTGATGCCGATACTCGCAGTGATATGGATCAATTGGCCTTCCAGCGGGAATTCCTTGACCATTGCAGACAGAATCTTGCGTGCGACGTGACTGACACGTGCAGAGTCGGTCACTTCCTCGATCAACACCACGAATTCATCGCCGCCAAGGCGGGCCAACATATCGGTGGCTTTGTCAGCGGATTTCTCAGCACGTGCGACCATGTCACTGACGCGCAGGCAACTACTGATACGACGTGCCATCTCTTTCAGCAGGCGATCCCCGGCATCGTGACCCAAGGTGTCGTTGATGTTCTTAAACCGATCCAGGTCGATGAACAGTACTGCCAAACCCTTGTGATAGCGCTGTGCTTGCGCAATTGCGTGATTCAACTGGCGATTGAACATCGCCCGATTCGGCAGGTCGGTCAATGGGTCGTGATAAGCAAGATGCTGGATGTGATCCTGCATCTGCTTGCGTTCGGTTACATCACGCACCAGCGACAACAGGTGCCGCTGACCATCGATATCGATAGGCCCCATACGAATTTCGACCGGAAAAATATCGCCGTTCTTGCGACGTTGCCGACTCTCCAGGGCGATGGGTTCGCGCGTGCTGATTTGATCGCGCAGATAACGCAATTCGCTGATCGACAAGTCGAGGTCGATGTCGGCGATATTCATCTGCAGCAGTTCTTCGCGGGTATAGCCCAGGCAATCGCATCCTTGCTGGTTTACGTCGATGAAACGGCCATCGACATCATGCACATAGAAGCTATCGGATGCCTGCTCGACCAGCGAACGGAAGTGCGCCTCGCTCTCGCGCAAGGCTTCTTCTGCCTGGCTGCGTTGGAAAAATTGACCGATATGCCGACCAATGAAATGCGCACTCATCAGGATGTCAGGGTCGGCGAATTGCACTTGGTTCGTGAAGAACTCCATCACACCCAGCATTTCTCCGCCAGCCTGGATCGGTAATGCAAATACGGCACGCATCGCGGGGTCGCGTCCATTGCTTGTGCGTGCGAGCTGGTTTTCCTGCGCCCAAACCGGAGTACGTGATTTGATCACTTGTGACACCAGGCTGGAACTGCTCGGGCCTTTCAACGTCGGTTTGCTTTGGCGGAAGAAGGCTTCGATGCGCGGTTGTGGCAATGCCCAGGTCGCAGTGCGCAGCAGGGAGCCTGTTTGTTTATCGATCGTCCATAATGCGCCGCATACCCAGCCTAAGGTTTCGCATATGGTCTGGATCACTTCCGGCATCACATCCAGCGGCGCTTCCGTTTCAGCCAGCAGCCGTGTGACAGTGTGCTCCATCGATTGCCGCAACTCCACTAGCTTGCGGCTGGTCACATCCATCACAGTACCATGCACACGCACGACTTTGCCTTCTGCGTTTTTCGTAACCTTGCCGATCACGCGTACCCAGCGTGTGGCTCCTGCGTCCAGCAACCAGCGGAATTCCAGTTCAAAATCGCGACCATCATGCAATGCAGCCTCTGCGCGATCCTTGACCTGAATGCGATCTTCCTTATGCACGCGGCGCGACAAGGCGCGATATGTCGGCACCGGTTGTGCTGGATTCATCCCGAATATACGCGCACATTCTTTTGACCACATCCCCTTGCTGCGTGGTCGATCAAACGACCAATTGCCCAAACCGGCAATGCGCTGTGCTTCTTCGACCTGCGCATACAATTCCTGCATTTCGCGCGATGAAATCTCCTGCGAGCGTTCCATCAGGTAGCGTTCCTGATCGCCCTCGACGTAGGCGCGATTGACGCGATCCAGGAATAGCAGCCATTGCTGCGCATTGGCGGGGCGCTTGCCGACCTCGATGCCGAGGCGCTTTAATTGGCGTAGCAGGAGCGGGTGATATGGCAACACGTTCTTACACTTCCGAGAAAGTCGTTAGCGTCATGGTCTGGTTGTGCAAGTCGCACGTGCCAGTTGTGTGCGGCGAAATTTCGCCATACGAATAAAAGCCGATCTGCTTGGTACCTGCAGGCAGATGCTCCAACGTGATTTCGGTTTCTTCTTCAGTGCGTTCGCCCAATACCAGACGACGGCCTACGCAACTAATCGCAATTGCCAGCACCGGGCCGTTGGTCGATACGTTCACTTTTGCCTGATCTGCAGCGACGCTGGCGCCGTTGACCAGACGATCAAAATTGGCACGCATCAATTGCGCCAGATAGTTTTTGGGAATATCGCCTGCGAACGTCATCGATTGATGTTCTTCATCGACAGCGAGAATGGTACGCACGAGTTGTCGCGAATCGCTGGAATCCTGTCGTATCGAAAGCGGAAACAGCAAGCCGGTTGCTGGGAGATCGCTGGCGCGTTCGCCGAGATATTCTTTATACAGATCAAGCGCTGGCTTGCCATCCAGTTCGTACAGCACATTGCCTTCGGCACGGGTGACACGTCGTTCCGGGCCAAAGCTATCCCAACCGCCACGCGAACCATGCGTCACACGTAAATGTTTGCCATAGAAGCCAACCACGGTGACGACACCGGTTGCCGGTTTGCGATCACTGATGACCCAGGTACGCTCGAAGCGATCACCATCTGCTGCCAAACCACCAGTGACAATCACGTTCGGTGGCAATGCTGAATTCAAGCCGTTGACCAGCTCGCTACCGTTCACATGCAAGCCATCAGACAACACGAAAACGGCGGACAAGCGTCCATGGCCGAGTTGTGACGCCAGCTTTTCGCCGACCTTGAAAGATTCTTTGGCGTCTTTGATAGTCGCAGAGGCAACTTCGATGGTGCTGCGTTCGAATTGCATCACGGCGACCGACAGGCTGGTGTCGCTGACGTAAGGCCCCATGATTTCACCGGCACTGGAGCAGCCGATGATTTTCGAATTGGGATAAGCGCTGATCAACTCTTGCAAAGCATCCGGTTGATCAAGATAGTCCGGCGAAGCGAACACGATAACCAGCGTGCGATCAGAGTCCATCGCTGGAAATTCTTTAATCGACCAGCCATTGACTGGTTCGAATGAAAACGTGCTCAACTTCATGCTGTCCTTTCAGTCGCCCTGTGCGGATTCCGCACGCGCTTCCAGAACCTGTCATCGTGAATCGATGAATGCTGCATTAATTCAGCAGCGTTGCTATCGATATGCTCCATGACAGGTTACACGGATTCCCGTGTATCTGGAATCGTCATCACTCGCGCGAAGTGTAATAAACAGCGTTTAACGATGTTTTACAATTTGCGCGTTGTGCATTATATAAGCAAAATTGAGGATTGCAGCCGTTCAATTGAACGATTAGAAGTGGGTATTTGTTAATCAAATAATGGCAAAATGCCATCAAGACCCACAAAGTTGAGGGCAACGTCTGCTTTTTCGCGCACCAGGGGCTTGGCGCGGAATGCGACGGACATGCCTGCGATGCTCATCATGCGCAAGTCATTCGCCCCATCGCCCATGACAATTGTTTGACTTGGCGAGATGCCCATCTCGGCACAGATACGTTCGACCGTATGTTTCTTTTCCTCTGCATCAACCACAGTGCCGACGACCTTGCCGGTCAGCTTGCCATCGGCAATTTCCAGCACGTTGGCATGGCTGTAGTCGAGGCCGAGTTTCTCTTTGATGCGATCAGTGAAGAAGGTAAAGCCACCTGAGACCAGCAAGGTCTTCAACCCGGCACTACGCACGGCTTGCAACATGGTTTCTGCGCCTAACGACAGTTGAACACGCTCGTCATACACGCGCTGCAATGCCGATGCATCCAATCCCTTCAGCAACGCGACGCGGCGTGCCAAACTTTCCGGGAATTCGATTTCACCACGCATCGCTGCTTCGGTGATCTCGGCGACTTCGGGCTTCAAGCCTTGCATGTCGGCGATTTCGTCGATGCATTCAATCGTGATCAGCGTGGAATCCATATCCATCGCCACCAGCTTGAAGTCGGCCAAGCGGCGAGGGGAGTTTATCCACGTGCAATCCAATTCTGTTGCCAAACATGCTTCTGCCACCTTGGCTTTGATGTCACCACTATGAGCGACCTCTTCGCAGCGAAATGCCGAAGACGATAGCTGCGTAACTTGTTTAGCACCGGCGAGTGCAGCGATGCGTTCGACGTTGCTTGCTTCGGGTTGCAGACCTTGCAGAATCAGATTCATGGGACGAAAAGTGGAGAAGGGCTAACCCAGCAAACTGCGCAGGGTGGATTTGATTTGCGAAACTCGGCTCGGCAGGTCTGGCATCGACGCGGTGACGCGCAATTTGTCCTGACCATTGAGCTTGATGTGGCGATTCTTTTGAATCATGTCGATGATGCGCATGGCGTCGATAGGTGGATTCGGCTTGAATTGCAGTAGCACCGATTCACTATGCGCATCAATCTTGATGATACCAGCCGGTTTGGCTACGATACGCAGGCGATGCGTTTCAATCAGTGCTTTTGCTGCGTCAGGTAACTTGCCGAAGCGGTCAATCAACTCTTCCTGCAAGTCATCAATCTTGTCCGATGCTTCGCAATTGGCGAGTCGTTTATACAGCGACAAGCGTTCATGCACATCGCCGCAATAATCGTTTGGTAGCAGCGCTGGTACATGCAGATTGATTTCGGTTGTCGTTGCAAGCGGTGCTGCAGTGTCCGGTTCCTGGCCGTTCTTCATTGCGCGTACGGCCTCATTCAACATTTCCGAATACAACTGGAAGCCGATTTCCTGCATTTCGCCTGATTGGTTATCGCCCAACACTTCACCTGCGCCGCGAATTTCCAGATCGTGCATTGCCAGATAAAAGCCGCTACCCAATTCTTCCATTTGCTGAATCGCATCCAGACGGCGCTGCGCTAATTTGGTCATGCCGCTGGCGTCATGCACCAGCAGGTAAGCGTAGGCTTGGTGGTGCGAACGACCGACGCGGCCGCGTAACTGGTGCAACTGTGCCAGACCGAACTTGTCAGCGCGATGCATCACGATGGTGTTTGCGGTCGGTACGTCGATACCCGTTTCGATAATGGTCGTACACAGCAGGATGTTGAAGCGTTGCGCAACGAAATCGCGCATGACTTTTTCCAGATCGCGCTCATGCATCTGGCCGTGTGCAACGCCGATACGTGCCTCCGGTAACAGCGCTTCCAGCATCGCCTTGCGGTTGAGGATTGTCTCGACTTCATTGTGCAGGAAATACACCTGTCCGCCACGCTTCAATTCACGCAAACAGGCTTCGCGGATCACGGATTCGCCTTCGCTGCGTACAAAGGTCTTGATCGCCAAGCGTTTTTGCGGCGCGGTGGCAATTACGGAGAAATCGCGCAAGCCTTCCAAAGCCATACCCAGGGTACGCGGGATCGGCGTTGCGGTCAGCGTCAATACATCGACTTCGGCACGCAACGCTTTTAAAGCTTCCTTCTGGCGCACACCAAACCGGTGTTCTTCGTCGATGATGACTAAGCCTAGGCGAGAGAATTTCACGTCATTCGATAACAGCTTGTGCGTGCCGATCACGATATCGACTGTGCCATCACCCATTCCCTTGATCGCCTGCGTGATTTCCTTGCCAGTACGGAAGCGCGACAATTCGGCGATACGCACAGGCCAATCAGCGAAGCGGTCGGCAAAGGTTTGCGCATGCTGTTCAGCCAGCAGCGTTGTCGGCGCAAGGATCGCCACCTGTTTGCCGCCCATGACGGCGATGAAGGCTGCGCGCAACGCCACCTCAGTTTTGCCAAAGCCAACGTCTCCGCAAACCAGGCGATCCATCGGCTTGCCACCCGTCATATCGCGAATCACTGCATTGATGGCCGCGGCTTGATCCGGCGTTTCTTCAAAGCCGAAACTTTCCGCAAAGGCTTCATAGTCGTGCGCCGAGTATTCAAAAGAATGTCCCTGGCGCAGCGCACGTCGCGCATATAGATTCAGCAATTCTGCAGCAGTATCGCGCACTTGCTGCGCGGCGCGCCGTTTGGCTTTTTCCCATTGACCGGAACCCATGGTATGCAACGGCGCATCTTCCGGTGACGCGCCGGAGTAGCGCGAGATCAGGTGCAATTGCGATACCGGCACATACAGCTTCGCTTCGTGCGCGTATTCCAGATGCAGGAATTCGGTCGTACCTTCGCCCATATCCTCGCTGATCAAGCCGAGGTAGCGTCCGATGCCATGGTTTACGTGCACAACTGGATCGCCGATCTTGAGTTCCGACAGGTCACGCACCATCGATTCGACTTGCGTGACGCCTTCCTGCTTTTTCTTGCCGACGCGACGGCCTGATCCTGCGTATAGCTCTGTTTCGGTGATGAACGCGACGTCTTCCAGCTCGAAACCGGCATGCAGCGGCGCCACGCCCAACATCAATTTCGCTGATGAGGTCAGGAAATCCGCTTGGCTGTCGCAGGGCGTCAGCGTCAAATCGTATTCGTTGAAATACTGCTGCAAGGTCTCGCGACGACCATTGGATTCTGCACAAATCATGACGCGCTTACCGGTTTGCATCAGGTAGGAACGCAGATTCGTCAGCGGATCGTCTGCCCGGCGGTTCACCGCGATATTCGGCAGCGGTGCAGATAGCTCAGACGCCAATTCGCCTTGTTGCAGTACCAGGCGACCATGTGGCTTGGCACGTGTGAAGAATTCCTCGTCGTTGAGGAATAGTGCATCTGGGGCCAGAATAGGGCGTTCGCGGTCGGACTTCAGGAATTGATGGCGTGATTCGGTATCGCTCCAGAAGCGTTTGATCGCGCCATCGATATCGCCAACCAACGCGAATGTGGTGTCTGCTTTCAGATAATCGAACAGCGTTGCCGATTCCTCGAAAAACAGCGGCAGATAGTATTCGATACCTGCTGAGGCGATGCCGTGGCCGATGTCTTTATAGATCGATGACTTCGACGGATCACCTTCGAATTGCTCGCGCCAGCGATTGCGGAATGCTGTGCGTGATGCCTCATCCATCGGAAATTCGCGACCGGGCAGCAGACGTACTTCGCGTACAGGGTAGAGCGAACGTTGCGTATCGGCGTCGAAGGTGCGTATCGTTTCGATCGTTTCACCGAACAGATCAAGGCGATATGGCAGCACAGAACCCATCGGAAACAGGTCGATCAAGCCGCCGCGCACCGAATATTCACCCGGCGACATCACCTGACCGACGTGCGTATAACCTGCCAGCGTCAATTGGCTTTTCAGCTTCGCTTCATCGAGCGTTTCGTCCTTCTTGAAAAAGAAGGTGTAAGCAGCGAGGAAGGAGGGCGGCGCCATGCGCAGCAACGCTGTCGTCGCTGGCACGATCAATATATCGCACTGGCCATTCTGGATTTCGTACAGCGTCGCGAGCCGCTCGGACACCAAGTCCTGATGCGGTGAAAACGCGTCGTAGGGCAGGGTTTCCCAATCCGGTAGCAAGTGGCAGCGCAATTTTGCTTCGCCCTGATCGCCGAACCAAGGGATTTCTGCGAGTAATCGTTGGGCGTCGGTTGCATTGGCGACGACGACCGCCAGCATACGGCCTTCGGCTTTCAAGGTCGTTGCCATTTGTGCCAATACAAATGCATCTGCCGACCCATGTATGGCGGGCAGGGCAAAGCGGTGGCCGGGCTTGGGGAGGGATTTCTTCAGATCGAATAGCATCGCCGTGATTATAAACGATGCAATCGCCGACCGTCTTGGCAAGCGAGCAAGCGAAAGATCGATGCAATAATGTTATGAAAATCGTGGGCTGTGTTAATCACTTATAACCATATAAATGACCAATTACATTCTGACACAGATTCTTACATAGTCATTTTTGCATCAAGTGCTCTTATAGGCTAAACTTTCATTAAGCCAATTATTTTATGAGTAGCAGGAGATCATCATGCGCGCAGCAATCACAATTCTGATGTTAACAATGCTTGCCGGATGCGTTACGCAAGAACAAAAGACTGCTCGTGCGCAGCAGCAAGTGACGGAAATGGTGCAAACCTATGGCCCTGCATGCGAAAAACTCGGCTATCAACAGAATACAGACCCATGGCGCAGCTGCATCCTGAGCCTGGACAGTAAGGAAAATGCTGATCGTCCGCTGACCACGAATTGCTTCGGACCGCGCGGTTTTGTTCAATGCACCACCTATTGATCCGTCATTGCCCGATTAATCAGTCACAATAAATTTGCCACTCATCCCTTCGTGACCGTCACCACAAAAGTTGTCGCATAGGAAATCAATTTCACCCGCGGTATCCGGTTTGACTGGGACGCGGGTGACCTGTCCCGGCATCAAATCTGCCCGTATATTCCAGTCCGGCACCTTGAATCCGTGCATAAAGTCGAGCGCGGTGAATTCCAATACCACTGCTTCGCCTTTTTTCAACATGATGCGGTTTGGCGTATAGACGAATTTCTTCGCCTGTATCTTGATGACCTTTTCCTTCGCAGGTGCGGTCTTGGCGGCACTGGCCTGGTTAAGTTGCCAGATCCCGAAACCGGTAATGACACTACCGAGTAGTTGTCGTCGTGTAGTTTTCATTTTTACGCTCAGCTCTTGATGACCGGGAATTCAGTCAATTCGTAATCAGCTTTTTTTTGCTCGGTTTCCACTTCACGGAAGCCCAATCCTTTGAATGGTGCGGCTGGGTCCCATGGAATCGGCGTGCGTTTGTCTTGTGAACCGGGTACAGGTAACGGGAAGACCAGCGACTTTGCTGAGTGATGCTTGATGTGCTCGGTCTGGTGATGATGTTCCTGATGGATATGACCATAGAATACCGTCACGTTCTTGTGTTCAAGCAGTAACGCCATCGCTTTATCGCCATCGCGTGTGGCCCAATCCCATTTTGGTGCGAGATCGAATAGGGGGCGGTGCGTGAATACGACGATCTTTGCGTCCGCTGGCTGCATGCTCAAGTCAGTCTTCAGCCAATCCAGTTGCGCATCACCGATACGTGCGCCAGGGTCGGACACGTTGTCGATGGCGATGAAATGCACACCCTTGTGGTCGAAGGTGTAATGCGTCTGCCCAAAGAATTCCTTGAATGCGGTGCCGTTGTCGAGCGAGGCGTCGTGCTCACCCGGCATGAAGTGGATGGTCTTGACCTTCAAGTCGCTGACGATATCGCGGAATTCAGTCATACGCTTGCGACGTTCCTTGGGATCATCGGTAGTGTGCGTCAAATCGCCTGTGAAGACGATGAAGTCCGGTTGCACCTCCAATGCATTGACTGCTGCGACTGCTTTCTTCAGCGTATTGGCCGCTTCTGGATTGGCGTCACCGGTATAGCCCCAATGCGTATCGGATAACTGTACGAAGTAGAAATCTTCCGTAGCATCCCCAGCCGCAAATGCGCGGCCATACAAGCCCGACATGAAGACGGCACCGCCGCCGAGCGTACTCAATTTAAGAAATTTTCTGCGATTGATCATGATGCGTCCCTCCGGGTTATCAAGGATTGGTTGCGGTTGCTTTTTTCAGGTAAGCGATCAAATCGGCGCGTTCTTTTGCCGATGGCACGGTAAAGCCCATTTTTTGACCGGGAATGAATTTTTCAGGATTGGTCAGCCACTTATCGATCGTCTGTTCCGACCAGATGACGGACGATGCCTGCAGTGCAGGTGAATAGGTGTAATCAGGCAAACTGCCAGCCTTGCGCCCAAACAGGTTCTTATGCGCGGGGCCGACTCCGTTGTAGTCGATGGAGTGACAAGTCGTGCATTTCGTCTTATATAGTGTTTCGCCACGCGTTGCGTCACCGGCAGCAAAGGTGTTGTTTGCCATCAGGAGACTGCCAGCGAAAATCAGAATCCATGTTCTGCTCATGTCATAATCCATTGTCAAGAAAGAATGAGGTCGATTGCTGTCGCTTGATGTGCAATCTGTTGGCCTTCAGTTCGTATAATCCCGAGCAGGGAGCAAATATTCCCGAATTTGCTAAAAATATTTTGGGAATAAAAACCGGTCCGACTGAGTCTATTGTTTGAGGCAATAAGCAATGCGATCAATGGGTAGCCATTTGGATGAAAAAGAAAAGGCCAGGAAATTCGAGCAATTAGTGATGCCGCATCTGGACGCGGCATATAACCTGGCACGCTGGTTAACCCGGGACAACACCAACGCGGAAGACTTGGTGCAGGCGGCGTATTTGCGCGCGTATAAATTTTTCGACAGTTTTCGCGGCGATGATGCGCGTGCGTGGCTGTTGACGATTGTGCGTAATGCTTATTTCACATCGTTGCGCGACAACCAGCACGAATCGACGCAAGTCAGTTTTGACGAAGACATGCATGGTGGCTTGGATCAAGATATCGAACTGTCATCGGCCAACGATCCGCAACAGGTGCTGGAAACACGGGACACGCGGCGGTTGGTGAACCAGGCGCTGGAGAAATTGCCGAACGCGTTCAGGGAAGTGATTGTGCTGAAAGAAATCAATGACATGTCGTACAAGGAAATCGCCGAGATTACCGATGTGCCGCTGGGTACAGTCATGTCACGGCTGGCACGCGGACGCAAGATGTTGGGCGATTATCTGAAGAAGGTAGTTGGGGGTTGAATGGATTGCAATGAATCACAAAGCCTGATGACGGCTTATATCGACGGTGAACTGGACTCGTCGCACGCAGTCTTGTGTGGCGCACATATCGAAAATTGTGCGGCCTGCCGTGAGGCTTATCAGCAGATGCGCAGTGTACGTGCGACTGCCAGGAAGCATGCGGCATTTCATCCCGCGCCGGAACATTTGCGGCAGCGTATCCTGACGTCGCTGCGACAGCAACAGCCGCAGCCTGTGCAACAGAAGAAGGCGACGAGTAAATGGCCCTGGTCGTGGATGAACTTCGGTTTTGCCGGTACTGCGGCCATGGCCTGCGTATTCATGTTGTCGGTTTATCTGCAAGCGCCGTCACTACAGGATCGTATCGAAGATGAAGTGGTGGCAAGCCATGCGCGTTCGCTGATGGCCGATCATCTGTCGGATGTGGTCTCGACCGATCAACATACTGTGAAGCCTTGGTTCGCTGGCAAACTGGATTTTTCGCCAACAGTGATTGATTTTGCGCCGCAGGGTTACGCGCTGATTGGCGGGCGTCTCGATTATGTGGATAAGCGACCTGTTGCAGCGATGGGTTACCGGCATCGCTTGCATGTGATCAACCTGTTCGTGTGGCCGCAAACGGCAACCAACGTCACACCGGACGTTGCAACGGCAAAGCAGGGTTTCAACATGCTGCACTGGACGGAAGCTGGTATGTGCTACTGGCTGGTATCGGACATGAACGCGCAAGACTTGACGGAATTTAAGCAATTGCTGAATGCGCAAGTGGATAAGGATCGCAAATCGTAATTCCTCTTTATGCGAAATTCTCCGCTAAGTGCATGATTGAAAAGCGATTTGTGTAGAGCGCGCACGGTTGTGCGACCCAATCCGATATATACATACCAATTTTGCGCATCATCGATTCACACCGTAATGCTCACAAGCCGTTACAATAGGTTGACTCCCTGTAGAACGACTGAATGAGATTGCGAACAGAATGAATCCACCTCGTCATTATGCGTTGATCCCTGCTGCCGGTGTCGGCTCGCGCATGGGATCGACCTCCCCGAAACAGTATGTACAAATTGCTGGAAAGCCGATGTTGTTGCACGTGCTGGACACGTTTGCGGCTTCCAAGGTGATCGAGCACACTTTTGTGGTCGTCAATGCCGAAGACAAAAACATCCGCGAATTGATGGACAATGCGCCGCATCTGGCCGAGCGTGTCACCATCATTTTCAATGGTGGTGCGACACGTCATGGTTCTGTGCTGAAAGGCTTGCAGGTATTGAGCGATCATGCCGACATCGATGACTGGGTGCTGGTGCACGATGCTGCACGTCCGGGCCTGACGACCGAATTGATCGAGCATTTAAGTGAAAGCCTGCGCGACGATTCAGTTGGCGGCTTGCTGGCATTGCCGGTGGTCGATACCTTGAAACGTGGCGGTAGCGACCGTCGCGTGCAAGCGACTGTGCCGCGTAGCGGTCTGTGGGCTGCGCAGACGCCGCAGATGTTCCGGTACGGGATGCTGCGTAAGGCGTTGGAACAGGTCGATGACGTTACCGACGAGTCGAGCGCTATCGAAGCACTGGGCCTGCAACCGAAATTGATCGAAGGCAGCCCACGCAATTTCAAGGTGACATTGCCGCAAGACGTGCCACTGGCTGAGCTGTATCTGAAAGGTTTGGCATGAGTGGAACGCAAGCAACCTCGCCACCGTTTCGCATCGGTCAAGGTTACGATTGCCATGCGCTGGTGCCGGGCAGGGCATTGATCATCGGTGGCGTCACCATTCCGCATGCAACTGGTTTGCTCGGTCATTCCGATGCTGATGTATTGCTGCATGCGATCACTGATGCCTTGCTAGGTGCTGCTGCGCTCGGCGATATTGGCAAACATTTTCCTGATACCGATCCTAATTTCTCCGGTGCTGATTCACGTGTGTTGTTGCGGGAGGCCGCTAGGCGTGTGCAGGCGACAGGCTATGCAATCGGCAATGTCGATGCCACCATCATCGCGCAAGCGCCGAAGATGGCACCGCATATCGGTAAGATGATTGAACACGTCGCAGCTGACCTTGGTATCGCTCCATCGCAAGTCAATCTGAAGGCGAAGACCAACGAGAAGCTCGGCTATCTCGGGCGCGAAGAGGGCATTGCCGCGGAAGCGGTTGCTCTACTATATAAAGCCTGACGCATATGGCTGGGCCAACCGATCTGCAGCAAGCGCGTGGGTTGGTTGAGCAGAGTATTGCGCTACTTCAGCTGCAACAGGTTGAGCAGGCGCTGCAATGCCTGAATCAAGCATTGCAGCTCGTGCCGAATCTGCCTTCTGCCTTGGTAAAGCGCGCTACGGTTTTGCAAGCCTTGGCGCGTCATCGGGAAGCGCTGGCTGACTTTGATGTTTGCCTTGCACTCAGTCCTCAGCTTTCCCATCTCAAGCCGCAACGCGATCTGTCGCTGCAAGCTGTGCTGGCTGAAATCGATAGTGAACTACCTTCATCGCAAGTTCCTGCATCTTTGTGGTTTGAACGTGCGCAGTTGCTGATGCGGGCACGTTACGACGATGCTGCGCTGGATAGTTTTCGACAGACACTCGCTATTGATGCGACCCATATCGATGTGCTGATCAATATGGGTAATCTGTTGTTGCGTATGAACCGACGCGATGAATCGCTCGCGTGTTATCAACGCATATTGGAAATTGATCCTGGCAATGTCATTGCGCTATTCAATCGCGGTAATTTGCTGCAACAGGATGCTCGTTATCGCGAAGCCTTGTACTGCTACGACGCCGCTTTGCTACAGCGACCCAAGATGCCAGAAGTGTTGATGGAAAAGGCGCATTGCCATCTCGCGCTAGGTGAATGGCATCAAGGCTGGCCCTTGTTTGAATCGCGTTGGGATACTCAGCAACTGCGCAATGCGAAATTAGAGACGGCTGCGCCGATGTGGCGCGGTGAAACGCTTAATGCATCGCAGATCCTATTGCTATGGAGTGAGCAAGGTTTGGGCGACACTCTGCAATTCATCCGTTTCTTGACCTTGGTGGCTCAGCGCGCGCAATCAATCGTGTTGCGCGTACCGGCGACCCTGAAGGCACTGCTTGCGCATGTTGCTGCTCGAATCGATACCGCAATTACAGTCATCGATAATAGCGAGCTGCTTCCTGCTCATGCTGCGCATTGCCCGTTGATGAGCTTGCCGCTGGTGTTCGATATCACCCCGGACAATTTGCCTCAGCAGGTGCGGTATATTTCGGCGTCATCTGTTAATGCGGAAAAATGGGCTGATGTGTTAGGTAGTAAGAACAAGCCTCGCATAGGGATTGTCTGGGCAGGCGGTCAGCGACTATTGAATAATCCAACCCGTGACATGCGGCTGGAATTACTGCAACCGTTGTTTTCTATCGACGCGCAATGGATAGGTTTGCAGCAATCGATGTCCGAGGCGGACGGTGTCTTGCTGAAGCAAATTCCGCAACTCGACAATGTCGGTGATCAATTGTCGGATTTTGCGGATACTGCTGGCTTGGTTGCGCAATTGGATTTGCTGATCAGTATCGATTCTTCGGTGGCGCATCTTGCCGGTGCGCTGGGCAAGCCAGTTTGGCTGCTCTTGCGCAAATCAGGGGAGTGGCGCTGGATGCATGATCGCGATGACACATCTTGGTATCCGCAACATCGCCTGTTTCGCCAGCAACAGCATGGTGACTGGGATGAACCAGTGCAACGTATTGCACATGCGTTGCCAGTGTTTATTGCCGGTGTCGGCAGCTAATCCTGTTGCTCGGCATTAACCCCATGTGTCATCTGGAGATAATAATTTCCCATAGGAATAATCTCACCTTTGGCCGCAATTAATTAGTTTTTTTTATTTCCCAAATTGAAATTGCCAATTTGAGCTTTTTCTTTGCGGCAGCGACAATCAAATGGAAATCTGAGTAAGATCCAGTTTTCAACCGCTTTCCAACCGGTTCGCGTGGGCGGGAGGTGGTTTCATTACGTGTTTCCTCGTTGTATAACAATCTTGGAGATTCTTATGGCAAACCTCAAAGGCTCGAAAACGGAAGGAAATCTGAAAGCCGCTTTCGCAGGCGAATCGCAAGCTAATCGTCGTTATTTGTACTTCGCAGCCAAGGCTGACGTCGAAGGTCAAAACGACATCGCAGCATTGTTCCGCTCGACTGCAGAAGGTGAAACAGGCCATGCACATGGTCATCTGGAATATCTGGAAGCGGTGGGCGACCCCGCAACGGGCTTGCCAATCGGCTCGTCCCGCTTGAACCTGCAAGCTGCTGTTGCAGGCGAAACACACGAATATACCGACATGTACCCAGGCATGGCCAAAGAAGCCCGTGACGAAGGCTTCGACGAAATTGCAGATTGGTTTGAAACGCTGGCAAAGGCTGAGCGTTCGCATGCCAATCGCTATCAAAAAGCATTGGATGGGCTGGTCGATTAGCCGTTGAGATGAGATATGCGGATGCGTGTTGCTGCTACCAGCCTTCATGCATCCGGCTCTGTATTGCCGTTGCTTCTCCTGATTTCGTCAGCAGACCTCATAGGGTAAAACATGTCCAACCGCGAAGGTAATCTCGAAGCGCCGACCCGGCATGCATTGGATTGGAAGAGCGAGGATTTCTACAATGAGGAGTCGCTCAACAAGGAACTGGAGCGTGTGTTCGATATCTGCCACGGTTGCCGACGCTGCGTTTCATTGTGCGGCACCTTTCCCACTTTGTTCGATCTGGTTGATGCATCGCCGACGATGGAGGTCGATGGCGTTGATAAGAAGGATTACTGGAAGGCGATTGACCAGTGTTACCTGTGTGACGTCTGCTACATGACCAAGTGTCCATACACGCCACCGCATTCCTGGAATGTCGATTTCCCGCATTTGATGTTGCGGGCGAAAGCGGTGAAATACAAGAAAGGCGATGTGCCTTTCCGCGACAAGTTTCTCTCCAATACCGACGGTCTGGGTATGTTTGCAGGCATTCCCATCGTCACGCAAGCTGTCAATGCCGTGAACAAGACCAAATTTGCGCGCGGCCTGATGGAAGATACCTTGGCAGTCGATAAAAATGCGTGGCTGCCGGAATTCGCGACAAAGAAATTCCGCTCTGGTGCTGTGCCATCGAAGCAGCACCCAGTCAAGGATGGTGCGCTTACACCGGGTAAGGTCGCGATCTATTCGACCTGCTACGTGAATTACAACGAGCCAGGTATCGGCCACGATTTGTTGGCGATACTGGAGCACAATGAAATCCCTTACATACTGGTGAGCAAAGAAGCCTGCTGCGGTATGCCGAAGCTGGAACAAGGCGATCTTGCCGGCGTCGAAGAAAAGAAGAACATCAATATTCCGCAACTGGCGAAATTGGCGAAAGAGGGTTATGCGATCCTGACGGCGATTCCATCTTGCACGTTGATGTATAAACAGGAATTGCCTTTGATGTTTCCTGACGACGCTGATACGCAATTAGTGAAGGATGCGATGTGGGACCCATTTGAATACTTCATCTCGCGCAATCGCGATGGCTTGCTGAAGACGGATTTCAAGAAAACATTGGGCAATATTTCGTATCACATCCCTTGCCATTCGCGCGTGCAAAACGTCGGCCGCAAGACGGCTGATACGCTGCAACTGGTGCCGGACACCAAGCTCAACATTGTCGAGCGTTGTTCTGGCCACGCCGGAACCTATGGTGTCAAAAAGGAGTTCCACGCAACAGCGATGAAGATAGGCAAGCCCGTGTTCAAGGCGATGGCGAATAATGAGCCAGATTACATTTCTTCCGACTGCCAGTTGGCTGGACATCACATCGAGCAAGGCATGGAAGAAGCGGGATTGAAGAAGGCGCAAATGGCGCATCCGTTGACCTTGCTGCGCCTTGCTTACGACATCTAAATTCAAAGAAGGCTTGAAAGATATGGTAATCAGCGCCGAAAGTTTATTGACCCTCGAAGCCTATGCGAAACAGCGTCCGACGATACGTGCAGACATCATCAAGCATAAGAAGACGCGTAGCGTACAACTCGGTAATCACGTGACCTTGCTATTCGAGGATGAAAAGACGATTCGCTATCAGGTGCAGGAAATGCTGCGCATCGAAAAAATCTTTGAGGAAGAGGGAATTCAATCGGAACTGGATGCTTACAACCCCCTGGTGCCTGATGGCAGCAACTTCAAAGCCACCATGCTGATCGAGTATGGCAATGAGGTCGAACGCCGTGCTGCGCTGGCAAAGCTGATTGGCATTGAAGATCGCCTGTTCGTCGAAGTCGAAGGTCAGCCGCGAGTGTATGCGATTGCCGATGAAGACCTGGATCGGGAGAATGACGAAAAGACGTCAGCTGTGCATTTCGTGCGCTTTGAATTGACTGCGAAAATGAAGGATGTGTTGAAGGGTGGTGCACAAATGATGTTGGGTTGCGATCATCCTAATTACCCTGCGCATATTGAAGAGCTACCGCAAGAGACCTTGGCTTCGCTGATCAGCGATTTGAGCTGAAGTCTCTTTTCGTGGCGAGGGCAGCAACATTCCTGCTGCCCTCGACATCCTGGCCTGATCTGTTGTGAGGCTGTTATTTGTCACGCTGTTGATGCAGGCTTGCTACCATCTGATCCATGGCCTTGAGCATCAGGTTCTGCGCGGCATTTTCTTGATACGGCTGCATCTTGGCGCCGGCCATCGGCGGTGACGTAAATACGCGACCGTCCATGACAATAGTAGGCCAGTTTCGTATGCCGTAGTTGCTTTGCATCCTAACTGCTTGCTGTACCTTGGATTGCACAGAGAACGAATTATAAATCTCCGTGAATTTTTGTTTATCCACGCCTTGAGTGATCATGAAGTCGATGACGTCATCATCGGTATCAAGATGTTGCTTCTGGACGTGAATCGCATTGAATATCTTGTTGTGATATTCCTCTTCCTTACCCATCACTTCCAGCGCATAGAACAAACGTTGCTGTGGAACGGCTTCGCCCGTGATGGAAGTTTGTACGCGTTTGAAGACGATGTTATCGCCTTGCGCCTTCACCCAATCATTGAGAGATGCATCCAGCGCATAGCAATGCGGACAGTAATAGGCGAAGAACTCGATCACTTCGACTTTTTTACCGGGGATGGTCGGTTGCGCTGGATTGATTAATCCAAAGCTCTCGTCACCCACCTGTGTTTGCGCATGGGCGGCAACGGCAAATAGCAGGCATGCGAAAGCAGAAAGCAAAAAGCGAATAGTGCGCATGAAAAGTCCTCGATAGGGGGAAATAAACGTGGCGAACTTGCCGACGCATTATTGTACTCTTTGATTGCGTATGCGCAATTTCCGATGGATCAGGCTCTGGGCAGTGTGACTTCGATGCTCAAGCCACCGCCGTCGGCGTTAAATACGCGTAGTTTCCCATCGTGACGGCGTATGACGCGATCAACAATGGCCAGGCCAAGTCCTGCGCCATTGGCTTGGCCGCGTGCCGAATCCATCCGCGTGAATGGCCGCAGCAGGCGTTCGATGTCTTCATTTGGAATACCGGCGCCGTGGTCGCGCAATGTGACGACCACATTGCTGTTGTTGACTTCACAGTTGATATCCAGTTCTGTTGCGTCCATCTCATCGGCACGACCATAACGGCGGGCATTCTCGATGAGGTTGTTGAAGACGCGCTTCAGGTCGGTTGCATGACCGCGTACCTCAGCATGATCGGGCAGGGTGGTCTTGATCTGTAAGTCGGATACTCGTCCGGCGGCCTGCGCACAATCGGAAAGCACACCTGCCAGATCGACGTTGATGAAGGTGCTGCTATCGGTCGGCTTCGCATAGTCGAGAAATTGCCCGATGATGGCATCCATCTGATGCAGGTCCGATTGCATGCCGATACGGGCATCGTCCGACAGGGAAGCCATTTCCACTTCCAATTGCATCCGTGCCAAAGGAGTACGCAGGTCGTGCGATATGCCTGCCAACACCAATGCGCGATCCGACTCGACGCGATTCAAGTCATCCACCATCTGGTTGAAGCTGTGATTCGCTTCGCGGATTTCCTTCGGGCCTTTTTCTGGTAATGGATCAGGAACTCTGCCATTGGCAACGGCGCGCGTGGCTGCTGTCAGACGCGCCAAGGGTTGATTGATCAGGCCAGATATGAAGACCGCGCCCAACATCGAAATCACCAGGGTCACACTGGCCCAGCCAAACCATTGAATGCCGGAGCTGCGCTCGATACGGGCGCGTTCCAGTCCTAACCAATACGGGTCGCCTTCGATATCGAAGCTGATCCAGAATCCTTCATGGCCGTTGACGACGCCAGCGAATTTGGTCTCTGCGCCTAATCGTGCGCGAATATTTGCTTCGATCTGCAAGACCATCTCGGAGTCGGGCGCGCCTTCGATCTGATCGTCTGCCTCCAGCGGCAGAATCTTAATACCTTCATTACTCTTCAAATCGATCAACAATTCACGACGCAAATCCGGCGCGGAGTTGGCGATGGCGACACGGGTGACCGTGACAATGGAGACGATTTGCGACGCGATCTGCCTGGCGCGCGGTACACGTTCGACCACGCTGATACTGGTGATCCAGATAGCCAGGCTGGCAGTGATCAGAAAACTCAACAGGAAGAAGGTGCGCCAGAATAAACCGCTGGAGAGCCAGCGCAACCGCTTTGGAATGCTAGACATCCGTGATGACCGATATGATTGAGCTAGTGTCAGCGCGGCTGGCCTTCCGGGATGAACACGTAACCCAAGCCCCAAACCGTTTGGATGTAGAGCGGGTTGGATGGATCAGGCTCGATCAATTTACGCAGGCGCGAGATTTGCACATCAAGACTGCGGTCAAACACTTCGTATTCGCGACCACGTGCCAACTCCATCAGCTTTTCGCGAGAGAGGGGCTGGCGTGCATGGCGTGCAAACACCTTGAGCACAGAAAACTCGCCGGTTGTCAGGCTGACCGTTTGGCCGTTCTTTTTGAGGGTGCGTGTTCCCAAGTCCAGCAGGAATTCGCCGAACTCGAATGTCTGTGGTGTTTCCGATGGCGCACCAGGGACTTCGTCCGGGCCTATGCGACGCAGCACGGCGGTAATGCGTGCCACCAGTTCGCGTGGGTTGAATGGCTTTGGCAGGTAGTCGTCGGCGCCCATTTCCAATCCAACGATGCGATCAACGTCTTCGCCTTTTGCCGTCAGCATGATGATCGGCGTTTTGTCGCCAGCACCACGCAAGCGGCGGCAGATCGATAAGCCATCTTCGCCGGGCAGCATCAGATCGAGTACGAGCAAGTCGTAACGTTCGCGTAGCCAGAGTTTGTTCATCGCTTGCGCATTTTCTGCAACGACCACATTGAAGCCTTGTTCGGCCAGATAGCGGCGCAACAGATCGCGCAAACGCATGTCGTCATCGACCACCAGAATTTTCGCTTGTGGCGTGCTTGAGGTCGGAGTGTCGGGGCTGATATTTGTCATATTCATGGCGCTATGGTAACTTCAGAATCCTTAGGAAAGAATCCCTATTGTTGGGGTCATTACAAACTGTTACAAACTTTACCCATTTCAGAAAATGGCTACAGACAAAGCAGCTTACACTTCAGTATCGACGTTGGGTTATGCGTCGTAATCGGCGAACAGGAACCATTTTGCCATGAAGTCTGGGCTGAAAATCATCAGTATAGCGCTCATCATGTTGACCGGGATCAGCAACGCATACGCTGGCCCCTTTGGTCGTCGTGAGGGGCCGCCGCGTGCGCGCCCACAGCCGCATATGAACCAGCAAGAGCAAAAGCAGCAGCAACATCCGCAATTCCAGCAACCTGCACCGCAGTTGGCGCCGCAACCGCCACAGTCGCACCAGAATCCGCCGTTCCCGCCTGGTCCCGGTGCGCAGTTTTCTGGACATCCGTTTGATGGACGCAATCCTGGTCAGCGGATGTCGGTTGAGGATCGGCAAAAGCTGCGTCGTCAGATTAACGAAGCTGGTCAAGATATCTACGCTCAGAAGAAGTAGCGTATTCACCTCGGGTCGCCTTCGATCCCGTGCCCGTAGTTGCATTCCCTTGAATGATAACGATAACGTTCTAATTGGCGCTTCTAGGCTCGCTTAGTGTTTTTCCGCATCTGCAAGCGGATAAGATGGATTTTCATAGGGGGGCGAGCTGACTTGTATGATGATGCGCTCGACATCAGGGATCGTCTTGATCATTGCCTCTATCGCATCGCCTTGCTGTGCTTGTTCGACGCAGCCTTGGACTGTGACGAAGCGGCGTTGAACGATCAACCACAAACTGGTGCGATCGAAATCTTTGGTATTGCCAAACCTCTGACGTAACGCCTCTGCAATCGGGGCGTCATACAGATAGGAGTTGGGCTTGCTGCATTTGCCCTCCATCCAGCAACTGGTGCCGCGCTCCACGCGATAGTGGGCTTCCGTATTGCGCTCAGCTTCTGTGATCATTGGACCGAGCGGGACAGGGCATTGGGTAATGCCAGAGCGCACCTGAAAGAAGGGATCGTTGAACCAGTTCTTGCGTTGCGGTTGGAGATTGTCTTGCGCGATGCTGATTGGCGATAGTGCAAAATATAATGTAGGAAGGAGCAGCAACTTGATCCGATATGCATTTTGCATTGCTGCTCCTTCAATCAGATTGTCATAGAGGTTCGCGCAGCATCGACTTGATGCCGCGTACCGCTTGACGAATGCGCGCCTCGTTTTCAATGAGTGCGAAGCGCACGTACTCATCACCATATTCGCCGAAGCCGATCCCCGGCGAGACGCAGACTTTCGCCTTCGCCAACAGCAGCTTGGAAAATTCCAGCGAACCCAGATGCCTGTACGCTTCCGGTATGCGCGCCCAGATATACATCGATGCCTTCGGAATATCGACCATCCAGCCAGCCTCATGCAAGCCCTTCGCCAGTACATCGCGACGGCTCTGGTACTTTGCGCAAATCTCCTGCACGCAGCTTTGATCGCCTTCCAGCGCGGCGATGGCGGCTACCTGTACCGGTGTGAAACTGCCGTAGTCGTGATAGCTTTTGATGCGTGCTAATGCGGCAACCAATTCGGCATTGCCGACCATGAAGCCGATGCGCCATCCTGCCATGTTGTAGCTCTTTGACATGGTGAAGAATTCAACGGCCACCTCGCGCGCACCCGGCGCTTGCATGATGGATGGCGCTTTCCAGCCATCGAATACGATATCGGCATAGGCAAGGTCATGCACAACCAGAATATTGTGCTCTTTTGCCAGCTTGACGACGCGTTCGAAGAAATCCAGTTCGACGCATTGTGCGGTCGGATTGGATGGAAAGCCGAATACCATCATCTTCGGTTTCGGATAGCTCTCGCGAATTGCGCGTTCCAGTTCGGCGAAAAAATCGACACCGGGACTCATGCGTATCGAGCGGATATCTGCACCGGCAATCACGGCACCATAGATATGAATCGGATAGCTCGGATTCGGCACCAGCACGGTATCGCCGCGATCTAACGTTGCCAGCATCAGGTGCGCCAAGCCTTCTTTTGAGCCTATCGTCACAATCGCTTCGCTATCGGGATCGATATCGACGTCGTAACGCGATTTGTACCAATGTGAAATTGCGCGCCGCAGACGCGGAATGCCTTTCGATGCGGAATAGCCGTGCGTGTCTGGGCGTTGTGCTACCTCGACCAGTTTTTCGACGATGTGTGCTGGCGTTGCCCCATCGGGATTACCCATCGACATATCGATGATGTCCTCGCCACGACGACGCGCTGCCATCTTCAACTCGGCGGTGATATTAAAAACGTAAGGGGGAAGGCGATTCATGCGCGCAAAGCTGCGCGGCGGATTGGTGTCTGCCATGTTGATCTTTCACGTAAGCGCCCGGAACCGTCCGAGCGACGTTGGAGCCTATGCTCCGTCAACGATTCTAGCCGAAGCCAAACGGAAATGGCAACGCTTTCAACACCTTAATCAGGCTTGGGGCCGCGCCTTGCTGCCAGCTCCATCGTCAGCTTGGCGAATTCCCGATAGAGGTCACCGTAACGTGTTTGCCATTCATCCACCGCCTCTTGCTGGCGGCGCACGGTTGCCATGTCGCCACGCGCAATCGGGCCGGTCAACGCAGGAAGAGGGCCGAGTTTGAAGACGTTATCTACCGTAGCGCGTACCAATGGTTCCATCAATTGCAGCGCGGATGCAGATTCGACGCCTGCTTCGACGTAAGCGCGTTGCGCCAAATCCAGCAATGTGACGAGATAGTTGGATGCGAACACGGCGGCGGCGTGGTACAACACCTTGTGCTCGGAGTTGATCGTTACGATCTTGCCACCTATGCCGGTGAAGAGTGCCGTCAAGGTTTCGAGTGCGCGTGGTTCTCCTTCGGCCCCGCAATAGGTGCCAGCAAAGCTGTTGAGCAACAGCTCCGGGCTGGCAAAACTGCGTATCGGATGGATGGAGGCAACGGCCGCGCCAACTTCCTGCGCTGCACATAGCACCTGGATGTTCTTCGCGCCGCTGCAATGAAATACGATTGCGTCTGGCGACAGTTTTCGGATTGCAGCCAGATCGGCGCAAGCTTGTTCTATCGAGTCATCCGGGGTTGCAATCAGGTAGACGGAGGCGGCACGTAGATCGGCCCATGCATCGATGGCGCGTCCAGCACTGATAAAGCGACAGGCATCCCGCGCATTTTCGAGCGTGCGATTGAGCACATCAAGCAGTTCGACCGCCTGTGCATCTACCCATAAACGTGCCAAGGTGCGTCCGACCTTGCCACCACCAATAATACTAAGGGTCGGTTTCACGATTTCAATGAATTGTTTGTTACGTCACGAACGACGCGGCATAGCGATAGTTTTAATTATGCGGCGATACAGTTGGTGCCGTCAAAGAAGGAAGCGGCGAAGGAAGGCCAAATTCATTGATTCTTGCTGTAACGAAATCGACGATATCAGCCGGTAAATGTCCGCCGTCCCGCGTAAACAGTTTGGCGACGCGCTCGCCGTTGAAACCGCCATCGGCAACCAGTATCGGTGTGGATTTATAGCGACCGTTACCGATCTCACCGTCATCGACTGCAGTATGCTTGTAGCCAACGTCACGTTGCCAGGTTAAGGCGCGCTCCAGTCTTCTACGTCCCTTGTCGTAGCACAGTTGAAGCTGGGCAGGGCCTTCGTCCTCGTCAATCCAGATGATCAGATCCATCGAGTCCGAAGTGAACCACCTGCGTCGCAGTTCGCCTGGTACTTGCCTCACATTGCGGATTTCTCTCAGCATACTTGTCATTGAATAGGTCGCGTATCAATAAATATTGTCAATACGCAATAAAATTAATGCCTTACGTTGAAATAATAGCATTAATCTTTTGCTATTCCTCAAAGGTTGACGTGTGATAGCTTATTGGATAGGTGGGCAAGCTTGCAAGTTCCAACTATGTGAAAAATTTCACACTCGGGGATACGCGCCAGTATTCCCCTTCGCTTGCATGCGTTGTTCTTGTGATCATGTTTCTTGCGGCGAACAGGGGGTGTTGCAATGCTTCGTCGGCACGCAAGATCGGAGTGACGCAACAATCGGCGCTGGCGAATTTCTCCGTCCAATAGCTCAGTGGGTGTTGCACAAAAATAGTATCCAGCTCTGCTTTGACTGCCATTGCGTCTTCACTACCGACTTGCTGACCGTGCGCCCAATGGCGAATTTTCAGGTCCGTGCGCCCTAGCACTTCGCAGCAGGTTTCCCAGAATTTCAGCTCCAGCGCCCCAACTGCCATATAGCGTGCATCGGACGTGCGATACACATTATAGCAGGGTACGCCGCCTGTCAGCAGATCCCGCCCCGGTGCAGCAGGTTCGCCGCGATCATTGACGGTTGTCATCGGCATGATGTTGTGCGCGAAGACTGCATCGGTCATCGATACATCGACATAGCGCCCACACCCCGTCATCTTTGCTGCCAATAACCCGGCGAGGATGCCTTGCACGGCACTGAGCGAGCCGCCTAGCAAGTCGCCGATTTGCAGATTGGGTATGGCAGGCGCACCGTCAGCACCTGCGTTTTGCTCCAGCATACCCGCGTAGCCGACGTAATTGATATCGTGCCCTGCCATTTGCGCAAACGGCCCGGTTTGTCCATAGCCGGAGATAGAACACATCACCAGTTTGGGATTCTTCGCGCGCAGCATTTCCCAACCCAGGCCCAGCTTATCCATCACGCCGGGACGAAAACTTTCGACGACGACATCTGCATCAGCCACCATGCCAAGGAAAGTATGCCGCTGTGCTGCATCTTTCAGATCAAGCTGCAAAAATTCCTTGCCACGATTGACTGCGATGAAGAAGAGCGACACCTCATTGCGCACCAAG
>Ga0116226_10000908_pt1 | contig 25859 bp, 20 predicted proteins | sample S1TSphfallax_FD_89692 | JGI IMG/M metagenome (GOLD analysis project Ga0116226, IMG submission 89692) | Host-associated microbial communities from peat moss isolated from Minnesota, USA - S1T2_Fa - Sphagnum fallax MG | ecosystem: Host-associated > Plants > Peat moss > Unclassified | place: USA... | reverse complement strand
GGCGCGCCCCGCGTGACGGCGACGATCTTGTTCAGCTCATCGCTGCTGTCGAGCGAGAAATCGCGGACCCCACAGTCCGTGTATGCTTGACGAATCGCCGATTCCGGCTTGATCGGGTGCATATAATGGATCGCAGCTGCCGGAAACAACTGGCGTACCAAGCGGATCTCGCCGGGAGACGCACAGTCGAAATGGCGAATGCCGCCGCGCCATAGGGCACGGAGCACGCTCGGCTCCGGGTTACATTTGACCGCATACAGCACGTCGCCCGGGAAACCGGCAACGAAACGCTGTGCGGTTGCGGCGAGCGTCCGCGGCCTGACGCAATACATCGGTTCAATCGGGCGCAGAACGGCGGTTAGCGCGTCAACACTCGGCAAATCATCAACCAGTGCGAGACCGGACCGTCGCAGCGGCGCGACGGCAGCGCGAGAACGAGCCTTGGACATAAGATTACCCTCGATCAGCATCGCTACCAGCGATGCCAACAGATATTTACAGATATCAGCTTAGTCTAAACGACCAGCAGCAGCGATTTACTCAACAGAGTTTGCTGAGGCTTACCGCGGACTTCGAGCTATAGCTAAGGGCATCAACCGCCCCCTAAAGTCTGCAACCATATCGACCTCCCTCTCGGGACCGGCCCACTAGACCGGTTCTGCCAAAAAGGACGCTTGACGTCGTTGCATAACCACCAAGGGCCAGCGGCACGTGCGAGTGCGTCGGAACGACGCTTACATACGCTCTTAGACTTTCAATGCAAGTGGTTTTACGGTTCTGCGGAAAGGTTTTTTTCGGATGTTGCCCTTATCGTCCATCCAACTGAATTCTAAGGCGTTTTTTCATTATTTTGTCATCACACCACAGCAAGATTTTCTTAATCTATTCCGCATGCGCCAATCATGAAGAACAATTAACCCGCGACTCACTTGTGGAGCTCGGCGATTGCCCAATATCCTAGCGCGATCATGGACTTCACCACAATCGCGCGGCTGGACAGATTATTTCGCCAGCACTCCTCGAATCGCTGCGATCAACGAATCGACTGCGTCATCTTTGGTATTAAACGAGGTCACGAGGCGAATTGCGCTCCCTGGCCAGCGATAAAATGCGAACCCTTGCGCCAGCAGGTCGCCTATTGCAGATTCCGGCAGTCGCAGAAAAATCTCGTTCGACTCGACCGGATACAGCAACTCAGCGCCGCCGACTCCGGCGATGCCGGCCGCAAGCCGTTGTGCCGCCCGGTTCGCATGTCCGGCATTACGCAGCCACAGCCCATCGGTCACAAAGGCGTCCAACTGCGCCGACAGGAACCGCATTTTGGAGAAGAGGTGGCCGGCACGCTTCCGGCGATACTTAAACGCATCTGCCAGAGCCTGATCGAAAAATATGATCGCCTCGGCCGCAAGAGCACCGTTCTTGGTGGCACCGAAACTCAGGACATCAACACCCGCACGCCATGTCACATCGGCCGGCGATGCTCCGAGAAACGCGACAGCATTTGCAAAGCGAGCGCCATCCATATGCACCTTCAGCCCATGGCGGCGTGCAATTTCGGAGAGTGCGGCGATTTCATCTGGGCGATAGACGGTTCCGCATTCGGTAGCCTGGGTCAGGCTGATCGCAGCCGGCTGAGCATGGTGAACAACGCCGAGATCCCCCGGAAGCTTATCAGCGAGCGCGTCCGGCTGGAGTTTGCCGTCAAACCCCGGAATCATCGCCAGCTTCGCGCCGCCCGTGTAGAATTCAGGCGCATTTGTCTCGTCGACCGCGATATGGGCATCCTGATGGCACAACACGGCGCCCCACGGCGGCACAATCGCGGACAGGGCCAACGCATTCGCAGCCGTGCCGGTGGAAACTGGGAATACGGACACCGGATGCTCGAACAAGCCAGCCAGCTTTTCGGACAAACGCTGAGTGATGGAATCTTCGCCATAGGACGGCACTTCACCGACATTGGCCGCTTCAATGGCCGCAAGGATCTCCGGCGAAATGCCGGTTACATTATCGCTGGCAAAATTCATGGTTGGGGTACCGTCAGACTTTGGTGGACATCAAGTGTTTCAAGGATCGTGCCGCTCGTCGGATCGATCAACAGAATTGCATCGCCGCCCGCCCCTTGGACATGGAGCGCCAACCGATCACCAACCCCGGTAACGCCGACGAGATGGCTGCCAGCCGGCAGGGTCAGATCCGCGTGTCCATGGGGGGAAACGATCTGCGCTATTGTGGTCGGCGCCTTGGATGACAGGCGATGCAGGATCACAAACGCAAGCCCTAACGTTCCAGCGACCAGCAATGCCCCCATCGCGATGACCAATATCTTCAGCGCTCGCATGGCTACGCATTACTCCCAGGCTGCATCATGATTCCGGTGACCGGTATGACCGCCATTGTCGCGGACCCCGAGGATGCGGGCGAACGGATCGACCGGGTGATTGCGGACCGTGTGCCGGCGCTATCGCGCTCGAGGGTCAAGGTACTTATCGAATCCGGGCGGGTTGCCATTGATGGAGCGACCATAGCGAACCCCTCTCTCAGGGTCAAAGCGGGGCAGAGCGTCGCTATCGACATACCAAAACCGGTGGATGATCGGCCCACAGCCCAATCGATCGCGCTCTCGATCCTCTATGAGGACGAAGATCTCGTGGTGTTGGACAAGCCAGCAGGCATGGTTGTCCACCCGGCACCTGGGAATCAGGATATGACGCTTGTCAACGCGCTGCTTGCCCATTGCGGCGACACGCTTCAGGGCATCGGCGGCGTGCGCCGTCCAGGAATTGTGCATCGGCTTGATAAGGAGACAAGCGGCGTCATGGTGGTGGCGAAGACTGAAACGGCCCATATGGCGCTGTCCGCCGCCTTTGCCGATCGGACGATCGAGCGCGCCTACACCGCCATGGTCTGGGGCACACCGGCGCCACGCGATGGCACGATCGACAAGCCGATCAGCCGTAGCCCGATCAATCGCAAGAAAATGGCCGTCACGTCAGGCGGCAAGCCAGCGGTGACGCTCTACCACGTCGTTCGGCCGCTCGGACTTTTTGCGTCTCTGGTAGAATGTCGCTTAAAGACCGGACGAACCCATCAGATCCGCGTTCATATGACAGAACTGGGACATCCGCTGATCGGCGATCCAGTCTATGGCAGGGCGCCGGCCCGGCTGCGCAAACAACCAGACGCAGCACCTCTGATCGCGTTCCCAAGGCAGGCGCTCCATGCCTGGCTGCTAGGCTTCACCCACCCACGCACCTTAAAGCCGATGCGCTTTGAAACCGCATTGCCCGCGGATTTTGCGGCACTGATCCGCGCTTTAGAAAGCCTTTAATCTAGACGGATTCGTTAAGAGAGTGTATAAATGAACGACTTCAGGCATAGATGGACTGCCCAAAATTCGCCGGCTCGTTCGGCGTGTGGCCGTCGCTATCGCCCCATGGGGAGATAAAGACATGGCATCTGCATCGACGTTGCCCAGCATGAGTGCTGAAGGGAATTTATCGCGCTATCTCCAAGAGATTCGCAAATTTCCGATGCTCGACCCCAATCAGGAATTCATGCTCGCCAAGCGCTGGACCGAGCACCAGGATCCCGACGCCGCCCAGACGCTAGTGACCAGCCATCTTCGGCTTGTCGCAAAGATCGCGATGGGCTATCGGGGTTATGGACTGCCTCTGTCGGAGCTGATTTCCGAAGGCAATGTCGGCATGATGCAGGCAGTCAAACGGTTCGATCCTGATCGCGGCTTCCGTTTGGCGACCTATGCCATGTGGTGGATCCGCGCCGCCATACAGGAATATATTCTGCACTCCTGGTCGCTCGTAAAAATGGGCACTACCGCGGCGCAGAAAAAGCTGTTCTTCAATCTGCGTAAGATTAAGGGTCAGTTGCAGGCGATTGACGAGGGCGATCTACCTCCAGAGATCGTTACCAAGATCGCGACCCAACTGGAAGTGCCCGAAGCTGACGTGATCAGCATGAATCAGCGCTTATCGGCACCAGATCATTCGTTGAATGCGCCGCTCCGCGCCGAAAGCGAAGGCGAATGGCAGGATTGGCTGGTCGACACTGAAGCCAGCCAGGAAACCAAGCTCGGCGATCACGAGGAGCTCGGCCTCCGCCGCGATCTCTTGGTCAACGCGATGAAGACGTTGAACGATCGTGAGCGCCACATTCTAACAGAGCGTCGACTCCGCGATGAGCCGGTGACGCTCGAAGACCTATCGCATAAATATAATATCTCGCGCGAACGGGTCCGGCAGATCGAAGTCCGTGCGTTCGAGAAACTCCAGAAGTCGATAAAGCAGGCCGCTGCCGGGCGCCGTTTGCTCACGCCTGCGTAGCAGGGCTTTTTTATGCCTCTCTACCCCTATTATGGGGTAGAGAGGCAGCTATCGTCGCGGAAGTCAGTCCGCGAACGGATCACGCATCAGGATCGTGTCGTCGCGTTCTGGGCTGGTCGAGAGCAACGTGACTGGCGCTTCAATCAATTCCTCGATGCGCCGAACATATTTGACGGCTTGAGCCGGCAGATCGGCCCATGATCGGGCGCCCGCCGTGCTGTCCTGCCAACCATCGAATGCTTCGTAAATCGGTTCGATCTCCTGCCCGACCAGGATGCCCGGTGGCAGTTGATCCCATTGCCGTCCACGATAGCGGTAGCCCACACAAATCTTGAGCTGATCAAGACCATCCAGCACGTCGAGCTTGGTGAGCGCGATACCGTCTACCCCGCCGACCCGGGCGGCCTGCCGCACGAGCACGGCATCGAACCAGCCGCAGCGCCGCTTTCGTCCGGTCACGGTGCCGAATTCCTTGCCGCGCTCGCCTAATCGCTGACCGATCGCATCGACAAGTTCGGTCGGAAAGGGTCCGGCACCGACCCGGGTCGTGTAGGCTTTAGCGATGCCCAGCACATAGCCGACGGCACCTGGACCGATCCCGGCTCCCGCCGCAGCCTGCCCCGCGACTGTGTTCGACGAGGTTACATATGGATAGGTCCCGTGATCGACATCGAGCATGACCGCCTGCGCGCCCTCAAACAGAATCCGCCGGCCAGCCCGCTTGGCCTCGGCCAAGATCCGCCATACCGGTGCCGCGTAGGGCAGAATCTGTGGCGCGATCGCCAGAAGACTCTCCATCAGGCCGGATTTCTCGATTAGCGGCTGATCGAGGCCGCGCAGCAACGTGTTGTGGTGAAACAGGAGATGATCGATCTTGTCGCCTAGCGTTTCCGGCTCTGCGAGGTCGCATACGCGGATCGCGCGGCGGCCGACCTTATCTTCATAGGCCGGCCCGATACCGCGCCCGGTCGTGCCGATCTTTTTGTCGCCCCGCGCGGTTTCCCGCAGCCCGTCGAGTGCAGCATGCAGCGGCAGGATGAGCGTCGCATTGTCAGCGAGCTTCAGCGTGTCAGGTGTAATCTCGACGCCGCGCGCTTGCAGCCCGGCAATTTCCTTCACCAAGTGCCACGGATCGACCACCACACCGTTGCCGATGATTGACAGCTTGCCGGACCGTACCACCCCGGACGGCAGCAGGCTCAACTTATAGGTTTCGTTGCCGATCACCAGCGTATGGCCGGCATTGTGGCCGCCTTGAAACCGGACGATGATTTCCGCCCGGCTCGAGAGCCAGTCGACGATCTTGCCTTTCCCCTCGTCACCCCATTGGGCACCGATAACGGCAACATTTGCCATGTGGCGATTTCCTTTATGAATTCCGCACCACTTAAAGGGCGGTCGGTTCCTCTGCGACCAGGAGATGAGTGCATCCGAGACGCTGCGCCTCGGCGCGATCATCGCCCTCGGCGAGCGCGGCCACGGTGACCCATCCTGCCTCACGCAGCCGGAGCGTAGTCGCGCGCATCGTGCCTACTGGTAGATAGACCAGCCGGTGCGGCGGCGGTGATTTGATACCCCGCAGCACCGTATCGGTGTAGAGCGTAAATCCGGTTGACGGCTCTTCCGCAGGCGCAGTGCCCGCCGGATACCGCCCGCCGCGACCGAGTTCCCCGCGGATCCCCCGCGCAAACAGCGTAAAGCTGAGCCCGGTATGATATTCGAAGCCACGATTTTCGACGGGGTCAATTGTCAGCACCAGCGTGGGAAGGCTGGATTCAATCAGCGCGACGATCCCCGTCAGGCGCGATAATTCCGCAGCAGCCTCGGCAGGTAGAATGATCGACTTCAGCCTTTCCAGCGCCCGGGCGGCCGGCCCGGCGGCACTCATCAGTGCCCCCAGCAAGGGGGCCGCCATGCCGCCGATTTCTGCTAGAGCCGCAGCATCCTTGTGATCAAGCGCCTGACGCAGGCGCTGTGCCTCATGCTCGCCGACACCCAAAGCATTCAACAAGACCGGCACCAAAGGGGGCAGAGTAAGGTCCACCGATATATCCGTGACCCCAGCGGCCAAGAGCGCGTCCGCTGCTAGTACGACGATTTCCGCATCGGCTGTTACCAGATCCGATCCAATCAGTTCTGCGCCGACCTGACCGAATTGCCGTTCAGGCCGCAGCTGCGTGCCACGGACTCGCAGCACCTGACCGGCATAAGACAGTCTCAGCGGCCGCGGCTGTCTGGTGAGGCGTGTAGTGGCGATACGCGCAACCTGCAGCGTCATGTCGGCGCGCATCCCAATCATCCGGTGCGATACCGGGTCCATCAACCTGAAGGTATCCTGCGCCATAGCAGCACCTGGGCCGCCCAACAGGCTGGCCTCGTACTCCACCATTGGCGGTTTAACCCGCTGGTAACCTGCCGCTGATAGAGTGCTCATCAGCCGCTCGACTAGCTGTGCTTCGATGTCTGCATCGGGGGGCAGGATGTCGCGCAAGCCTGCCGGCAGCAACGCCGGGTGTAGATCCTCGTCCATAACGCGGGAGATAGCCGGTTTGACGGGGAACAGCAATCAGATCCGCATGAAGAGCATATCTTTCTTATGCAATGGAACCGCGGAATCAGGTAAAACCGTTCCGGTAAGATAGGGAAGCAGTGAAGATGCGCGTTCAAAATACCATGGCAAGGCTTGCCTCGCTCTTTATAGGCGTTGGTGCCGTGCTGGCGGGTGCGCCTGCGTTGGCAACGACGTATTATGTTAGCGGTGCCGGAAATGACAGCCACAATGGCCTTACTGAAGCGACCGCTTTCCGGTCGCTTCAAAGGGCGGCAAATCTCACCAAGCCAGGGGACACGGTATCTGTGCTAAACGGCACGTACACGGACAACGGAATTGGCGAAAATATTCTCTGGATCCGTGTTTCAGGCACAGCGGCCAAACCCATTACCTTCTCCGCTGCTCCAGGGCAGACACCGTTGATTAAAGCCAGCACGAACCCCAACGTAATGATCGGGATCTATATCTCTGCATCGTATATCAACTTCTCCGGCTTTGAGGTTATTGGCCAAGCGCGAAACGTCACTCTGGCCCAGGCGACATCGGTCGCGCAAAAAGAGATTACCGCCTATCAAAACTCGGTTACCGCACACAAGAAAAATCCAGCGACGCCACTCGTCCTTCCTTCAGACACGGCAACCAACCAAAATTGTATTTATATTAGCCATACTACGCACGTCAATATAACGAATAATTTGGTCCATGATTGTTCTGCTTCGGGTATCACGGTCGATACGTCGGATTATTTTAGGATTGAGTCAAACGTTGTTTTCAATACGTCTTGGTGGAGCGTCCATGACACGAGCGGCATAAATATCCACGGCATGCTAAACAGCGATACCCTGAACGGCTATAAGAATTATATCGTGAACAATATATCGCATGATAATGCAAATACACAACCGTTCTATATTTTATCTGCTTCCGGCGCTCCTAGTGATGGCAATGGAATTATTATAGACACAAATCAAGCTACTTCAGATGGAAAGAACTATTATGGCAGAACCCTAGTCATGGGTAATATAGTGTATAATAATGGTGGCACTGGCATGCACTGCTACTTGAGCTGGCATATCGATTTTATCAATAACACTGCCTATCACAATAACTTTTGCCCGGTCCAGGGCAGCACATGTGGGAATATTAACGCTGGAGAAATTATTGCCAATCGCTCTGGCGATGTGAATATTTATAATAATATTATGTATGCCCCAGCCGGAAAAAATGTTTACAGATCCTATGAAAATATCAGAACATCAGAGGATTATAACGTTTTTTATAATGCTGGTGGTACCGTAGTACTGGGCAATTATCAGATAAATACCCATGATATTTTGGCCGACCCAAATTTCTATGACTTAACACAGGTTACCAACGTCTCTACATTTTCTGATGTCGATCAGTATGACAGGATCCATCCTACGCAGCCGATCACCGATTTGGGGCTTACGGCGACATCGCGCGCACGGAACGCAGGAACGACGCACTTGGATAACGGCATAATCATCTATCCGACCGCGATCAATGGCAACCTCGATTCCAAGATTGATATCGGGGCGGTATCTGGGATTACCCAATAACCGAAACGAACGCCGTGCGGATCGTACCGGCTGAACCGCCGACTTGACGCAGACCAGCAATCGACAGAACCGCTCTTCTTTTTGGTCCCGAGGACAAGCGGAATGGGATATAATGGTGCTAGCGTATTAGGGGAAATAGACAAGATGTGTGTTCAAATTGCGGCAGTAAGGTCGGCCTTGTTGTACATGGGGATCAGCACCGTGCTGGCGGCGACACCTGCCTTGGCAACAACTTATTATGTCAGCGGCTCCGGCAAAGATAGCCAAAATGGTCTGACCACAGCAACCGCTTTTCGGACACTTCAAAAGGCGGCCAATCTGACAAAGCCTGGCGATACGGTATCGGTACTCAACGGCACCTATACAGATAATGGAACAGGAGAGAATATTCTCTGGATCCACCTCTCAGGCACCGCCGCAAAGCCGATCACCTTCTCCGCAGCCTCAGGACAGTCCCCAGTGATTGAAGCCAGTACAAGCCCCCATGTGCTGTTCGAGGTCTATATCGACGCATCGTACATTAATTTTTCGGGCTTCGAAGTCATTGGCCAAGCCAGAAATGTTACACTATCCCAAGCGACATCGATCGCGAAGCAAGAGATCATCGCCTATCAAAACTCTGTGGCGGCTCACCAGAAGAACTCGGCAACCCCTATTGCTTATCCATCAAACGCCGCGACCAACCAAAATTGTATTTATGTTGATCATGCCACACACGTCAATATTAGCAGCAATCTGGTTCATGATTGCTCCGCCTCGGGGATCAGTGCGGAAACATCGGATTATATCCGGTTTGAATCCAACACAGTATATAACACATCGTGGTGGACCGTCTATGATACCACCGGTATTAATATACATGGAATGCTGAACAGCGACACTTCGAGCGCTTACAAAAATTACATCTTGAATAATATATCTCACGATAATGCCAATACACAGCCTTTTTATGATTTGACTGTCGGCAATGGAATTCCAACAGACGGCAATGGCATTATTATTGACGGAAATCAATCTACGTCAAATGGCAAGAACTATTATGGAAGAACCCTGGTTATGGGTAACATCGTTTATAATAATAGCGGAACTGGAATGCACGCATTCGAAAGTTGGCATGTCGATTTTTTCAATAATACCGCTTTTCACAATAATTATTGCGTCATCCAGGGGAGTGAATGCGGATATAGCAATTCAGGTCAGATTATCGCAGCCCGTTCTGGTGACATCAATATTTATAACAATATAATGTATGCGCCACCTGGTCGGTACGTCTATAAAAACTATCGTAATACGCAAATATCCGAGGATTATAATATCTTTTATAACTCGGGTGGCACGCTGCTTTTGGGAAGCTATAAGCCAAATAGCCACGATATTGTGGCAAACCCGAGTTTCTATAACATCTCTCAGCTCTCGACCACCTCTGCATTGTCTAATATAGATCAGCAGGACAGGGTTAACTCCCAAGAGCCGATCACCGCTCTGGGGCTCACGGCAAATTCGGTCGCGCTCAATGCGGGCACGACTCGCCTCGATAATGGGAAACTCATCACGCCTTCCGCGATCAATGGCAACCGCGATGCCAAGATCGATATCGGCGCAGTATCAGGCATCACCGAATAGCAAGGGATTTCTGCGTGACAGGCTCGCCTTTTTGATGCCAACGACCCGCGGAATCAGATAAGATACTGGTGTTGTTCCACTGGGATCTGGGAAGATGCGCGTGCAAACTGTCCATACAAAGATGACCACAGCGTCGATAATTCTCACCGCCCTTCTGATATCGGTACGGGCGCTCGCGACAACCTATTACGTTAGTGGCAGCGGTAATGACAGTCACGATGGTCTTACTGAGGGAACGGCTTTTCGATCTCTCCAGACCGCCGCGAACCTAACCAAACCAGGCGATACGGTATCCGTCCTGAACGGAGTCTATACGGACAACGGCAAAGGCGAGAATATTGTTTGGATCCATCTCTCCGGGACGGCCACCCTGCCGATCATCTATACGGCCGCCGCCGGGCAGAAACCGATAATCAAGGTTAGCAGCAGCCCGAAAGTGATGTTCCCGGTGTATATCGGCGCTTCCTATATCACCTTTACGGGTTTCGAAGTCATCGGCCGCGCGCCCAGCGTGACCCTCGCACACGCGACGGCAATCGCGTTGCACGAGGAGGCCGCCTATCAAAAATCCGTGACCGCTCACAAAGAAAACCCGAAAGCGCCGATCGTCTACCCAACAGATGCCGCAACAAATCATAACTGTATTTTTATAACGGGGGCAACTCACGTAAACATTATCGGCAATTTAGTCCATGATTGCTCCGCCGCTGGCATCAATTCAGAAACGGCGGATTACGTCCGCATTGAATCCAATGTTGTTTACAATACGTCTTGGTGGACAGTGTACGATACAACGGGTATTGATATACACGGCATGCTGAATAGCGATAATGCGTCAGGCTACAAGAATTTTGTGTTGAACAATATATCGCACGATAACGGCAATACCCAACCATTCTATGATTTGTCTGTAGGCAACGGCGTTCCAACCGACGGCAATGGCATTATTATTGACAGCAACCAAATGTCCTCCAATGGCAAACCTTATCTTGGCCGAACGCTGGTGATGGGTAATATTGTTTATAATAACGGTGGCACAGGCATGCACGCGTTCCATAGTCAACATGTCGATTTCTTCAATAACACCGCCTTTCATAACAATATCTGCCCGATTACAGGCAGTTCCTGCGGAAAAATAAATTCAGGTCAAATTATTGCCAATAGCTCAGTGGATGTAAATATTTATAACAATATTCTTTATAGTCCAGCAACACGCTATGTGTATCGTGATTTTGGCAATAAGAATGTCTCTGAGGATTATAACATATTTTACAATTCAGGGGGCAAGCTCTTATTAGGAAGCTACAAGCCTAATAAACATGATATACTTGTAGACCCTAAATTTTTTGATGCGGTGTCCCTCACTGCCTCTTCGGTATCATCTGGTATTGATCAGTACGACCGGGCTCATCCCCTGGAAGCTATTACCGATCTCGGGCTAACTGCGAAGTCGGGTGGATTGAATGCTGGCACGACGCACTTGGATAACGGAACGCCATTTTCACCCGTCGCGATCAACGGCAACAAGGATCCGAAGATCGATATCGGTGCCGTCTCAGGGGTCACCAAATAGCCACTCTAAACCGAGCGGATCCCCTGCTGGCATGTACCCTGCATAATATTGCAAGAAATACGGAAGTTGTTTCTGTACTTTCGTAATACTAACTTGCCGTTGGAGTATGCAGTTGGTTTTGAAGCGATTTTTCGTTGGATTATGCGCTCTGTTGGCCGGCTTGGCCGCGGCCCCGGAGCCCGCTCGTGCTGCACCGCTTCGGGTCGGGTACAGCGATTGGCCGGGCTATGTTGCGTGGCAGGTGGCGCTCGATAAGGGCTGGTTCAAGGAGGCCGGCCTCGATGTCGCGTTCCAATGGTTTGACTATTCCGCCTCGCTCGACGCCTTCTCCGCCGGCAAGCTTGATGCGGTAACCACCACCAACGGCGACACGTTGGTGATGGGCGGCAATGGCGCAAAAGGCGTCATGATCCTGGTTGGTGACTATTCCAACGGCAACGACATGATCGTTGCGCGGCCTGGAATCCACTCTTTGCAGGAGCTGAAAGGCAAGAAGATCGGCGTTGAGGTTGGACTGGTCGATCATCTGCTGCTGCTGAATGGCCTCAAAAAGGCCGGCATGACCGAATCTGACGTGACGCTGGTCAACACCAAGACCAACGATACGCCGCAGGTCCTGGCATCGGGCGACGTAGCGGCAATCGGTGCATTTCAGCCGAGTTCCGGTCAGGCGATCCGCACAGTTCCCGGCGCCCGCCCGATTTACACCTCCGCCGACGAGCCAGGGCTTATCTATGACGTGCTGACCGTGTCCCACCAAAGTCTTAGCAACCACCGGGCCGAATGGGCCAAGATGGTCGATGTCTGGTACCGCTGCGTCGACTATATCCGGGATCCGAAGACCATCGATGACGCTATAAAGATTATGGCGGCGCGGGTGGATCTCTCGCCAGATCTCTACAAGCCGCTGCTGAAAGGCACCCACTTGCTGCCCTTGGCGGAGGCCAAGAAGGATTATGTCAAAGCCGACGGGTTCGGCTCGATCTACGGTTCGTCCGAGATTGCTGACGCGTTCAATGTACAATATGCGGTCTACAAGGATCGGCAGCCGATCGATTCCTACATAGACCCATCGCTTACCGACGCAAAGCCGTGACCGATACCGCGATATCAGCGGCACCTGCCTATATCAGACCGCGGCGTCGCTGGTTTGCGGTACACAGCGCATTATCCCCAGTCGAGCGGTCGCTGATGCTCGCAGGATCTTTCATCCTGCCGCTATTGCTCTGGAGCATCGTCAGCTACGTCCCGTTCGTCTGGCATCCGAACCGGCTGATCCTCGATCCCGGCTCGGTCGATTACTTTCAGCCGGGCATGCTGGTTGACCGGATGACGTTCGACGAGGAAACCGCGACCGCCCGCGCTGCCGGCAAGGCACTTCCGGCGGGCATTCCGGCCAATCCGGTATATCTCCCTGCGCCACACGAAGTTGCCGTCGCACTCTACAGCGCCTTCACCACACCACCACCGGGCAAGGACGGTGTCTGGCTGCACGAGAGCCTGTGGCATAGCATTCAGGTGATATTCTGGGGCTTTACCATCTCGTCCTTGTTCGGCGTGCCGCTCGGGATTATTTGCGGCACCTATAGCGCTGCAGCGAGGCTGACCGAGCCGTTCGTTGAGTTTTTCCGCTATCTGCCGGCTCCCGCGTTCGGCGCTCTCGCAGTCGCGATCCTCGGTATCTATGACGGGCCGAAGATCGCGATTATCGTGATCGGGACATTCTTTCAGCAGGTTCTGGTGATCTCCAATACCGTCAAGCGGATCGATTTCGGTCTGGTCGAAGCTGGGCTGACATTGGGCGTCAAGAACCTCAGAATATTACCTCGAATCGTCATCCCAGCGGCCCTGCCAGATCTTTACCGTGATCAGCGCATTCTGCTGGGTTGGGCCTGGACCTATCTGATCGTGGCGGAACTGATCGGCACAACCACGGGCATTACCTGGTTTATCACCCAGCAAGCCCGTTATCAGCATTTCGCCAATGTATATGCAGCGATTATCATTATCGGCATTGTCGGGCTCGGCACCGATCTGGTGCTGGCTTTGGTAGGGCGGAGGCTGTTCCCCTGGGACCGCCCCTCACCGCACGGCTAGGGGAAAAACATGCCGCGCGATCCGGACCCCGATTCCCCCGATTATCTCCAGCAATCCGACGCGGTCCGCGCCCGGTTCGAGCGTCTGCGGCAACGCGATATCATCCTCAAGGTCGATCGTGTTGGAAAGCGGTTTAGAACCGGCAAGGGCGAAACGCTGGCCCTCAATGATGTCAGCTTCGTCACCCATCGGCGTGAATTTCTGTCAATCATCGGCCCATCCGGCTGCGGAAAATCGACGTTGGTGCGGATTCTTGCCGGCCTTACCGAGGCCAGCGCAGGCCAAGTGCTATTGGATGGCAGGCCGATCAACGGTCCAGGACCGGATCGGGGCATGGTGTTCCAAGGCTACACGCTGTTTCCGTGGCTGACCGTCAAGAAGAACGTGATGTTCGGCATCGAGGTCAATCAGCCCGACAAGCCGGCCGAGCCACTCGCCCGGCAATGGCTGTCGCTCATAGGCCTTGAGAAATTTGCGGATGCCTATCCGCATCAGCTTTCCGGCGGCATGAAGCAGCGCGTCGCGATCGCCCGCGCGCTCGCCAACGAACCGCGCATCTTGCTGATGGACGAACCGTTCGGCGCGCTCGATGCTCAGTCGCGTGCGCGGATGCAGTCCTATCTGCTGGAGATCTGGAAGAATATCGATATCACCATCGTGTTCATCACCCATGATCTGGATGAAGCGATCTTCCTGTCCGACCGGATCCTGGTATTAAAGGCGCACCCTGGCGAGGTACAGGAGCTGATCGAAGTCCCGGTGCCGCGGCCCCGCCGGGCCGATCAGGCCGTCACACCGGAATTTCGGGCCATCAAGGCGCGACTCGAGGCGCTGATACATCCGCCCGCCACCGACACTGACATTGAACGCGAGATGCCGGTCTTCCCGCGTCTCACCTCGGTGACTGATTCAGTCGAATAGGAGAGCGATGATGACACTTCGGTTCGATATGCCGCCCTATGCACCGCCGCGCCACACCGTCGACGAGATCGTTCGGGACATTATCAGTGCCGCCAGCCTGCCGCTGGAGAAAGCCGCGACGCTGCCGCGAGAAGCCTACATCAACGAGGCCTATTTCCAGCACGAGGTCGCCACCATCCTGGAGCCAGACTGGCTTTGCCTTGGCCATGTTTCGCAGGTGAGCGCGACTGGGCACTATATCGCCCTTGAGCTCTTCGGCGAGCCCCTGGTGGTCTTGCGCGACAAGGACGGCGCCATCCGCATCCTATCCCGGGTCTGTCCGCACCGGGCGATGGATATCATGCCGCCGGAGCTTGATTTCGCCGAGATGGGCCAAATCAAAAGCTTGGTCTGCCCCTATCACCGCTGGTCATTCGACTTTACCGGCGCCGTCAAAGGCTGCCCGGAGATGCATCTCGCGGAAGATTTCAACAAGGCAGATTGGAAGCTCGCCGAGTTCCGCTCAGATATCTGGGAGGGCTTCATCTTCGTCAATTTCAGCGGCGACGCCCCACCCCTCAGGCAGCAATATGCCGGGCTCAGCGAGATCGTCCGCAAATGGCGGATTGCCGAGATGGACGTCGTCATTGCCATGGAGTGGGAGTGTGACTTTAACTGGAAGGTCATGCTCGAGAATTGGAACGAGTGCTACCACCATCTGGGCATTCACCACACGACACTAAACCCGATGATGCCGGCCCATATGACCTGGGCGGAGAGATCCAAAAGCCATTTCACCTTCTGCCACCTGCCCTATAAAGAGGATTATGTCGAGCCCGTGCGGCAGGCATTGGCCGGCGGTCCGCCGCTTCCGGGCTTCAATCTCATCGAGGGGCTCAATTTTCAGGAATTGACCGAATGGGGTCTCTATGTCGGGTTCCCATGCTTCATGATGTTAACCTTCCCGGATCGCGTCGTCTGGTACCGGCTCATCCCGATCTCGGCTACCAAGTGCAAGCTGCTGACCACGACTTTGGTGCATCCGAACAATAAAGCTCGGCCAGACTATCAGGCGCTGATCGAGGCTGAAACCAAGCTGCTGCGCGACTTCCATCTCGAAGACATGCAGATCTGCGCGAGCGTCCAGCGCGGGCTTGGCTCGCGCACCGTCGTCTCGGGACGACTGAGCCACCTGGAGGAGACGGTGTGGCAGATGTATCGCTATTATGCAGCCCGTCTCCAAGGTACCTATCCCGCTCCTGATGCAGGCGGCAAGAACCGGTCGGCAAAAGAAGCCGTTACGGTGTGATCTCAGGTCATGGTGATGGCCGGAGATCTTTCCTCGTTCCAAGCGTCGGATCGCGGACCGATCGACCTTGCCATACCCAGGGCTGTTGAACGCTATTGAAATCCTCAAGGGAGCGATGGTCTGGGATGCATAAACACACGATTCTCGCTCGGACTTTCAGGTGAATCGATCCCGAGCAGCCACCCATGGAGGATTGCCCGATCTTGAGTACGCTTCTCGCCCAGTTTGCCAAGCTTCCTGACCTGCGTCGTGGCAGGGAAAGATGTATCCGCTCGCACCGGTGATGTTCTTCACGGTACTGGCGATGCTGGCGCCGTATGCGGCAAAGCCCAGAAATTATGGCCAGGGTCCGAAGCTTCGCCCTCAACAACTTCCGCGCAAGAGTGTCAAAAATGTCGAAAACGCTACGTGACGAGGCGCCATCAACCTCGGTACATTCCTAGAGCAGATCGCGATCAGACAGAATCGTTTGATCGCGTGAAGATCCTCATCAAATCAAAGATCTAAAGCGATTTGGGTGAGCCCTTGCGATCGCATATCGCTCTAGCCTACAACGCTGTTTGCTGAGCATTGAACATCCCTATTGCCATACTGGGTTCAGCGCAACACACTGTCACATCGTCCCTGGTAAAGATGTGGCTTAATGGACCAAAAATCCTCTGCGGCCTTGACCCCGACCGCGACACGCTTTCTCGCCTACGCCTATTTTGGCGGAACGTTCTTTTACGGTCTTTACTCATGGATAACTTTCACCGGTCCTTACCGATGGCTTGCGGAGCTTGAGCTCTCGCAGTTTGGCGCATACGACGTCAAAATAACCTTCCTTGTGCTGATATTCGTGCTTTATATCCTCGCGACAATTCTGGCCATGGTCATGGCGTGGTTAGTCACGCGCCTATTTGGCAGGCCTCTAATGCGGCTGGCAGATCTTCGGCCGCAACCGCGCAAAACCCTGGACCTCAGGGTGCAAAGCCGCCTCTATATCGGCTTGGGCGTAGTCGGCCTTGTCATCGGCAGTGCATCCGGTCTGATCGGTTACTACAAATACGAGAGGGCGATGACGTTTGTGCCGTTTGATATCTCGAATGGCGGTACGCCGCCTTCGCCCTATGTCGAACTAACAGCCATCGCCATCCCCGGCATGCAGATCCACTCTGAGGAGACGTTCCTCGGAACCACCACGATAAATTCCTATATTCCGCTCGTGCCGAAGGGCTGGAAGAAGGGCGAGCCTATAACCTATTTTTTGCGGCCGCATGGGAACTACTATGCTGGTCCAAATGGCGGCTCCGACCTGTCGGAAAACGGCAAGCCATTCCATATCAAACAGACCGGCCTCCTGTTTCGCGACGACCTGCCGGGCCTTGTGACACTTGGTTTCGAAAAGAACGGCATCAAGCTAGGATCGCCGCCGATTGTGCTCGACACCAACGAGCGGGCGGATGTGACACCGTATTTCGGGTTCGCCTTCGGCGGCGTTGTCCTCGCAATGATGACCCCGGCAATCCTCCTCGGTCTGCGGCTCCGCAACCGGCGAATACGACGCGGCGTGCTGGGCTAAGAGCGACGCTCGATAGCGCGACAGGGTAAGTCACGACTCGGAAGGTTGCACAAATGGATGAAGTTGGGGAATCAGCGATGTTACAAGCTGCATCCGACCATTGATCACCCCGCGCATTGTGATCATTTCCTCGGCGATCGCCTGTAGTTTTTGAGCAGGCCCCTGGACTAGAATAACTTCCATAGTTTGATTATGGATCAAATGAACATGCAGAGAGCTGATCACTTCATCAATATAATGATATTGCAGGTCGGCCAAAGATTTCTGTAGCCCGGGTGTTGAGTTGTAATAGAACAGCGTGATGGTGCCGACCATGAGGTCGTTACCCATTTTGCGCTTATGCTCAAGGATATATTCCTTGACCATAAGGTTGATGGCCTGGGAGCGGCTAGGAAAATGCAGCTCCTCCACCACCTGATCGAGCTCTTGCAGCAATTCTTCGGGCAGCGACATGCTGATCCGGGCGACCGGTCGATTTTGGGGGAAATCCGGATCAGACATCTAAACATCCTGGCAGACGGCAATGGGTCAAGACCTGTTCAGCCTTACCCTTCGATATCATTGGACGCCCCAAACCCGTCAATCCCCTACCCCACTATATGATCGTTCCAGTGGCGCGATTTCAGTAATACCGCGCCGAATAATGGCAGCGAGATCCTCCACCATCCAACCAAATAGCTCTTCGCCCTTGGGCGCGGTCGCCCGGCTCGGCTGACCGGTTACGCCGTTTAGGCTCGTGCGGTTGACGGGGTGCGAGAAGACCAGACCTTCGGTTCGGTCGGGATCATCAGCGATCGAGAGCAGCTCAGGCCGCACAATGTCGGGTGCTACGGCCAGCATCAGCGAGGTTTCGGCATCGTTAGCATGCCAATCGGGTCCATCGGCGAAATGCGCGGCGCGCACCCGCTCGCTTAAGGTCGCCGAATTCAGAACGGCCACCATATAGCCGTCATGGCTGGCGCGCAGCATTTCGAGCGCACAGCGCAAGGGTGCGGCATTGGTCACGTGAGTATTTACGATGAACAGCCGCCGCACGCCGCTGTAATAGGCCCAATCGCCGATCTCTTTGACCAGATCGATCAGGGTCGTCGGCTGGACCGCGATCGTGCCCGGCCACCGCCGACTATGGCCGAGCGAACAGCCATAAGGCAGCACCGGCAGCATGGGCACGTTGGTGATTGTTGCAACCGCCCGGCAGAGATGATCGGCCAGAACCGCATCCATGCCACACCCCATATGCGGGCCGTGCTGCTCGGTGGCACCGACCGGCAGTATCGCAGCATTCCCTACGGCAGCGAGATCGGCGGGCAGCTCGCTCCAGGTTCGATCGGACCAGAACATCGTCAGATCCGGCTCAATCGGCTTTCAGGCAGCGTCGAACATATTCCGCGAGATGCCAGACGCTGTTCTCGAGATGGCTCAGCCGCCCGATCGGCGCAAAGCTCGAGGCCGCACCGATCTGCTGCATGTCGTTCACCTCATTATCTTCGATATTGACCGCACCGAAGAGATCCTTGGCCTTTTCCAGCTCGGCCTGAAACGCGTCGTCGGTCACCAAGGCCTTCGGAATGAAGGTATAACGGCGTGATCGCACCCGGTTAGCGGCCAGCGGTATGATGCTCAGCACATCCACCCGCTTGGCCTTCGACACGTCCATCGCGGTCGCCATCAGCATCTGCGGGTAGACCAGATAGAGGCTGAACGGCGTGGTCAGGGTCGAGCTATAGGACTCGGAGTGCAAATCCTCGCGTAGGGGGGAATGACACAAGGACCAGCCTTGCTTTTCATCCTCGACATAGCTCAGCCGAGCCGGGAAGCTCGGCTCCAGCGTGTCGCGGTGCGCGCCGATATGGTGATAGCACTCCATGAAGGTCTCGATCAGGATCTTCCAGTTATACTCGTTTTCGACATCGCTGACCGAACTGCAAACCATCTCCTCCATGTTGGCGGGGGCGAGATGCTCCACTAGACTGGTGAGGCGCGTGCTGATCGAATCGATCGTCGGGGAGAAGGTGATAAAGATCAGCCCCAGCCCCTCGATAATCTCGCTGCGGATTTCCGGCAGGCGGCACTCATGCGCTTGGAAATCGCCGACCTGTTCCATGAACGGCGCGCCCAGTAACTGGCCATCCAACCCATAGCCCCATTTATGGAAGGGGCAGGAAAACACCTTGGCATTACCGGCGCCCTCAACCACCGGCGCCCAACGGTGCAGACAGACCCGCGACATGACCCGCACACGGTCGGCCCCGCGCACCACGACGAGCAATTCGCCGAAGAGATCAATCGTGAAGTAATCGCCGACATTGGCAATCTGCGCGACATGACCGACGCAAATCCAATCCTTGCGGAAGATTTTCTTGATCTCGAGCGCGTAAAATTCGGACGAGGTGTACGCGGCTGGCGGCAAGGTGCAGGAATGCGCCGCCTCTTTGCTCGAACCGGCGAGTGCCGCGCTGACGATGGCATCGAGCTTGGACGAAGCCGGGCGGCCGAGGTCGATATTACCGTCCATCTAGGATGTCTCCTCGTCGCTGCGTCAATTCGCGACCAGCCGTTTACGGACATATTCGGCCAGATGCCAGACACTGCCTTCAAGATGGCTGAGCCGACCGACCGGTGCAAAGGACGACGCGGCACCGATTTGCTGCATATCGTTGACCTCGTTATCCTCCTTATTGATCTTTGCGCCCCGTTCTTTCTGGGCTTGGAGCCGCTGCTCCAACGCTTCCGTGCCGAGCAGCGATCGAGCGAACAGCGTATGACGTTTGGAAATCACCTTGTTCGGCCCAACCGGGGAGACCGTGATGAAATTGATTCGATCGGATCGCGAGAGATCCATGGCACTCCCCATCAGCAAAGTCGGGTAGATATTGTAAAGGCTGAAGGGTCGCTTCTCATCATCAAGATACGCCTCTGGCAGCAAATCCTCACGCAGCGGCGAATGACAGAGCGACCAGCCCTGCTTTTCATCCTCCACATAACTGAGGCGGGCCGGGAAATTAGGCTCAAGGGTGTCGCGATGGGCGCCGATATGATGATAGCACTCCATGAACGTCTCGATGAGGATCTTCCAATTATAGTCGTTCTCGGTGACCCGCGTATCGACGACCACCATGTCTTTCACATTAGCCGGGGCCAGATGCTCGATTAAGCCGCTGAGACGATCCGTGATCGAGCCTACACTGTCCGAAAAGCTGATAAAGATCAGCCCCAACGGCTCGACAATTTCGCTACGTAATTCCGGCAGCGTGCAGCGCTGGGGATCGAAATTAGCCGCCTGTTCCATGAACGGGGCACCGAGCAATTGCCCATCCAGGCCATAGCCCCATTTGTGGAATGGACAGGAAAAGAGCTTCGCATTGCCCGAACCGCTGGCCACCGGCGCCCAGCGGTGCAGGCACACCCGCGACATCACTCGGATACGATCGGTCCCGCGCACCACGACCAGTAATTCGCCGAAGAGATCCACCGTGAAATAATCACCGATTTCCGCCACTTGCGAGACGTGGCCGACGCAGATCCAGTCCCTGCGGAATATCTTGGCCATTTCCAGATCGAAGAATTCGCTCGAGGTATAGGCACCCGGGGGCAAGGTGCGCGACAGCGCCATCGTCGCGGACGAGCCGGCACGTGCTGCATCGACCAACACCGAGACATCCGGCCCGGACGCCGCAGCCCGGATATTCACTTCGCCATCCACCATCGATCGCCTCCGTTGGAAGCCAGCCGGGCAAACGGACCCGGACAAAATACGCTTGTCGCCGATGCGGAAAATGCGCGCTACACCATCCCAAGAGTTGGGATACAAAATAACGACTGCAAAGCAGGGGCCAGCCGCAAAACCCTGCAAGGTCTTAGGGTTCAGAGACACGGGCGCTATAATAAATGGGTTAATATGTCTAGTCACCGCGCAAATTTACGGCAAGAACCGGCTTCTATCACCAGCTTATACGGAATTATTACCCAGAGGCAAAAAGAGTAATATAGCGTGTTATTCCGACCAGCTTCCATTACTACCGTGGTTCAGCCTTTATGTTAGGGCGTTCTGGCCATAATATTCGCATCTGGCGAGGCACCATGCCTAAAGCATGTCCACAGAGCGTAACGTGGCGCAGATGACGGAACCCGATAGTCGGCGCGGCAGGTTCTCGTCCGCTTTGATCTTGATCGCCGTAGCCGGCGCCAGCATCATGAGCGGCCTCGACGCAACCATTGTCGAAACGGCAATCCCGAATATCGCCCACAGTCTTGACGAAAGACCGCTGCGCCTTGGCCTCACGATCAGCGTTTATTTGCTCAGTCTGGCTATCTTCACGCCACTAAGCGCCTGGATCGTCGATCGTTTCGGAATTCGGCGGAGCTATCTCACAGCGATCGCCATCTTTGTGGCGGGATCGCTCTTCTGCGGAATTTCGGCCAGCCTAGGTTTAATGCTCGGCGGCCGCCTGATCCAAGGGGCTGGTGCTGCGGTGATGGGATCGGTCGGCCAGATCGCTCTGTTGCGGTATTTTCCAAAGGGACAATTGATCCGGGCCACCAGCATGGTCGTGGTCGCGAGCCAAACCGGTCCGTTGGTGGCCCCGCTGCTCGGCGGCTATCTGACCACCGAACTGTCCTGGCGCTGGATCTTTTTGATCAATATTCCGATCGGGCTCATCGAGACGGCGTTGGTCTGGCGGGTGTTTGACAATACCGCGATTACCGACCGAAATCGCTTCGATTTCAGAGGGTTCCTGGTTCTTTCGGTCGCTCTCTGCTGCATTCAGCTTACCACCGATGTCGGTGCGCGCAGCTTTCTGCCGACCCCCGCTACCCTGGCTTTCTTGGCGCTCGGGGTAGCAGCTGCCCTGCTTTATTGGCGCCACGCGATGGTGAAGTCCAATCGGTTACTCGATATAAAGCTCCTGCAGATTCGGACCTATGCGATTTCTATTTTCGCCAGCGCCGCCACGGTCATTGGCATTACCTCGATGAATTTTCTGCTGCCGCTGCTGCTGCAACTCGGCTTCGGCATGAGTGCCATCGAATCGGGTTCGAGGTCCTTCGTCACCACGGTCGGCGTGCTCGGTATACGCAGCCTCCTGCCGCCAATTCTACGATCGCTTGGCTTTCGACGCCTGTTGGTCGCCAATACGCTGATCATGGGGGTGATGATCATGGGCTTTGCCCTGCTGCGCGCCGATATGCCCGCCTGGCTCATGATCTCCTATATCTTCGTGTTTGGCTGCTCGCGGTCGTTTCATTGGTCGAACGGCAACGCGCTCGGCTATGCAGAGCTTGAACCACAGCAGATGAGCAAGGCCGCGGCGCTAACCGCCCTCGGCAACCAGATGGCGCAGACCATCGGAATCGGCTTCAGCGCTTCGCTCCTGGCGTTCATGGCCCATGGCTCCGACGGTCGGATCTCGGTCGACGATTTCCGCGTGGCGTTTTGCATTATCGGCTTGATTGCGTGGTGCGCGCTGTTTGGCTATCTGCGTTTGAAACCTGAAGACGGTCAAGCAGTTAGCAATCATCGCAGCCGGCGCCCGAGCAGCGCAACACCGCACCCCGCGGAGTAGCGTCCCCCTCTAAATCACTGCTTGGCATGGAACTTGCCGGTTGAGAGGCCGGGGGTAAGCATCATCGTTTGTCTGGTCGATCCTGATGACGCCACCTCTGGGGATATCCAATCCTCGAGCAGATGCAGTTTCACGAGGAGCGCAGTGACATGAATGTTCTACTGAGGGGAACGGCCCTCGCCACGTCGATGGCATTTTTTTCGTCGGTAACCGCGCTCGCCGCGTCCCCAGACGGGACATCGTCATCCGTCGCCGCTGCATCGGATCAGCTCGAAACGGTCGTCGTGACGGCCAATAAGCGAGCGGAAAACATCAAGGATGTCCCGGTAAGCATCTCCGTGGTCGGCGGCGAAGCCCTCGAGGAAAATCATATTACAAGCGCCGACGACCTGACGCGCAACGCGCCGGGCATCTCGTTCACCGAGGGCGGTGGCAGCGGCAATGCCGGCGTCGGAGCCGCAAATTTCGAAATCCGGGGCATCGCCTCCAGCGTCGGCGCTGCCACAGTCGGAGTTTATCTCGATGAAGTGCCGGTTACGCTGCTCAATCAATCTGGTGCTTTCACGCCGAAATTCTTCGACTTCGACCGAGTTGAAGTCTTGCGCGGCCCTCAAGGTACGCTCTATGGCGCGAGCTCCGAGGGCGGCACGGTTCGCTTCCTAACGAATCAGCCGAATCTCGATCAATATGAAGTCGATGGTACCGGCGACGTCTCCGGAACCGAACATGGTGGTGTCAATACCGACGACCGGGCGGTGGTTAACATCCCGATTGTCCCCGGCGAGTTCGCGATCCGCTTTGGCGCGGAGTGGACCTTACAAAGTGGTTGGATCGATCAATACGCACATCAGCCGGGTAATCTTGCGGCGCGCACCGACCAGTTATTGGATTCGGGTGCCAATACCGAACGTGACCAAGTCTTCAAATTTTCGGCAAAATGGCAGCCTGAGCCTGATTTCACTATTACGCCGTCGATCCTGTATCAGCGCGAATATCAGGATGATTCGCCGGTTTTTTATTTGGGTGAAGGACTCTATAACGAATCATCATCGATCCATCAGTATGCCAAAGATGTTGATGTCATCCCAAGCCTTACCGTCGATAAAGGGGTGGGCATTGGGACTTTGACCTCGATTTCCAGCTATTTCTACCGTGACTACGAACGCGGCCGGGACGGCACCTATTACGACCCTGATATTGTCGTTCCCTACTACCTGGATACGGCGGCGGCGCCTTATACGACTGCCGGCAAGGCCGGGATTGCCGATACGACCTTGGCCACCCTACCAACGACGGCGACAGACTCAGAACGGATACGCGTCGTCAACGAAGAAATCCGGCTGACCTCGCCCTCCAAACAGGATAGCGGCCTCCCCTTTACCTGGGTCATCGGCGGTTTCTACTCAAATACCACGGATTATTATAATCACAACGAATATGCGCCTGGCTGGAACGCGCTGTTCGAAAAGATTTACGGCTTCAGCCCGAGTGATCAGGCGCTGTCACCCATCGCAGATTATCTCGATCCGAGCGATAATTCCCTCTGGGCTGGTGACCGCTTCTACTACGACATCTCGAAGCGCGGTGTCGCGCAATATGCCAGCTTCGGCCAGACCGATTTCGATATTCTGCCGGATCTGCATGGCGAAGTGGGACTACGCTATCAATATTCCAACCTAACCTATTCCCGGCAAGGCGGCGGCTGGTGGGATCTCGGCGATATTCACAACGCGTCCGGCGACGCGCGGGACTACGCGCTCACTCCGAAATTCAGCTTGACCTACGATTTGTCGCCGAATGCGAACATTTATGCGACGGCGTCAAAGGGTTACCGCGACGGCGGCGTCAACACACCTGTCCCGCAGGCTCTCTGCGGTCCTTACGAAAAAGCAGCCGGAATCGCATCATCACCCCCAAGCTATGGCCCGGATAAACTCTGGAGCTATGAGCTTGGCACCAAAGGGACAGTGCTGGACAATACTTTGTCGTACTCCGCCGATGTTTATTACATACAGTGGAGCAACGTGCAGCAGCAGATCCTCATCCCGGTCTGTGCGTTCGACTACATCAGCAACGTTGGCGATGCAGAAGCTTATGGGTCGGAAGCCCAGGTCGATTACAAGGTGCCGTTCGTCCATGGCCTGACGGTCTCCGGCAATGCCAGCGTGGAGCATGCGGTCATCACGTCCTCCAGCGGCAATGGCGCCGCGGCAGTCGGGGAGAAGCTGCTCTTCACGCCCGATTGGACCGCCGTGCTGTCCGCGAATTATAGCTTCCCGGTCGGTGGCGAAGGCATGACCGGCTTTGTGCGGACCGATTATGATTGGATTGGCCGCTCGCATGGCGACTTCATCCGCGATGCAACTGACTTCACCAACAAGCAATATGGCGTGCTGAATGGCAGTATCGGTGTTCTGACCGAGAGCGGCTTCGAAGTTCAGCTCTATGGCAAGAATCTGGCAAATGACTCGACGATCATCAAGTCGCCGACGATTGCCGACGTGACCGAGGCCTATACCGTGATGCCGTTGACGGTGGGCCTCAAAGTCTCCAAGCAATTCATCATTCCGACCTCGACCGCGCCTGAAGTCGCACCAGTTCAGCCAGTTCCGCCACCGGCACCACCGGCACCGCCGGCCCCGGCTCCCGAAATCCAACGCAGCTTTCAGGTGTTCTTCGATTTCGATAAATCGACGGTCACGGATGCTGCCGCGGCGGTGATCAAGGCTGCGGCAGCGGCCATCAAGGCCGGCAATGT